>Ga0268299_1001433_pt1 | contig 41978 bp, 33 predicted proteins | sample NOBtaG_FD_193484 | JGI IMG/M metagenome (GOLD analysis project Ga0268299, IMG submission 193484) | Activated sludge microbial communities from bioreactor in Nijmegen, Gelderland, Netherland - NOB reactor | ecosystem: Engineered > Bioreactor > Aerobic > Activated sludge | place: Netherlands... | reverse complement strand
AGCATGGCGGCCGGCGGCCCCCTGATTGCCTGGGTGGCCACCCACCGCAAGCATCATCAGGCGAGCGACCGGGAAGGGGATCCGCATTCGCCCAATCTGCTTGGCGCCGGGTTCGGCGGGCGCCTGCGGGGACTTTTCCACGCACAAGCGGGCTGGATGTACGGCCACGATCTGCCGAGTCCGCTGCGGCACGCGCGCGACCTCCTGGAAGACCCCGTCGCGGTGCGCATCAACCGCCATTACCTGCGCTACGTCCTCGCTGGCGTCCTGGCGCCGGGTGCGCTGGCGCTGGCCCTGACGGCCGATCCCGTCGCCGGGCTGCGTGCCCTGATCTGGGCCGGTTACGTGCGCATCTTTCTGATGCACCAGGTGATCTCGAGCGTGAACAGCATCTGCCACGTCGCTGGCAGCCGGCCGTTCGATACCGGCGATTTCAGTGCCAACAACGCATGGCTGGCCATTCCCACGGTGGGCGAGTCCTGGCACAACAATCATCACCGTTATCCCCGCTCGGCGTACTTGGGCCTGAGCTGGTGGCAGGTGGATCCGGGCGCCTGGGTCGTGACCCTGCTCAGGCGTGCCGGATTGATCTGGGACGTCAACGATGCGCGGGTCAGAGGTCGTGCGGGGGAAGGAACTCGATGATCGATCCGGCCGATGTCGGGGAAATCGCTCGACGCATCGTCGAGCACGTCGAGGGGTTGACCGGCAGGCCGGTATCCGGCGGCGACGACGTTCTCGACCGCGAGTGGTCGGTGTTGGGGCTCGATTCGGTCAGCAACTTCGAATTGCTGATGCGGCTGGAGCAGGACGCCGGCATAGCGCTGGACGACGCATTTCTGCTGACTCGCAAGACACCCCGGGCCGCGGCCCGGGCAATCGCCGACCTGAAGAGGAAGAACCGTTGAGTCAGCAGTGGCAGCGGCGGCTCTCCGAGCGCGCGCAACTGGTCAATCGGACGCGATTGATGGGAGCCAGCCCGTACGAGCGGGTGATCACCGGCAACGAGGGCATGCGCGTCACGGTCGACGGCATGCCCTTGCTGAATCTCTGCTCCTACAGCTACCAGAGCCTGTGTTGCGATATCACGCTGTACGACGAGGCCTGTCAGCTCGCGCGGCCCTACGCGCTCGGCAACGGGGGTACCCGCGTGGTCTGTGGAACGACGCAGCTCCACGTCGAGCTGGAGCAGGCCCTGGCGGAGTGGCTCGGCACTGAGACGGCGCTGCTCCTGCCGAGCGGCTTTTCGGCAAACTCGACTCTGCTGCCGGCGCTCGTGGAGCCGGCCGACTGGATCTACGCGGACGAGTACGTGCACGCGTCACTGAAGGACGGCATCGGTCTTTGCCGTGGCCAGGCCGAGTACTGGAAGCACAACGACCTGGAACATCTTGAACGCCTCCTGAGAAAACCGTGCGCCGGCATCCGATGGGTCGTAGTGGACGGCGTTTACTCGATGGACGGCGACCTGGCTCCCCTGCCGGAACTCAGGCGGCTGTGCGACGAGCACGGCGCCTGTCTGTACGTGGATGACGCGCACGGGATGGGCGTACTGGGCAGCGACGGGGCGGGCACCTTCCAGCACTTCGATCTGGTACCCGGCGTGAACGACCTCCTGATGGGCACGGTGTCGAAGGCCATACCGGGCATCGGCGGTTTCGTCGCCGGAAGCCGCGCATTGCGCGACGCGTTGCTCGGCAGCTGTCGGGCATTCGTCTTCTCGAGCGCGACGCCTCCCTTCGACGTGGCCGTGGCACTGCTCGCCATCCGCAGGCTCCGGGACAATCCGGGGCTGGTGCGGGAGCTGCGATCGAAAGTAGTCCTCTACTGCGAAGAACTCGCCCGGGCCGGCGTCAACGTACCCCTGTCAGAGACGGCGATCGTGCCGATCCATTGCGGCGAAAGCCGCATGGCGATCGAGATCGCGCGCCGCTGTCAGGCAGACGGTCTCTATGTTCTGCCGGCGATGTACCCCGTCGTCCCGCTGAGCAGCGCGCGCATCCGGACGACAGTCTGCAACGGGATTCCGGCGGAGGAGCTGCGGGCCGCGGTGCCGGTGCTGGCACGCCATGTTCTCGAGGTCTGCCGGTCCTGATTCTCGCTTTCTGTCTCGTCTCGACATTGGCGTTTCGGCGGCGATCTCCGCCGGGCTGAACTTGCTAAACTCCGCGCGGCCTCTTCAGGACCGCCACCCGCAGCAGGACCCGCGCCATGACCGAGCAGTTCGACCTCATCACCATCGGCGGTGGCAGCGGCGGTCTCGCGGCCGCCCAGCGCGCGGCTGAGTATGGCGCCAGGGTGGCGCTCATCGAGCCCGCGCCCCTGGGTGGCACCTGCGTGAACGTGGGCTGCGTCCCCAAGAAGATCACCTACAACGCGGCCAGCCTTGCGCATGCCTTCGACGATGCCCGGGACTACGGCTTCGACCTGACGGTGCGGGGCCACGACTGGGCCGCCTTCGCAGCCCGGCGGACGGCCTATGTGCAGCGGCTGAACGGCATCTACGAGCGGAACCTGGCGAAGAAGGGCATCGTCCACGTGGCCGCCCGGGGCCGGTTCACCGACCCCCGCACCGTGGAGGCCGGCGGCCGGACCCTGACTGGCAAGCACATCGTGGTGGCCACCGGTGGACGCCCGTCGGCGCCGCAGATTCCCGGTCGCGACCTGGGCCTGGTGTCCGACGACTTCTTCAGCCTGACGACCCGGCCGCAGCGCGTGGCGATCGCGGGCTCGGGCTACATCGCCGTGGAGTTCGCCGGCGCCCTGCGCGCCCTCGGCTCCGAGGTGACCCTGCTGGCCCGCCACGACAGCGTGCTCCGCCACTTCGACGAGTACCTGCAGCAGGGGCTCCTGCGCGCCCTGGCGGAGGACGGCATCCGCTTCGTCGGGCAGGCGACGCCGTCGGCGCTCACCCGTGGCAAGTCCGGCCTCGAACTGGCGACGGCGGACGGTCGCAGTCACGGTCCCTTCGATGCCGTGTTCTGGGCGATCGGGCGCGAGCCCTGGACGGCCGACCTGAATCTCGCCGCGGCCGGCGTGCGCACCGACGCGCAGGGCTTCGTGACCACCGACGGGTTCCAGGTGACGAACGTGCCCCACATCTACGCGGTGGGCGACGTTACCGGTCGGGAGGCGCTCACGCCCGTGGCCGTGGCCGCGGGGCGCCGGACGGCGGACCGGGTCTTCGGCGGCATGGCGGGCCGGCACCTGGACTACGCCAACATCCCGACGGTGATCTTCAGCCACCCGCCCATCGGCACCTGCGGGCTCAGCGAGTCAGTGGCCCGGGAACGCTTCGGCGACGCGGTGAAGGTCTACACCGCCGAGTTCGTCCCGCTCTACAACGGCATCACCGAGCACAAGCCGAAGACCCGCATGAAGCTCGTGACCGCTGGCGGCGACGGCAAGGTGGTGGGCTGCCACATCATCGGTTCCGGTGCCGACGAGATGCTGCAGGGGTTCGCGGTGGCGATCCGCATGGGCGCGACCAAGCGCGACTTCGACGACACGGTGGCGATCCATCCCACCGCCGCCGAAGAACTCGTGACGATGCGCTAAGAATTGAAGAATTGGGGTCAGACTGGAATTTCCGGCTGACCTGTTCCAGGCAGACTAGGCAGACAGGAAATTCCAGTCTGACCCCAAATTAGGCATGTCCCCAATTTAAGCCAGGCGCTTCTTCATGGTGTCGGTGGCGCCGGGCGAGCCCGGCAGCTTGACGATGACGGGCCGGGTGTCGGGCCGGACGCCGCGCCAGGCATAGAACGCTTCCGCCGCCTGCTCCACCAGCATGCCCCAGCCCTGGGACACGCGCCCCGCGCCGTTCATCTTCGCCCAGGCGACGAAGGGCGTGTCCTGCATGGCGTAGGACAGGTCGTAGCACAGGGTCTCCGGGCCGAGGATCGACGCGGGGAAGGGCGGCATCTCGCCCTTCAGCCCGGCGGAGGTGGCGTTGATGACGAGATCGAAGCGCTGGCCGCCGAGCTCCTGGAACTGGCAGGCGAGGATCTTGCCCAGCATCCGGAAATCCCGTGCGAGCGCCTGGGCCCGGTCCAGGGTCCGGTTGGCAACCATGATGTCCCGGGGATTGGTGTCGAAGAGCGCCGGCACGATGCCCCGGGTGGCGCCGCCGGCGCCGAGGATGAGGATCCGGGTACCGGCCAGGCGGGTGCGCAGGTTCTGGCGCAGGTCGTTCACGAGGCCGGTGCCGTCGGTGTTGTCGCCCTCCACGGCTCCGTCGGCGTGCACGATGAGCGTGTTCACCGCACCGGCCAGTTCGGCCCGGGACGTGAGCCGGGACGTGAGCCGGACCACCTCGGTCTTGTGGGGGACCGTGACGTTGAGCCCCCGGTAACCTTCGGCAAGCAGCTGGCGCACCCGGGTGGCCAGGTGCTCGGGCGGGATGTCGATGGCATCGTAGCTGAGGTCCTGCCGGGTGGCCTCGGCGAAGAGCCGGTGGATCACCGGCGACTTGCTGTGGGAGATCGGATGGCCGATCACGCCGTACCGGTCCGTCATGATGTTGCCCCGAACCCCCGAAGGATCTTATCTTTTTCCATAATGCCGCAGGCTGTCGAGGGGCAGATGGCCATTTCCGGCTGTTTTCGGCAGAAAGCCGGCTCGCCCCGGCCGGCGACGCTCCGCTAAGGTTGCCACCCATGGCCAAGCCCATCACCCGCTGCCCCTGGTCCGAGGGCGTCAGCCCCGACTACCTGGCGTACCACGACACCGAATGGGGCGTGCCCGTCCACGACGACCGGCGCCAGTTCGAGTTCCTGGTGCTGGAAGGCGCCCAGGCCGGCCTTTCCTGGTCCACGATCCTCCACCGGCGGGAGGGCTACCGCCGGGCCTTCGCGGACTTCGATCCCGTCAAGATTTCCCGGTTCACGCCGGCCCGGGTCGAAAAACTGCTGCAGGATCCGGGCATCATCCGCAACCGCCTCAAGGTGGAGGCCACCGTCACCAACGCCCGGGCATTCCTCGAGCTCGTCGCCGCGGAGGGCAGCTTCGACGCCTACATCTGGGGCTTCACGGGCGGCAAGCCCGTGCGCAACAGGTGGCGCAGCCAGGGCGAGGTGCCCGCCACCAGCGCGGTGTCGGACGCACTCAGCAAGGACCTCAAAAAGCGCGGCTTCCGTTTCGTCGGCAGCACCATCATTTACGCCCACCTGCAGGCCACAGGCCTGGTGAACGATCACCTGATGGGTTGCTTCCGGCACCGGGAGTGCGGGCAGCTCGCCTGACGCCTGGCCATTCTCCATGAAGCCGCAGATCCGCCCCTACACGCCTGGAACCGAATACTGGTTCCCCGAAGGCTGCCACATCGACGAGCTGCTGAACGACCCGGTCGACCCGGTGGTCTCGATCGTCCGGGCCCGGGTCCCGGTCGGCGGCGTTACCCGATGGCACCGGCTACCGGATACGGCGGAACGCTATCTGATCGAGAGCGGGCGCGGGCGGGTCGAAATCGGGATGCTGGATCCCCGGGAGGTGGGGCCCGGCGACGTCGTCATCATTCCGCCGGGTTGCCGTCAGCGCATCGCCAACCTTACCACGGATGACCTGGTGTTCCTCGCCATCTGCACACCGCGCTTCCAGGTGGTGGATTACGAGGATCTCGAGGCCGTCAGCCCGGACTGAGCGCGGGGTGGAGGCGGGCGTTGTCAGCCTTCAGCCCGTCTCAGGCGGCCACCTGCTCGTAAGTAATCTGCGGCGCGCCGGCGCGGCGTGACGCGTGCTCGATCGTCATCGCGCAAATCTCGCCCCTGGCGTCGAGATCGAGGATGGTGTCCTCATCCAGGTCCCGGGTCTCAGCAACAGCGGCTTCCCGGAACTCGATGTGCAACGTGTCCGTATCGGCGAAGTATCGGATCTTCATGGGACGAACCTGCGATCAAAGAAGGCGTTGTGGATCGTTTCGCCGTCGGCCAGCAGCACCACCCGCAGCACCCGATCGTCCATTTCGGCGATGCGCGCCCACAGGCGGATTCGGCCGTCAGCTTGGCGGAATTCCAGCAAGGGAGAGGCGATCACCCGGCTCAGCCAGTCGTCCGTGATCATAGCGCGGTCGGGCCGGTGCCGAACGAGGTTGAAGTAGGCAGTGGTTTTCACCGGCCGACAGTAGGTGGGCCAGCTGGTCGCGGATACTCGCGAAAATGGCGAATTGCACTGGAAACTCGTTGGTCCTGGGCCGTCAGCCCGGACTGAGCGCGGGGTGGAGCCGGTGCCGGGGCCTGGCGGGCTCTGAGGGGGTACTCAGGGGGGTGACCGTTTGGGCCTGCCCCGACACCGCTCCACGTTCTTCTTTTCGTTCTCCAACGCGATACGGAGTTTGGAGTGCAGATGTGACAGGCGTATTGCGGCCAGCCCGCGAGTACTCGCTCACCCCCGCGATTTGACTTAAGTGAGTCTCGCGCGGTTGCGAACCGACGGTGGCAATGTCCCACCCTGCGGGTGTAGTGTTTAGTCAATTGGCCCGCTCAACAATAACTGACATGAACGCGGGCCATGCTTTACCCAGGGACGGGAGATGGTTGCTGTCGGGTGCCGGTTTGCTGGCCGCACCGACGGCGCAAGTCTTGAAACGCCGACAGGGGTAAGCCGATGAGCAGTCTGATCCGCACTTCATTCCGGTCCGCAATCCTCACGCTGCTCGCGTTCGCCGCGGTCCCGGCTCACGCGGCCCTGACCCTCTCCATCGAGATGAATCCAAACCCGGTGCGTCCCGGGGAAGTGCTCGTTGCCCAGCTGACGGTGGCGAACGACGGAGTGGCCGCCGTCAACACCGTGGTGCTGCAGGCCACCGTGCCAGCCAGCGTGCTGAGCTTCTCGGCCAACTACCTCACGGGCGGCGGGACCTGCACGGTCATCGTCAACAACGGCTTGTGCGACACCAATGAGATCGCCACCTGGAACCTGGGCACGATCCCCGCCGGGACGGCGGTCACGGTGTCGATGCCGCTGTTCGTGTCGGGCGCGGCCGTGGCCGGTGCGACGATTACCCTGCCGGGCACCGTGCTGGTGAACGCCGTCAGCACGGCGACGGCCAATGCGTCGGCCGTGGTCAGCACCACCAATGCACTGTCGCTCGCCGTGGACGAAGACAAGGACCGGGTTGCCACCGGCGAGACGCTGACCTACACGCTCAGCTACGCCAACCGTGCTGCAAGCAGCAGCGTCACGGGGACCGCCCTCAGCTTTCCGATCCCGGCCGGCACCACCTTCGTCTCGGCCACCGGTGGCGGCACCCTCTCCGCCGGCAGCGTGCAGTGGGCGCTCGGCAGCCTGCCCGCATCCCAGTCCGGCACCCAGCGGGTGGTCGTGACCGTCAACGGCGGCGTGCCTGCCGGTACGGCGCTGACCGTGAATGCCGCGACGATCTCCGGCTCGAGCGGGGTTCCCGAGAGCGCCTCCGCAACCACCGTCACGCGGGTCGCGCCCGGGGGCCTCGTGGTCGGCATCGAGTTCAACCCGGATCCGGTGCGGCCGAACGAACAGGGCGTCGCGCAGCTGACAGTCACCAACCGCAGCGGCGGAACGCTGACCGGCGTCGTGCTGCAGGCTCGGGTACCCCAGGGCCTGACGAGCTTCAGCGACAACTACCTGAACGGTGGCGGCACCTGTGTGGTGGTGGTCAACAACGCCCTCTGTGATCCGGGCGAACTGCTGAACTGGGCCATCGGCTCCCTGCCGGCCGGCGGAGGCATCACCCTGACCGTGCCCATCTTCGTGGCCAACGCCACGGCCACCGGGCGCCTGCTCGTCCTGGAGGCACTGGCCACCGACGATGGCAGCAACCGGTCGCTGAATTCGGCCACCGTGGCGGTGGATACGGACGGGCCGCTGTCCCTGGCCGTGGAGGAGGACAAGAATCCGGCGGGCACCGGCGACCTGCTGACCTACACATTGATCTACGGCAACCGGGCAGCGAGCAGCAGCATCACCGGCACGACACTCAACTTCCCGGTTCCGGCGGGCACGACCTTCGTCTCGGCCACCGGCGGCGGCACGCTCTCCGGCGGCAGCGTCCAGTGGGCGCTCGGCAGCCTGGCGGCGACCCAGTCCGGCAACCAGCAGGTCGTGGTGTCCGTCAACAACGGACTGGCCGGCGGGACCCAGCTCGGCGTGCGGGCGGCGTCCATCTCCGGTCTGAACAGCAGTCTCGTGACCGAAGCCGCGCGGGGCACGGCCATCGCGCGCGTGGCGGCCTCGCGGCCGCTGGTGCTGGGCGTCAGGTTCAACAGCAATCCGGTGCGACCCAACGAACGGGGCATCGTGCACCTGACGGTGAGCAACCGGGGTGCGCTGCCGCTGACTGGCGTCGTGCTCCAGGCCAGGGTGCCCGTGTCCATGACGAGCTTCAGCCCCAACTACCTGACGGGTGGTGGAACCTGCGTCGTCGTCACCAACAACGGGCTGTGCGATCCCGGCGAGCTGATGAACTGGAACCTGGGCACCATCGTCGCCGGCGGGGGCATCACGGTTTCCGTGCCGATGTTCGTGGCGGGCGGGTCCGCGGCCGGGCGGCTGCTGGTCCTGGAGGCGCTCGCCAATGATGACGGGACCAATCGTGCCGTCATCCAGGCCAACGTGGCCATGGACACCGACAATCCCCTGTCCCTCTCGGTGAGCGACGACAAGAACCCGGTCGCGCCGAACGACCTGCTGACCTACTCGCTGACCTACGGTAACCGGGCAACGAGCAGCAACATCACCGGCACGACACTAGCCTTCCCGATTCCGGCGGGCACGACCTTCGTGTCGGCCTCCGGCGGCGGCACGCTCTCCGGCGGCAGCGTCCAGTGGGCGCTCGGCAGCCTGGCGGCGACCCAGTCGGGGCGCCAGCAGGTGGTGGTCGCGGTGAACAACGACGTGGCCCCCGGCAGCGTGGTGGCGGTGAACGCGGCGACCATTGCCGGGCTGAACAGCAGCCTGGTGGCGGAACTGGCCCGGGCGACCGCGACCACGCGGGTGGCCACTGCCCCGGCCTTTGCCCTCGCCGTCGAGTTCAATCCCGACCCGGCGCGACCCAGCGAGCAGGTGCTTGCGGAGCTCACCGTGAGCAACCGCGGCGGCGCGCCCCTCACCGGCGTGGTCGTGCAGGCACGGGTTCCCGAATCCTTCAACGACTTCAACCCTGCCGGCCTGACGGATGGCGCGGTCTGCATCGTCGTCAGCAACAACGGACTGTGCGATACCGGCGAACTGCTGAACTGGAATGTGGGCACCCTGCCGGCCGGCGCCGGCCGGACGCTGTCCGTGGTCATGTTCGTCACCGCCGGGACCCCTGCCGGCCGGGTGCTGGCCCTGGAAACGGTGGCGACCGATGACGGCACCAACCGGGCGGTGAACGAGCGGGTCCTGGCGGTGGACACCGACAACCCCCTGACACTGGCGGTGAATGACAACCTGGACGCGGTACCCGCCAGCGGCACGATCCAGTACGCCCTCACCTACGGCAACCGCAACACGGTGGGCAGCGTCACCGGCGCCACGCTCCGGTTCCCGCTGCCCGCCGATGCGGTACTGCTCGGTTCCAGTGGCGGCACGGTCGTGGGCGGCGACATCGTGTGGAACCTCGGCAGCCTGGCGGCGGGCGCGGGCGGACGCCGCACCGTCACCCTGTCCGTTCCGGGGGTCGTCGCGAACGGTAACGTCATTCGCGTGGACGCGGTCGAGCTCCAGGGGAACATCGTGGCCGGGGTGGTCCCGGATGCCCAGCGGGCGCGGGCGGCGACCCGGGTCGAGGCGACCAAGCCCCTTGGCCTCACCCTGTCGCTGGCACCGGATCCGGTGGTCGCGACGCAGACGCTGACTGCCACCCTCACCGTGACCAACAACAGCGGCGGCACGCTGACGGGTGTGGTTCTCAACGCGCGCGTCCCATCGCTGGTGAACAGCTTCAGTCCCACCCTGCTCACGGGCGGCGGGACGTGCATTGTCATCACCAACAACAGCTTGTGCGATCCCACGGAACTGGCCAACTGGAATCTCGGGACCCTCCTGAACGGCGCCCAGGTGGTGGTGACGATGCCCATGGTCGTCACCGCGGGCACGGCCAACGGACGCCTCATCACCGTGGAGAGCAGGGTCAGCGACGACGCCGGCAAGCTCTCCACCATGGAGAGGACCGTGCTGCTGAATCCCTTCACGGACACGGATTCGGACACGGTTGCCCAGATCTTCGACAACTGCACGACCTTGTCGAACGCGAGCCAGTGTGACAGCGACTTCGACGGTTTCGGCAACCGCTGCGACGGTGACCTGAACAACAACAACTTCACGAATGCCCAGGACACCACGCTGTACCGCCAGCAGCTCGGACTGCCGAGCGTCCCGCCGGTCTTCAACGAGGCCGACCTCAACTGCAATGGCTTCGTGAACGCCCAGGACACGACGCTGTTGCGCACACTGCTCGGGAACCCGCCCGGCCCGTCGTCCATGGCGCCCTGATACCCGTCCACGCCCTGGCCCCTGCCACCCGCAGGGGCCAGGGTGGAGGCGGCAGGGAGGCTTACGCCGCCAGCGCCTGCTGCATCTTCATGATGTCAGCCTCACTGACGGCAACCAGGTCCATGAAGGAGCCCTTGCCCAGGTTCACGCTGCCGAGCAGGAGCTCGGCGTCGGGGTGCTTGATGCGCAGTTCCGGTTCAGCGTCCAGGCGGTGCCGGAGCTTGGCGGCCGAAAGCAGGCGCGTGAGGGGTTCCAGCTCGGCCGAGCCGCCGTCGAGCAGGTAGTCCTGGTTCTCCACGGCCTCGCAGATCCGCTGGGGCAGGCCCCAGGCTTCCAGGATCGCCTTGCCGATGATCGGTTGCCAGGTCTCCAGCGTCTCGGCGAAGGCCGGGTCGTCCCGCATGGTGGGGTCGTTCTGGTGGGCGTGCATCAGGATGTACAGCCGGCCGATCGAATGGAGCAGGCCCGCCATCATGGCCTCGTCCGGCTGGCGCCCGAAGGCCTGCTTGGCCACCGCGTAGCAGATCGATGCCACGTCGTTGCTGGTCTTCCACACCTGCTCCAGGTCCGGGCGGATCGCGCCGAGCGAGCTGTCCCGGCTCAGCTGGCGCAGGGCGAAGGCCGTGGCGACCGTCCGCACCAGGTTGAAGCCGAGCCGGTTCACGGCGTTGTTCAGGCTGGCCACGGGCGTGCCGCCGGGATTCATGGCGGCGGAGTTCGCCATCTGCATGAACCGGGCGGACAGCACCGGCTCCGAGGAGATGATGGTGACGATGTCCTTGATGGTGGTCTTGTCGCTGACCAGCGCCATCTGCAGCTGGCGGACGACCTGGGGAAACGCCGGCAGGTCCAGCTCCGGCTTCAGGTTCGCCGCCAGTTGCTGCACGAACTGGAAAGTACGGGAATCCGTCGTCATGCTCCGCGCCCCGGGATCAGTGCCGCTACCCGGGTCGAGTATGGGCGGAGCCCGCGTCAGGGAGCGGTGATCTCGATCACGGTCTGGTCGAGGATCGTGGCGCCGTCGGTATGGCTGATCAGGCCCAGGGACAGGCCGGGTTCCAGGCCCTGCCAGCTGAGCGACAGCGTGTCGTCCACACCTGCCGACACGCTGGAGGGGGCTGCCACCACCGCGTTGCCCCGGTCCGCGCCGACCGTCCACACGAAGAGCCTGAACGTGGCCATGCCGGTCGGCACCCGGTAGCCGTGCACGTCCACGTAGTACTCGCCCGGGGTCAATTCCGCGGCGCCCTTGGCAGGGATGACGTTGATGGCCTCGTCCGAGCCTTCGTTCAAGCTTACGAAATCCGGTTCCTGTAGACACGTCCCGAAGCCAGGGCACGAGTACAGGTAGAGGTCCAGGTCCGCGCCGGGACTGCTGTTCTGGTTGAAGAGCGCCACCCGCAGGTAGCGGGTGCCCGGCGGCACGATGACGGGTATCCGCCGGACATTGTCGGCGGGCGTGCCCGCGGTGGGCTGGACGAACTCGTACACCCGGTCCGGGTCGTCCGCCACGCTGGCCGTCAGCAGCGGCAGGTTGTTCTCGGGCTGGCTCTGGCCGCTCGCCTCGAGGCCGCTGAACACCGCCTCGAAGGACCCGGAGTAGCCTGACCGCAGGGGCACGTCGACGGTGCCGGCCGCACCCTGGCCCCGCGCCACCACCGGCGCCGCGAAGGGCAGCGCGCGGATGGCGAGCGGCGAGCGCACGACGGTGTCGGCACCGGTCCAGGTGAGCGCGCCGAACTGCCACGCGTCCAGGGTGGTTTCCCCGGCACTCAGGCTGATCTGCACGTCCGCGGTCTCGCCCGCCCCGAGGGTGAGTACCGGGGGCGTGACCTCCGCGTCGATGCCGGGCGGCGTCTCGACGCTGGCGGTGTACTGCCCCGCCTCGCCCACGTTGGTCACGCGCCGGCGGATCACCTGGGACGCGACGAACTCGCTGACCGCGATCGACGGCTGGTTCAGGTCGCTGGCCCCGGCCGGAAAGCCGGCTGTCTCCAGGGCGGCGCAGTCCACGTCGAGCCGGGGCTCACCCCGCCCGCAGAGGAAGGCATCGAAGTCGCTGGTGCCCGCGTCGTAGACGAGGCCCGGCTTCACCGCGAGATTCGGCACCAGGTGCCCGCCGCCGAAATCGAAGGGGTCGGCGGGCGTGGTGTTGTCTTCCTTGCGGATGTCCTGGCGGGTCGTGGTCACCAGCGCCGACCGGAGCGCCGCGGGGCTCCATTCGGGATGGGCTTCCTTAAGCAGCGCCGCGATCCCCGCCACGTGGGGCGCCGCCATCGACGTGCCCGACAGGTACTGGAAGAGCTCGCCCCGGACGCCGTTCGCCACGTAGGGCGTCTGGCCGGCCAGGATGTCCATCCCCGGGGCCGTGAGGTCCGGCTTCAGCACATCCGGCACCCACTTGCTCGGGCCGCGGGAGGAGAAGCCCTGCATCTGGTTGCCCTGGTCCCGGATCGCAAGGTAGACCCGGCGGTCCAGGGTCACCTCCACCGGGTCCTCGTCCGCCAGCCGCTCGCGCAGCAACTGCCCGTCGGCCTGGCCGATCATCAGGGCCGGGATGCCGACGGAGTTGCGTCGCCCCGTCATCTGGATCAGCTCGCCCTGGTTGTTGAAGACCACCACGGCCTCGGCTCCTGCAATTTCGGCGTTCCGGATCTTGACGTCGAAATCGCAACCCCCGCGCTGGATCAGGGCGGCCTGACCCTTCATGTCCGTCGTGTTCCGCAGGGTCTCGCAGCCGTCGAAGGTGCTGCCCGCGACCCCGTCGAAGCTGCCCACGATGCCGTCGTCGGCCTCGATCAGGCGCAGCGTCAGCGGGCCCACGTCCTTGAGCCGGGGCGTGAACAGTGCCTCCGCGGCCGGGTAGTCCTTCTTCACCGACGCCGGGCTGTTCACCCGGACCGCCTCCCGGTACCGGTCGCCGCGCCGGCTCGAGGCGCCGACGGCCACCACCCAGGGGGCTGCCGCCGGGGAATTCATGGTCTCCAGATTCGGCCCTTCGTTGCCGGCCGCGGCTACCGTGAGCACGCCGGCGTCGGCGGCGGCCAGCAGCGCCAGGTCGTCGGCGTCGTTGATGTCGTCGTCGCTGCCGACGGAGTAGTTGATGATGTCCACGCCATCGGCCACGGCGTCGTCGATTGCCCAGGTCAGGTCGGCGGTGCTGCAGGTGGCCCTGAGTTTGCCCGGCTCCAGCCAGCACGCCTTGTACGCGGCGATGCGCGCGCGGGGCGCCATGCCGCTGATCTTCGCGACCCTGGTGCCGGCGAGCGTGGCCTGGACGGCGTTGCCGGCGGCGGTGGTGGCGATGTGGGTGCCGTGGCCGTCCGCGTCCCGGGGCGAGAGGAACTCGTTGTCGTCGAGGTCGTACTCGGCGAGGAACCCTGTGTTGTAGAAGCGGGCGCCGATCAGCTTGTTGTTGCAGTAGGTGGTGAGGAAGCTCTCCCCGGCCTCGCACTGCCCGGACCAGCCCGGCAGCGGGTTGTACATGAGGACGTCGGGCCTGTTCTTGTAGCGCTGGCACAGCCAGAGGCCGAGCAGGGAGCTCTGGCCCCAGGCGGACCGGCAGATCCGGGGCCGTTTCGCCGGCACCTTGTCGGACAGGCTCGGGTGACCGGGCGCGATGCCGCTGTCTATCACGCCGATGACGATGTCCTCGCCCTTGAGGCCCAGGTCGGAACGCAGGCCGCCGTTCGCGCTGGCGAGCCCCAGGAAGGCGGCGCTGTCGCTGGTCTCGACGAACTTCGGCCGGTCCTCCCAGACGTTCCGCACGTCCTTCCGGGCCCGGAGTTTTCGCGCCTGGGCCGGCGTGAGCCGCACGGCAACGCCGTTCAGCGCGTAGCGGTAGCTGTGGAGCTTGTCGTTGCGGGCGCCGACGGTGTCGAGCGCGGCGTCGTGCCGGGCGGTGAGCCGGTCCGCGTGGCGGCGGACCGCGGGCGCGCCCGGGTCGAAGCGCCGCCGGCGCTTGTCGCTTCGTTCCGGGCCGAAGGCGCGGGCCGTGCGCCGGGGTGCCTCGCCGGCAACCGGTGCTTCGGTGGACTCGAAGCCGGCCTCCCGCCGGACCGCCGGGTCGACCGCCGCCGCCGGCTCGGTGAACTGGACGATGTAGACGCGGGTGTCCTCGCCGCTGTCGGCGGCCAGGGGTCGCAACCGTGTGCCTTCGACCAGCCGATCCCCGGCCACGGACGCCAGCCCGGCCGAAACGGGCAGGATCAGGCCCAGGGCGAGGGCCCAGGTGGGCAGACGGCGGTGCAGGGCGGGCAATTCCACGGGAACGGTGCGTCGTTTCTTATTGACCGGCAGGGGGTTAGCCGATTTTGTTAAGTGGCCAGACTAGCACACGCGCCGGGCCCGGAAGAAGTCGACGTCTATTTTTCACTATTTCGACACTATATAGACATTAGATGGTCCGCCTCAGCTGCTACGGATCACCTTGCCCGAATCGGCCTCCCGGATCTCGGTAGGCCCCGGCGCACCGCCGACGGCTCCGCCCACCACCAGGTCCAGCCGCCGGCCAAAACTCCGCCGGGCACCGAGCGCCGTACGCGCCGGAGGCTTGCCGCGCCGGTTCGCGCTGGTCGAAACGAGTGGCAGCCCGGCCGCGAGGCACAGTCCGGCCGCCACCGGATGCCGGGACACCCGCATCGCGACCCTGGGCCGGCCACCCGTGATCCACGGCGGCGTGAGCGGTCCTGCCGTCACGAGCCAGGTGACCGGGCTGCTCCGGGCGCCGGCCGGATGGCCGGCAAGCGCGCGCATTTCCCGGGGCGTCGGCTCGATCCAGCCCTCCAGCTGGTCCAGCGTGGCGGCGATGAGGATCAGCCCGGCGGCAACGGGCCGTTGCTTCAGTTCGAGCAGGTGGCGGACCGCGTCCCCGTCGTCCGGCCGGCAGCCCAGCCCGTAGACACCCTCGGTGGGGTAGGCGATGACGCCGCCGGCGTGGAGCACGGCGGCGGCATGGCGCAGTCGCGGGGCGAGATAACCGGAGTGGGTCATCCGCAGGCTCGGCGGGATCCTAGTCCGCGCTGCCCGCAGCGTCCGCACGGCCCTTCGCGGACTTCGCCGCGGCCTTCTTGCCCGCCTTCTTGCGGGTGGCCTTCGGCTTCGACCTGGCCTTCGGCGCTGCCGGGGCCGAAGCACCGTTGCCACCTTCGCCCGCCGGGGCAGCCTGGGTTGCTGCCTTCTTCCCGGCCTTCTTCGTGACCTTCTTCTTGGTCATCTGCCGGCCCCAGCGCCGTTTCGGCAACGGCGCGTTCGCAATCAACACCCGAGCCTCGTCCAGCGTGATGGTCTCCGGCTCGCGATCCTTCGGCAGCCGGGCGTTCTTCTCGCCATCGGTGAGGTACGGGCCCCAGCGGCCCCGGAGCAGGCGCAGGTTGTCCACGCCATAGTCCTTGATCAGCTTGTTGGCGTCGGCCTCCTGCTTGGCGCGGATCACCTCGACGGCCTCCTCGAGGGTGATCTTGTAGGGATCGTGCTCCCGGAGTGACACGTACTTCTTCTTCACCTCGCCGGTGGCGGTGTCCAGGGCCTCGTACTGCACGTAGGGCCCGAACTGGCCGGTGTTGGTGCTGACGGGCTCGCCGGTGGGCAGGTGGCCGAGCGCCCGGGGCAGCTTGAAGAGCTCGAGCGCCTCGGGCAGCTGGATCGTGAACATGCTCTGCCCGGGTTGCAGGCCCTTCCACTTCGGCTTTTCCTCGTCGTCCCGGGTGCCGATCTGGATGAACGGGCCGAAGCGGCCGAAGCGGGCGGAGACGGGCCGGCCCGACTTCGGGTCCGGGCCGAGCTCCCGCACCTGGACCGCCTCCTCGCGGGTCACGGACTTCTCCTTCTCCTTGAGCAGCACGGCGAAGGGCTTCCAGAACTCCTCGAGCACCGGCACCCACTCGCGCTCGCCCCGGGAGACTTCGTCCAGCTCGTCCTCCATGTGGGCCGTGAAGTCGTAGTCCACGTAGCGCGTGAAGTTGTTGGTGAGGAAGCCGCTGACGATGCGGCCCCCGTCGGTGGGCTTCAGCGCCCGGCCCTTGAGTTCCGCATAGTTGCGGTTCAGGAGCGTCGAGATGATCGTGGCATAGGTGGATGGCCGGCCGATGCCGCGCTCTTCCAGCGCCTTCACGAGGCTCGCCTCGGTGTAGCGGGCGGGCGGCTCGGTGAAGTGCTGCTCGGGCTTGATGGCCTCGAGGGGCAGCAGGTCGCCCTGCTGGACCGGCGGCAGCTTCACGTCGGTGTCGTCGTCGCCGCCCTCGTCCCGGCCTTCAAGGTACACGGCGATGAAGCCGGGACTCACCAGCGTGGACCCGGTGGCACGGAAGCGGCCCGCCTCGGCGCGCACGCTGGGGACCAGGTCGACCGCAAGCATGTCGTACACGGCCGGCTCCATCTGGGAGGCGATCGTGCGCTTCCAGACCAGGCTGTACAGCTTGAACTGCTCGTCGGAAAGGAAGCTGCGCAGGTCATCCGGCACGCGGCGGATGCTCGTCGGCCGGATGCCCTCGTGGGCTTCCTGGGCATTCTTCGCCGTGGTCTTGTAGACGTTGGGCTGGGCCGGCAGGCTTGCCTTGCCATAGCGCTCGACGATGAAATCGCGGATGTCCTCGACGGCCTCCTTCGCGAGGTTGACGGAGTCCGTGCGCATGTAGGTGATGAGGCCGACCGTGCCCTCGGGGATCGCGATGCCCTCGTAGAGCTTCTGCGCCACCTGCATGGTGTTGCGGGCGCGGAAGCCGAGCTTGCGGGAGGCCTCCTGCTGCATTGTCGACGTGGTGAACGGCGGCGCGGGCCGGCGCCGGCGCTGGCTGCGCTCGACGGCCTTCACCCGCAGCTGCCCGCCAGCCGCGGCCTCGAGCGCCGCCTTCGCCTCGGTGGCCTGGGTGGCGTTCTGGAAGGAGAAGGTCTCGGGCTTCTCCCGGTTGAAGGTGTCGACGACCTTCTTCCCCGCGAATTCGACCAGGCGCGCCGCGAACACCGCGGGCGGCTTGCCGGTGGCGGCCTCGATGGACCAGTACTCCTGGCTGCGGAACGCCTCGATCTCCTCCTCCCGCGCCACCAGCATGCGCAGCGCGGGGCTCTGCACCCGGCCGGCGGAGAGCTTGGGGCTGATCTTGCGCCACAGCAGCGGCGACAGCTTGAAGCCGATGAGGTGATCCATCGCCCGCCGCGTGCGGTAGGCGTTGACGAGGTCCATGGACACCTTGCGGGGCTGCTGGATGGCCTCCTTCACCTCCCGCTCGGTGATCTCGTAGAACACCACGCGGTAGACGTCACGATCCTCGAGCAGGCCGCGTTCGCCGAGGACTTCCTGGAGATGCCAGGAAATGGCCTCGCCCTCCCGGTCCGGGTCCGTCGCCAGGTACAGCGCACCGCCCTTCTTCAAGGCGCTGGCAATCGCGTTGATGTGCTTTTCCTTGTCCTCGGCCACGGCGTACTTCATGAGGTAGCCGTGCTCGGGATCCACCGCGCCGTCCTTCTCGAGAAGGTCGCGGACATGGCCATAGGAGGCCAGCACCTTGAAGTCCTTGCCCAGGTACTTCTCGATGGTCTTGGCCTTGGCGGGCGACTCGACGACGACGACGTTGGCCATTCAATCCTCTATAGACGACGAAGCCGCGACACTAGCGCGGCTTGATGAAAACAGAGCTTCTTCCGAGCTCAATTCATGGCGCCGGTGCTCTCCTCGAAGACCAGATCTTCCATGCGCGAGAACGCCGTTTCCTGGCCTGGCTGGGCAAAGAGGACCATGAGCACCACCCACTTGACCTGCTCCTTGTCGATCGTGCCGGAGCCGAGCGCCATGAGCCGGTCGATGACCACCTCGCGCTGCGCGGGCGACAGGATACCGATCTGCTCCAGGTACAACAGGTAGCCCCTGCACTCCAGGTCGAGGCGCGCGCGCTCGACCTCGTTGTAGACCCGGATGGAGCGGTCGCCCGGCACGCCGGCGAACGGGGCGCTGGTCTCGTTGAGGCCGTCGAGCCAGTCGAGCGCGCTGTCGACTTCCGGCTCGCGGAAGCCGGCGCGGAGCAGTTCGTCGCGCAGCACGTCCTGGTCAGCCGCGTCGGGCTCCTGGTCCGAGTAGGTCTCGAAAAGGTAAAGGAGGACGTCGAGAACGGTATCGCTCATGTGTCGACGCTCCTTTTTTTGCCAGCCTGCTGATAGCGGCCACCGCTGAGTGCCCGCACTGAACCCTGCATTTCAAGCAGCAGGAGCATGGATGAAACCTCCCCGATCGTCAATCCGGAGCGGGTGACGAGCGTGTCCACGTCGACCGGATCCCACGCCAGGCAGGCCAGCAGGCGCGCGTAATCGGCGTCGGTTTCCACCTCGCCAGACCCGGCATCGGGGCCGGCGGTTGCGCCACGAGCGGGCGCGTCGTCCGTGCGCAGGGTGGCCAGCAGTCCGCCGAGTTCGTCGACGATGTCCGCGGCCGTTTCGACCAGCTTGGCGCCGTTGCGGATGAGGCGATGACACCCGCGCGCGACGGGATTATGTATGGACCCCGGAATCGCGAAGACTTCGCGCCCCTGTTCCATGGCGTGGCGCGCGGTGATCAGCGCGCCGCTTTGCACGCTGGCCTCGACCACGAGGGTGCCGACGGCGAGGCCGCTGATCACGCGATTCCGGCGCGGGAAGTTGCCGCGGAACACCCGGGTCCCGGGCGCGAACTCCGACACGATGGCGCCGCCCTGCGCGACGATCTCGTCCGCCAGCGCCTCGTGGTGCCGCGGGTACACGATGTCGGGCCCCGTGCCGCACACGGCGATCGTCCTGCCGGGCACCGCCAGCGCCCCGCGGTGGGCCGCCGCGTCGATGCCCTCCGCCAGGCCGCTGGTGATGCAGAAGCCCCGGGCGGCGAGATGGGCTGCGAACTGGTGGGCGGTTTCGGTCCCGCCCGGCGTGGCGTGCCGGCTGCCGACGATGGCCAGCTGGGGCAAGGAGAGCGCGTCGAGGCTGCCGCGGACGAAGAGCTCAGGCGGCGGGTCCGGGATCTCCCGGAGGAGCGCCGGGTAGGCGGCGTCGGCGGGTGTGAGCCGGTGGGCGTCGGGTCGGGCCAGCCAGTTGTCGATGGACACGGAGTTTCCTGCGGCGGTACCGACACCCGCCGCGGGAAGCCGTGCCGGCGGGATCAGCTCGGGTTGCGGACGTTGTCGAGCCTGTGGATCGGGCCCTCGGCCTGCATGACCAGCGCATAGCTGAGGCGATCGTAGGTCTTGAACACCATTAGAGTACCGGCCAGCTCGTCCGGCAACTGCACTTTGCGGCCAAACAGCCGGGAATCGACGTTATCCGAGACGCGGCTGCCGGCCTGCCACACCGACAGCACGTGGCCGGGCTCGAGCCCGTGGCGCTCGCCCCGGTTGATGACGATGACCTGGTACTGGCCGATCTGGGTCAGGCCGTCGACCACGTGGATGATCTGGCCCTCGACGGGCCGATCCGGCGAGCGCGGCTGGAACTGGAGCGGGAAGGGCTCGGTCCCGGACACCAGCCGGTCCCCCTTCATGGCCTCCCGCTGGGACTCGCTGAGGGTCAGCGTGGCCGGGTCGCCACCCCGTCGTATGCGCCCCTCGGCGACGTAGACACCCTCGTAGCCGAGGAGGTCGCCGTCGTCCGGATCCACCAGCCGCTGGCCGATGTGCACGACGCTGTAGGTGGAGTCGACGCCGCCGACGTCGCCCCGCACATAGGCGTCGTTGCCCGACGCGCCGATCAGGTGGTCGTTCCGCAGCGCGACGATGTGGGGCAGGCCGTCGATCTCGTCCCGGGCGAGCACCATGCCCCGGCTCAGGAACGGCGCGATGGCTTCGTAGGGGATCGTGTTCACGGCTTCCGTCAGCTGCTCCTCCCGGATGCGGGGGGACAGCCGGTCGGTGCCGCTGGCCGAGGCGACGTCGCCACGGGAGCTCTGGATCCGGGGCTGGCCGTCCACGTAGACCAGGCGGAGCACGTCACCGGGAAAGATGAGGTGCGGGTTCTCGACCTGGGGATTGACGTGCCAGATCTCCGGCCAGTACCAGGGATCCCGCAGGAACATGCTGGAGATGTCCCAGAGGGTGTCACCCTTCTTCACGACGTAGCTGTCGGGATGGGCCGGATTTAACGGAATGCCGCCCCCCTGCTGGGCAAACAGGCCGCCGGCGGCGGTAGCGAGGGCCATCGACACGACCAATGCGGCGGCCGACCGGCCATTCGTCCGGAAGATTTTCATGGGGACTCCATGCATTAAACTGGGCGTCCGGACAACCCAGATCCGGCCGCGACTTCTGGCTCCAAGCGGCAGCAGATGTAGCATAAAATCAAGCCACTTACCTAGCACTTATGGCCAGACTGTGAAGTACGCACCATGGCGGTCCTGAAAATCCTCGAGTACCCCGATCCCCGCCTCCGGATCAAGGCCGAACCCGTCCCGGCGGTGACCGCCGACATCCGCCAGCTGGCCGCGGACATGCTGGAAACCATGTACGCCGCCCCCGGGGTCGGCCTGGCGGCCACCCAGGTGGACCGGCACGTCCGGCTGGTCGTGGTCGACGTGTCCGAGAACCAGGACCAGCCCCACGTCCTGATCAACCCGGAAATCCTGTCCCGGGAGGGTTCGGAGACGGGCGACGAGGGCTGCCTGTCCGTCCCCGGGGTCACCGAGGGGGTGGCCCGCGCCGCCCGGATCCGGGTCCGGGCCCTGGGCCTCAACGGCCAGCCCGTCGAGTTCGACGCCGAGGGCCTGCTGGCCGTCTGCATCCAGCACGAGCTGGACCACCTGGTCGGCAAGCTGTTCGTGGACTACCTGTCGGAACTGAAGCGCCAGCGGTTGAAGAAGAAAGCCACGAAGGCGCGCCGCCGGGATGGCGGCGCCGAGCCGGTGCGGGAAGGCCCGGGACGAGACCGGGTGCCCGTCATCTGAACGGGCGGATCATCTTCGCCGGGTCGCCGGCCTTCGCGACGCCCACGCTCAGGAAACTGGCCGAACTCGGCCACATGCCGGTCGCCGTCCTGACGCAGCCGGACCGGCCCGCGGGCCGGGGACGCAACCTGGGGGCCGGTCCCGTCAAGCAGCTCGCGCTGGAACTCGGCATTCCCGTGCTCCAGCCCGCGACGCTGAAGTCCGTCGAGGCCCGGGCGGCGCTCGGCGCGTTCGCGCCCGACCTGATCGTGGTGGTGGCCTACGGCCTGCTGCTGCCGCCTGACGTGCTCGCGCTCCCGCGCCTCGGCTGCGTGAACGTGCACGCCTCGCTGTTGCCCCGCTGGCGCGGCGCGTCGCCCATCCAGGCGGCGGTGCTGGCCGGGGACCCGGAGACCGGTGTCAGCATCATGCAGCTCGAGGCGGGGCTCGACACCGGTCCGGTCTATGCCACAGCCCGGCTGCCGATCGGCGCCGATGAAACGGCGGGCGAGCTCGAGGCGCGCCTGGCCCGGCTCGGCGCCGACACGCTTGGCGGGTTGCTTGACGACCTGCTCGCCGGCCGCCTGCGTCCCGGGGCCCAGTCCGCGCAGGGCATCACCTACGCCCGCCGCATCGAGAAGGCGGAAGCCCGCATCGACTGGCGCGAGCCGGCCGTGGCCATCGCCCGGCGGGTGCGGGCCTGGAATCCCTGGCCCGTGGCGGAGACGTTGCTCGACGGCCAGCAGCTGCGCTGCTTCGCGAGCGAGGTGCTGGATGACGAGCTTCCGGATGCGACCCGGGTGCCGGGTTTCGTCCTCGCCACCGGTGCGCAGGGCATCGACGTCCAGACCGGCCAGGGCCGCCTGCGCCTGCGGGCCGTCCAGGCGCCCGGCCGGCAGCGGGTGACGGCAGCCGATTTCGCCCGGGGCCGGTCGCTGGCCGGCAAGGTCCTCGGCTGATGGCGGCTGGCGGGCTGACCCGGGCCCTCGCGGCGCGGGTGGTCGCGGCCGTCCTCGCCCGGGGCCAGACCCTGGACGCGGCACTGCCGGAAGCACTGGCCGGCGCGGGCGAGCTGGCCGACCGGGACCGGGCGCAGGTCCGGGCGCTGGCCTTCGGTGCCGTGCGGGGCCACCACCGGCACCAGGCGCTGCTCCGCCTGCTCTTGGACAGGCCGCTCAAGGGCGGCGACCGGCTGCTGGAGGCGCTGCTTTCCGTGGGCCTCTTCCAGGTGGCCGATCCGCTGCAACCGGACCACGCCGCCGTCTCGGCCACCGTCGCCGCCAGCCGCCTCCTCGGCGAGGAGCGGGCGTCCGGCCTCGTCAACGCCACCCTGCGACGCTACCAGCGGGAGGCCCCGGCCCTGCTGGATCGCCTCCGGGCCGATCCGGCCGCCTGGTATTCCCATCCGGACTGGCTGGTCGGGCGGCTGCAGGCCGACTGGCCGGACCGCTGGCGGGCGATCGCCGCCGCCAACCAGGAGCACCCGCCATTCTGGCTCCGGGTCAATCGCCTGCGCACGAACGTTGGTGACTACACGGCGCGGCTCGGCGCCGAACTCGGTGTCGGCGCAACCCCCGTGGCCGGCATTCCCGACGCGCTCCGGCTCGATGCGGCCGTGCCCGTGCAGCGCCTCCCCGGTTTCGGCGACGGACTGGTCTCGGTGCAGGACGCCGCGTCCCAGCTCGCGGCGCCACTGCTCGCCCCCGAGCCGGGGATGCGGGTACTCGACGCCTGCGCGGCGCCGGGTGGCAAGACGACCCACCTGCTCGAGGTGGCCGCCGGGCGGCTCGACCTGCTGGCCATCGATGTGGATCCGGACCGGCTGGCCCGGGTCGGGGCCAACCTGCAGCGGCTCGGGCTCGCGGCCACCCTGGTGGCGGGCGATGCGACCGCGCCCGAGGCCTGGTGGGACGGCCGGCCCTTCGACCGGATACTCGTGGACGCGCCCTGCACGGCCACCGGGGTCATCCGGCGGCACCCGGACATCAAGCTGCTGCGCCGGGCGGAGGACGTGGCGGGCTTCGTGGGCCGCCAACGCCTCCTGCTGTCCCGGCTCTGGCCGCTGCTGGCGCCCGGCGGCCGGCTGCTCTACAGCACCTGCTCCCTGCTGCGGGCCGAAAACCAGGACCTGACCGGTGAGTTCCTGGCCTCCGGGGCCGCCCGGCTCGAGCCGGGGACACCCGTGCCGGGCCTGCAGCTGTTGCCGGGGGACCGGGATACCGACGGGTTCTACTATGCTCTAATGGGGTCCGTGAACCGGTGAAGGCAGCTGGCTGACGCCGCCCTCTCGCGTTGCGCCCGGGACACCAGCGACGTGCAGGAAAACAACAATCGCCATCGACGGCCTCGCGTGGCACTCGTTGTCCTCATGGGGCTGTTGTGCTCCGCGGTCCTGCATGCCCAGGAGGCGGGCGTGGAGATCCGCAGCGCCAGCACCCGGCTGGATGACGGCGTCTGGTACCTGGCAGCCCGTATCGACTATCGCCTCAACCGGGAAACCCTCGAGGCGCTCCAGAACGGCATCCCCCTGACGTTCGAACTGCGGGTCGAGCTGACCCGGCAGCGCAGCTGGCTGCCCGACGAGGACGTCGCGTCGCTGCGCCAGGACTTCGAGCTGTCGTGGCAGCCACTGGCCCGCAGCTACCTCGTGCGCAACAAGAACAGCGGTGACCAGCGCGCCCACACCACGCTGTTCGCCGCGCTCAACGACCTGGGGCGAATCACCGCACTGCCGCTGATCGACGCGGCGCTCGTGGACGACGCCGAGAACTACGAAGTCAGCCTGCGGGCCGCGCTGGACCAGCAACAGCTGCCAGGGCCGCTGCGCATGCTGGCGTTCTGGGACGACGATTTCACCCTGGAGAGCGAGTGGTACCGGTGGGACCTGCGCTCGGGCAAGCGGCTATGAGGACGGCCAGGCGCAACAGGCTCCGGCGTTATGCCACCCCGGCCATCGCGGCCGGCGGCGTGATCATGGGCATCGGCGCGCTGATCCTGCTGGGGCGTTACGCCCCGAGCCTGGCGGACTTCGGCCGCCGCCACGTGCTGATCCTCGCGGTCAACGCCGTGGCCGCGGTCGTCCTGCTCGGCCTGATCCTCGTCAACCTCTTCCGGCTCGTCCGCGACTACCGGCGCCGCGCGCCGGGCGCGCGCCTCCGGGCCCGCCTCGTCGGCATGTTCGTGGGCCTCACGCTGGCGCCCCTGCTCATCGTCTACTTCTTTGCCCTGCAGTTCGTGAATGGCGGCATCGACAGCTGGTTCGATTCCGACCTGGAGCAGGAGCTGTCGTCGGCGCTGCGCCTGAGCCGGGAATCGCTCGAGGTGCAGGCGACGTCCCGGCTCTCGCAGACGAGCTCCCTCGCCACCGTTCTCGGCAGCCTCGACGGCGAGGCCCTGGCGCGGGCCCTCAGCGTCCTGCGGGCCGACGCCGGCGCCGACGAACTCACCGTGTTCACGCCCGAGCTGCGGGTCGCCGCCTCCAGCGCGCGCAACGACGCGCTGCCCCCGAGCCTGTCCGAGGATGCGCAGGACGAGCTGGCCCGGACCCAGCGCTTCGTCGCGCTCGAGCCCCAGGGCGGCGCGCGCTACCAGGTCCGCGCCGCGGTGCCGATCCCCGGTGACCTGCCGGCCGGCGCCGGCGAGCAGGGCTCCCGGTACCTGCAGGCCGTGTTCCCGATCGGTTACCGGCAGGGCCGGCTGGCCGATGCCGTGCAGGACACCTACACCCGCTATTCCGAGCTCCGCTTCCTCAGGGAGCCGCTCAAGGACAACCTGACGCTCACCCTCTCGCTCGTGCTGCTGCTGTCGCTGCTCTCGGCCGCCGCGGGGGCCTTTTACCTGGCGCGGCGCCTGGCCGCGCCGATCGAGTCGCTCGCCGTTGGCACCGAGGCGGTTGCCAAGGGGGATTTCGACACCCGCCTGCCGCCCGGCGCTGCGGACGAGGTGGGCTTCCTCATCCAGTCGTTCAACGGGATGATCGAGCGGCTGGCCCGCGCGCGCGAGGAGAGCCGCATCAGCCAGCAGCAGCTCGAACGGGAGCGGGCCAACCTGGCCACGATCCTCGGGCGGCTCTCCACGGGCGTCATTGCCACCGGAGCCGACGGCCGCATCCGCATCGCCAACGACGCGGCAGGGGAGATCCTCGGGGTGGACCTGGCCTCCCGGGCTGGCGCGTCGCTGGACGAGATTGCCGCATCGGGACCCCTTCCGGCCCAGTTCATCGAGGCCAGCCGCCCCCACCTGGCCGGCGAGCACCCGGAGTGGCGCGGCCAGATCGCGCTGCGCGCGGACGGTGCACGGCGCATCCTGAACTGCGCGAGCTCCGCGCTGCCCGGCGACGGCGGGGACGATGTGGCCCGTGCCGGCGGAGCCATCATCGTCTTCGACGACGTGACCGAGCTCCTGGACGCGCAGCGCGAGGCGGCCTGGGGCGAGGTGGCCCGGCGCCTGGCCCACGAGATCAAGAATCCGCTCACCCCGATCCGCCTGGCCGCGGAGCGCATCCGGCGCCGCTACCTGCCGTCGATGGCCCAGGAGGATGGCCAGGTGCTCGACCGCTCGACCCACACCATCGTCCAGCAGGTCGAGGCGATGCGGGACATGGTGAACGCGTTCAGCGAGTACGCCCGGGCGCCGGCCGTGAACATCGCGCGGGTGGACCTGGGGCAACTGGTCCGGGAGGTGGCCTGGCTGTACCGGGCCGCGGAGGGCCAGCCCGTGGTCACGCTGTCGGTCGAGGAGGGCCTGGAGGTGGAGGCAGACGCCGTGCGCGTCCGGCAGCTGCTCCACAACCTGATCCGCAACGCCCAGGAAGCCCTCGAGGGCCAGGCCGACGGCCGCATCGAAATCGCTGCGCGGAGCGTTCCGGGTGGCGAGCGCCCGGTCGCGGAGATCACCGTGGCGGACAACGGTCCGGGCATCGGGGAGGACGTGCTGACCCAGCTCTTCGAACCCTATGTGACGAGCAAGAAAAAGGGCACGGGCCTGGGCCTCGCGATCGTGAAGAAGCTGGTCGAGGAGCACGGCGGCACGGTCGGCGCCGAGAACCTGGCAGAGCGGGGGGCGCGCCTCACCGTGAGGCTGCCGGTCCGCGCCACTGTCCGTGACGCACTGGGCGAGGCGCGGCCGGTCCGCGTCGAGCCGTGGAGGGAAAGAGCATGAGCGCCGCACACATTCTCGTCGTCGACGACGAAGACGACATCCGCAACACGATCAGCGACATCCTCGAGGACGAGGGCTACGCGGTCAGCGTCGCGGCCGACGCGGCCACGGCCCGCGCCGAGGTCACGCGCGAGCGGCCCGACCTGATCCTGCTGGACGTCTGGATGCCCGACGTCGACGGGATCACCCTGCTGCGGGAGTGGCACCGGGAGGGCTCGGCACGCTGCCCGGTCGTCATCCTCTCCGGGCACGGCACCGTGGAAACTGCCGTCGAGGCCACGCGGCTCGGCGCCGTCGACTTCGTGGAGAAGCCGCTGTCACTCGCCAAGCTCCTGCGCACGGTGGAGAAGGCCCTCGACCGGGGGCCCGAGCCCAGCCGTCCCGCGCCACGCACCCTGTTGCCCAAGCGGCTGGAGCCCGGCGGGCGCAGCGTCCTCATGCGGGCCCTGCGTGAACAGGTTGCCGGCGTCGCGCGCCGTCACGAGCCCGTCCTGGTCGTGGGCGAGCCGGGTTCAGGACGGACGGTCGTTGCCCGCTACGTCCACGATCTGGCCGGCCACGGCAAGCGCCCGTTCGTGGCGCTGGTCGGCGGCGCGGTCCCCGAGGAGAACGCGGCAGCCCTGTTGTTCGGCGGGCTGGTCGACGGCAAGGCGGAGCCCGGCTGCCTGGAGCAGGCCACCGGTGGCACGCTGTACCTCCGCGACCTCCAGGACCTGTGCCCGGGAGCGCAACGCCTGCTGGCCGGTGCCTTCGAGCAGGGCAGCTACGTGCAGGTGGGGCGGTCGGTCCCGACGCCGCTCGACGTGCGCGTCATCGCGTCGCTCGCGCCGGACGCGGCCGGCACCGTGCGCAAGGATCTGCTCGCGCGCCTGGCCGTGCTCGAGCTCCGCGTACCGCCGCTCCGGGACCGGCACGAGGACGTCCCGGAACTCCTGCGCTACACCGTGGACCGGTTGGTGGACGAGGAAGGTCTGGCCTTCCGCCGTTTCGGCCTCGCGGCCCAGAACCGGCTCCGTCACTACCCCTGGCCCGGCAACGTGCGGGAGTTGACCACCCTCGTCCGGCGGCTGCTGGTGGCCGGCGGCGCGGAGGAAATCAGCCTCGCCGAGCTCGAGGCCCAGCTGGCCCCCGCTTCCGCCGGCCCGGAGCCGCTGGTGAAGCAGGACCTGCTCAGCCTGCCGCTCCGCGAAGCCCGCGAGAAGTTCGAGCAGGCCTACCTGACCCAGCAGCTCGCCCTGTGCGGCGGCCGGGTCGGCCTGCTGGCCAAGCGTGTCGGCATGGAGCGCACCCATCTCTACCGCAAGTTGCGCGCGCTGGGTGTCGACTTCCGCCAGGCGCCGGAAGAAGAGTAGTGCTCCTACCCGAGGAACTTGCGGAACGGCTCCGGTAGCCGGTCGACGTCCGCGTCGGCGAGCCCCGCCGGATACGGCCGCGAATTCCACGTCTGCCAGAACACCGGCGTCGCTCCCGCCAGCCGACCGCTCCGCGCGTCCGCGACGAGGCAGGCCAGCGCCTTGCCCGAATAGGTGGTGTCCAGTTTCATGCCGGCGAGGTCGCGGGCGAGTGCCACGGCCTCCTGGCCCGCGGGCGTCGGAATCGCGTAGCCCTCGCCGGCGAACTCCGGGCGGAACTCCAGGCGCGCGGCCAGTTCGTCCGGCGACGGCGCCGTACCCGCCGGGAGCAACCTGCAGGTATCTGCCGCGAGGCGGAGCACCGCCGCCGCGTCCACCACGTTCTGGGGCACCACTTTCACGCCGACCACGGTGACGGGCAGCCGCGCCCGGGCGACGCCGGCCAGCAGCCCGGCGACGCTGCCCATGGTGCCGCAGGGCAGGTAGACCCGCACGGGCCCGGTGACGCCCTGCGCCGCCAGCTGACCGGCCAGCTCGCCGGCCGCGTCGACGAAGCCCAGCGAGCCGAGCGGCGAGGAGCCACCCCAGGGCACCTCGTAGAGGCGCCCCGGTCCGGACGGATGGGCCGCCTTCAGGCGCGCCGCCTCCGCCTGGGACTCGACGAAGCCGGCTGCGGTGGTGATGCGGGTGCCGAGCAGGCAGTGCCAGCGGAGCGTGTTCGCCACCCAGGGTGTCGGGACCTGGTCGGTGAGGACGGCGTGGCAGTCGAACCCCGCCTGCCGGGCGTAGATCGCCGTTGCCAGCGCGTGATTGGAGCCGGCGGCGCCAAAGGTGACCACCGCGTCGCAGCCGCGGGACCGGGCGTCGGCCAGCAGGTATTCGAGCTTGCGCACCTTGTTGCCGCCGTAGGGCAGGCCGGCCAGGTCATCGCGCTTGGTCAGGAGCCCCGCCGCGCCGATCGCGGCGCCCAGGCGTCCGGCGGGCTCGAGGGCCGTGGGCAGTTCGCCCAGGGCGAGCCTACTCGCCGACTGAATTGACGAGGTACTCGATGCCATTCTGGCGCAGCCGGGCCCGCAGCCGGTTCAGTTCGTTCAGGTTGTCGATGGGCCCGATGCGCACCCGGTGGAAGGTGGCGCCGTTGACGTCCGCGGTCTGGATCTCGGAGGCGACGCCGAGCAGGGCGAGCCTCGCCTTCACCTTGTCCGCCTCGGCGAAGTCCGGGAAGGCGCCGGCCTGGATCACGTAGGTGCCCGGCATCGAGACGGGCGGGGGCCCGGCAGCGCCGGCCTCCTTCGGCTGCTCCGCCACCTCCACCTCGGCGTCGGGCAGCATCTCGTAGAACTCGAAGCGGTCGTCGGTTTCGGCCGGGGGCTGGGTCTCCCTGGCGGCGGGATCGTCCGCGCGGACCCGTTCGTCCCGCTCTTCACTGGCGGCCGGCGGCGACGGGCCGTTGGCCGTGTCCAGCACCCCGCGGAAGTACCAGGCCGCCAGGCCGATGCAGACCAGCAGGACGGCCCCCATGGCGAAGCCCCGGGGCAGCCCGGCGGAGCGTCGTCGCCGCTTGCGCCGGCGGGTGGCGCCTGTCCCGTTCCGTGCCACTACATGTAGTCCAGCGGACGGATCCCGAGCAGCGTCAGGCCGTTCGCCAGCACCGCGCGCGCGCTGCCGACGAGCAGCAGGCGGGCGCGGCTGCGGGCGGGATCCGCCTCGTCGAGGACGACGTGGCGGTTGTAGAAGGCGTTGAACACGCTTGCCAGCTCGTGCAGGTAGTGGGCCACCTCGAAGGGCTCCCGCTGCTCCGTTGCCCGGCAGAGCGCCGGGCCGAACCCGCGGAGCTTCTGCACCAGCGCCCATTCCTCGTCGGCGACCAGCAGCCGCGCGTCGACCGGCCCGGCGTCCCCGGCCAGGCCGGCCTCGGTGGCCTTCCGGAAGATGCCACTCATCCGGGCGTGGGTGTACTGCAGGTAGGGGCCGGTGTTGCCCTCGAACTGGAGCACGGTGTCCCAGTCGAAGGTGACGTCGGTGAGCCGCCGGGACGATACGTCGAAGTAGAGCAGCGCGGCCTGGCCGACCGATTCGCTGATGGCGGCGAGCTCGTCCGCTGGCATGTCGGCGAGCGCCCGCGGGTTGGCGGCGGCCCGCTCCTGCCGGTAGCGGGCGGCCCGGTCCCGGGCCTCATCGAGCACCGCCTCGAGCCAGACGGCCTCGCCCTTGCGGGTGGACATGCCGCGCACGTAGCCGAAGCTCACGTTTTCGCAGCGGGCGGGCCAGTTCTCCGGCCAGCCTTCCGCCACGGCGAGCTTGCCCAGCGCCGCGAAGACCTGGGCGAAGTGGTCCTCCTGCCGGGAGACCACGTAGACGTTGGCCCCGAACCGGTACTTTTCCCACCGGTCGATGGCCTCGGCGCAGTCCCGCGCCGCATAGGTGGAAGCACCGTCCGACTTCTGGAGCATGCAGGGGGCGATCTCGCGGCCCAGCGCGTCGGATACGTCCACCACGATCGCGCCCTGGGACTCCCGCGCGACGCCGGCCTTCAGGAAACGCGCGATGACCGGCTGCACCTTGTCGTTCAGCGAGGACTCGCCGTCGTAGGAGTCGAAGGCTATCCCCAAGCGGTCGTAGGTCCGGTGGAAGCCGTCCAGGGACAGGCCGCGGAAACGCTCCCACAGCGCCACGATCTCCGCGTCGCCCTGCTCCAGGCGCAGGAACAGCTTGCGGGCCTGCTCCCGCACGCCCGGGTCCTGCTCGGCCTGCCGGTTGGCCCGGATGTAGAGCTCGACCAGGTAGTCGATGGCCCGGGCCTCGAGCACGGCCTCGTCGCCCCACTGCTGCCAGGCCCAGATGACGAAGCCGAACTGGGTGCCCCAGTCGCCGATGTAGTTCTTCCGGACCACCCGCCAGCCCTGGAAGCCGAAGATCCGGGCCAGGTCGGCGCCCAGGTTGGTGGAGCGCAGGTGCCCGAAATGGAAGGGCTTGGCGATGTTGGGCGCCGAGAAGTCCAGCACCAGCGTGCGGCCCTGGCCCAGGTCCTGCCGGCCGTAGGTCCCGGGACCGTCGCGGATCTCGCCGAGCACCTGTTCCGTCGCGTTCGACCGGTTCAGGAACAGGTTGAGGTAGGGGCCCTCCGCCCGGGCGCTGGCGATCATGGGGTCCGGGCCGATCTTCCCGGCCAGGTCCTTCGCGATCACCTGCGGGGCCGAGCGCAGCTCCTTCGCGAGCTGGAAGCAGGGAAAGGCCACGTCGCCCAGCGCCGGGTTGGGCGGGGCGACGAGCGCGTCCTCGACCTGGGCCGCGCGCTCGACCGGCCAGCCGAGCGCCGTGCGCACGACCTGCGCGACATGGGAGGTGATCTGCATCGTGGGGCTGCGGTACCTGAATTCGGTGGGAATTCTAGAACAGTTGGACTCCGAACACAGAATTGCGGACATTCCCAGTTTCCAGGACGAGAATTTGCAATGACCGGGACCAGCAAGCAGCGCGGGGACTACGACCTGATCGCGATCGGCGGCGGCCCGGCCGGCAGCAGCGGCGCGCTGGCGGCCGCCCTGTTCGGGAAGAAGGCTGCGCTGGTCGAGCAGACGGGACAGCTGGGTGGCGCCGGCCTGAACACCGGCACCGTCCCCAGCAAGACACTGCGGGAAAGCGCGCTCCTGCTCTCCGGGTGGCGGGCCCGCAAGCTCCTCGGCATCAGCGTGGCCCGGCGGGAGGAGGCGAGCCTCGCCGACTTCATGCGCCACGAACAGCACGTGTCGGCCACGGCCCGCGAGCAGGTCGAGTCCCGGTGCCGCCAGGGGGGCGTCGACGTCATCGCGGGGCAGGGGTACTTCAGGGACCCCCACACCATCGGCGTGCGCCGGCCCGATGGCACCGAGCTCACGCTGCGGGGGCGGGTGATCCTGCTGGCCACGGGCTCGTCACCGGTCCACCCGCCGGAGTTTCCGTTCGGGCATCCGCGCGTGCACGACTCGAACGAGATACTCGACATCTGCGCGATGCCCCGTCGGATCGTGATCGTTGGTGCCGGCGTCATTGGTGCCGAGTACGCCTGCACGTTCGCCGCGCTCGGCGTCGAGGTCCATCTGGTCGATGGCCGGGACACGCTGCTGTCCTTCCTCGACCAGGAGGTTTCCGCGGCGATTGCCCGCGGCATGAAGGCCAATGGCGTGCAGTTTCACTGGGGCGAGCGCGTGGTGCGCTGTGCTCCGGTGCCCGCAACGGGCCAGAACGGTGACGACGAAATCCGCGTGGTCCTGTCGTCGGGGCGCGAGATCGTCGCCTCGGACGTGCTGGTGGCCGCGGGCCGCAGCAGCAACACGGCGGACCTCCAGCTGGCCGCCGCGGGCCTGGAGGTCGGCAAGCGCGGCCTGCTCGCCGTGGACGGCCACTACCGCACGTCGGTACCCCACATCTGTGCGGCGGGAGACATCGTCGGCTCGCCGGCGCTGGCGGCCACGGGGATGGAGCAGGCGCGGGTGGCGGTCTGCCACGCACTCGGTCTTGCGACCAAGCTGACCTCACCCCTGTTGCCGGCCGGCATCTACACGATTCCGGAGGCCAGCATGGCTGGCGAGACGGAGCAGTCCCTGCAGGCCGCCGGCGTCGACTACGTGGTGGGTCGCGCTGCGTATGCGGACAATCCCCGCGGCCAGATCATCGGCGATGAGACCGGCTTTCTGAAGCTGCTGTTCCGTCGGGATGACCTGCGCCTGCTGGGGGTGCACGTGGTCGGCGAGCAGGCCACGGAGGTCGTGCACATCGGGCTGATGGCGCTGATGACCGGCGGTGGCGCCGAGCTCTTCAGCAACGTGTGTTTCAACTACCCGACGCTCGGCGATCTCTACAAGTCCGCGACCTACGACGCCGTCCGGGCGAACCTGTCCAGATCGCCGCAGTCCCGCTGATCGCCTAGAACAATTCGGCCGGGTCCACGTCGAGGCTCCAGCGCACGCGGCGCTGGGCGGGCAGCGCCGCGATGCCGGCGCGGAAGCCGGGCAGGTAGCGCTGCAGGTCCCGGCGCGCGGGCGCCTGCAGCAGCAGCTGGCCCCGGTAGCGGCCCGCACGCCGCTCCATCGGCGCCGACGCCGGTCCCAGCACCTTCAGCCCGGCTGGCGCGCCGGCCCGGGCGAGGGCCGCGGCGGCCTCCAGGAACGCAAACACGGTTGCGCGCTCCGTGGCCTCGGCGCGGACGAGGGCCAGCGCCGACCAGGGTGGCCAGCCCGCCTGCTGCCGTTCCTGAAGCGCCAGGGTGGCGAAGGCGCTGTAGCCCCGGGACAGCAATACCCGGAGCAACGGGTGATCGGGGAACAGGGTCTGCAGCCAGACCTCGCCCGGCCGGTCGGCGCGGCCGGCGCGGCCCGCCACCTGGATGAAGGTCTGGGCCAGGCGCTCCGCGCTGCGGAAGTCGGTGCCGAACAGGCCCTGGTCCACGTCGACGATCCCCACCAGCGTGACGCCCGGGAAGTCGTGCCCCTTGGTCAGCATCTGGGTGCCGAGGAGCAGCCGCGCCTCACCGCTGCGCACCCGGTCGAGGCGCCGCTCGATCTCGCCCCGGCGCCGGGTGGTGTCCCGGTCGATGCGCTCGAGGGCGTGGCCGGGGAATTCCCGGGTGAGGGCCTGCTCGAGCCGCTCGGTCCCCTGGCCGACAGCGCGCAGCTCCGCCTGGCAGTCCGGGCACGCCGCGGGAGCGGGCCGGTCGCTGCCGCAGTGGTGGCAGGTCACCCGGCCCCGCTGCTGGTGGAGCACCATCCGGGCGTCGCACCGGTCGCAACCCACCACGGTGCCGCAGCCGATGCAGACCAGGGTCGGCGCGTAGCCCCGGCGGTTCAGGAAGATCAGCGCCTGGCCGTCGGCGTCCAGGTGCCGGCGGATCGCCGCCAGCAGCGGCTGGGAAAGCCCTTCCCGGAGCTGGTGGGTGCGCACGTCGATCAGGTGCACGGACGGCTGGCCGGCCGCGCCAGCGCGCGCCGGCAACTCCAGCCGCTCGTAGCGGCCGCTCCGGGCGTTCTCGACGGACTCCAGCGCGGGCGTGGCCGAGCCGAGCACCAGCGGCACGGCGAGCTCCCGGGCCCGCCACACCGCCAGGTCCCGCGCCGAATAGCGGAAGCCGTCCTGCTGCTTGTAGCTCGCGTCGTGTTCCTCGTCGACGACGATCAGTCCCGGGCGGAGCAGGGGCGTGAAGATCGCTGAGCGGGTGCCGATCACGATCCGCGCCGAGCCGTCCCGGGCCGCGGTCCAGGCGCGCAGGCGCTCGCCTTCCGCGAGGCCGGAGTGCAGCACGGCCATGGGCAGCGGGAAGCGGCGGCGGAAGCGGTCGAGCAATTGCGGCGTGAGGCCGATCTCGGGTACCAGCACCAGGCATTGCTGGCCCAGGGCCAGCCGCGCCTGGATGCAACGCAGGTACACCTCCGTCTTGCCGCTGCCGGTGACGCCATCGAGCAGGAAGCAGCGGTAGCCCGTGGCGGCGCCGATGGCCGCCACGGCCCGGGCCTGGTCCACGGTGAGGTCGGGCGGCGCGTCGGGCGCGGCGCACACGGGCTCGGGTACGGGCGCGGTCCGCGCCTCGACGACCCAGTCGCGAGCCTTCAACGCGGCCACAGCCCGGCGCCAGCCCGTGCCGAGTTGCTCCAGGCGATCCGCGGTAAGCGGGCCGCCGGCCGACTGGAACAGCGCGAGCGCCCGGTGCTGGGCCGGCGCTCGCTTCAGGGCAACGGCATCCGCTGCCCTGCCCGCCGGCGAAAGGGAGAAGACCGGCTCGCCCTCCGCCGTGCCATGGCCCTCCCGCAGCGCCTTCGGCAGCGCCGCCGCGCACACCTCGCCGGGCGGGTGCTGGTAGTAGGTCGCGGCCCAGGCGAGCAGTCGCTGCAGGTCGTCGGACAGCAGGGGCAGGGCGTCGAGGATCGCGCCGGCCTGCCGCAGCTTGTTCCGGGGCACTGCGCTCGTTGCCTTGAGGCCGACGACCAGGCCGATGCGCGTGCCCCGGCCGAACGGGACGCGCACCCGCATGCCTGGCCGCGGGTCCGGGCCGCCCGCGGCGGGCGCCAGGTAGTCGAAGAGGCCCATCAGCGGTGCCGGGACCGCCACTTCCAGGATCAGGGCCGGGCGCACGGGAGTTGTCCACAGATCCTGTGGATAAGTCTGTGTACGAGATGGGTCCAACGGACCTCCCGGCCAAGCTTGATAACCATTATGACAACCTGATCATTTTTTGACCGATGAGTATTAGTATTTATTTTCAAATAGTTAAGAGCATATGCTCAGGTACGCAACGCAATGCAGTCGCTAAATGGCCCCCTATCGTGGGAAATGTGCATAAGTGCAGCCGCAGCGACCTTTTCAGGACCAGGTCCAGCGGCTTTGTCAACCCCGATTCCCGCAGCCCGTTGTACCTTCCTCGACGCAGCTGGAGTTTGCGGCAGTATGCGGAATCGGGACGCGGTCGTGGCCCTGCCGGCGGCCCGCGCCGTCGAATGGCATCCGCGCAGGAAGGGAGCGGCGCTGGACGGGACTCGGGCCATGGAGCGGTTCCTCGCCGAGGTGGAGCGGCGTGCCCTGCGGATCGCGGTCCTGTCGGTTGGCGACCGGGACGAAGCCCTGGATATCGTGCAGGACGCGATGTTCAGGCTGGTGCAGAAATACAGTGGCCACTCCAGCGAGGAGTGGCGACCGCTGTTCTTCCGCATTCTGGCCAACCGCATCACGGACCAGCAGCGCCGCCAGGGCGTGCGCCGGCGGCTGCTGGCCTGGCTGGCGCCGGCGGCGGACGACGACGACAGCGACCCGCTCGCCGAAGTGCCGGACCCGGGTCCCGTGGCGCCGGAGCAGGTCCTTGGCCGGGCCGATGCGATGACGGCCCTCGAGGATGCCGTCGGCCGCTTGCCCGGCCGGCAGCGCCAGGCCTTCCTGTTGCGCAGCTTGGAGGGCCTCGACGTGGCGGAGACCGCCGCGGCGATGGGTTGCAGCGAGGGCAGCGTGAAGACTCATTACTCGCGGGCCGTGCACAGCCTGCGCCGTGCGCTGGGGGACCACTGGCCATGACAGAAGACGACGACAGGTTTGCCCGGGCCGCCGGTGAACTGCTGCGCCGGAGCGCCGGGGACATCGACGCGGCGACCGGGGCCCGGCTCCAGCAGATCCGCCGGGCCGCGCTCGGTGCGACGCCGGCCCGCCGCGACCCCCGCTCCTGGCTGGTGCCCGCCCTGTCGGCCGCGGCCATCGGCGCCCTGGCGGTCGGCCTCTGGCTGGACCGGGACGCGGCGCCGGAGCCCGCCGGGCTGGCCGCCGACAACCTGGAGATGCTCGAAGACCTGGAGTTCTACGCCTGGCTCGACGCGGAGCCCGGCGAGGCCGGGCCCGGGGGCTGACGTGACTGGCAGGCCACTGGCAACTGCCCTGCTGGCCCTCCTGGCGCTGATGGGCCAGCCGGTCCGGGGTGACGAGGTTCCCGGCGCTGCCGGCGTCGCCTGGGAGCAGCTCTCCGCCGACCAGCGGAAGTTGCTCAGCCGCTTCGAGTCCCGCTGGGCCGAATTGCCGCCGCACCGGCAGTCACGCCTGGCCGAGGGCTCGGCCCGCTGGGCCGAGCTGCCGCCGGAGGAGCAGGCCCGGGTTCGCCGCAACTTTCACCGCTTCCGGGAAATGCCCCCGGGCGAGCGCGAGAAGATGAAGCAGCGCTGGCGCGAGCTGACACCGGAGGAGCGCCAGCGGTTCCGGGAACAACGGCGGACGATGCGCCCTGGCGAGCAGCCCCGGCCCCACAAGCCGCCGCCCGTTTCGCCGCCGGATCCGCCGCCAGATCGGGCGCAGGGTCCGGCCCCGGTTCCGTAGGCGCTGCCTACCTGCCGAGCGCCTTGTTCAGCTTGTCGGAGAGCTTCTTGCTGAAGTCATTGAGCTGCTTCTGGCCGGCGGCCGGCTGGGTCTGCAGCGCTTGCTCGCGCCGCTGCACCGGGTCGTAACCCAGCGCCGCCACGCACTCGCCATAGACGCCAGTCGGTTGCGCGCCGGCGCCGCCACCCGTCGCGTCGAGCAGCCGGGCGACGTTCGCCATGTTCAGGCCGGCGCCGGCGCGGGAGCATTCCATGCCGAGCTCGTCGGCCCGGGCCAGGTCACCGCTACCCTTCGCCACCGCGATCATCTGGGGCAGGAACAGGTTCCGGTCGCCGATCCGGCCCGCCCCGAGGTCCAGCGTGGCCATGGCATTGGCGAAATCGCCTTTCCGGACCTGGTACGACGCCTGCCACAGGTAGGCGGCGCGGGGGGCCAGGTCCGTGGCGCTCCAGGCCGCTGCCCGCTGCTCCGCCTCGGCGGGCTTGCGCGCGACCGTGTCGAGCCAGGTCCCGGCCGCCAGATTGAGGTGGGGCGATGCGGCCAGCAGGGCAGGGTCCGCCAGCAGGCCGGTGGCCGCGGCGTCCGCCGACCCGGGCTGTCCACCGTTCATCGCGGCTAGCACCTCGAGGGCCGCCCGGTCCGCCGCGAGCAGCCGGCCGCCGGGACCCGCGCGCACCTCCGCCTCGAAGCGGGGCGACCGGGGCGTCTTGTCGCGCCGGCCGGTGCTGGTCTTCTGCACGTGCACTAGCACGGCCATCGAGCGTTGTTCGGGAGAGTCGTAATCGGTGCCCCAGTTCGCCAGTCCGGCGAAGGCCGCCTCCAGTGCCCCGGTCTCGAGCCCGGCCTTCAGGCTCGCCTTGAGCGTGTCGCCCTTGTCCGACGGGTCGGCCGGCTTGCGCGACTGGGCCTTCGCCAGCGCGCCCTGCCGCAGGTTCTCCACCCGCTCGCTGCGGATGGCCTGGGCCGCGTCGATGCGCGCGAACAGGCTGCTGAACGCAGCCGGGTCGTAGCCCGCGGCGCGCACCATGTCCACGCCCGCCAGGTCCGCTTCCCGCTCCTGCTTCCGGTTCCAGGCGGGCGCGATGAGGTCGGACCAGGCCGTGCCGGCGGCCTGGGTGGTGGCGAGGCTGTCCTCGGCGAAGGACGACAGCTCACCCGGACGGGCGGCGTGCTTGCTGGTCCGGTTGTCGACCGCGACGGCCACCAGCTGGGCCGCTTCCACGGTGAAGGGCAGGCTCTGGACCACGTTCTTGGTCTGGGCGTGGTTCGCGATGACGTGGGCGAGCTCGTGGCTGATCGCCGCCGCCAGTTCGTCCTCGCTCTCGACCTGGCGCAGCACCTCGGAGCCCACGACGATGTTGCCGTGGGTATCCGTGAACACGGAGAACTCGTCCGTGGACTGCACCAGGAAGCGGGGCGACGGCGGGGGAGCCTCGCGGGTTGCCAGCAGCTTCGCCGCGATGTCCTGCAGGTAGCGTTCGAGTTCCGGCGAGGTGACGAAGATCATGTCCCTGCCCAGGTAGTCGCGCAGCGCGGCCGCCTGGTCGGCGGCGCGCTGTTCGGGGCCCGGTGCGGGCTTGCCGCCCTTGTCCGCCAGGGCGCCGGCGCTGCCGGCCAGGGCGGCGAAGAGCAAGGCCGCGGGGAAGAACGGCTGGTGCGCCATGGTGCTCACCCCTGGGGTTTGGCAGCTGGCGCCTTCGGCGCCACGCAGTCCTTCGCGGCCTTGGGATCGATTCCCGCCACCGCGGGCTCGGTGTGATCGGCGGCCCGGGAACTCGCGCTCTGCACACAGATCTTCGTGGGCTGGTTGCCCGCGGGCAGGCCGATCTTCAGCTCCGCCCGGTCCAGCCAGCGTTCCTCGCCGGACTGGAGGCTCACCTTCACCAGGCCGAGACTCTCGTCACAGGCGAGGAGCTCGCGGCCGAGGGCGAGTTCACCGCTCGGGATCTCCTCGAGGAACTTCCCCGTGCTGTCGAAGATCCCCACCTTGGGCCCGAGCGCGCCGTCCAGGGTCATGCCCTGGACGGAGCACTCGGCAAAGGCCCGCGGGGCGGAGACGAGGAGGACGAGCAGGATCGCGGACAGCCTGATCATGGCTTTTCTCCCAGGGTTTGTTCACCGGCATTCTCCACCGTCGTGGCCGTTGCCGGGTCGGCCGGAAGCGGCCACGCGGCCGGCTGCCCGCGGCGCCAGGTCCGGAACCGGTCGATCCAGCTCTGGAAACGCCAGCGGTCGAGCTTGCCCACCCAGGGCCGGACGGCCGGCCCCAGGAAGGCGTACGGGTGCGGGAAATCCTTGAGCTCCTCCTGGCGATAGAACTGCTTGACGGTGGCCGCGAAGGCCAGCGCCACCAGTACCATGCCGATCCAGTTGGAGGGCGCGATACCGAACTTGAGCAGCAGCGCGGCGCCGCCGCCCAGCAGGATCACCACGACCAGGTAGATCAGCGTCTGCACGGGCATCAGCAGGTCGATCGCGATGCCGACCACGACGGCCGCGAACACGGCTTCGGCCGATGCTCCGGAGTAGCTCAGGAAGCCCGCCAGGCCCAGCCAGCAGACCAGCCCGAGCGCCGAGACCGCGCGGCGCTTCGGCTCGTCGAAGAGGATCACCAGGACCGGCACGCAGAAGGCCAGCACCGCGAGCAGCGCCAGCGCCGTGGCGGCCGTGGCCCCGGGGGACAGCTCCCGGGCGTACCGGTTGCCCAGCGCCAGCAGGTTGTCCACGGCGGCCGCGTGCAGCACCACGCCGGGCACCTGCCCGTGGACGGGGCTCTGGTGCCAGTCCGAGATGCCGGTCACGCGGGCACCGACCAGGACGATCCGGTCGTGCAGCAGTTCGCGCACCTCGACCGGATCGCCGTGGCGAACGACCGACGCGGGCAGCACGGTGACGGCGGGACAGGGGAGCGAGAGGGTCTTGCGCGGCGAATCCCGCAGGTCCTCGAAGATGCCGAGCAGCAGCTGGGTGACGCTGGTCCGGAACGCCCGCCAGGCCGACACGCCCCCGTGCTCGTCCGCGTAGGGCTGGCAGACGCCAGCGGAATAGAACTGCCGTTGCTGCGCCGGCGGGAACGCGCCCCACCGCACGACCAGTGGCGCGGCGAAGGCGTCGCCGTCCGACCGGAGCAGCTCGCAGCCGGGCTGCAGGCGGTCCGGCTTGCGGCAGTAGGCCTCCAGCATCGCCATGGCCGGCGTAGGCGGGCTGCCGGGCCCGCCGAGGCGCAGCGGGTAGCGGTCGCCGCACCCCCACCAGCCGATGAGCGACACGCGGGCCCGGCCCGGCCGGTCCTCCTGCCAGCTGCGGAACTCGGGCAGCAGCGAGGCCGGTTCGTCCAGCGCCAGCGTCTCCGCGGCCGGCTCCTCGGGGCAGACCGTCGGCAGGTCCGTGGCGCGGAGGTCAGTCCGGATCTGCGCGGCGAAGACGAGCGGCGTGTCGGCGAACGAACTCACCGGGCCGAGCAGGTTCATCGGCTCGTCGGCCGGACCGGGGACTTCGCCTGCGGCGGGCCGGTCGGTGTGCTTCTGCCGGTACAGCATGTCGAGGAACACCACGGCCGGTTCGCCCTGGAAGATGGTCCGCAGGAGCCGGCCCTGGTCGGCGTAGGGCAGCGGCCAGCCCTTGCCGGCGCGCGCGAGGAAATCGTCGTCGATCAGCACGACCACCACGTCGCCCGTGGGCGCGTAGAAGGGCGCGGTCACCCGCAGGGCTGCCTGCTCGGAGCGCCGGGACGACGCTGTCTCGATGCCGAAGGGATCCATGAGGAGCAGGCAGAAGAAGGCCAGCGCGATCAGCAGCGTCGTCACGGGCCCGGGCGGTATGCGGGCGACGGGCTGACCCGGCGTGCCGGCGCCGGGCGGGGCTGTGACCTCGGGCATTGGCAATTCCGTCCCGGTGGCCGGGCATCTTGTTATCGCGCCGCACCAAGGGGCGCTCTGGTCCGGATCGTAATGCCCCGGGGTCCGGAAGGGAACCGGGCCGGGCTTATGTCCGTTTCGGGGCCATCGCCAACATGCGTATCATGCCGCCGGGCCAGATTGCCGGGCCGGAGCCGCCATTGCCATGTCGCTGACCATCGGAGTGCCCCGCGAGCTGTACGCGGGAGAGAAGCGTGTTGCCACGGTTCCCGACGTGGCCGCCAGGCTGATCAAGCTGGGCTTCGCAGTCGCCGTCGAAGCCGGCGCCGGCGAGGCTGCCAACTTCGGCGACGACGCCTACCGGGCTGCCGGCGCACGGGTCGCGGGCAGCGCGGCCGAGCTCTACGCCGGGTCCGACATTGTCTTCAAGGTCCGGGCCCCGGGCCCGGCGGAGATCGCGCTGCTGAAGCCAGGAGCGACCCTCGTGGCCTTCATCTGGCCGGCGCAGAATCCGCAGCTCATGGCGCAGCTCGCGGCCCGCCAGCTCACGGTGCTTGCGATGGACAGCGTGCCGCGGATCTCCCGCGCCCAGAAGATGGATGCGCTCTCCTCCATGGCCAACATCGCCGGGTACCGGGCCGTGATCGAGGCGGCGCAGCACTTCGGCCGCTTCTTCACCGGGCAGATCACGGCCGCCGGCAAGGTGCCGCCGGCGAAGGTCTTCGTCATCGGGGCCGGCGTGGCCGGGCTCGCGGCGCTCGGCACCGCCGTCAGCCTCGGTGCCATCGTGCGCGCCAACGACACGCGCCCGGAGGTCGCCGACCAGGTGAAGTCCATGGGCGCCGAGTTCGTGCCCGTGGACTACCAGGAGGAGGGCACGGGCGTGGGCGGCTACGCGAAGGTGATGAGCGAGGGCTTCCAGAAGGCCCAGCTCGCGACCTTCGCGAAGCAGGCCGCGGAGGTGGACATCATCGTCACCACCGCGCTGATCCCCGGCAGGCCGGCGCCGCGGCTGATCACGGCGGACATGGTGAAGTCCATGCGCCCGGGCAGCGTCATCGTCGACCTGGCCGCCGAGCAGGGCGGCAACTGCGAGCTCACGGTGCCCGGCGAAGTGGTGGTCCGCCACGGCGTCACCCTCATCGGCTACACGGACCTGCCGAGCCGGCTGGCGGGCCAGGCCTCCACCCTCTACGCCAACAACCTGCTGCGCCTCGCCGAGGAACTCTGCAAGGCGAAGGACGGCACCATCGACGTGGACTTCGACGACGAGGTGATCCGCGGCACCACCGTGGTCAAGGATGGCGCCGTCACCTGGCCGCCGCCGCCGCCGAAGCTGTCCGCCGCGCCGGCGACGGCGAAGCCCGCCGCCCAGCCGCTCGCCGCGCCGAAGAAGGCCGGGCACGGGCACGGGGCGCCCATGTCCGGCAGGTCGCTCGCCGCGCTGATGGGTGGCGGTGCACTGCT
>Ga0268299_1001432_pt1 | contig 42052 bp, 43 predicted proteins | sample NOBtaG_FD_193484 | JGI IMG/M metagenome (GOLD analysis project Ga0268299, IMG submission 193484) | Activated sludge microbial communities from bioreactor in Nijmegen, Gelderland, Netherland - NOB reactor | ecosystem: Engineered > Bioreactor > Aerobic > Activated sludge | place: Netherlands... | reverse complement strand
TCGCCGTCGGGCGACATGCCGGAAAAGCGCAGGCCCGCGGCTTCGAGCCGGTCCTTGTAGTTGATGTTCACTTCGTAGCGGTGGCGGTGGCGCTCGCTGATCTCGGTGGCGCCGCCGTAGATCTCGCTGATGCGGCTGCCCGGCGTGAGCTTCGCGGGATAGGCGCCGAGACGCATGGTGCCGCCAAGCTCGCCGTTGGCCTTGCGCTGCTCCCAGACATTGCCGCGCAGCCATTCGGTGATGAGAGCGATCACGGGCTCATTGGTGGGGCCGAACTCGGTCGAGCTCGCCTGTGGGAGCCCGCAGAGATTGCGCGCCGCCTCGATCACGGCCATCTGCATGCCGAAGCAGATGCCGAGGAACGGCACCTTCCGCTCGCGCGCAAAGCGCGCGGCCAGGATTTTTCCTTCGGTGCCGCGCTCGCCGAATCCGCCGGGCACGAGGATGCCGTTGACCTGCTCCAGCCACGGCGCCGGGTCTTCCTTCTCGAAGACCTCGGACTCGATCCAGTTGACATTGACCTTGACGTTGTTGGCGATGCCGCCATGCGTCAGCGCTTCCGAAAGCGATTTATAGGCGTCGGGCAGGCCCGTGTATTTGCCGGCGATGGCGATGGTGACTTCGCCGTCCGGCCGGGTCACGCGCTCGACGATGGTTTTCCAGCGCTCCGTCGCCGGCTCCGTGTCGAGCGGCAGGCCGAAATGGCGGCACACTTCGCGGTCGAAGCCCTCGTCATGGAGCATCAAGGGCACTTCGTAGATCGTCGGCGCGTCGAGCGCCGGGATCACGGCGTCCTGCCGGATGTTGCAGAACAACGCGATCTTGCGCCGCGCCTCGGGCGGAATCGGCCGGTCGCAGCGGCACAGCAGAATATCGGGCTGGATGCCGAGGCTCTGCAGCTCTTTCACCGAGTGCTGCGTCGGCTTGGTCTTGAGCTCGCCAGCCGAGGGAATGAACGGCACCAAAGTGAGGTGCGCGAACAAGGTCTGTTCCTTGCCGAGCTCGTTGCCGAGCTGACGGATCGCTTCGAGGAACGGCAGGCCCTCGATGTCGCCGACCGTGCCGCCGATTTCGATCAGGATGAAATCGTGACCGGCCGTGTCGGCGGTGATCACTTCCTTGATCGCGTCGGTGACGTGCGGGATCACCTGCACGGTGGCGCCGAGATAATCGCCGCGGCGCTCTCTCGCGAGGACGCTCTGGTAGATCTTCCCGGCCGTGACGCTGTCGGTGCGGCGCGCGGGCACGCCCGTGAAGCGCTCGTAGTGGCCGAGATCGAGATCGGTCTCCACCCCGTCGTCGGTGACGAACACCTCGCCGTGCTGATACGGGCTCATCGTGCCCGGATCGATGTTGAGGTAGGGGTCGAGCTTGCGGAGACGGACGGCGTAGCCGCGCGCCTGCAGCAAGGCGCCGAGCGACGCGGCGGCAAGCCCCTTCCCGAGGGAAGACGTTACGCCGCCGGTGACGAAAACGAACCGAGTTGTCATGTCGGGATTACACTGTAATGCGTGAACCGCTCGCGGTCCAAGCCGCTCATGCGAGCTATGCACAGGCCCAAAGCGGAAGGGGCGGCCTTTGACGGCCGCCCCTTCGTTGTCGGATGCATCGCGGGCTTCCTACTTCTTGTCGGGCGTCGCCGGCGCCGCGGGCGTACCGGGTGCCGCGGGCGAAGCCGGCGCCGAGGGCGAGCCGGGCGTCGCCGGCGCGGAGCGGCCGGGCGGATCGACGATCGAGCGGGGTGCCGCCGCGCGCTTGTTGCTGGCGATCACGGCCAAGGCGAGGCTGGTGCAGATGAACAGCCCGGCCAGGATCGCCGTGGTGCGGGTCAAGAGGTTCGCGGCGCCGCGCGCGCTCATGAAGCCGCCCATGCCGCCGCCGCCACCGCCGCCCAGGCCGCTCAATGCGCCGCCTTCGCTTTTCTGCAGCAGGATGACGCCGACCAGCGCGATCGCCAGAAACAAGTGAACGATGAGCAGGATCAATTCCATCGAAGTCCCCAAACGGGATGCGGCCGCCCCCCGAGTCGTTACTCGAGGAGCCGGCCGCTCGGTTGGCGCCTATTTAGTCGCTCGGACCGCCGAGCGCCAGTGGGGCCGAAGCGCGCGGTTTGGGCCCCGCCCGGCCCCTACCCGGCCGCCCGCGCCATGGCCGCGAAGCCCTTGGCCTCGAGGCTCGCGCCGCCGACTAGGAGCCCGCCGACTTCGTCCACGGCCAGGATCGCCTGGGCATTGTCAGGCTTGGCCGAGCCGCCATAGAGGATCGGAATGGCGGCGCCGTCCGGGCGCTTCTTGACGAGTTCGGCGCGAAGACCGCGGTGGACGGCAGCGATATCGGCCTCGGTCGGCACCCGGCCCGTGCCGATGGCCCAGACCGGCTCGTACGCCACGACGAGCGCCTTCTCGCCCGGCGGCAGCGAGCCGGCCAATTGCCGGCGGACCACCGTCAACGTCTGCCCGGCATCGCGCTCCGCCGCAGTCTCGCCGAGGCAGAGGATCGGTATCAGCCCCGCCGCCCAGGCCGCGCCCATCTTGGCAGCCGTCATCGCGTCGGTTTCGCCGAGGCCGTGCCGGCGCTCCGAATGGCCGAGGATCACATAGCGGCAGCCCGCATCCTTCAGCATCGGCGCCGAGACTGAGCCCGTGAACGCGCCCGACGGCTTCTCGTGGCAATCCTGCCCGCCCAGCACGATCGCCGTGCCCTTCAAGGCGTCGGCCACCGCGCCCAGCGCCGTGAACGGCGGGCACAGCGCCACTTCGGCCGCGAGCCCCTGCCCGCCGCCGAGTCCCTCCACGACGCCGCGCGCCAGCGCCGAAGCTTCGGCACGGAGCAAGTTCATCTTCCAATTGCCCGCGATCAGGCGGCGATAAGCGGCCATGCTCGACTGTTCCTCATGCTCCGGCGATTGCATGCCGGGAGTTGCCCGCGAGCGCAATATCGACAATTGCCGTTGCCGCCTCTTTACGGGGATGGGCGGAAGGTGCCGTCCCGCGGACGTGACCGCGGCATCCGGTGACGCGGGGGCAGTGCAAGCGTTACAGTGATCGTCCAACGAACCGATACGCCCCGCTGGCATGAATCCGACCTATTCCGAGATAGAGCCCAAGCGCGCCGAGATCGACGCGCTGCCGGGGCCGACAGTCGTCGAGTTCGGCAGCCCTTGGTGCGGCCATTGCCGGCGCGCCCAGCCGCTCATCGCCGAAGCCTTCGCCAATCACCCCGGGCTGCACCACATCAAGATCGCCGACGGCAGCGGCCGGCCGCTCGGGCGATCGTTCGGCGTGAAACTCTGGCCGACGCTGGTCTTCTTGCGCGACGGCAAGGAGGTGGCGCGCCTGGTTCGGCCGGCCGGCGCCGCCGAGATCGGCCGCGAACTGGCAAGGATCATCGGTTAGTCCGCGGCGTTCGCCGCAATTCCGCCCCACACGGATCGTCTCCTTGCGTCCTCGCGCCGGTTTGAATGGCCGGCGGTTTGCTGCTAAGGCACTGTTTTTCCGGCCAGTCCCGGCCCCACGGAGCCTCGTCCCGATGGCACTGCAAACCCTCCGCACCCACAGCAAAGGCTGGGTTGCCGGCATCCTGTTCTTCTTCCTGATCGTGGCGTTCGCCGCGTGGGGCATCGAGGACATGCTGCGGCAGGGCTTCTCGAAGACCGGGCCGGTCATGATCGTGGGCAAGGAACAGGTCGGCCAGCGCGAGTTCGAGGCCGCCTATCAGCGCATGATCCGCAATCTCCAGGACCGCTTGAGCCGCCAGTTCGATTACGAGACGGCGAAGTCCCTGGGCTTCGTCGATGCCCTGGTCGCCGAGCTGCAGTCGGACCGCATTTTCGCGCAGGAGGCCCGCGCCAAGGGCCTGCTCGTGTCCGACGCCATCGCGAGCGAGCAGATCCGCGGCGACCAGACCTTCCGCGGCGTCGACGGCCGCTTCGATCCCGCCACGTTCCGCCAGGCGCTCCAGAACGCCGGCATGACCGAATCGAGCTACGTCGCCACGATCAAGGGCAATTTCGCGCGCAATTATCTCGTCACCTCGATCTCGCAATTCGAGGCGACACCCAAGACGCTGGCCGACAAGCTCTTCGCCCATCGCAACGAGTTCCGCGTCGCCGAGGTGCTGCAGATCGCGACCGCGGCGATGAAGCCCGCCGCCCCCACCGACGAGCAGCTCGCCACGTTCCACAAGGCCAACGCCGCCAAATATACGGCGCCCGCCTTCCGCACGGTCACGCTCGTGCTGGTCAGGCCCGAAGACGCCGCCGAGCGCGTGAAGGTGACCGACGCCGACATCGCCGCCGATTACGCGCGCCGCAAGCCGGAATTCACCCAGGTCGAAACCCGGGCGATGCGCCAGCTCATCTTCAAGGACGAGGCCACTGCCAAGCAGGCCTACGAAGCGCTGGTGGGCGGCCGGAGCTTCGAGACCGTGGCCAAGGACATCGCCAAGGCCGAGCCGATCAATCTCGGCAAGATCACCGCGGACCAGCTGCCGATCCCGGCGCTCCGCGACGCCGCCTTCAAGCTCGAGGCCAATCAGGTCACGGCGCCGGTGCAGTCGCCGCTCGGCTGGCACATCCTGCGCGTCGACGAGATCGTGAAGGAAACGGTCAAGCCGCTCGACGAGGTGAAGGCGCAGATTGAGAAGGATTTCCGCGCCCGCAACGCCATCAAGATCCTGGCCGAGCTCCGCGACCAGTTCGACGATGCGCTGGGCGGCGGCGGCAAGCTCGAAGCCGCGGCCGAGAAGCTGAAGTTGAAGGCCGTGAAGCTCGGCCCGCTCGACGCCCAGGGCAAGGACGACAAGGGCGCCACGGTCGAAGGCCAGCCCGAAGACACCGAATTCCTCCGCCGCATCTTCCGTCAAGGGAAGGGCGAGGAAGGCGATCTCGTCGATCTCAAGAATCACGGCTTCTATTCGGTCCGCGTGGACGATGTGATCCTCTCGGCCCTCCGGCCGCTCGACACCGTCAAGGAGAAGGTGACGGCCGACTGGACCGCCGAGGAGCGCGGCACGCTCGCCAAGGCCGAGGCCGAGAAGCTCATGGCGGAAGCCAAGTCCGGCAAGCCGCTCGATGAGATCGCCAAGCCCGGCGGCTACACGGTGCGCAAGAGCAAGCCCGTCAATCGCGGCGAAGGTGCCGCCGCCACGCCGGGCTCGATCGAGGAGCGCGTCTTCTCGGTCAAGCCGGGCGAGGTCGCGATCGCGCAATCGGCCGAGGGCTGGGCGGTGGTCAAGGTCGCCGACGCCAAGGACGAGCGCAACGAAGCCGACCTCAAGAAAGCGCGCGAGGATTTCGAGAAGAGCCTGCGTCAAGCCTACGAGCAGGATTTCCTCGCGGAATACACGAGCTATCTCCGCACGCGCTATCCGCTGAAGGTCGAGCAAGCGACGATCGACCAGCTCCTGGGCGGCACCAAGCGGCAATAACCGGCCGCCGCGAGCGGTTCCTCACGTTGAGTTTCCGCCCGTGCGCCGTTTCAGTCGGCCCCTACCGCCGTTCCCGCGTCCGTCGGGCACGGGCAATGACTTCGAGGGCGTCATAGGCGCCGTCGTTTTCGCCTTTCTCGAAGTCCAGCACCGAACTGCCCATCGAATTGGTGACATGGGCGAAGCACAACACTGCGCGCTTGCGCGCCTGAGCAAAGGCGTAGAGCGCGGCCGCTTCCATTTCGACCGCGAGCACGCCGAGATCGCGCGCTCGACGTATCGCCGTCGCCGTCTCCCGGAACGGCGCATCGGTCGTCCAACTCGCGCCGCGGTCGACGGGAATCCGGAATCCGGCGAACTCCCCGTGCACGGCCGCGACAAGGGCTTCGTCGGCGGACGACCAAACCGACGGTGGCACGTAGTGGTAGCTGGTTCCTTCGTCGCGTAAAGCCCGGTCGATGACGACGAAGTACGGCGGATTGCGCGTTTCCGCGATCCGCCCGGCAGAGGTCATGCTGATGAGGAAGTTGCAGCCCGATGCGAACAGCTCTTCGGCAACGAGAACGGCAAACGGCGCGCCGACCGCGCAGCCGATGATCCCGTAGCGGCTGCCTTCATGTTCGAAGCTGTAAAGGTCGGTGTGATAGCACGCCCACGACGGGTCGCGCGCCGCGCGGCCGGCTTCCTTCAGGCGGCGGACGATGTCGCCATCGGGATCGAGCACGCAGACGTCGGGCACCGCGCTCTCCCGAAGTCCTTTCTGGCGCCGAGCTTCGCGCAAGAGATGCTCGGGCGCGAACACCGAGGCTTCTTCGTATTCCTTCGCGGCGAGCGAAGCCGCGAACGGTCCTCGTTGGTTCATCCCGGCGATGCTCCCAATGGCATTTTGCAGGCCGCAACAACTACAAAGGCGGCCCCGAAGGTCGTGCGGCGGACCAACGGTCTCCGCGCCATCTAGAATACGAGCACTTTGTCGGCCGCGATCGTCGCCGCGGCCAGTTCGTCCATCGTGCTGCGGCGGGTGCCTGCCGTGAGTTCAGCCTCGGCGATGCCGCGCGCATCCATGCAGGTGCCGCACAGAAGGACGCTGCCGCGGCCCGTGGTGACACGCTTCAGCATCCGCTCGACGTTGTAGTAACCCTCGGGGGTCTTCTGCCCCGCCTTGGCACATAGCACCGAATCGGCCATCAGAAAAACGGTGACTTCGCCTTGGGCGTCGTTCTTGAGGAGCGCGTGCGCCATGCGCAGCCCGTTGTAACAGCGTTCCGTTCCGTAGGGCGGATCGTTGAGGATGATGAGCGATTTCACGAACGCACTCCTTCGGTTGCAGCTTGTCGGTCGTGCGATCCCGAGACGGGGTAGCCCTCGGCACGCCATCGTTCCATGCCGCCGCGCAAGACCGCGACCTTCCCGAACCCGGCGGCGCGCAGCATCTCGGCGGCCCTTGCAGACCGCTTGTCGGTCCGGCAGACGGCAACGATGGCGCTCTTGCGCGCCGATTCCAACTGCGCCATGCGGCTCGTCAGTTCGCCGACCGGTATGTTCAGTGCCGAGGGGATATGACCGAGATCGCCGTCGAACTCATCCGAGTTGCGCACATCGACGAGCATCGGCCGGTCGCCCGCGTCGAGCTGCGCCTTTAGCGCCGGCGCCTCGATCCACGCCGATCGCCCAGATCGAAAGTGCCGTAGCAGGCGCGGGACGAAGGCGATGAGCGCAAGCAGGCCGAGGGCGAGCAGCGCATAACGGACGGCGGAGGCATTGCCGCCCAACGCTTCTTTGCCGGCATGGCCCAGCCACGTGTAGGCGACGGTGCCGGGCACCATGCAGACGAAAGAGGCCAGGACGTAATGATCCAGCCTGATGCGGGTCAGCCCGAGCGCATAGTTGAGGATATTGAACGGCACGAACGGCACGAGCCGCGTCACGGCAACGAAGCGCCAGCCCTCGGCCTCCACACCCTGGACCAGGCGCTTCACCACGCCGCCGGCCCTGCGCTCGACCCAGCCTGCGGCGAGAAAGCGCGCGGCCAGAAAAGATAACGTGGCACCGACAGTCGCGCCGATGAGATTCCACACCGACCCCCAAACCGGTCCGAACAATGCGCCGCCCGCAATGCCGAACAACGCGCCCGGGAGAAACAACACCGTCGCCAATGCATACAGCGCCATGTAAGCCATTGGGCCGAGCGCACCGGCGGAATCGACCAGCGCCTCGAGCCGCGCCAAGTCGATCCGGTCGCGGAGAAACCAGGCGCCTGCGGCGGCCGCCGCCAGGAGGGCGACGATTGCGATGCGCGTCGCGATTTTCCGGTTCATGCGTGCACGCTCATCGATCGACTAAGCCGCCGTTCCACGCTCGCGGCCGCCCAAGGGATAGCCGCCCGTATCATCGCGGATGGGCTGGGTCAGCATGCGGTCGAGCCATTGCTCGCGCGGCGCCCGGAATTGGTTGATGCCGATCGTCATGGCGTCGTGCCCGGCTTCGGGCTGGGCGCGATAAGTGCCGAAGAGCCGATCCCACCACGGCGCGCTGAAGCCGAAATTGCTGTTGGTCTCGCGCGGCACGATCGAGTGGTGAACCCGATGCATGTCGGGGGTCACGACGAACCACCGCAGCACGCGATCGACGCTTACCGGCAAGCTGACGTTGCCGTGGTTGAACATCGACGTGGCGTTGAGAAGCACCTCGAAGATCAGCACCGCCACCGCGGGCGCGCCCAGCGCGGCCACCGCAGCGAACTTGATGACCATCGACAGCAATATCTCCACGGGATGAAAGCGGGCGCCCGTGGTCACGTCGAAATCGAGATCGGCATGGTGCATGCGATGGAGCCGCCAGAGCGCCGGGACGGCGTGGAACAGCACGTGCTGGAGATAGATCACGAAATCGAGGGCCAGGACCGCAACGACGACCTTGACCCATGCAGGCAAACCGAAATTGTTGAGCAGGCCCCACCCGCGCGCTTCGCCCAGCAGCGCGACGGCCACCGCGGCCGTCGGAAAAGCGACGCGGACCAGCGCCGTGTTCAAAACCGTGATGCCGATATTGTTCGGCCAGCGCAGCCAGCGGCTGAGCCCGAGGCGCCGGCGGGGCGCCACGAACTCCCAGCCCGCCATCACGGCGAACACGCCGAGAAAGAAGCCGAGGCGGATGATCGGTTCGTTCGACAGGAGTATTTGGTCCATGGCCGACGAAACCCGAGAAAAAGGCCCTTGACGGGAGGGCGCGCAGACGTCATATCGTTCAAGAGATTACTTGAATGATCTAGTAAGGAGTGCCGGGCGTGTCAAGCGCCAATCCCAAGCACGCTCTGTTCATCCAATTCGCGGCCGTCGCGAAGGCGCTGGCGCACGAGCATCGCCTCGAGCTGATCGAGCATGTCGGCCAGGGCGAACGCAGCGTCGAGCGACTGGCCGAGCTGTCCGGCCTCTCGATCGCGAATGCATCGCAGCACCTGCAACAGCTGCGGCGGACCGGGCTGGTGGCCGCACGCCGCGATGGCAAGCACGTTCTCTACCGGTTGGCCGACGATGCGGTCGTGACGATGCTCGCGACTCTTCGCGGCATCGCCGAACGGACCGCGGGCGAGGTCGAAAAAGTCGTGGCCGGCTACTTCCGCAAGCGCGACGGGATGGAAGCGGTATCGCGCAAGGATCTCATCCGCCGGCTGAAAGACGGTACGGTCACGCTTCTCGACGTGCGGCCCGAGGACGAGTTCGCCCTGGGTCATCTTCCCGGCGCCGTGAACATACCGCTCAAGGAGCTGGAAAAGCGGCTCGCCGAATTGCCGAAGCGCCGCGAGGTCGTTGCCTATTGCCGAGGCCCCTACTGCGTCCTCGCGTTCGAGGCCGTGGCGGCGCTGCGCCAACGCGGGTTCAAGGTACGCCGCCTCGAAGACGGATTGCCGGAATGGCGCGCCGCCGGGCTGCCCGTCGTTGGCCCCAGTCAAGCGGGCTAGGCACGGGTCGAGGATGCCCGATAGGCCCCACGGGATAGCCGATTCTTGAAGACGCTTTGGTGCGATTGAATGGAGGAAAAATATGGCTTCGAGCATGAAGGATAATCTCGTCACTGCGCTTCGCGCATTTGGCGTGTCCCTGTCACTGTTCCTCGCAGGCGTCACGGGCGCCGCGCGAGCACAGGAGGCAACCTTTTCGGTGAAGCTGCTGACGCCCGAGATTGCCCTCAAGCTCGCGCGGGCGACGCTCGAAGCGTGCCGCAAAGAGGGATTTCAGGTTACGGTCGCGGTGACCGACCGGTTCGGCATCACCCAGGTGTTGTTGCGGGATCGATTTGCCGGGCCCCACACGGTGGAGGCCGCCACAAACAAAGCTTGGACGGCCGTTTCATTCCGCCAGGACACGCTTGGCTTGGCGAAGGCGACGGTGGACCCCCTGCATTCCGGTCTGCGGCATTTCGGGCGCGTCGTGGCCGTGGGCGGCGGGATTCTCGTCGAAGCTGGCGGGTCCACCTTGGGCGCCGTTGGGGTCTCGGGCGGACCGGGCGGCGAAGCGGACGACCGCTGCGCCAAGGCCGGGCTCGAAGCAATAAAGGACGACATCAGCTTCTAGGTTCCACCGCTTCTCCGGGATCATCCTGCTCCGGAAGCACGGATCCGCCGTAGCGGGAGACCGCGAATGGATGAGCCGATGCCGAAAAGGGCGTATGGTGTCGAGGAGATCGTGGTGAAGGCGCGAGCGCGGTTTCAAGCGGCCGCGCGCTGTGTTAAGAGCCAGGGCGCATTCTAGGGGGCAAACATGCGACGGTTCCTGGCATCTTTCGGCGTTTTCGCGCTCGCCTTCGTGGCTCCGGCCGAGGCGCAGGCGCCGCCGGGGCGTGCGTCCTCGGTCGAGGCCGGCGTCTATATCGAGTTCGGGCCGAGTTTCCTCGACTACCAGAACATCGAGAGCGCCGAGCGCTGCCGCGATCTCTGCCTGCAGGATCAGCGCTGCCGCATCTGGCGCTATGTCGGCGGCAAGGCACCCGCCGAATACGGCCGCGCCCGCCGCGTCTGCGTGCTGGGCGACCGGCCGCAGCAATCGCGCACCACGCCGGGAAGTTGGGTGACCTCGGGCCAGGTGCGATAGGACGCAAGCCGCGGCGCGTTGCCGGCGGTTGATCGAAATCAAGGCCCCAGCGCAGCTGCGGCGCTAGTTTGCTTTAATTGAACATTGGAGGCAGCCATGCGCCCGCGCATTTTGACACTCGTTTCCGCTCTTGCCGTCGTGCTTTCCGCACCGCTCACCGGCGCCGAGGCGCAAATGCGCCAGGGCATGCACGCCGACGGCTGCGAGGCCGGCATGGGCATGATGTGCATGATGGGCGAGCACGCGCGCATGGGCATGATGGGTGAAGCCGCCATGCAGCAGCGCGTGGACCGGCGCCTCACCGCCTTGAAGGCTCAGCTCAAGATCACCGACGCGCAGACGAAGGCGTGGGACGGCTACGCCGGCGCCGTGCGCGATGCCGCCAAGGTCATGGTCGAGCAGCGCAAGGCCATGCATGAGAAGGCTGCCGGCTCGACCCTGCCCCAGCGCCTCGATCTCCACGAAGCGATGATGGTCAGCCACCTTGAGCACCTGCGCAAGACCAAGACCGCCGCGGCCGCGCTTTATGCCGTGCTGACCGACGAGCAGAAGAAGATCGCGGACACCGCGATGACCGGTCCGATGCGCCGTGGCATGCAGGGGCCGCGGCCCGGGCGATAAGGACCTACGACTTCGGCGCCTTGGGATTGCTGCCGTCGAAGGGCTTCAGCGACCCCCCTTTGGCTTCGCATTCGGCGGCATTCCTTACCTGCTTCCAGTCGCCGCCCTCGTAGTCGACGAGCGTTTCCGCCGCGCAGAAGTGGATGCCGCGGGCGTGCGCGCAATCGTTCTCTCCCGCCTTGGCAATACCGTAGCATTTGACGCCGCGGAACTGCGCCTGGGCAGCCGGAGCTGCCGCGACCGCGATCGCCGCGGCGACGAGCAGGGCCAAGGAGCCGGGCGCCAACGGCCGTGCCGGCGGTCGCTTCGCTCGAGCGTCCGCCGGGCCCTCGGAAAGCGCTGGCAGCGTATCGGGCCGGATCATGACAAAATGAACCTCGGCTTTGACTGGCACGAATCATGCAAGCATCGCAAACGGCATCGCCCGCGGACGCTATCCCTTGGCAGATCGGCCTCCGCCGCTATGCCCTCGCCTTGGTCGCGGCAAACCTGGTCTGGGAAATCGCGCAACTACCACTCTATTCGATTTGGCACGAGGGTTCCTTGCGCGAGAATATCGTCGCGGTCGTGCACTGCACTGTCGGCGATGCCGTCATCGCCCTGTCCACATTGAGCGTCGCCATCATCCTGTTCGGCGGCCGCGACTGGCCCGGCGGACGCACGAGCTTCGTCCGCGTCGCCGCCGCCACCATCGCCATCGCGCTCGCCTATACCCTCTACAGCGAATGGACCAATGTCTCGGTGCGGCGGAATTGGACCTACTCGGCGTGGATGCCGGTCGTGCCTGGGATCGGCACTGGGCTCACGCCTTTGCTGCAATGGATCGTGGCGCCGGCCATCGGCTTCTGGATGTTGCGCCGGCCGCGCCGTGGCGGCTAGGAATCGTGTCGAGGACATCCGCACAAATCGGTTTCAGAGCTTCGCCGCGCGCAGGCGGAGCGCGTTGCCGATGACGCTCACGTCGGCGGCTTCACTTCGCCTTCTCCATCCGGATGATCGTGATCTGGCCATTGACGCGGTCGGCGGCGAACTTGACGCGATCGCCGGGCTTCAAGTTCTTCAGCATCGCCGGATCGGCGACGCGGAAAACCATGGTCATGCTGTCCATGTCGAGGCTTTTTATCGGACCGTGCTTGAGCGTGACCTTCCCGGAATCGAGATCGATCTTGCGCACCTCGCCGTCCGCCGCAGCGGTTTGCGCGCGGCCGGGCAGCGCAAGGACGAGCGCGGCCACGACGGCGGCGGCGTATGTGCTGAATGCTGGCTTCTGCATGGGATGCTCCTGCCGAACGAAAATTGGGGACGGTTATTTCACGACAATGTGGCCGATCATCCCCCCCTCGCGATGGCCCGGGATGAGGCAGCCATATTCGAACGTGCCGGCCTTGGTGAAACGCCACACGAGTTCCGCCGTGCCCTTCGCACGCACGCGCTTGCCGTTGGGTTCGTTGTGCTCCATGTCGGGATTCTTCTTCATCTCCTCGGCGTGCTTGACGTTCTCCGGCGTCGTCGCGAGGAGAAACTCGTGATCGAGTTCGCCGATGTTGCGCAGGACGAAGCGTATCTGCTCGCCCTTGCGAACTTCGATGCGGTCGGGGACATAGATCATCTTGCCGTCGGCTTCGCGCATGGTGACCTGCACGATGCGCGACGGACTCTTGGGATTGCCGGGTTCGCCGGCGCTGTATTCGTCGCCATGCGCCCGCGCGGGTCCGGCCGATAGCGTAAAGCCGCCGAGGCCGATCGCTCCTATGACGGCCGCGATCGCGGCCGCCGCTGCTCTTCCATTCATCGCACTCTCCTGGGTCAGTGGTGATTCTTGTGATTGCCCTTGGCACCGGGCTTGACGACTTTCACTTCGGTCTCGCGCCCCTTGGGCTTGGTCGTCTCGGCCTTCCGCTTCGGCTCGGCATCGGGGCCTTTCACCTCGTAAGCGACGGTGCCGGGCGGGTGCTTGAACCAGCCGGGATCCTTGTAGTCGCCGGCGGCGAGTCCCTCGCGCACCTTCACCACCGAGAACATGCCGCCCATTTCGATCGGGCCGAACTGGCCGAAGCCGGTCATCATCGGCAGCGTGTTGTCCGGCATGGCCATTTCCATCTCGCCCATCTCGGCCATGCCCTGCGAGCCCATCGGCATGTAGTCCGGCACCAAGCGGCCGATCCGTTTGGCGAGGTCGCGCTTCTGTACGCCGATGAAGTTCTTCACCGCGTGGCCCATGGCGTTCATGGTGTGGTGCGACTTGTGGCAGTGGATCGCCCAATCGCCCGGCTCGTCGGCCTTGAATTCGAAAGCCCGCATGGCGCCAACGGGGATATCGATCGTCACCTCTGGCCAGCGCGCCGCTTCGGGCACCCAGCCGCCGTCCGTGCAGGTCACCGCGAAATCGTAGCCGTGCATGTGAATCGGGTGATTGGTCATGGTGAGGTTGCCGATCCGGACGCGCACGCGATCGCCCGTCGCCGCCACGAAGTGATCGATGCCCGGGAACACGCGGGTGTTCCAGGTCCAGAGATTGAAGTCGGTCATCGTGTTGACCTTCGGAACGTAGCTGCCGGGGTCGATGTCGTAGGAACTCATGAGGAAGACGAAATCGCGATCGACCCGGTGGAGCTTCGGGTCGCGTGGATGGACGACGAGGAAGCCCATCATGCCCATCGCCATCTGCACCATTTCGTCCGCGTGCGGGTGGTACATGAAAGTTCCGCTCTTCCGCATTTGGAACTCGTAGACGAAGGTTTTGCCGGGCTTGATTTGAGGCTGGGTGAGGCCGCCCACCCCGTCCATGCCGTTCGGCAGGAGGATGCCGTGCCAATGCACCGTGGTGTGCTCGGGCAGCTTGTTGGTGACGAAGATGCGGACCTTGTCGCCCTCGACGCATTCGATGGTCGGGCCCGGCGATTGGCCGTTGTAGCCCCAGAGATGCGCCTTCATGCCGGGCGAGACCTGACGCACTACCGGCTCGGCGACCAGGTGGAATTCCTTCCATTCGCCGTTCTGCCGCCAGGGCAGCGTCCAGCCGTTGAGCGTCACGACCGGCTGATAATCCGGCCCGCTCGTGGGTACCAGCGGCGGCTGGGTCGCCGGCGACTCGGTCGTCGGCGCCTCGGGGATGCCGGCGGCCCGGGCACGGCCGCTCACCGCGGCGGCGCCGATCAGGGCGCCGGCAGCGATGAAGTTCCTGCGCGATACGGTCATCTCGCTCTCCTCGTCAATGTGCTGGGGCATCGGATGCGGGTGCGGCGGTGGAGCGCTCGCCGGCGTTGGCGCCCGCGGGGCCGCCGCCGACCAAGGCGGCCAGAATCTCACCGTCGGCGAGCCAGAAATCGCGAACCGTCTCGATCGCCGTCACTTGCGCGGCGATACGCTGGCGGGTCTCGGCCAGAAGTTGAAACACGTCGATCTGCATCGCGTTGTAGCGGAGCAGCATCTCGTCGGAGATGATCCGCCGGAGCGGCAGCACTTCGCCGACATAGTGACGCGCGATGGCATGAGCGGCGCGGTAGGTGCGATAGGCCTCGCGCGCCTCCGAGCGGATCGCCACCGCCTTGTCGGCCAGCCGGTTGAGCGCGCCGAGATAGGTCTGCTCCGCCTGCCGCGTCCGCGCCTCGCCGAAATCGAAGATCGGGATCGTGATCTCCACCTCGAATCCGGAGCGCGAGAAGCGTTCGCCGCTCTCGCGCTCGCGGATCGAGTCGAAACGTCCGCGGACCTCGAGGAGGTTGATGAAGCGTGTGGCGCGCGCGAGGCCGAGCGATTTTGCCAGCGCCGCCAGCTCGAGCCGCGCGATCTGGAGTTCGACCCGGCGCTTGATCGCCTCCTGCTCGGTTTCGGGCAGAAGGCGCGCACGCGCCGGCGGCAGCGGCAGGGCGGGCGGCAGCCTGAACGCCGTATCGGCACCCCAGAGGCCCGTCGCGCGGATCAGCCGTTCGCGCGCGCCGAGCGCCCGCTGGCGCGCAATGGCGAGCTGGCCGGTCAGTTCCGCGAAGAACACCTGCTCGCGTGCCTGGTCGAGCTTATTGAGCGCGCCCGTCTCGCCGAGACGCCGCGCCAACTGCGTCGCCGCCGCCGCCGCCGCCTGCGCTTGGGCCAACAAAGCCGCGGTTTGCTGCGCGGCGAGCGCCCCGACATAGGCCCGCCGTGTTTCGAGCGCGATGCGTGCGACCGCCTCGGCGGCGCGAAGTTGCGCCACTCGGAAGCGGTCGCGGGCGATTTCGCGCCGCGCCGGAAGTGTCGCGAGCGCCAGGATGTTGAGCGCGATCTGGCGCTCGATCTCGAGCTCGGGTCGGCTGACGAGCCGCGCGATCGAAAACGTGGGATTGGGCGGCAGGCTCGCTTCGAGGGCGACCGCGTCGGCGAGGAAGAGATCGTTGAACGCTGCCTGCAGGCCGCGGTTGTTGAGCAGCGCGATCTGTACCGCCGCATCCGCATTGAGCGGCTTTCCGAGCAGCTCTTCCACCTTTTCGCGCGCCGCCTTGGCCTCCGCCGCGGTCCGGATCGCGGCAACGTCCTTGCCGAGCTCGGCGTGCGCGAAGGCGCTGACCGTGCCCATGCCGCCGTCTTCGGAGAGGGACTGGCAGCCCGCGGCGGCAAGCGGCAGCACCAGCAGCAACAAGCCGAACCTGCTCATTGCTGGCGTCCGGGAGCGACCCGTTCGTTTTGCTCGCGCCAGGGCAAGGGTAAGACCGGCCGCCCGCTGACATAGACGCCAAGCACGCCGGATTCCGTCACGGGCGGAACCGGTGCTGCGGAATCGAAGGGCTGCGGACCGCCATAGGGTCCGGCTGGCGGCGCGGTGGCGCAACCGGCGCTCGCAAGCGCAGCCAAAAACCCTAAAGTCGAGAACAGACGGTGGAAGCGCAGGAATCGTGCGGCTGGCCGCAAGCGGTCATCGTTCGAAGGCATGTCGAGACTCGGAGCGAATAGGGAGGCGCGAAGAAGCGCGCCGGTACGCCAGAGCCGATCACGGCGGCGGGGCCATGCGGCAACGGGGCTTTCCCGTGCGGGAAAGCCCCCGAGTCAGCGGCAGGGTGGCCTTAGGCCCGTTCGCACGGGCGCATCGTCAGGCTGGGACGCAGCGATGGGCGTCGTCATGCCGGCGCCGGAGGATGGCGTCGCTTCGGCCGGCGTCACCGTCAAGGCACCGCTGACGCAGCAATGGTTGGCGCAGCAGGAAACCATACCGTGGCACGAATTGGCATCGCCCGCCGAATTGCCGGCGACGAGCCATACATCGCCCGCCGGTACGTCGAGTTCGGTCGTCGCGCCGGCTTTCGCGACGACGACAACATGGATGGCCGCGGTCCGCACGGAAGCGCGCGCCATCTCGGCCGACGCCACGCCAAGCTTGTGGGGCCCGTGCGCGCGCGCGGGTCCCGCCCCCGCCACTAGTAAGGCAGCGAGCAGCATCGAGAGGGCGAAGAGGAACTTGCTACGAATCATTCGATCATGCGAACCGGACGGCGAGAATTGCTGCACGCTCGGCCCTCTGTCAATCCTCGTCGTCGGCGCGGCGATGAACTCTTCGTCAGCTGCGCGAGGTCAGAGCTTCGCCGCGCGCAGGCGGAGCGCGTTGCCGATGACGCTCACGGACGAGAGCGACATCGCGGCCGCGGCCATGATCGGGCTCAGCAGGATTCCGAAGAACGGATAGAGCAGCCCCGCCGCCAGCGGCACGCCGGCGGCGTTGTAGAAGAACGCAAAGAATAGATTCTGGCGGATGTTGCGCATCACGGCGCGCGACAGGCGCCGTGCCCGCACGATGCCGACGAGATCGCCCTTCAACAGCGTCACACCCGCGCTTTCCATCGCAACGTCGGCGCCCGTGCCCATGGCGATGCCGATATCGGCCGCGGCCAGCGCGGGCGCGTCGTTGACGCCGTCGCCGGCCATGGCGACCACCCGGCCCTCGGCGCGGAGCCGCTCGACGATCTTGGCCTTGTCGGCCGGCAGAACCTCGGCCTCGACTTCGGTGATGCCGAGACCGGCCGCCACCGCCGCCGCCGTGCGTTTGTTGTCGCCGGTCAGCATCACGATGCGGATGCCTTCGGCCTTTAGCGCCGACAGCGCCTCCTGCGTCGTCGCCTTGACCGGGTCGGCGACCGCGAGCAGGCCCGCGAGGCGCCCGCCCACGGCAAGGGCGACGACGGTGGCACCGGCGCCGCGCAATTCCCCGGCGCGGGCGTCGAGTGCCGCCGTCGAAATTCCGAGATCGGCGAAGAGGCGCGCATTGCCGAGTGCCACACGCACGCCCTCGACCGTGCCCACGACACCCTTCCCTGTGGGCGAATCGAACTCGCTCGCCGTCGCGAGGTTGAGCTTGCGCGCTTCGGCTGCCGCGACGATGGCGGCGGCCAGCGGATGCTCGCTGCCGCGCTCGAGGCTGGCGGCGAGCCGGAGAAGATCGTTCTCCGCAAAGCCTTCCGCGGCGGCGATGGCGGTGAGCTTGGGTTTGCCTTCGGTCAGCGTCCCGGTCTTGTCGACGACGAGCGTATTCACCCGCTCGAAGCGCTCCAGCGCTTCAGCGTTCTTGATCAGTACGCCCGCGAGCGCGCCGCGCCCGATGCCGACCATGATCGACATCGGCGTCGCGAGACCGAGCGCGCACGGGCACGCGATGATGAGCACCGCCACGGCCGCGATCAGGCCGAAAGCAAAGCGCGGTTCCGGGCCGAACAGCGCCCAGGCGGCGAACGCGAGGGCTGCGACCGCGATCACCGCGGGCACGAACCAGGCCGAGACCTTGTCGGCCAGGCGCTGAACCGGCGCGCGGCTCCGCTGCGCCTGCGCCACCATCTGCACGATCTGGGCCAGCATGGTCTCGCGGCCGACGCGCTCGGCGAGCATCACGAAGCTGCCGGTGCCGTTGACGGTGCCGCCGATGACGCGCGCGCCATTGGTTTTCTCGACCGGGAGCGATTCGCCGGTGACCATGGATTCGTCGACGGCGCTCCTGCCCTCGACGATCGTGCCGTCCACGGGAACCTTGTCGCCCGGGCGGACGCGCAGGCGATCGCCGGCCGCGACCGCATCGAGGCTCACGTCTTCGTCCGTGCCGTCGGCCCGGACGCGCCGCGCCGTCTTGGGCGCGAGATCGAGCAGCGCCCGGATGGCGCCGCCGGTGCGCTCGCGCGCCTTCAGCTCAAGCCACTGGCCGAGCAGCACCAGCACGGTGATGACCGCGGCCGCCTCGAAATAGACCGCGACCGCGCCGTCGCCGCCCCGGAACGCCGGCGGAAACAGGCCGGGCGCCATGGTTCCGACGACGCTGTAGAGCCACGCGACGCCGGTTCCCATAGCGATCAGCGTGAACATGTTGAGGCTCCGATTCGCGACCGACTGCCAACCGCGCGCCAGCAGCGGCCAACCCGCCCACAGCACCACCGGCGTCGCCAGCGCGAACTGGATCCAGTTCGAAACCTGCTGGCCGAGCCACATATGGAGGCCGGTCAGGTGCCCGCCCATCTCGAGCGCGAAGATCGGCAGCGTGATCGCGGCGCCAATCCAGAAGCGCCGGCCCATGTCGGCCAGTTCGGGGTTGGGGCCCGCATCCGCGGTCACCGTTTCCGGCTCGAGCGCCATGCCGCAGATCGGGCACGCGCCCGGACCCACTTGGCGAATTTCAGGATGCATCGGGCAGGTGTAGATCGTGCCCGCCGGCGCGGGTTCGGCCGGGACACGCGCCGGGCCGTGCGCATGTCCCGCGTGATCGCGCGCGGCGCCGGGCTCGAGATAGCGCGCGGGATCGCCCACGAATTTCGTCCGGCAGCCGTTCGAGCAGAAATAGTGGGCCTTCCCGCCATGCTCGGCCGTGTGTTTGGCCGTGACGATATCGACCTTCATGCCGCAGACGGGATCGGTCGCCTTCGGCGCCGCCGCCGCGCGCGCCGCGGCCTTGGCGGGCACGCCGGCCGGATCGGTCTCGAATTTCGCGCGGCAGCCGGCGCTGCAGAAATAATGGGTGACGCCGGCATGCTCGGCCTTGTGCTTGGCCGTGGCCGGATCGACCGTCATGCCGCAGACCGGATCGATGGCTTTCACCGCCCCGGCAGGTCCGGGCGAGTGGGCGTGGGCATGCGGCTGATTCATGGAGGCGCTCCTCGGCGTCGCAACTTGATACTTATACCGGGTAGGGGTATATGTAAACCTGTCTCCGACGAGGGCAACCCCGCCATGCAAGCCGCGACCAAGAAATCCTGCCTACAGCGCCTGACCCGCATCGCGGGCCAGGTGCGCGGCGTCTCGGGCATGATCGATGGAGACCGCTACTGCATCGACGTGCTGACGCAGATCCAGGCGATCCGCGCCGCCTTGAAAAAGGTCGAAGACGAGGTGCTCGCCGATCACGTCGCGCATTGCGTCGAGCACGCGATCCGGAGCGGCGACGCCAAGGAGCAGCGCAAGAAGGTTCAAGAGCTGCTCGACGTGATCGAGCGCGCGCACTAGCTCGCCCGCCCCCCACCTCCGATGCCGGCGATCCGCACCCTGACCGCGGCCGATGCCGCGCTGTGGTTCGCGGCGCTCGGCGCCGCCGCGCCGCCGCCCGCCGAGGTCGAGCGGCTCGCGAAAGCGCTCGCCGGCGGCCCGCTCGTGCCCGAACTCCGGATCGTCGCCGAGGCCGAGCAGGGCCCCATCGCCCGCTTCGCCGCCCGGCGTGAGGCGAAGAGCATCCGCTTCTGGCTCCCGGGCTTCCGTGAGGGCCTCTCCGAAGCCGCGCGCGAGCAAGCTATGGCGCTTTTCCTCGACTCCCTGCTTGCGGCGCGCAGGACCGCCGGATACGCCGATCTTCCGCTCGAGACCGAGCCCGGCGACGATCAGCCCGACATCGCAATCTGGCTCGGCGCGCTCCGGCGCGCCGGATTCGCGGAAGCGTCGGTCTATCGCCTGCACATTCTCCCGCGCGCCGGCTTCAAGGCCGCGCGCCATGGCATCCCGGGCCTTTCGCTCCATCCGATCGAGCCCGGCAATCTGCTCCATGCCGGGAGAGTCTTTCGCCAGGCTTATTCCGATACGCTCGACCGCCGCCAGCGCGGCGTCGAAGGTGCCGACGCCTATATCGAGAGCCTGCGCCGGATCGGCGAAGGCTACGAGCCGGGCCTCTGGCTCTTGGCCGAATTCGCCGGCACGCCAGCCGCCATCGCTTTGGTCAATCGCGCCCAGGAGCCGCCGTTGCCGGGCATGAGCGCCTGGCTCCTGGAGATCGGCTGCCTGCCCGATTTTCGCGGCCGCGGCTTCGCCCGCGCGCTGCTGGCGGAAATCCTCGCCCGCCTCGCGCGCACCGATTGCGAGCGGCTGATGTCGACCATCGACGACGTCAACGTGCCCTCGATCCGCCTCCACGAGCGGCTCGGCTTCGCCCGCCAGCCGGAGCGGTTCTATCTCTATCGGCGCTCAACCGAGGCGGCGGTGCCGGTTGTGCCGCCCACCCGGCAGAAGCTATGAAGGCGCCATGTCCCGCCTGACCCATTTCGATGCCAAGGGCCGCGCCGTGATGGTGGACGTCTCGGACAAGGCCGAGACCGAGCGGTTCGCGATCGCGCGCGGCCGCGTCACCATGAAGCCCGCGACCTTGAAGCTCATCCTTGCCAAAGGCGTGGCCAAGGGCGACGTGCTGACGGTGGCGCAACTCGCCGGCATCGCCGGCGCCAAGCGCACGCCCGATCTCGTGCCGCTCTGCCACCCGCTCGCCCTCACTTCGGTGAAGGTGATGCTGACGCCGGTGCGCCGGCCGGCTGCGATCGACATCGAGGCGCGCGTCAAGACCACGGGCCGCACCGGCGTCGAGATGGAAGCGCTCACCGCCGTCGCCGTCGCGGCACTCACCATCTACGACATGTGCAAGGCCGTGGACCGCGGCATGGTCCTCTCCGACATCCGCCTCGAGCACAAGAGCGGCGGCAAATCGGGGACGTTTCGGAGGAAGGCGTGATCTCCGTCGCCGAGGCGCGAGCGCGCATCCTGGCGGGCATCGCACCCGTCGGCACCGAGCAGGTGAGCCTCGCCGGCGCCGCGGGCCGCACGCTCGCGGCCGATGCGGTGGCGCGCGTCACGCAGCCGCCGAACTCGGTCTCGGCCATGGACGGCTACGCCGTGCGCGCGGCCGATATCGTGAAAGTGCCGGCGGCGTTGCGCGTGATCGGGACGGCGCCGGCCGGGCGGCCTTTCGCGGGCAGCGTGAAAGCCGGCGAGGCGGTGCGCATCTTCACCGGCGCCCCGATGCCCGAGGGTGCCGATACGGTCGTCATCCAGGAGGACACCGACGCTGCCGGCGACCAAGTCACGATCAAGGTGGTCGAGCCGCTCGGGCGCTGGGTGCGGAAGGCCGGCTTGGATTTCAAGGCCGGCGACGCCCTCCTCCGCGCCGGACGGACGCTGACGCCGCGCGACGTCGGGCTCGCGGCCGCCATGAACGTGCCCTGGCTCGCGGTGCGGCGCCGCCCGCGCGTCGCCATTCTCGCCACCGGCGACGAGATCGTGCAGCCCGGCGAGACGATCGGCCCGGGCCAGATCGTGAGCTCGAATTCCTGGGCGCTCGCCGCCTTCGTCGCGGCCAATGGCGGCGAGGCGATCAATATCGGCATCGCGCCCGACGAAAAGGCGACGCTCAAGACCATGGCGGAGTCCGCGCGCGGCGCCGATCTCCTGGTCACCACCGGCGGCGCCTCGGTCGGCGAACACGATCTCGTCCAGAGCGCGCTGGGCGAAATCGGCCTCGCGCTCGATTTCTGGAAGATCGCGATGCGTCCGGGCAAGCCGCTGATGTTCGGCAAGCTCGGCGCCACGCCGCTGCTCGGCCTGCCCGGCAATCCGGTCTCGACCATGGTGTGCTCGCTCCTGTTCCTGGCGCCGATCCTGGCGAAAATGCTCGGCCGCCCCGAAACGGAACCCAAGCGGATCGCGGCGCGGCTCGGCGCCGATCTCAAGGAGAACGACCGGCGCGAAGACTATCTCCGCTGCACGCTCGCCCGCGGCGCCGACGGCGCCCCGACCGCAACGCCGTTCCGCGCGCAAGACAGCTCGATGATGGCGACGCTCGCCAAGGCCGACGGACTCATCATCCGCGCGCCGCTCGCACCCGCGGCGAAGGCCGGCGACACGGCGGACGTGATTCCGTTCGCCGATCCGGCCGTGGTAATTTGAAGAAACGAAAATTCGCCACACGATCTAGTTGACAGCCCTTCGGAACCAAACTAGAACATGGGGTGTTGACCCTTTGTTCCGAGGCGCCGGGCCCCCAGCACGAGGCGGCGCCCCTCCATAAGAAGAGGCCCTGGTCCCATGCTCACCCGCAAACAGCACGAGCTGCTGGTTTACATCAACGACTATCTCGCGCGCAGCGGCATCTCGCCCTCCTTCGACGAAATGAAGGACGCGCTCGACCTCAAGTCCAAATCCGGCATTCACCGGCTCATCACCGGCCTCGAGGAGCGCGGCTTCCTGCGCCGCTTGCCGCACCGAGCGCGCGCCCTCGAAGTGCTGCGCATGCCCGAGACGGCCGCGGTCGGCGTCACCACGCGCGATCCCGCGCGCAACAAGAAATTCGCGCCCAACGTCATTCCGGGCGATTTCAGGAAGGGCCTGTCCGGGCGGATGGTCTCGGCGCCCAAGCGCTCGGTCGAGCTGCCGCTCTACGGCAAGATCGCCGCGGGCACGCCGATCGAGGCGCTGCGCGACACCAACTCCATCGAAGTGCCGCCGGGCCTGCTCGGCCGCGGCGAACATTACGCGCTCGAAGTCGAGGGCGATTCGATGCACGACGCCGGCATCATGGACGGCGACACGATCATCATCGAGAAATGCGAGGGTGCGGAAAACGGCACCATCGTCGTGGCGCTGGTGGAAGAAAACGAAGTCACGCTGAAGCGTCTGCGCCGGCGCGGCAACTCCATCGCCCTCGAGCCCGCCAACAAGAAATACGAGACGCGTATCTTTCGCCCCGAGCAGGTGAAGATCCAAGGGCGGCTGGTGGGATTGCTCCGACGGTTTTAGCGGCGACGCCTCCGACGAACTATTCCTTTTGTCTTCAATGCCCGTCATCCCGAGCCCTTGCGAGGGATGTGGCGGGAGCGTAGAGGCCGGATGCGGTGAACGCGGATGCGCGCGCGTTCACTGCGCGTCCGCCAGATTCCTCGCTAGGGCTCGGAATGACGGGTTGGTTGGAGCCGCCCTCCCGTTACCCGCGCGGCTTCGCATCCTTCGCTACTCCCGCGCCGCCGTGCGGCGCTTGCGGCCGGGCGCCCGCTCCTCGCCTTCCATCCACGGATAGCTCACCCACGGGCGCTCGCCGCGATGGGTCCGGTCGTCGAGTACGCGAATCGCGTTTCCCTCGAACCAGGCGGCATGGCTGCCGCGCGACATCAGGCTGCGGCGATCGATGGCACGCACCGGTCGGTTGCACGCGGCCTTGGTGAGCGCCGGCGCCACGATCAGCGCGGCCGTCGCGCAATCCTCGGCGAGGGCAGCGGGATCGCGCACCACGGCGATCGCGGCGGCGCCCGGCGCCTGCGCATAGACGCAGCCCAGCGCATCGCAGCGCAGGCGCTTGTCGGCGCTGGCGCCATGGCGCGGAAATGGCGTGAAGCCCCCGCCGCCGTCGCGCTTCCACCACGTATCGGCGACGAAGCCCTTGGCGTCGGGCGAGGCGATGTGGAATCCGCCATCGGCGGCGCGCAGCGCCAGCGAACGCCCGTCGCCCGAAATCAGCACATCCGGCGGCCGGACGAGCAGCATGCTCAGCAGGCCCGCCGCCATCACCGGCGCGCCGAGCCAGCGCCAGCGCCGCTGCCAGAGCGCCACCCACAAGCCGCCGAGCGCGAACACCAGCAAGCCCCAGCCCGGCATCACCGTGGTCGGCACGACGGCGCCCGGCCAGGCGGCGACCGTGCGCGCCACCCAATGCACGAGATCGACGCCCCATCCCATCGCCGCCAGCGGCGCCGCTTCGAGCCCGAACGGCATCGCAAGCATGGCGAGCAGCGCCCAGGGCATCACCCAGAGATCGGTCACCGGCACCGCGATCATGTTGGCGGCAAGGCCGTAAACCGTGAAGCGGTTGAACGAATACATGGCGAAAGGCGCCGTCGCGAGGCCGGCGACGAGGCTGGTCAGCGCCAGCGCGCCGAAGCCGCGCAGCCACCGCCGCAGGGTCCCCGCCGGCTCCATGTCGGGTTTCCGCAGCGCCCAGCGCTCGTAACACGCGATCAGCGCCACCACCGCCGCGAACGACATCTGGAAGCTCGGGCCCAGCAATCCCTCCGGCGCCGCCAGCAGGATCGCGACCGCGGCCCAGGCCACGAGGCGCATCGACAGCGCCTCGCGGTCGATGAGCACGCCCGCCATCACCGCCGCCAACATGAGATAGGCGCGCTGGGTCGGCACCGACGCGCCCGAGATCACGACGTAGATCAGCGCCACGATCAGCGCCGCTACCGCCGCCCATTTCTTGGTGGAGATGCGAAGGGCGAGCCACGGAACGAGGGCGAGCAGCGCGCGCATCGCGAAGAACACGAGCCCGGCCACGATGCCGATGTTCATGCCCGAGATGGCGAGGAGATGCGCGAGGCCGGAATCCTGCATCGCGGTCAAGACTTCCGGCGGAATGGTGTTGCGGTGCCCGGTGATCTGCGCGGCGGCGAGCGCGCCCGTCGGGCTCGGCAGGCTCGCGATGATGCGCTCGGTGATGCTCTGGCGCAGGCGCTCCAGCCATTCCGCCGCCGAGAACCGGCCCTCGCCGGCCTTCTTGACGATCGTCGGTTCGTCGAGCGCGTAGCCGACCGCGCCGATACGCTGGAAATACGCGGTGCGCTGGAAATCGTAGGCGCCGGGTGCTGCCGGTGCCGGCGGCGGCAACAGGATCGCGCGCAGCGAAATCTCGTCGCCGGCGGTGTAGCCGCTCTCGACCTCGTGGAGGGTGAGGCGCACGCGGAGCGGCAGCTTCTCGGGCGCAAGGCTGCCGGCCGATTGCAGCTTCACGACGATGCGCAGGCCCTTGTGCGTCGGCTCGGCCTCGAGGATGCGGCCTTTGACCGTCACCGGGCCCAGGCGCTCGGCGAGCACCGGGGCCTTGGCCCCATCGGTGTGGAGCTTTCCCGCCAGGAAGCCGAGCGACGCCGCCAACAGACCGATGGCAAGGGCGAGGCCCGCTTCGTGCCGGCGCATCAGGATCGTAAGCAGGAGAGCCGCCAGCGTCATCACGGCCGCGATCCCGAGCTGCGGCTCGGCGGCAAGCTCGAAATAAGCGACGATGCCGAAGCCCAGCGCCACCGGCAGCCACAGGATCCAGCGATCGCGCTCGGCCGCGAACGCGGCGGCGACGGTGCTTCCGGCGACGCCCAAGGCGGCCGGCAAGCGTCCCGTCACGGCGGCCAGTGTCGTCGCCATCGAATCCCCGGAGGCGGCCCCGGTATCTGATTGACCCGGGCGGTGTCCGCCATGCTACATCGCCTGGGTCCACCTGCCAGCCACGCTCAGCGCGCGCCATCCACAAGAACGAAGCGCGCACGGAATCACGCCCCCTTATGTCCGCCGACCAGCCCAAGACCGTCACCCGCTTCGCGCCCTCGCCCACGGGCTTCCTCCACATCGGCGGAGCGCGCACGGCACTGTTCAATTGGCTCTATGCGCGCCGCACCGGCGGCGATTTCCGCCTGCGCATCGAGGACACCGACCGCGCGCGCTCCACGCCCGAGGCCACGCAAGCGATCCTCGACGGCTTGAAGTGGCTGGAATTGGATTGGGACGGCGAGACGGTCCACCAATTCGCGCGCGCCGCGCGCCACGCCGAGGTCGCGCGCGCGATGCTGGCCCAGGGCCACGCTTATCGGTGCTACGCCTCGCCGGCCGAGCTTGCCGAGATGCGCGAGGCGCAGAAGAAGGCCGGGAGATCCGTCCGCTACGACGGCCGGTGGCGCGACCGCGATCCCGCCGAAGCGCCCAAGGACATCTCACCGGTGATCCGCCTCAAGGCGCCGACGGCGGGCGAAACGGTCGTCGAAGATCTCGTCCAGGGCAAGGTCACGGTCGCCAACGAGCAGCTCGACGACATGGTGCTGCTGCGCGCCGACGGGACACCGACCTACATGCTCTCCGTGGTCGTGGACGATCACGACATGGAGGTGACGCACATCATCCGCGGCGACGACCATCTCACCAACGCCTTCCGCCAGAGCCAGATCTACATCGCGATGGGCTGGACGATTCCGCACTTTGCCCATATCCCGCTGATCCACGGCGCCGACGGCGCCAAACTCTCGAAGCGCCACGGCGCCCTCGGCGTCGACGAATACCGCAAGATGGGCATGCTGCCGGCGGCGATGCGGAACTATCTCCTGCGCCTCGGCTGGGGCCATGGCGACGTCGACGTCATCTCGACCTCGGACGCCGTCAAGCTGTTCGACATCGGCGATATCGGCCGCTCGCCCTCGCGCTTCGACATGGCCAAGCTCACCAACATGAACGGCCATTACATCCGCGTGACGGACGATGCCGAACTGTTGACGCGCATCGAGCCGCTGCTGGCCGAGCGCCTGGGCGGACCGCACTCCCCGGCCGCGCGCGAACGCCTGCTGAAGGGCACGGCCGGCTTGAAGCAGCGGGCCAAGACGCTGATCGAGCTTGCCGATGCCGCCCTGTTCTATTGCCGGGAGAGGCCGATCGCGATTCAAGACAAGGCCAAGGCGCTGCTGGACCCGCCCGGTACCGCGCATATCCGCGCCCTGATCCCGGCTCTGGCTGCGCTCGGCGACTGGACGGCACCCGCGACCGAGGCGGCGTTACGCGCCTATATCGAGGGCCACGGGCTCAAGATGGGCGACGTGGCGCAGCCGCTCCGGGTGGCCCTCACCGGCCAGGCGCAATCGCCGAGCCTCTATGAAATCATGGCGGCCCTCGGCCGGGACGAGACCCTCGGGCGCCTTGCCGATGCCGCGAAATAGGGTATTTTCTGATCAAAGAATAATCCACGTTTAGGGCGGTTTCGACCCATCGAAGTACTCCGCCCGGCGCGCTTCCCGTGCCGCCGGCCCGCAGCCTTTTTCGAACGCAGGCGCACATGAACGACATCGGACCCAAAGCCACCGCCGTGAAAGAATCCGTCAGCCTCACCGACCCGCAGACCAAGAAAGCGGTCAATCTTCCGCTCCTCTCCGGCACCCTCGGGCCCAAGGTCGTCGACGTCCGCAAGCTCTATGCCGACATGGGGATCTTCACCTACGACCCCGGCTACACGTCCACCGGCAGCTGCGAATCGAAGATCACCTTCATCGACGGCGACGAAGGCATCCTGCTCCACCGCGGCTATCCGATCGAGGAACTGGCGGAGAAGAGCGACTTCATGGAGGTGTGCTGCCTCCTGCTCTACGGCGAGCTGCCGACCGCGAGCCAGAAGAAGACCTTCCAAGAGGGTGTGACGCGCCACACCATGCTGCACGAGCAGATGAACTTCCTCTATCGCGGTTTCCGGCGCGACGCGCACCCGATGGCGGTGATGTGCGGCGTGGTCGGCGCGATGTCGGCCTTCTATCACGACTCGACCGACATCAACGACCCGAAGCAGCGCGAGATCGCGTCCTACCGCCTGATCGCCAAGATGCCGACGATCGCGGCCTGGGCCTACAAATATTCGATCGGCCAGCCCTTCATCTATCCGCGCAACGACCTGACCTACGCGGAGAACTTCCTGCACATGACCTTCGCGGTCCCGTGCGAAACCTACAAGATGAACCCCGTCCTCGCCAAGGCGATGGACAAGATATTCATCCTCCACGCCGATCACGAGCAGAACGCCTCGACCTCGACCGTGCGCCTCGCCGGTTCCTCGGGCGCCAATCCCTTCGCGTGCATCGCCGCCGGCATCGCCTGCCTCTGGGGGCCGGCCCATGGCGGCGCCAACGAGGCGGTGCTCGCCATGCTGAAGGAGATCGGCAGCAAGGATCGCGTCAACGAGATCGTCAAGCGCGCGCGCGACCCCAAGGACGATTTCCGCCTCATGGGATTCGGCCACCGCGTCTACAAGAATTACGATCCGCGCGCCAAGGTGATGCAGCAGACCTGCTACGAGGTGCTGAACGAGCTCGGGATGAAGAACAACCCGCTGCTCGAGACGGCGATGGAGCTCGAGCGCATCGCGCTCAAGGACGATTATTTCATCCAGAAGAAGCTCTACCCCAACGTCGATTTCTATTCGGGCATCATCCTCCAGGCGATGGGTTTCCCGACCTCGATGTTCACCGCGATCTTCGCCCTCGCCCGCACGGTCGGCTGGATCGCGCAGTGGAAGGAGATGATCGAGGACCCGGCGCAAAAGATCGGGCGTCCGCGCCAGCTCTACACCGGCGCCACCACGCGGCCCTACCTGCCGATCGAGAAGCGCGCCTAAGGGCACGCCATGGCGCCGGGCCAGCTCAGGAAGCAAACGCCGGAAGCGGCCCCGCCGCGGCCCCCGCGCCGTACCCAGGTTCCGCCGCCCGCCAACGACAACCGCGCGCGGCGGACGGTCATCATCGGCCTCGCCGCGGCGGCGGCGATCGCCGCGATCGTCTTCGCCGCGCTTCGCGCCTTCGGCTGAAGCGGCTCAGCTCCGCGCGATCAGTTCGATCTTGTAGCCGTCGGGATCCTCGACGAAGGCGATGACGCTGCCGCCGTGTTTCATGGGCCCGGGCGGGCGCGGGATTTTCACACCGGCGGCGGCGAGGCGCTCGCACGTTTGGTAGATGTCGCGCACGCCCAAGGCCATGTGGCCGAAGCCGGTGCCGATGGCGTAGGGCTCTTTCTGATCCCAATTGTGGGTGAGTTCGACGACGGCCTGATCGTCTTCGCTGCCGTAGCCCACGAAGGCCAGCGTGAAGCGCCCGCTCTCGAAATCCTTCTTGCGGAACAGCGTCATGCCGAGCTCGCCGCAATAGAAGGCAATCGATTTCTCGAGGTCGAACACGCGGATCATGGTGTGCAGCATGCGCGCGCCGGCGGTATCGGCCGGGCGCGCGGCGGCGGTCTTCTCAACGCTGTCCGGGGCCATGGGTCGTCCTCCATTGGGCGATCACGTCGAGGATGGTCTTGGCGACGACGCGGCTGGGCCGCTCGCCGCCGATGGAAAGAAGATCGCGCGCTTCGCGCATTCCCGCAAGCTGCACGGCGCGCGCCGCCGGGTCGGCGACGAGCCGCGTCACCGCCTCGGCCAGCAACGCCGGCTTCGCTTTTCCCTGGATAAACTCCGGCAGCACCTCACGGTCGAGCACGAGATTCACGGCCGAGGCGAAGCGGATCCACTTGGTTTGCAGAAAGTAGCGGGCGACGTCGCCGATGACGCGGTTGACGAGGTAAAACACCACGGTCGGCAGGCCCGCGAACGACGTCTCCGACGTGACCGTGCCGGACGCGGCGAGCGCCACAGTCGACGCGGCGAAGACATCGTATTTCGCGGCGGGGTCGGCGAAGACATGGGCCGGGACCGGCCATGTGCGGGCATCGGCCTCGACCGTCGCGGCCACGTTCGGGACGGTCGGCACGAGGCAGACGAGGCTCGGGAACCGCTCCTTCAGCAGCGCCAGCGTCTCGCGGATGATCGGCAAATGGCGCCGCACCTCGCCGCGCCGGCTGCCCGGCAGCGCGCACAGCACGATCGCGTCAGGGGCTATGCCGAGCCGCCGGCGCAGGCCCGGGCCATCGGCCGCCCGCCCCGCCTGCTCGGCCGCGAGGTGGCCGACGAAGGTGTTGGCGAGGCCGTATTTGTCGAAGAACGGGGCCTCGAAGGGGAAGATCGTGAGGAGATGATCGAGGTAGCGCGAGACCGTGCGCGCGCGCCACGGCTTCCACGCCCACACGGTCGGCGCCACGTATTGGATGATCGGGAACGGCGCGCCCTTGAGCTTTGAGCCCACGCGCTTGGAGAAACCCTGCGCGTCGATGGTCACCAGCGCATCGGGTTGGCGGGCCCTTATGTCCGCGACGGTTTCGCGGATGCGGCGCAACAGGCCGGGCAGCTTCGGCACGATCTCGAGCCCCATCAGCGAGAGCTCGCCCATCGGAAACAGGCTCTTCAAGCCCTCGGCCTCCATACGCGCGCCGCCGACCCCGGCGAAGCGCACGGTGCCCCCGGTCGCCTCCTTGAGAGCGTCCATGAGATAGGCGCCGAGCTGGTCGCCGGACGGCTCGCCGGCGGTGACATAGATCAGCGGCCCCTCGCCCGCCGCGCGGCTCATGGCAAGGCGGGGCTCGCCCCGGCCGCGATGCCGACCACGAACACGCCGAGCGCGTCGGCGCGCGCCGTCACCTTGACGCGATCGATGACGAGTGCCCCGCCCGCTTCGACGGCAATGCCGCCGAGGCCGGCCGCGGCGATCTTCTCCACCGTGTCCGCGCCGATGGCAGGCAGATCGATGCGCTGCTCCTGCCCGGGCTTCGGCACCTTGACGAGGACGCCGCGCGGCCCCTGGCGCTGCAGCGCGCCGGCGCGCGCGATCAGCGCATCCGTGCCCTCGATCGCCTCGAGGCCGAGCACCACGCCCTGCTGGACGACGGCCGCCTGGCCGATGTCGAGCCCGCCGATCGCCTTGGCGGCGGCGAGGCCGCGGGCGATGTCGATGCGCGCCTGGCGGTCGGGCTTGATGCGCCCATAGGGGCCTTCGACGGCGAGCAGGCTGGTCAGGATCTCGTGGGGCGCGCGCACCTTGGCGCCCCCCACCTCGAACTCGCGCACGATGGCGCGCAGCAAGCCGTCGTCGCCCAGCGCGCGGGCCGTGGCCTTGATCATGACCTTGAGCGCACGCCAGTCGGGCCTGAGCTCCTTGAGCGACGGCCGCCGGACCTTGCCGACGAACACCACCTCCTCGGTGCCGTTGTCGCGCAGGATCTTCTCGCCGGCGGCCGCGGCGCCGAGGCGGCACCAGATATGCGGGATGCCTTCGAGCATCGCAGGGTCGGCCTGGCCCTCGAGGGCGAGGACGAAGAACGGCCGCCCGGACTCGCGGCAGGCTTCGACGACGAGCGCCGGCAGCTCGCCGCCACCGGCGATGATGGCGAGTTTAGGTTGAATTTTGGCGGCCGGTGGTGGGGAGGCAGATATTCCGGCTCGCGTCGGCGCGGATGAAATCGACAATTTCCATCACCGCTTCGTGGTCGCGATACATGGCGGCCACGTCTTCGACCCGTTCTTTAAGCGTGCCCTCTTCGGCGAACAAGAGCCGGTAGGCGGTGCGCAGCGTCTGGATGCGCTCGCGCGACATGCCCCGGCGCTTCAGGCCGATGAGGTTGAGGCCGCCCAGCGACGCCCGGTTGTTGAACAGGGCGAACGCGTAACCGAACGGGATCACGTCTTCCGCCACGCCGCAGACGCCGCTGATCATGGCGTAGCGGCCGATGCGGACGAACTGGTGGACGGCGCAATTGCCGCCGAACACGGCGAAATCGCCGACCGTGACATGGCCGCCCAGCACCGCATTGTTGGCCATCACGACCTGGTTGCCGACGTGGCAATCGTGCGCGACGTGCGAATTGACCATGAAGAAATTGCCGTCGCCGACGCGCGTGACGCCCCCGCCCTGCGCGGTGCCCGTGTTCATCGTCACGTGCTCGCGAATGATGTTGGCCTCGCCGATCTCGAGCCGGGTGGGCTCGCCGGCGTATTTGAGGTGCTGCGGCGGCTGGCCGAGCGAGGCGAAGGGATAGATCTTGGTGTTGCGCCCGATGCTGGTATGCCCGGCGATCACGACGTGCGACATCAACTCGACGCCCTCGCCGAGCGCCGCGTTTTCTCCCACCACGCAATAGGGGCCGATCGCGACGCCCGGGCCGAGCGTGGCGCCCGGCGCCACCACCGCCGTCGAATGCACCGTCATCGGCGCTCCACGATCATCGCGGTGAACACGGCGTCGGCGACCGTGCGCCCGTCGACGCGGCACTCGCCGCGGAACTTCCACGCGAGCTTGCGCGCATGGATCTTCTCGACGTGGATCATCACCTGGTCGCCCGGCCGGACCGGCTGGCGGAAGCGCGCGTCCGCGATCGACATGAAGTAGACGAGCTTGCCGTGCATCGCGTCGCCGAGCGAATCGACCACCAGCGCGCCCGCCGTCTGCGCCATCGCCTCGATCAGCAGCACGCCGGGCATGATGGGCTCGCCCGGAAAATGGCCCTGGAAGTGCGGCTCGTTGACGGTGACGTTCTTGAGGCCGACGGCGCGCTCGCCCGGCACCATCTCCACCATCCGGTCCACCATCAGGAACGGATAGCGGTGCGGCAGCAGGGCCATCACGCGGGCGATGTCGCCGCGCTTGGCCGGGGGCGGCGCTTCGGCGGTCATGGACTAAGCCGTCGGATGGAGCGGCGTCAGGCCGGCGGGGCCGCCGCTGGCGCGCCTCGGCCTCAATTGGTCTTCTTGGGCGGCGTCGCCGCGCCGGGCTTGGAGGGCGGGGCCTCGGGCTTGGCGGCCGGCGGCGTGGCTGCCGGCGGCGTGGCGCCCGGCTCCGCCTTCGGCGGAAACTCGAACTTCACCTGGATCTGCGCCTTGTCGAGCCGTTCGAGCACCTTGTCGGTGATGTCGAGCGGCGCCGCCGCGTGCAGCACCGCCGTACGTTCGACCACCAGCGTGTAGCCGGATTCGACCGCCATCGCCTGGATGATCTTCACCACCTCGACCCGGAACTGGAGTTGGACGCTGCGCACGGCGCGCTGCATCTGCTCTTGACGGATCTGCGCGGTCCGCCGGATCTCCTGGAGCCGTACGTTGAGGCGCTGCAGGCGCTTGTCGTATTCCTCGCCGGTGATCTTGAGACGGTCCTTCTCGAGCTGCTGGTACTCGGTCTGGAGCTTCTTCTGCTCGCCGGCGAAATCGCCATCGAACCGCTTGGCGAGCTTTTCGGCCTCGTCCTGCGCCGCCTTCATGGCCTTGGCGTTGCTGGTGAGCTTGGCGCCGTCGACGACGGCGACGACCAGCGGAGTCTTGTTCTTGTCGTCCTGGGCGGCCGCGGCCGAAGCCAACGCCAACGGCGCCGCCAGCGCCAGGGGCGCAACGATCGCCCACATCGACAGTAATCTTTTCATCGGAACACCTCGAGTTAGAAACGCGCACCGAAACGGAAGTGGATCAGCTGCTTCTTGTCGCCATCGAACCTGACGATCGGTAAGCCGAGATCGATACGCAGCGGGCCGAACGGAGAACTCCAGGATACGCCGAACCCCGCCGCGATGCGCGGCGTACTGCGCTGCTGGACCAGCGGGCTGTCGACGTCGATATCGAAGGCGCTGCCGATGTCGGTGAAAACGCGCCCTTGAATACCGTATTCCTTCGGCAGCCCCAGCGGGAAGCCGAACTCGGCCGTGACAACATAGTACTTGTTGGCGCCGAGCGTGTCGCCCGTAATTCTGTCGCGGGGGCCGACGCCGCCGATCTTGAACGCGCGCAGCGAATCGCCGCCGAGGAAGAAGCGTTCGTTGAGGCGCACGCCGCGGTTGCCGATACCGTGGACGACGCCGCCCTCGCCGAGCAGGCTCACCACATAGCCCGGCCACAGCGTGTAGTGCACGCCGCCGCGGAGGATGGACTTGACGTAATGCTCCGAACCGGGCGGTCCGGCATAGGCCACGGTGCCGGACAGGATGAAACCCTCGGTCGGGAAGAACCGGTTGTCCCGCGTGTCGTAGGTGAGGGTCGTGCCGACCTGGGTCGTCGTCGTCTTGCCTTCTTCCGCCTTGATGAGCGGCGAGGCGTTGCTCGAAATGTCGCGCACGCGCTTGTCGTTCACCTCGTAGGCCACGACCTGCGTCAGCTCCTCGGTGATGCGCCAGCCGAGGCGGACGCGGAAGCCCGTCTCGCGGGTGCCGAAACTGCCCTCGCTCGTGAAGTCGCGTTCGCGCCGGAAGAGATCGATGCCGAACGCGAGGTTGCGCTCCAGGAAGTTCGGCTCGGTGAAGCTCATGTCGGCGCCGATCGTGCGCTGCGACAAGAAGAAGGTGGCGCTCAGATCCTGCCCGCGGCCCATGAAGTTCTTCTCGCGCACGCCGATGCTGCCGAGAATGCCTTCGTCGGTGGCGTAGCCCGCGCCGAGGGTGAGCTCGCCGGTGGCCTTTTCCTCGACGTTGACGGTGATGATCGCCTTGTCGGGCGCGGTACCCTCGCGCGGGACGATCTCCACCTTCTCGAAGAAATCGAGATTGTTGAGCCGCCGCTGGGAGAGCCGGATGCGCTCGGCGTTGAAGGCGTCGCCTTCGCTGAAGCGAAGCTCGCGGCGGATGACCTCGTCGCGGCTGCGGACATTGCCCTTGATCTCGATGCGCTCGACGAAGACCTTGGGCCCTTCGCGGATGTCGAACGTCACCGCGACCGTCTTGTTCTCGCGGTCGGGCGTCAGGACCGGGTTCACCCGCACGAAGGCATAGCCCATGGTGCCGGCGACGCTGGTGAGCGAATCGACCGTCGACTCGATCTTGTCGCCGTCGAAGCGCTGGCCCTCGCGCAGGCGGAGGCCGCGCTTGAACTCGTCGCCCTGCACGCCCTTGAGGTTCGAGATCACGTCGATCTTGCCGAAGCGGTAGCGTTCGCCTTCCACGATCGTGAAGGTGATGAAGAACGCGGTCTTGTCCGGCGTCAGCTCGGCCACCGCCGAGATCACGCGCATGTCGGCGAAGCCGCGTCCCAGATAGAACTTGCGGAGCTTCTCGCGGTCGGCGGCGAGCTTGTCCGGATCGTAGACGTCGGACGTGCCGAAGAAGCGCCAGAACGCGCTTTCCTTCGTCTCGACCTCCTCGCGCAGGTCGCCGTCGCCGAAGTAGCGGTTGCCGACGAAGCGGATGCGGCGGATCGCGGTCACGTCGCCTTCGTTGATCTCGAAGACGAGGTTGACGCGGTTCTGCGGCAGGTCGATGACCTTCGGCGTCACGGTGGCGCCGAAGCGGCCGGTGGCGCGGTAGAGATCGAGGATGCGCTTCACCGAGGCCTCGACCTGGGCCTTGGAATAGACCGAGCGGGCGCGCAGCGGCACTTCGGAGGCGATATCGGCGTCCTTGAGCTTGCGGTTGCCCTCGTAAGCGATGCGGTTGATGATCGGATTTTCGATCACGCGCACCACGAGCGTGGCACCCTCGCGCCCGATCTTGACGTCAGCGAACAAGCCGGTGGCGAACAGCGCCTTCAGCGACTGGTCGATCTTGGCGGGGTCGAACGGCTCGCCCACCTTGACCTGCAGATACGATCCGACCGTCTCGGGGTCGATGCGGTTGGTGCCCTCGACCGCGATCCGCTGAATCACGTCGCCGCGCCGCGCTTGCGCCTCGACCGTTTGGGCCACGCACATCGATGCGGCCACGGCGACTCCGGCGGCGAACAATCCGAAATGACGCACGTGCTTCCCCCTGCCCTCTGGTTCCCCTACGGGCGCCAGAGCCGTTTCGTCACCCGGCAACCGTTCACATGAACAAGTTGCGAATGGACTCGATGACCTTGAGATGGACGAGATCGTTCCAGGTCGCGAAGACCATGAGCGTTATTACCAGAGCCAGGCCGATACGGAAACCATATTCCTGGGCCCGCTGGCCGAGGGGACGGCCGCGCAACGCCTCGACTCCGTAGAACATCAGATGGCCGCCGTCGAGCATCGGCACGGGCAGCAAATTGATGATGCAAAGATGCAGCGACAGAATCCCCATAAACCAGAAGAACGCGTAGATGCCGTTCTGTGCCATGTCGCCGCTGATCTCGGCGATGCGCAGCGGGCCGGAGAGATCGCGCGTGGTGCGCGTGCCCGAGATCATCTGGCCGATCGCGGTGAACGTCGCGGTCGTGATGCCGTAGGTCTCGCGCACCGCCTGCACGAACGCCTCGAGCACGCCGTGCTGCTGGCGGAAGACGGCCTTGGGCGAGACGCCGATGATGCCGCCGATCCGCTTCGCGTTTCCCTCGGCGTCCTTGCCGATCTGCCATTGCGGCGTCATCGTGAGCGTCCGCAATTCCTCGCCGCGGCGGACGACGACCTCGATCGCCACTTCGGGATTGGCGAAGACCACGCGGCGGACGTCTTCGAACGTGTCGACCGCCTGCCCCTTGATCTTGACGAACACGTCGCCGGGAAGGAGCCCGGCCGCGTCGGCCGCCCCGCCGGCGACGACGCGTCCGACGATGGGCGCGATGAACGCGCCCGCGCCGAGGTCGCCGAACGGAACTTCGTTGCCGCGCTTGTCCACGAGCTGGCGGACGCCGATGTCGATGTCGACGCCGAGGCGCTGGCCGTCGCGCTCGATGACGGCCGCGACGCGCTCGCCCGGCCGGAGCCCGATCTCTTGCATCACCTCTTCGAAGCGCTCGACCTGGCGCCCGGCCACCTGCACGAACTTGTCGCCGGTCTTGAGCCCGGCGCGGTCGGCCGAGCCGCCCGGAGTCACCGTGCCGATGATCGACGGGCTGAAGGGCTGGCCCGCCGTCGCGAACAAGACGCCGAGCACGAGGATGGCGAACACGTAGTTGACGAAAGGCCCGGCGAACACGATCGCCGCGCGCTGCCGGAGGCGCTTATGGTGAAACGAGAAGCCCTTCTCGGCGGCGGTGAGCGGACGCTCGTTGCCGTCGTCGTCGGTGAGCTTCTCGCTCTCGCCGAACATCTTGACGTAGCCGCCGAGCGGGACGGCGGCGAAGCGCCAGCGCGTGCCGTGCTTGTCCGTCCAGCCGAACAGCTCCGGCCCGAAGCCGATGGAAAAGGCCTCGATCCGCACGCCGGCGCGGCGCGCGATGTAATAGTGGCCCATCTCGTGGACGAAGACGAGGATCGTCAAGATGGCGAGAAAGGGAAGAACGTAATTCCAGAGCGGAGCCAGAAATTCCATGACATTAACCATTCCGCCGTTACTTTTACGGTATTAATGTAATTGAAACCCTATTCGATGATCAATTGATAACGCGGTTAAGAGCGATCAATTCACGCGCCACCGCGCGCGCCTGCTGGTCGACTTCCGCCACCACGTCGAGCGCATCGATCTCGATCCTCGGGATTCGCTCCAGGGTGTCGCGCACAATCGTGGCGATATCGAGGAAGCCGATCTGACGGTCGAGGAAGGCCAGCACGGCCACCTCGTTGGCGGCGTTCAGCACCGTGGGCGCCGAGCCGCCGGCGTCGAGCGCTTCGCGCGCGAGCCTGAGCGCCGGGAAGCGCTCGTAATCCGGCTTCTCGAAGGTGAGCTGGCCGACGGCGGCGAGATCGAGCCGGGCCGAGGGGGTCGCGATCCGCTTCGGCCAGCCCATGGCGTAGGCGATGGGCGTCCGCATGTCCGGCGTGCCGAGTTGCGCCAGCACCGAGCCGTCGATGTATTCCACCATCGAGTGGATCACCGATTGCGGGTGCACGATCACCTCGATCTGGTCCTTGCGCACCGGAAAAAGGTAGTACGCCTCGATCACCTCGAGGCCCTTGTTCATCAGCGTCGCCGAATCGACCGAGATCTTGGCGCCCATGCGCCAGTTGGGATGCGCGACCGCTTGCTCGGGAGTCATGACTCGCATGTCGGCCAGGCTCTTGCCGCGGAACGGCCCGCCCGAGGCGGTGAGGATGATCCGCGCCACGCGGTCGCTCTGCTCGAAGTCGAACACCTGGAAGACGGCATTGTGCTCGGAATCGACCGGCAGCAGCGTAGCGCCGCGCGCGCGCACTTCCTTCAGCACCAATTCGCCGGCGCAGACCAGCGTTTCCTTGTTCGCGAGCGCCACGATGGCGCCTTGGCGGACGCCGGCCAGGGTCGGCGCCAAGCCGGCCGCGCCGACGATGCCGGCCATCATCCAATCGATCGGGCGGGTCGCCGCCTCCACCACCGCGGCCTCGCCGGCGGCACATTCGATATTCGTGCCCGAAAGGGCCTCGCGGAGCGCCTTGTATTGCCCGGCATCGGCGACGACGGCGACGCGCGGACGCAGCCGGCGGGCTTGCTCCGCCAGCAAGGCGACGTTGCGGTTGGCGGTCAGCGCCTCGACACAGTAGAGCTCGGGCTCGCGTTCGACGAGATCGATCGTGTTGCAGCCGATCGAGCCGGTGGAGCCGAGGATCGTGATGCGTCGCAGGCCGTCGCTCGGTGCTGTCACAGCCATGGCCGCGCATCCCCTCCCACGATCAAGATCGCCAGCGCCGCTGCCGCGAGCGCGGCCACGATGCCGTCGACCCGATCCATCATGCCACCGTGCCCCGGGAGGATATCGCCCGCGTCCTTGACCCTGAAGTGCCGTTTGACGCCCGATTCCAACAGATCGCCGAGCTGCGAAATTATGGCGAACCCGAGCGAGGCGGCAGCGAGCACCGTGGGGCGCGCCAAGTCAAGGGCCGCGCCCGCCGCGAGTCCCACGGCGAGGGCGCCCGCAAGCCCGCCGGCCGCGCCGGACCACGTCTTGCCGGGGCTGATGCGCGGCGCGAGCTTCGGACCGCGCAGCGCCCGGCCGGCAAAATAGGCGGCGACGTCGGCGGCGATGACGATGGCGATGAGCCAGACCACCAGCGCACGGCCGATCTCGGGCCTCGCATAGAGCCACACCAGCGCCAGCGCCGGAATGCCGACATAGAGCGCGCCCAGGGCGGCGGCGGCGGCATGGGGATGCCCTTCGGCGCGTGCCGCGGCATAGACGGCCGGCAACGCCGCGGCGACCAGCGCCAGGCCCCACGCGTAGCGGCCCCAGGCTGCCGCGGCCACGGCGGCGACCAGCAGCACGGCCAAGGCCGCCCAGGCGGCATTGAAGCGCCCCCGCTCGCCGGTCACCCGGATCCACTCCCATGCCATGACGATGGCGATGGCGGCGGCGAAGATGGGGAGGTAGGGCGGGCCGGCCATGACCGCGCCGGCCGCCGGCGCGGCGAAAGCGAGCGCCGTGACCGTCCGGCGCAACGTTTCGTTCCAACGCCCCGACGCTTCCACGGGCTCCGCCATGACCGCCGCGACCATGCGTCTCAGCCGACCGCCGTGCCGTAGCGCCGCTCGCGGCGCTGATACTCCTCGACGGCGCGGCGCAGGTTCTCGCGCCCGAAATCGGGCCACAAGCAGTCGTCGAACACCATTTCGGCGTAGGCGCTCTGCCAGAGCAGGAAATTGCTGATGCGCTTCTCGCCGCTGGTGCGGATGACGAGATCGGGATCGGGCAGATCGACGGTGTGCAGGCGGCGCTGGACCGCAGCCTCGTCGATGTCCTCGGGCTTGAGACGCCCGGCCGCCGCGTCGGCGGCGATCTGGCGGAAGGCGCCAAGCAGCTCGCCGCGCCCGCCATAGCTCAAGGCGATGGTCAGATTGAGCCGGCGATTGCCGCGCGTGCGTTCCTCGGCCTCTTCGATGAGGCGCACGATGTCGGGCGCCAGGCGCGCGCGGTCGCCGATGCTGCGCACCCGCACGCCTTGCTTGTGCAATTCGGCGATCTCGCCGCGGAGATAGAAGCGCAGCAGGCCCATGAGGTCGTTGACCTCGGTCGGCGGCCGGTTCCAGTTCTCCGACGAGAATCCGTAGAGCGTGAGATAGGCGATCCCGAAATCGGTGGCCGCGCGGACCGTCTCGCGCACGGCTTCGACGCCGCGGCGATGACCGGCGGTGCGCGGCAGGCCGCGCGACTTCGCCCAGCGCCCGTTGCCATCCATGATGATGGCGACGTGGACCGGCGGCGCGCCGAGACTCTTGGGGGCGGGAAGGGCTTCCATCGGCTAGACGGTCATTATTTCCTTTTCTTTGGCCGCGAGCGACTCGTCGATCTTCTTGATGTGCCCGTCGGTCGTCTTTTGGATCTCGTCGCTGCCGCGCTTGTGATCGTCTTGCGAGATCTTGTGGTCCTTCTCGAGCTTCTTGAGGGACTCCATGCCGTCGCGCCGCACGTTGCGCACGGCGATGCGCGCGGCTTCGGCGTATTTGTGCGCGACCTTGACCAGCTCCTTGCGCCGTTCCTCGGTGAGTTCGGGGAGCCGCACGCGGATCACCTGCCCCTCGGCCTGCGGGTTGACGCCGAGATTGGCCTCGCGGATGGCCTTCTCCACCGCCGCACTCATGGTGCGGTCCCAGACCTGGACGGTCAGCATGCGCGGCTCGGGCACGGACACGGTCGCGACCTGGTTGAGGTGCATGGTCTGGCCGTAGGCCTCGACCGTGATCGGCTCGAGCAGGCTGGCGGAAGCCCGGCCGGTCCTCAAACCCTGGAGCTCCTTCTTGAACGTGTCGAGCGCGCCGTCCATGCGGCGGTCGATATCCTGTTTGATTTTCGTGTCCATCAGCGGGCCTCGTCGGTGATGACGGTGAAGTTGCCGCGGCCTTGCAGCACCGCGGCGATGCTCCCCGGATTCTGTATCGAGAATACCAAGATGGGTATGCGGTTCTCGCGCGCCAGCGACACGGCGGACGCGTCCATCACCTTCAAGTCGCGCGCCAGCACGTCGTGGAAGGTGAGCCGGTCGTATTTGGTCGCGTTCTTGTCCTTGGCCGGATCGGCGCTGAACACGCCGTCCACCTTGGTGCCCTTCATGAGCGCGTCGCAGTTCATCTCCGAGGCGCGCAGCGCCGCGGCGGTATCCGTGGTGAAGAACGGATTTCCGGTGCCCGCCGCGAAGATCACGACGCGGCCTTTCTCGAGGTGGCGCACCGCGCGGCGGCGGATATAGGGCTCGCACACCGTCGACATCGGAATGGCCGAGAGGACGCGCGTGGTGACGCCGATCCGCTCCAAAGCGCCCTGCATCGCGAGCGAGTTCATGACCGTGGCGAGCATGCCGATATAGTCGCCGGTGGCGCGCTCGATGCCTTGGGCCACCGATTGGATGCCGCGGAAGATGTTGCCGCCGCCGATCACGACGCACACCTCGACGCCGAGATCGTGCACCGATTTGATCTCGGCCGCGATGCGGTCGAGCACGCCCGGATCGAGGCCGTACTCGCGCTCGCCCATGAGCGCCTCGCCGGACACCTTCAGCAAGACCCGGCGATATTTGACACTCGCGGCCATCGACTCGCTCCGCATTTGCGAAAGGGGCCGACCCCTTATCCGCACGAGAGGCGCACATTTGGCGCCGCGCCGCCCTAGCCCGTCAAGGCCGGTCCGCCAGAGCGGACCGGTTGGCCGTTCGGCGAAGAGGCCGAACCGCCGCCGCGAACTTCCTATGCCTTCCCCGCTCCCGCGGCCGCGGCGACCTCGGCGGCGAAATCGGATTCCTTTTTCTCGATGCCCTCGCCGAGCTGGAAGCGGGCCATGCCGGCGACCTCGACGGGTGCTCCGATCTCCTTGGCCGCGGCCTCGATCGCCTTCCCCACCTTCTTCTCGGTGTCGATGACGTAGACCTGCTCGAGGAGGACGACTTCCTCGTAGAACTTGCGCAGCCGCCCTTCCACCATCTTGGCGATGATGTCCGCCGGCTTGCCGGAGCCGGCCGCCTGCTCGGTCAGGATCTTGCGCTCGTTGTCGACCAGCTTGGGGTCGAGCTCGGCCACGCGCACGGCGCGCGGATTCGCCGCCGCCACGTGCATGGCGATCTGGCGGCCGAGCGCCGCGAGCTTGGCGGCATCGCCGGTGCTCTTGAGCGCCACCAGCACGCCGATCTTGCCGAGGCCCGGGCCGGTCTGGTTGTGGACGTAGCTGGCCACGATGCCGGGCGAGACCGACAGCATCTGCGCGCGCCGGATCGACATGTTCTCGCCGATGGTGGCGACGAGATGGGTCAGCTCCTCCGCCACCGTGCGGCCATTGCCGAACGGACGGGCCTTGAGCTTCTCGACGTCGCCGCCCACGGCCAGGGCTTCCTTCGTCGCCTTGGAGACGAAAGCCTGAAACCCCTCGTTTCGCGCGACGAAATCGGTCTCGCTGTTGATCTCGGTGAGGACGCCCTTGCCGCCCTCGGCCGCGATTCCGACCAGGCCCTCGGCCGCGATGCGGCCGGCCTTCTTCGCCGCGGCGGCGAGGCCCTTCTTGCGCAGCCAGTCGGCGGCGTCCTCGA
>Ga0268299_1001431_pt1 | contig 42203 bp, 37 predicted proteins | sample NOBtaG_FD_193484 | JGI IMG/M metagenome (GOLD analysis project Ga0268299, IMG submission 193484) | Activated sludge microbial communities from bioreactor in Nijmegen, Gelderland, Netherland - NOB reactor | ecosystem: Engineered > Bioreactor > Aerobic > Activated sludge | place: Netherlands... | reverse complement strand
CCGCACCCCGCACCCAGCACCGCACAAAGCACTCAGCACCCGGCACAAGGCACCGCACCCGGCACCCTGCACCCTGCACTCGGCACTCGTGCCGCCTGTGCGGCCTGCGGCACCTCCAACGATCCCGACGCGCGATTCTGCAAACAATGCGGCACATCTCTTCGCCTGGACTGAAGTCCCGGCGCTCCGTACTCGGGTCCCCGCGCGCCGTACTCGTAGCGCTGTTCGTCACGGTGGCGGGGCTGCTGGCCGGCGGCGTCCTCGACCCGCGGCCCGCGCTCGCGCAGGTGGCCATGCCGGACGCCGCGCAGATGTCCGGCATCCCGCTCCCGGCCGCCGAACTGGCGGTGGGCACCGTGTCCGTCCGCATCGTCCGCGAGCGAATGGGGAACAACATCGCGGGGCAGAGCGTCTCGGTCACCTTCAACGGACAGTCGAAGACGGGCACCACCGACGCGCAGGGGCGTGCGGAGTTCTCCGGCTACGCGCCGGGTGACACGGTGGTGGCCACAGCCACCGTGGACGGGGAAGTGCTGTTCTCGCAGGAGATCACGATGCCGTCGCGTGGCGGCATCCGCGTCGCGCTCGTGGCCGGCGCCAGTGCCGCCGCCGCAAAGGAGCGCGCCGCCGCGGAGGCCGCGGCCAAGGAGCCGCCGCGGCAGGGCGTGGTGGTCATCGGCGGCGACTCGCGCATCATCGTCGAGTTCCAGAGCGACGTGCTGACGGTCTTCTACATCCTGGAGATCGTCAACAACGCGCGCACGCCCATCGACGTCGGCGCGCCGCTGGAGTTCACGCTCCCGCCCGGGGCCGCCAGCCCGTCGCTGATGGAAGGCAGCAGCACGCAGGCGTCGGTGCGCGGCGAGTCGGTGCTGGTGAGCGGGCCGTTCGCCCCGGGGGTGACGAGCGTGCAGATTGGCTTCTCGCTGCCGGATCACGCCTCGCGCGTGACGCTGCGCCAGCGGTGGCCCGCCGCGTGGGAGCGGCCGTTCGTGGCGGTCGAGAAGATCGGCGACATGCAGCTGCAGTCGGCGCAGCTCTCCGGTGTAGAGAACTTCAACGCCGACGGCGGCAAGGTGTTCCTGCTGGGGAACGGTGGCCGGCTGGCCGCCGGCGACGAACTGGTGGTGGACATCATCAACCTGCCGGCGCACGACATGACGCCGCGGTGGACCGCCGTCGGGATTGCCGCGCTCATCGTCCTCGCCGGGCTCTATCTCGCGTTTGCGCCCGCAGCAAAGCCCGAGCGTGCCGCGCTGCTGGACGAGAAGGCGCGCCTGATGCGCGATCTGGTCGCGATGGAGGAGCGGCGTCGAGCCGGCAAGCCGAAGCCGAAGGACGCCGAGCGCCGCCCGGCCGTGATGGCCGAGCTCGAGCGCGTGCTGGCCGCGCTCGACGAGGCGCCCGGAGGTGGCGAGGGGGCCGCCGCGTGACCGAGGACTTCGAGCGCCTCACGGTCGCGTCCCTCTCGCGTCACTACGGCCGCCGCAAGGCGCTGTCGAAGGTCACCTTCACCTGCTCGTCCGGCGACATCGTCGGCCTGCTGGGCCCGAACGGCGCGGGCAAGTCCACGCTGCTGGCCATCCTGGGCACGCTGCTGGCGCCCTCCGAGGGGCGCGTCGAGTACGGTGCGACGACAGCCGACGCGGGCGGCGCCGCGCTCCGCGCACGGATCGGCATGCTCGGGCACGACCTGTTCCTCTATCCCGAGCTCACCGCGCACGAGAACCTCACGTTCTTCGGGCGGCTGTACGGCGTAAAGGACGCGTCCACCCGGGCGCTGCAGGCGCTGGAGCGCGCGGGGCTCGGTGAGCGGGCGCACGACGCGGTGTCCGGCTTCTCGCGCGGCATGCGCCAGCGCGTCGCCCTCGAGCGGGCGCTGCTGCACCAGCCGCGGCTGCTGCTGCTCGACGAACCGTTCACGGGCCTCGACCAGGCCTCCACGGGCGCGCTGGTCGGCCGGCTGCGCGAGGAGCAGGCGCGGGGCGTGCTGACCGTGCTGGCGACGCACGATCTGGACGTGGTGGATGGCCTGCTCACGCGCGAGCTGTTCCTGCGCAATGGGCGGCTGATGGAAGTGGATGCGGGCGAGGGCTCGCTGCGCGATCGCTATCGCGCCGCGATCGCGACCGCGTGAGGGACTTCGTCCGCGTTGCCTGGCTCGTCGTCCGCAAGGACCTGATGGTGGAGGCGCGCAGCCTCGAGGTGGTGTCCACCACGCTGTTCTTCGCGCTGACCGTCGTGCTGGTCTTCGCGTTCGGGCTCGTGGTCGAAGGGCGCCCGGTGGATGACGTGGCCGCGGCGATCCTGTGGATTGCGACGGCCTTCTCCGGCACGCTGGCGCTGGGGCGGACCTTCGAGCGGGAGCGCCAGGCGGACACGCTGCGCGCCCTGATGCTCGCGCCGGCGGACCGGCCGGCCATCTACGCCGGCAAGCTGGCGGGCATGCTGCTGCTGATGGGCCTGGTGGAACTGGTGCTGGTGCCGCTCGTCGGCCTGCTGTTCCAGGCGCCGATTTTCGCGCACCCGCTACTGCTCGCCGGGCTGCTCCTCGCGGGGACGACGGGGTTTGCGGCGGTGGGGACGCTGTTCGCGGCGATGCTGGTGCGGGCGCGGAGCCGGGACGTGATGCTGCCGATCCTGTTGTATCCGATCACGGTTCCGGTCATGATCGCCGGGGTCAGGGGGACGGCGGCGCTGTTCCAGGGCACGCCCGACGAAGGGCTGGCGCAGTTCTGGATGGCGCTTCTCCTGTTCTTCGACGTCGTTTTTGTGACGCTGGCACTGTGGACGTTCGAGCCGGTGATGACTGAATAGCGAATCTCGTGAACTGGTGATGTGGTGATCTGGTGATCGATCTAGGGATCTGGTGATCTGGTGATCGATCTAGGGATCTGGTGATCTATCGGTCGATCTGGTGATCGTACGGAGCGCCGGGACTTCAGCCCCGGCGTTGATGGCGGCGATGCATGTCGAGACTGAATCAGATTGAGCTGGCGCTGGCGGGGATGATGCTCGGGGTGTCGCCGTGGATCATCGATGCCGCGCCGTACGAGTCCACGATGGGGCTCGTGCAGAAGATCTTCTACTACCACATGCCGGCGGCGTGGCTGTTCCTCCTCGCGGCGCTCGTGGCGGGCGTGGCCAGTGGGATGTTCCTGTTCGGCAAGAAGAAGGACGCCGACGGGTGGGCGCTGGCGGCGGCGGAGATGGCCGTGGTGTTCGGCATCATCACGCTGGTCACCGGGCCGCTGTGGGCGCGCAAGGCGTGGGGCATCTGGTGGGTGTGGGACGCGCGGCTGACGTCGAGCCTCATCCTGTGGATGATCTTCGTGGCCTACCTGCTGCTGCGGCGCTACGGCGGGCCCGGCTCGGACAAGCTGGGCGCCGGGATGGCGCTCTTCGGCCTGGCCAACGTGCCGTTCATCTTCGTGTCCGTCAACGTGTGGCGGACGCTGCACCCGCAGACCTCCGTGGTGCCGACCCTGCCCGTGCAGATGGGCGGGCCGCTGTGGTTCTGCCTGACGGCGTTCCTGCTGCTGTTCCTGGCCCTGATGAGCATGCGGGCGCGCCTGGAGCGGCAGCGGGTGCGCATCGAGAACCTCTACCTCGCCGAGGACGAAGCGTGATGCGATTCTGTCGAGTGTTGTTCGTGACCGCGGTGCTGGCCGCCGGTGTGATGCCGAGCGCGGCGTCCGAGGCACTGGCCCAGCCGAAGCCTTCCGCCGACGAGTTCGTGCCGCTGGACGAGGTCCCACCCGAGGAACAGATCCCCGCCATCAACCTGGTGGCCGCCGCGTACGGCTTCGTGTGGATCGTGGTGGTGGGCTACGTCTGGTCGCTGGGCAAGCGGCTGCAGCAGGCCGAGTCGGAAATTGCCGCGCTCGAACGAAAGGCGCGCTGATGGACCTGTCGCAGATCTCGGCCGCGCACTTCATCTACATCCCGTTCGTGCTGCTGATCGGCACCGTCATCGGCTGGGTGCTGGGATCTCGCGCCGCCCAGGACGCCTTCGCGGCCGAGCTGAAGCGGCGCGAGGAAAAAGCGCGGCGCTCGAACGCCCAATGATGACCATCGGGGCATTGGCGCAATCCCCCAATCGCTCAATCACAGAATCTGAATGCGCACTGCCGCAATCCGCGATCGCTGAATGAATTGCCGGATGTGGCAATTCAGCAATCGGCAATGGACGCCGACACCTAGCGGCCCACCGCCAGGCGCTCGGCGAGGATCTCAGGAAGGCCTTCCTCGATGATGCGCGCCTGGGCCTTGTCCACGGGGTAGCGCACCCGGTAGATGGTGACGCGGGCCGTGTCGGTGTCGGTCAGGGCGAAGCCCGCGCGCGGGTCGCCGTCGCGGGGCTGGCCGACCGAGCCGGGGTTGATCAGGTACTTCGTGTCGGGCTTCAGCGTGATGTCGAAGGGGCGGCCCTCGCCGTTGGTTTCCACCGCGAACTGGTTGCGGGCGAGGCTGTAACCCACCTGCACGTGCGTGTGGCCGAAGAGGCAGAGCGGCCGTCGTGCGGCGTGCAACGCGCGCAGCGCGTCCAGATCGTCGAAGACGTACGCGTCTTCGTCGAACGGCGTGCCGTGACAGATCTCGAACGCCCCGTCCACGTCCACCGGCCCGGCGGGCAGGGCCGCCAGCCAGGCGCGGTTGTCGTCGGTGAGCGTGTCGTAGGTCCAGCGGATGGCGCTGCGAGCCACGGCGTTGAAGCCGTCCGCGGTCTCGATGCCGGATCCCACCTTGTCGTGATTGCCCCGGATCAGCGCGTGAGGCCCGAGCTCGCGCACGCGATCGATGATGGCGTTGGGATCCCCGCCATAGCCGACGAGATCCCCCAGGATGATGGCGCGATCCCACCCGATCTCGCGCGCCGCGGCCATCACCGTCTCGTAGGCTTCGAGGTTCGCGTGTATGTCGCTGATCACGAGGTAACGCATCAGGTCTCCAGCCCGTCCACGATTTGGTCGACCAGCAGGTCCACGGGACCGCGGCTCGCGTCGACCCGCACCGGAGCGAGACGATAGGCGGCGAGGCGCTGATTATAGAGCGCTTCGAGCGCGCCGCGGTCGCCCGCGAGGGGACGGCGGCCGTCGGCCGGCACGCGATCGAGCACCGTGGCCAGCGGCACGTCGAGCCAGATCACCAGGCCGTCCCGCAGCATCAGCTCGCGGTTCCGGGCATCGACGAACGTGCCGCCGCCGGTGGCGACGACGGTGCCCCTGAGGGGCAGCAGGTCGATGAGGGCCTGGCGTTCCAACGCGCGGAAGTAGGGCTCGCCGTGCTGCCTGAAAATGCCCGGGATGTCGCGGCGTTCGTGACGCTCGATCCACTCGTCGACGTCTTCCACCCGCCAGTCGAGCCGCCTGGCCAGCGCACGCGCGAGGGTGGACTTGCCGGCGCCCATGAAGCCCACCAGGTAGATCTTGTCGGTCTTCACGCGCGCAGGTGATCGAGATCGGTGAAGAAGCCGGGATACGAGACCGCCACGACCTCGGCCCCGGCAATCGTCGTCGGCCCCGTCGCGCCGAGCGCGGCGATCGCGAAGGCCATGGCCAGCCGGTGGTCGCCATGGGCGTCCACCGCGCCGCCGGTCAGCGGGCGTGTCGGCCGGATGGTGAAGCCGTCGGGCCGCTCCTCGGCGTCCGCCCCCATTGCGCGCAGGCCGCCCACCAGGGCCGAGATGCGGTCGCTCTCCTTCACCCGCAGTTCGCCCGCGCCGCTCACGGTGACACCGCCGCCGAAGGTGGCCAGGGCGGCCAGCACGGGCAGCTCGTCGATGATCTCGGGGACCTCCTCCGGCAGGATCTCGACCGCTACCAGTCGGCCGTGGCGCACGCGGATCTCGCCCACGGGCTCGCCGGCGCCCTGCTCGGTCACCTGGGCGTCCACCAGCGCGCCGAAACGCCGCAGCAGGTCCAGGATGGCCGCGCGGCTGGGATTGAGCCCCACGCCGTCGATGGTGACGTCCGAGCCGGGGAGTGCGGCGGCCGCGACGGCGGGGAACGCGGCGGAAGAGATGTCCCCCGGCACGCGGAGGTCCCGCGCCTCGAGCCGGCGCCCGCCCGTGACCGACACGCGCCGCCCCTCCACCGCCGGCGGCGCCCCGAAGGCGGCGAGCGCGCGCTCGGTGTGATCCCGGGTCACGGCGGGCTCGGTCACCGACGTCGTCCCCGGCACGTGGAGGCCGGCCAGCAGGACCGCGCTCTTCACCTGGGCGCTGGGCACGTCCGGCTGAAAGTGCAGCGTGTGCAGGTGGCCGCCGTGCACGACGAGCGGCGGCCGGTCGCCGGGGGCGGCCTCGAACCGCGCGCCCATCTCGGTGAGCGGCGCGATGACGCGGCGCATCGGGCGGCGCGACAGCGACGCGTCCCCGAACAGGGTGGTGGTGAAGGGATGCGCGGCCAGGACGCCCGAGAGCAGCCGCATGGTGGTGCCGGAGTTGCCGCAGTCGAGCGGGGCGACGGGCGGCCGGAGCCCGCCCAGCCCCCGTCCCGTCATCGCCAGGCGTCCATCCGGCCCCGCATCGCGTTCGATGGCCACACCCAGGCCGGCGAGGCAGCCGAGCGTGGACTGGCAGTCCGCACCCGGCGCGTAGTTGGCGATGGTGGACCGGCCGTCGGCGAGGGCGGCCAGGATGGCGTAGCGGTGGGAGATGGATTTGTCGCCGGGAACCTGAATCCGGCCCCGGACGGCACGGCCGGGGGCAATCACCTGAGGCACGCGCTCACTATAGCAACTTGACCCGGTTTCGAGCGCTATGGTACTAAACGCGCACATGCCTCCCGCCCCCGCCCGGTCCCGATGACTGCCTCGCCACCAACCATTCGCCTCGAGTTCGGCAGCGCCTTCGACATGCTCGACTTCGTGCAGGTGGTGAGCGATTACGTCGGGCGCCTGACGGGCCTCGACGAGGACCAGATGTACGAGGTGAGCGTGGCCGTCCGCGAGTCGGTGGTGAACGCCATCAAGCACGGTAACAAGAACGACGTCGCCAAGCGCGTCATCGTGGAGTTCTCGGTCGAGCCGCGGGACCACCTCACGGTGCGCGTCAAGGACCAGGGGCCGGGCTTCGATCCCGATGACATCCCCGACCCGCTGGCGCCCGAGAACATCATGAAGGGCAGCGGCCGGGGTATCCTGTTCATGCGCAATTACATGGACGACGTGTCGCTGACGCGGCATCCCGAAGGCGGCATGCAGATCTGGATGATCAAACGCGCGGCGCAGGCCCAGCCGCAGCCGTGAGCCTCGACCCTGCCTTCCTCGCCACGGCCGTCGAGGCGGTCGTGCGCGCGGGCGAGATCCACCTGTCCCGCTTCCGGTCGGGCGTGCGCGTCGACAAGAAGGGCGCCATCGATCTGGTGACCGAGGTCGATCTCGACGTGGAGCGGATGTTCCGCGCGATGATCGCGACACGTTTTCCGGACCATCATGTGCTGGCCGAGGAACTGGGCGGCGGCGCCGGCACGTCGCGCCACCGCTGGGTGTTCGATCCGCTGGACGGCACCACGAACTACGCGCACGGCCTGCCGATCTTCTGCGCGTCGCTGGCGCTCGAGATCGACGGGGTGGCGGAAGTGGCCGCGGTGTACGACGCCACCCGCCATGAGCTCTTCACCGCCGAGCGCGGCGTGGGCGCGTGGCTCAACGGCGAGCCGCTGAAGGTGTCCACCACGGCGGCGATGATCGAAGCGCTGCTCGTCACCGGGTTCCCGTACGACGTGCAGAAGGACCCCGAGCCCTACATGCGGGTCTTCAGTGCGTTCATCGCGCGGGCGCGGGCGGTGCGTCGTCTGGGCTCGGCGGCGATCGACCTCTGCTACGTCGCCGCGGGCCGGATGGACGGCTTCTGGGAGGCCCAGCTCAACCCCTGGGACACGCGCGCCGGCGCGCTCATCGTGCAGGAAGCCGGCGGCCGTGTCACCGGCATGGACGGCCAGCCCTGGGTCCCCGAGAACGGCCACATCCTGGCCTCGAACGGCGCGATCCACGAGGCGATGCTGGAGATCTTGCAGTCGTCGCGGCAGTAGGCCTCGCTTCGCTTCGGTAGGCCTCGCTTCGCTCGGTAGGCGCGGCTTCGCCGCGTAGGCGCAGCTACGCTGCGTAGGCGGGCCTTCGGCCCGTAGGATCAATGGCTCGAACCCCACCGAGCGGCGAAGCCGCGAGGCCCACCGAGCGCAGCGAGGCCTACCGAGCAACGCGAGGCCTACCGAGCGCAGCGAGGCCTACCGAGCGCAGCGAGGCCTAGTGAAGCGAGGCCTAGTGAAGCGAGGCCTACGCGCCGCAGGCGCGCCTACGGCTGGCGCCCGCGCGCCAGCCGCCTGTAGAGCGCGACGTTGCCGCCCTCGCAGACGCGCGCGTAGCCGTCGGTGAACGCCGGGTTCGCGCGGATCTGCTGCGCGATCACGTCGCCGCCCTCGGCCACCTCCTCGACGAGCATCCAGCCCGCGAAGGGCGCGCCGCCGCTGACGATGGCGACGTCCCACATGGGGTGGTTGCCCTCGTGCAGAAAGTCGCGGATGCCGAGGCCGATGTGCGACAGCTCCTGCATGTAGTGCGCGAGCGAGCCCATGCTGGCGAAGATGGTCTCCCCGCGGTAGTCGCGCGCCAGGCACGCGGTGACGGCCTGACGGCCGATGCCGTTGGGGCGATCGCGCTGGGCCTCCACGAGCATCGGCGCGGCGGGGTCGAAGGGACGCGCCTCGCGACTGACCAGCAGCAGCACTGCCAGGGCCGCGGCGGGTGACGCCCGGCGCGTCAGGCCCACGGCCACGCCGATGGCCAGGGCCGAGGCGACCACGAGGGGAATCTCGTAGCGGATGCGGAACGGATGCCCCGACAGGAACGCCGAGAAGGGCAGCGCCGCGGCGGCGAACATCCCGAGGGGCACGAGCAGCGCCGCACCCTGCCGCCAGCGGAGGGCCGCGAACGCAAGGGCCGCCACGGCCGCCAGCGCCAGCCGCACCAGCCACACGCCGCCGAGGTCACGCGTGCCCTCGAGAATCTTCTCCCACACCACGGCCGGCTGGCCCTGCAGTTCGGGGTCGGGCACGTAGAAGCCGCCGCTGACGAACCACTCGCCGACCGTGGCGCGGCTGAGGCACAGGAAGAACACCGCCGCGCCGATCGGGTACCGCGCCAGCTGCCAGAACGCCGGCACCAGTGCGCGCGTGGGTGTGCCCCGGCGTCGTCGGGCGACGAGGGCCAGCACCACCAGCGCGCCCACGATCGGCCACGCTTCGTAGCGGGTGAGGCAGGCCGCCACCATCCACCACCCGAGGCTGCGGGGCACGTCCAGCGAGTCGCTGGTCGCCCAGTCCGTCAGTCGCCACGCGCACATCAGGGTCGTGCCGAAGAGCAGCGGCTCGGTCATCGGGGTCGCGTGCAGGTAGAGCACGTTCGGGTTGGAGACGAACAGGGCCGCGGCGGCAAGCGCTCCGGCGCGGGATCCGGTGAGGCGCAGGATGATGGCGGCCATGGAGGCCGCTCCCACGCCGAGCGCGGCCACGGACACGGCAATGGCGGGGAAGCCGGTGCGATAGAACGCGTCCACCTGCACCGGGAGCATGGTGAGGACGTGCGGCAGCGGCAGCCAGACGGCGCCGATCTGCTCCCAGCCCGGGGTGATGCTGTCGAGAATGCGCCGCGCGACGACCAGATGTGCCTTGGCGTCGTAGTGGCTCAGCGAGAGGCCGGTACGGGCGTAATGGACGCTGGCAAGGCCGCCCAGGAGGGCGGCAAGGCTGCCCACGACACGCGAAAGGACATCGAAGCGACCCACCGGCAGGATATATAATGACCGCATTCCCGCTCGATGACTCCCGAGCTTTCGATCGTCATTCCCGTCTACAACGAATCGCCCAACGTCAAGCGGCTCTACGAGGAGCTGACGGATGTGCTGGGCCAGTACGGGCGCAGCTACGAGCTGGTCCTGGTGGACGATGGGAGCCGGGACGACACGTTCGAGCAGCTGGCGTCGTTCCAGGCGCGTGACCCGCGCCTGCGGGTCATCCGCTTCCGGCGTAACTTCGGGCAGACGGCGGCGTTCGCCGCGGGGATTGCCTATGCTCGCGGGCGCCTGGTGGTCCTCTCCGACGGGGACCTGCAGAACGACCCGCGCGACATCCCGCACATGGTGGCCCGCATCGATGCCGGCCACGACATCGTCTGCGGCTGGCGCAAGGACCGCAAGGACGTGTTCCTCACCCGGCGCGTGCCGTCGATGATGGCCAACAAGCTCATCTCGTGGGCCACGGGCGTCGACCTGCACGACTACGGCTGCTCGCTGAAGGTCTTCCGGGCGGAGGTGATCAAGCCGCTCCGCCTCTACGGTGAGATGCACCGCTTCCTCCCGGCCATCGCGAGCCAGATTGGCGTGTCGATCGACGAGGTGGTGGTGAACCATCGCGCGCGCCAGGCCGGCACGTCGAAGTACGGCCTGTCGAGGACCATCCGCGTGATTCTCGACCTGGCCACCGTCAAGTTCCTGCTGAACTACTCGACGCGGCCGCTGCAGATCTTCGGCCTGCTGGGGCTCTCGGCGTTCGGGCTCGGCACGCTGATCACCGGGTACCTGGGCTACGTGCGCCTCTTCGAACGGCAGGCCATTGGCGACCGTCCGCTGCTGCTGCTCGGGATGATGCTGCTCTTCATCGGCGTGCAGCTCGTCACGTTCGGCCTGCTGGCGGAACTGCTGGCGCGCACCTACTACGAGTCGCAGAACAAGCCCACCTATGTCATCCGCGAGGTCCGTCAGACGGCCGAGCTGGCCACGGTCGACGGCTAGATTGTCACGGGGCCTGGCACCGTTACATGGGACATCGCTGCAAAACCGGCCACCGGTGCAATGCCTGCAACAGGATCGGGTGTAACGGTGCCAGGCCCCGATAGGCTGACGCGCGAGCACGATCCGCGGATCACCGTGATCCAGCAGGAGCTGTTCAACGAGAAGCGCTCCAAGGTGGACAAGTACCGCGAGCTGGTCGTCGGGCGGCCGGGCCTGTGGCCCCTGCTGAAATACGAGCTGGTAATGTTGCTGGCGAGCTGGGTGCCCGGCGCGCTGGGCCTGTTCCTCCGCTCGAAGCTCTACCCGATGGTGCTGGGCGCCGTGGGCCGCAACGTGGTCTTCGGCGTCAACGTGACGCTGCGCCATCCGCACAAGATTCGCATCGGCGACAACGTCGTGATCGACGATCAGTGCTGCCTCGACGCCAAGGGCACCGACAACCGCGGCATCCTGATTGGCAACGGCGTCTTCGTCGGGCGTAACACGATCCTCAGCTGCAAGAACGGCGACATCGTCATCGAGGACCACGCGAACCTGGGGTTCAACTGCGAGATCTTCTCGGCCTCGCGCGTGCGGGTGGGCAAGAGCATCCTGATGGCGGCCTACACGTACCTCGTGGGCGGGGACCACCTCTACGACCGCGTGGACATCCCCGTGCTGGAGCAGGGCCGCACGGCGCGAGGCATCGACGTGGGCGATGGCACCTGGCTGGGCACGCACGTCGTGGTGACGGACGGGTCCACCATCGGCCGCGACGCCATCATCGGCGCCGGCGCCGTCGTGGTCGGCGAGATCCCGGCGTTCGCCATCGCCGTCGGCACCCCGGCACGAGTCCAGCGCGATCGCCGCGATCGCCAGTCTGAAGCCTGAAGCCTGGAGCCTGACGCCTGTGTGCGGCATCGTCGGCCTCGTCGAATCAGACCTCAGTCGCCCAGTTGTCCTGAGCGACTTGCAGGAGATGGTCCGCACGCTCGTCCACCGCGGGCCGGACGAAGAGGGCAGCGTCGCCCTCACGGGCGTCGGGCTGGCGATGCGGCGCCTCGCAATCGTGGACCTCGCCGGCGGGCAGCAGCCCTTCACCAACGAGACCGGTGACATCCAGCTCGTCGCCAACGGCGAGATCTACAACTTCCCGGAGTTGAAGCGGGAGCTCGAGGGGCTGGGCCACCAGTTCCGATCGCGGTCGGACATCGAGGTCCTGGTCCACGGCTACGAGCAGTGGGGCGTGGACCTGCTGCCGCGCATCCGCGGGATGTTCGCGCTGGCGCTGTGGGACGGGCGCACGCGCACGCTGCTGGCGGCGAGGGACCGCGCGGGGGAGAAGCCGCTGTACTGGAGCCAGACCCCGCAGGGGCTGCGCCTCGCGTCGGAGGTGAAGGCGCTGCTGGTCCGGCCCGAGGTGTCCCGCGAGCTGGACCCCGAGGGGCTGGACGAGTTCCTCACCTACGAGTACATCATCGCGCCGCGCACCATCCTGAAGCACGTGCGCAAGCTGCCGCCGGCCAGCTACCTGCGGTGGCGTAACGGCGAGGTAGACGTGCAACGCTACTGGGACGCCGCCTCGGTGCCCCTCCGGTCGTGGAGCGACGCGGACGCCGTCGACGCGCTTCGCGACCGGCTGCGCCAGGCCGTCGTCCGGCAGATGATGGCCGACGTGCCGCTGGGGGCCTTCCTCTCGGGCGGCATCGACTCCAGCACGCTGGTCGCGCTGATGAGTAAGGCCTCGCGCCTGCCGATCAACACCTTCAGCATGGGGTTCGACGACGGCAGCTACAACGAGCTGGCGTTTGCGCGGGAGGTGGCGGCGGCGTTCAAGACGAACCACCGCGAGCGCACGGTGACGCCCGCGCTGGAGCCGCTCTTCGACAAGCTGGTGGTGCACCTCGACGAACCGTTCGCGGACGTGTCGATGTTCCCCACCTACATGGTGTCGTCGCTCGCGCGCGAGCACGTGACGGTGGCGCTCTCGGGTGACGGCGGCGACGAGCTGTTCGGCGGCTACGACGCCTACGAGGCGCAGGCGCTGGCCGCGAAGCTGGGGGGACTGGGGGACGTCGTGATGCCGGCGCTGGCCGCCGTGGCCGCGACCCTGCCGCCGACGGAGAAGAAGAAGGGCCTCGTCAACAAGGTGAAGCGCTTCACGGCCGGCGCGGCCGGTTCACCGAGCGACCTGGGACACTACCGCTGGATGGTGTACCTGAGCGCTGCGGCCAAGCAGAGGCTGTACGCGGGCGGCCTTCGCGATCGCCTGAGGGCCCACGACGTCTACGCGCCCGTGCGCGAGGCGCTCGGGCGCTTCTCGCAGGACGATGTGCTGAACCGGCAGCTGTATGCGGACCTGAGCGTGTACCTGGCGGACGACATCCTGGTGAAGGTGGACCGGATGGCGATGGCCACCTCCCTCGAGACGCGCGCGCCGTTCCTGGACGCCGACGTGATGGAGCTGGCGTTCTCGATGCCGGCGCATCTCAAGATTCGCGGCGGCGAGCGCAAGTGGGTGCTGAAGCAGGCGATGAAAGGCCTCCTGCCGGACGCGATCCTCACGCGGAAGAAGGAAGGGTTTTCCATCCCGATGAAGAACTGGCTGCGGCGCGAGCTGCAGCCGCTGATGCGGACGCTGCTGGCCCCGGATCGCGTGCGTGCGCGCGGCCTCTTCGATGCCACCGAGGTGTCGCGGTTGATGGAGGACCACGTCGCCGGCCGCGAGAACCACGCGCACACGCTGTTCCCGCTGATGGTCTTCGAGCGCTGGGCGGCGGAGCACCTGTCCTGACGAGACCACGAAGGCACGAAGGACACGAAGGAACGGCACGAAGGCATATCAGGGGCGCTGCATGGCGCTCGCGAAGAGCCCCTGACGGGCACTCATCGTGACGTCCCCCAAGAGGCTTCGTGCCGTGCTTCGTGCCCTTCGCTCTTCGTGGTGTCTCTAGGGCAGGCGGTAGAAGGCTTCCACTGCGGCGATCTCCGCCTCGCGGCGCGCGGCATCCCAACCGAGTTCGGCGGCCATCAGGTCCGTGGCCTGGGACACGGCGTCGGTGCCCGGATGGCCCGCCGAGCCGGCCTCGGTGCGGCGGATGAGCGCGTCCGCGAGCGTGACGGCCATCTCGTCTCGCACCGCGTGGACGATCTCGAGCGCGGTGACCTCGCACCGCATGCCAAGCGGGGCGGCCAGGTGTGGCTCCTTGTGCGCCAGCGAGAGCAGGTGGGTGTACTCGGCGCCGTAGGTCCGGACGAGGCGCGTGATCACCGATGCTGGAACGTCGGGGCGCTGCCTGGTCGCCTCCGCGATGAGGCCGGCGACGCTCGGGATGGCGCCGCCCTGCAGCGGCGTCCGGTCCGTCCGGCAGGCGGGCGGCTGCGCGTGGCCCAGGGCCCTGAACGCCGCATCCACGGCCTCGGCGGCCGTGTGGCGCGCGGTCGTGTAGCGCACGCCGTGCACGGACACGAGGCCGGGCGCGCCGTGGGCCGCGTGGTCCACCACCAGGCTCTCCCGCAGCAGCCGCACGTGGCTGCCGTGGCCAGACACCATCGGCAGCAGCCCGCGGTGCACGAGACGGACGTCGTCCCGCGTGAGCCGTGCGCCGGGGAACGCGCGGCGGCCGTCGGCGAGAAAGGCGTCGAGATCGCGAGCCGTCACACGCAGCGCGCTCGCGGGCCCCGTGTGGACGTCGTGGCTCGTGCCGAGGATCGAGACGTCGCGCCAGGGCACGAGGAAGAGGAACCGCCCATCCACGAGGCCGCCGCAGGCATGGCTCAGCGGGGGGTGACGCACGATCACGTTCATCGCGCGGGACAGGAGCGGCGCGGGTACGGCGCGGGCACTCGCGGGCAGCGACTGCACCAGCTCCGGCGCCCAGGCGCCCGCGGCGTTGACCACCACCGACGCGCGGACGTCGAAGGTCACTCCATCCCGCTCGTCGCGCACCTGCGCCCCGGTGACGCGGGTGCCCTCCACGAGGAGCGACTGGGCCGAGACGTAGTTGGCCGTGACCGCTCCGGCGGCGGACGCCGACAAGGCGAACGAGAGCGTGACGCGGTCCGCGTTGGTCATCTGGTAGTCCCACCAGATGGCACCACCGGCGATGGTCGCGGGATCGACCACGGGATTGAGCCGCAGCGCCTCCGCCCTGGAGATCACGGTCCCCTGCGGCAGGTGGAGATCGGGATCCGCGATCCCATCACTGCGATCGCGTGCCGCGAGATCGTTAAGGGCGAGGGCCATCCGCAGGACGAGCGCGTTGCGCGTCAGGCTGGTGGTGGTCGTCGGGATGACGTACGGCAGGGGGCGCACCAGGTGCGGCGCGATGCGCACCAGCGCGCGGCGTTCCCGGATGAAACGCCGCATCTGCGTCAGGTTCATCGCCTGGAGCGACCGCAGGCCGCCGTGCAGTGTCTTGTGGCTGTTGAACGAGGTGCCGCCGCCGATGTCGCCGCGGTCGACCAGGGCCACCGAGAGCCCACGCTGGGCGGCGTCCCAGGCGGTGGCCACGCCGTAGATCCCGGCGCCAATCACCAGGACATCGAAGCGGCCGTCCGCCAGCCGCCGCAGGTCGCGCACCATCACCGAAGATTGTACGCCGGGCCGCAGGGGCAGGCCGGATGCTGCGCCACGCCTCGCCCGCCGCGGCCCTCGGCGCTGGCCGTGCGGAATGCCGACACGCGAGCCAGAGCAGGGTCAGGGCCCTGTTTGAGCTGGAGGATGCAGGCGAGTTGGCCCAAGCGCCTGAAGGGGTGGAGGCGAGCGTGACCGGCCGGCGCCGCGGACCGCGGCGGGCGAGGCGTGGTGCCGCATCCGGGGGGACGCAGACTGGGCCGCAGACAAACTACAATTATCGGATCGCATGATCGACGAGATTCAGCGCTACTGGAACACCCGGATCCACGACCTCGAGATGACCGACCAGGAGGTCGGCACGCTGGGGTTCTTCGACGACCTCGACGAGTACCGCTTCGACAAGCTGCGCTACCTGCCGGAACTCGTGGACTTCAGCGGCTTCCGGGGGCAGACCCTGCTCGAGGTGGGCTGCGGCATTGGCACAGACCTGGTGCGGTTCGCGCGCGGCGGGGCGCAGGTGACGGGTGTGGACCTGTCGCAGACCGCCATCGACCTGGCGCGCAGGAACTTTCAACTTCATGACCTGACCCCGGTCGAGCTGCGGGTGGCCAACGCGGAGGCGCTGCCGTATCCCGACGCGTCCTTCGACCATGTCTACGGCCACGGCGTCATACAGTACACGGCCGATCCGGCGCAGCTCATCCGCGAGTGTCATCGCGTGCTGAAGCCGGGGGGCACGGGCATCTTCATGGTCTACAACCGCATCTCGTGGTTGAACGCCTTGTCGAAGGTGATGAGGGTGAAGCTCGAGCACGAGGATGCCCCGTGCCTGCGGAAATTCTCGATCGGGGAGTTCCGGGCGCTGCTCGGGCCCTTCGCGGACGTCCGCGTCGTGCCGGAACGTTTCCCGGTGAAGTCGCGGCTCCACGGCGGGTGGAAGGGACTGGTTTTCAACACGTGTTTCGTGGGTACCTTCAATGCGCTGCCGCGCTCCTGGGTGCGGCCCTTGGGCTGGCACCTGATGGCGTTCTGCCGCAAGTAGCGGCACAGCCGGCGGCGTCGTCGGCAGCGGCGGCACCTGTGGCGCCGACCGGGGAGATCGTGTTCCAGTCCGATCGCGAGGGCCCGACGCGGCTCTTCGTGATCGACGTCGCCACCCGGGCCATCCGGCGTGTGGGAACGCCGGGCAGCTGGGACGACGAGGAGCCGCAGTGGTCGCCCGACGGCTCGCGGATCGCGTTCTCCTCCACGCGCGGCGGGAAGGGGAACTACGACATCTACGTGATGCAGGCGGACGGCACCGGCGTCACGCGGCTCACCGATCACCCCGCGCCGGACCAGGACCCCGCGTGGGCGGCTGACGGCAAGAGCCTGTTCTTCACAAGCGAGCGGAACGGACGCGGCGAGATCTACCGCGTCTGGCTCGACGCGGGAGGCGCAGGAGGTGCCGGAGCGACGGGAGGGCAGGCCCGTCGAGTCGATCGCGTCACGTCGGGCTGGTCGCGCGCCATCATGCCGGCGACCTCGCGCGACGGCCGCTACCTGGCCTACTCCGCGCAGCTCATCATGGGCTTCCGTATCCAGGTCATCGACCTGCAGACAGGCCAGGACCGCGCGGTGGGCACCGCCGGCGGCGCCTGCCGCCCCGCGTTCGCGGCCGATTCGCAGGAACTGGCCTTCGTCCACCTCGACGCGGAGCCCTCACGCCTGGAGGCGGTCACGGAGACGAGCCGCCGCGTGCTGATCGCCGACCGCGCGCTCTGGGCGTACTACCCGGACTACTCGCCGGACGGCCGGTTCATCGCCTTCTCGGTGAGCCCCGAACACCACGCCGGCGAAGACTGGGATCTCGCGATCACCGAGGCCGCGCGACCGGGCGTCGTCACGCGCCTGACGAGCGGACGCGGGAACGACCGCGTGCCGCACTGGCGGCCGTGACGGGCAGACCGCGCGCTGGCTGGGCCTGCCTCGCGGAGGTTGGCGGGCACTGAGGACCTCCTGAAGGGGCCAGCGGCTCTCTGGTGCGAATCCCGACCGGCACACTCAGCGCACGCGATAGAGGGTGGCTTCGCCGTTGTGGAAGACGGGCTCGAAGAACTCGGGGGCGGCGTTGAAGCGGGCCTCGGCCGTCGGATGTGCCTGGCGCTCCGGCGTGCCGAGCACCAGGTAGTTGATCCCGGCGCGCCGGGCCAGGTCATGAGCCGACTCGGCCGAGCTGGTCTCGAAGATCCAGGCGCCCCGCCGTGCCCCCTCCTCGTACTTGTGCAGCGGCACCATCGAGATGGGAAGCCCCACGCCCAGCCGGCGCTCCGCGAAGGCCGGCAGGTAGGCCCATCCGCCGACGCCGCGCGCCACCGGATCCACCTGGAAGACCGCTGCGGGCGCCGTGTTCGCCTTGATCCAGGCGAAGAGATCCTGCTCCTCCGGCGAGAGGAGCAACGTCCAGCGAAAGCCCGGCCCCTGGGCCCAGTTGTAGATGTCCTGCGTGTTGTAGACGTCGATGGCGACCGTCGGCACCGCGGCCAGCACGCCCACGGCGATCGCGCCAGCCAGCGCGAACCGGGCTCCGCGAGAGAGCATCGCCGCCCAGCCGTAGACCGCGGCCACGAGCGCCACCGAAGCGATGAACCAGAGATGCCCGACGCGCCAGCCAACGTAGACGTCCTGGTGATCCCGGATGTCGACGAAGAAGTAGAAGAACGCACACACCACCCAGAGCGCCACGAAGACGAGGCCCCGGCCATCGTGGCGGCGCCACAGCAGCCAGCCCGCCAGCAGCGAGAGCGGCAGAACGAGGCCAAAGCTGAGCGGCGTGACCAGCCACGCGCGCTGAAATGCCACGCGATTCGGCCCGACCGACACGATGCTCCCGCCGCTGTCGACGTAGTGCAGGGCGGTTACGAGCGCGGCTGCCAGCACCAGGGGGAGTGACGCGGCCGCGACGTGGGCCGATGCGCGCCACCACTCCCGCCGGCGCAGGACGGAACAGCCTTCCCACAGCGCGGCCACCGTGGTCAGCATGAGACCCGCAAACGAGCTGATCAGCGTGCTCAGGCCGAGCAGCACTCCGCCGACGGCGAGCGCCATCGGGTCGAAGCGCCGCGCGCGCGCCGCAACGGCCAGCACGCCCATGAAACCGATTGCGTAACCCAGCGCATGATGCGGCTGGTAGAACAGCACGCGCTGCAGACCGTCGATGGGCATCCCATGGAAGCGCCAGCGCGACACGGCGTCGATGTTCAGGTAGCGCACCAGCGTCAGCGGCGCGCCGGACAGCCAGTAGTCGACCAGCGCGGACAGCCCCTCGAAACTGCTCGCGACGACGACCGTGGCGACGCCGAGCGCAGCGGCCCACGGCACGGACACGAACCACCGGGCCAGTCCGAAGAGGAACGCAACGAACGCGAAGTCTGTGATCACCGAGTTGACGAGCAGCACCTCGTCCAGATCGGTGTGCCCGTTGCGGTAGCTGACCGCTGTGGAGAGATGGGGGAGCCAGTAATAGTGCAGCGGGTCGTCGCGATAGAAGGGATTTGCCGGAGGGACATCGCCTTTGGCCACTTCGGCCACGACCGCGCGCCGCCAGACGTAGTCGGCCGTGAAGTATGCGCGATAGGCCCTGCTGCCGTCGACCTCCTCCCCGACGTGCGCGAACGGCAGGCCCACCAGCAGCGGGACGATGAGGAGGAGGGTCGCAAGGGCCGCACGGTCGCCGCCGTGCGTCACCGGGAACGGCCAGCGCTCCCGTGCGCGGGACGCGAAGGGCAGCAGCGCGAGGACGACGGCGGGCGAGGCCCCGAAGAGCCAGAGCCCTCGGCCACCGAGCACCCAGAAGCCGAGCATCGTCAGGGAACTCAGGCCGATGCCCAGGAGGGGACCGAACGCGATGACCGGGAGCCAGCCGGCCGCCGGGCCCGCGACGGCGCGTATCAGGAGGATTCCCGGCAGCATCATCGCGGCCTTCTCGGCCATGGCGACGGCGACATCCGGCGGTGTCGCGACCAGACCGAGGCAAACCGCCAGTCCTGCGAGGGCGGCGGCCGTGAGGACGCGTGCGACGGCGGGCCGACTGGCCCTACGCAACATCGCGGGACCTGGGCGTGCGGCCGACCTCGCCGGCGCCCGATGTGCGCGCCCGATCGACACCGGTCGCCAGCACGATGGCCCGCGCCTCGAAGCGGACCCCCTGCTGGCGCCACTCGCGGAGCTTGTCCCGGAGCGCCAGCAGGGCTTCGCGCTCGGCTGGCGGCACGCCCGTGGACTCGAGCCGGTCGATGACCGCTATCTCCAGATCCGCGACACCGCTGCCCGGCTTCAGCGCCAGCAACCCGCGCCCGTCGCTCAGCGGGATGATGTTCACGTTGGGGATGTGGCTGAGGACCTCCGCGTTCACCATGATCAGCGCGCGGCGCTCCGGCAGCGGCATCAACTCGGCGAGCGCCGGGGCCTTCCGCGATCGTCGGCTGGCTTGTTCGTGGAGTTTGACAATCGCCCACGCCGGGTCGACGTGCAGCGTCTTGAGCCAGGCCAGGACATCGTCGGGGAGCGTGAGGGTGACGAGCTGGGCGGGTCGGCCGTACTTCGGCGGCCGGCCCCGGCGGTTGCGGGCCGGGGATATTTCACTCACAAAAGGAAGTCTAGCCGTGTTTTCTCGCAGGAAAATATTCCTGCAGAAAAACCGGCCAGACGTTCGGTAACTGGGCCTGCGGCTTGCGGTACGACCCGAAACCCGGAACCCGGAACTCCGGAACCCGGAACTCCGGAACCCGGAACTCCGGAACTCCGGAACCCGGAACCCGGAACTCCGGAACCCGGCACCTAGAGCCTGGAGCCTTGAGCCTGCTCAGGCGGCGTCGGGGGCGCCGGCGGCGCCATGACACTCCCCGCGCCGGACCGCCGCTTCTCCATCGACGCGCGCACGAGGAACCGCGCGTAGGGCACCACCTGCTTGATGGCGGCCACGTTCATCTGGCACGGGCTGAGGCAGGTGGGGCACTTCTCGTCGCGGATGACCCGGCGGTGCGCCTGGGACGTTTCCCTGAAGTAAATCGCCTCCGCGTCCTCTTTCGTCACGTTCCCGACGATGTCGCTGTTCTCGCAGAAGAACAGGTCGCCGTTCGGGTTCAGCATGATGCCCTGCGTCTGGAACGGGCACGGCGCCGTGCGGTGATAGCCGTTGGCGATCATGTCCGCGTAGTGCATGTAGATGTAGTTCTGCCCGTCGAGCAGCGGGTCCTGCCGCACGCGGTCCAGGAAGAACTTCCGCATGCGCTGCTCCTGCACCCCCATGGGCCGCAGCTTGCCCTCGAGCTCGGAATTGCCGAGCATCGCGTCGGTGAAGCGGACCATGTTGAACACGATGTCCAGCTTCTCCTTCTTCGCCCACGCCAGGATGTTCTCCGCATCGTCGAGGTTCGTGTCGAAGATGGTGGAGGAGATCCCGAAGTTGAAGCGGTAGGTCTTCTGCAGCTCCTGCATGGCCGCGATGGTCTTGCCGGCCTTGTCGAAGGCGTTCTTGACGTTCCTGACCTTGCCGTGCATGTCGTTGACGCCATCGATCGACACGCGCGTGGAGAAGATGACGTTCCGCTCGTTGCAGAGCTGCACGATCTTCGTGAGCATCGGGATGGCGCGGTGGTGCGTGATCCCGGTGGTGTTGAGCGTCAGCTTCCGCAGCTTCGGGAACTTGTCGATCATCACGCGCGCGATGTCGACGAGGTCGTTGCGGGTGGTCGGCTCGCCGCCGGAGATCGAGGCGTTCTCGATGTCTTTCCACAGAGTGGAAGAGAAGGCGCGCTCGATCTGCTCGAGCGTCATGTCCTCCTTCCGGTTGCCGCGCGTCCAGTTGCTGCACATCTCGCAGCGGGCGTCGCAGACGAAGGTGCAATGGAAGATGAAGACGGTGGGGTGGAGCGGCGTGTACTTCGCGACCGCTGCCCGGACCAGATCGCGAGGGGCGCTCAGGGCCGCCTTCGCCAGATACTTCGCCGCGTAAACCTGTGCCATGTAACCTTCTGACTTTACAGGATTTCCCGGTCGCGCCGCAACCACAGCAGCAGCCCCGGGATGTTCCCCGCCAGGCCGGTGACGATGATGAGGGTGGAGAGGGCGAAGGACGCTTCGTCGGGCACGCCCATGGGGCGGAGCATCCAGACGAAGACGCCCTGCGGCAGGCCGAAGCCGCTCACCGAGATGGGGAGCAGCAGCATCAGCAGCCCGAGGGGCATGAAGAGCAGGTAATAGCTGAAGGGGACGGTCAGGCCCAGTCCCAGGCCGAGGGCATAGGCTTCCACGATGCGGATGACCTGGATGGCGACGGACCAGAAGAACACCGCGGCGAGCGTGGGCTTGCGATCACGGTACCGGCTGACGGCATCGGCCAGGCGGAGCAGGGCGCGCCCGACGCGCGTCGCGTGCGCGCGATCGGCCAGCACGGCTTTGACGGCGTGGTCGAGCCAGAAGGCGCCGATGCTGAGGACGATCAGGAGGGCGATGACGCCCAGCGCGCGCCAGTCACTCGAGGCGGCGGACGTCCAGGCGAGCAGTCCCACCACGCCCATCAGGCCGAGTGACAGCGTCCCCAGCAAGCGGTCCACGATGACCGAGGCCAGGGCCTCGCCGCCCCCGACCGCGCCCCCGGAGCCCTGGGCAACGGGACGTGCCGCGCCGGAGCCCTGACCCGGGAAGGGGATGTGGTTGCGCAGGGCGTAGGCCCGCGCGAGGTCTGCACCGACGCCCGCGGGCAGGAAGCTGCCGACGAACGAGCTGACGAGGAAGATGTCGGCGGCCTTGCCCGTGGTGATGGCGACGCCGCTGGCGCGCAGCAGCAACACCCACCGGTAGATCATGATCACCCGGTCGATCGCGACGAGGGCGAGCACGAACGACAAGTGGGGCAGCCGCACGGTGAACACCGCGCGAATGGCCTCCGCCATGTCGATGCGCGTGGAGAGCCACCAGAGGATGGCGGCGGACAGGACGGCGCGAACCCACGTGGAGCGGAGGAGACGGGTCACTGCGGTAGGCCTCGCGCTGCGCGCTCGGTAGGCCTGCGGTAGGCCTCGCGCTGCGCGCTCGGTAGGCCTCGCTTCGCTCGGTAGGGAATTGCCGCAATTTCCCACGGCGCGCAGCGCCGCCTACGGCGCGTAGCGCCGCCTACCGCAGGCCTACCGAGCGCAGCGAGGCCTGCCGCAGTGAGGCCTATCGCCGACGGAACATTCATGGTCGCCGGCCTACCGTGGTTTCCGCGCCACGAAGGTCAAGGTCTCGAAGAGGTTCTTGCGGACCTTGAAGACGAAGTCCTCGGTCCCGGTGTGCCTCGAGATTGCGTCCACGCCCGGGACGTTAACGAGCAGGGCCAGGGCGGCCAGCGCGTCGCGCGCGAAGCCCGTGGCCACGCCGATGCCGCGCTCGATGTGCAGGATCTCGAACCCCGTGTCGTTGAACAACTGCTTCACGCGCCGCTCGGTGGTGACGAAGTTGTGCGTGTAATCCACGTCCCAGAAGAACGTGCGCTCTTTCAGGTAGTCGGGGACGACGACGAAGAAGATGCCTCCGGGCTTGAGCGACCTCAGGGCCTCGGCCGTGAACTGGCGCGCGGCGTTGATGCCGCTCATGTGCTCCAGCACCTGGTCCGCGTAGACGACGTCCGCGCTCGCGTCGGCCATGGGCATGGGCGGCGTCCAGGCCTCGAGCACCTTCAGGCCCTTCTTGCGGAGTACCTCGATCAGGATCGGGCTGGCCTCCACCGCCGTGTAGTTCCACCCGGCCTCGACGGCCTGCTCGGCCAGCGATCCGTGCCCGGGCCCGATCTCGAACATGTCCCCCGGCGCCTTCGCGTAACGGTGGAGCAGTGCGAGGCGATGCCGCTCGATCTTGCCGCGCCGGCCGCTGCCGTAGGTGGTGAGCTTCTTCTCGGAAAAGCTCTTGTAGAAGGTATCCGGCTGGGAGGCCATCACGTGATTCTACCGGGAGGGGGGCTGCGCCTGCCGGGAGGGGACGCTGCGCGCTGACGGGAGGGGCCTGACGCCGGTCGGGAGCCGGCTGTTACGCTGCGCTCCCGGTGACAGTCAGCGTGACACGCGTGCTGTCGTATCCCGACCCGCGTCAGACCCCTCCCGACGCCGCGAGCGGGGCGCAGCCGGCGAGCGTCGCCTCCCGTCGTCGCGAGCGGAGCGAGCGTCCCCTCCCGTCCGCGCGAGCGAAGCGAGCGTCCCCTCCCGGCGGCGTCAGAACCGCCCTGCGCCCGTCCAGCGTCCGGGCTCTTCGCCGGTGAACACGCGCCAGCCGATGAACGGCGTCGGGCCGCAGTGTCCGACCAGGAGGTCGACCAGGTGCACCTCCGTGGAGCCCTGGCGCGTGCCGTCGCCCCAGTGATAGGCCGCCTCATCGCCTGCGGCAATCACGGGCACGCCCTCGTTGTCCGCGGCGGTCCGGGTCGGCTTGGCGTTGTAGCCCCACCGCAGGTCCTGCTGCCGGAAGGCATCGATGACGCGGTCCTGCCACGGGTTGTTCACGTACTTGATCCCGCGCGGGCACGAGTCGCTGGCGTCGGCGAACTGCGCCAGCACGCCCTGCATGTCGGGCAGCGCCCGCGTCGGCGCGGGCCCGGTGACGGTGGTGCGGCCCGGACGCGGGTAGATGAAGCGGCCCACCGTGCCGGACGCGGCGGTGACGTCCGTCTGATCGATCCATGCGGGTGACGGAGCGTTGCCGCAGTGCTGGAGCAACACATCGATGATGTAGACCTGTGTGCTGCCGTCGCTCGGGCCGGCGCCATAGTGGTAGTCCACGACGTCCTGCGACGGGTCGTTGGGGTTGCCGCGCTTGCCGTTGTAGCCCCAGCGGAGGTCCCGCGTGCGGAGCCGGTCGACCAGCTTGTCGAGCCAGATCCAGCCGCGCTCACCGAGCCGATCCTGGCAGGAGTTCTGCCAGTCGTTGAAGTTGCGGTTGTACTCGTCGTTGACGAGCCCACTCTCGTTCGGCAGCGGCAGGCGTGTCCCGGGCGCGGGATCGGGCGTGCGGAAGCCTTCGGTAACCAGGCCACCCGTTGAGCCCTCCGGCGTCTGGAACGTGCCCTCCGCCGACCACGGTCCCACGTCGCTGCCCGCGCGCGCGCGGACACGCCATCCGTAGGTGGTGTTGTTGAGCGCGTTGGTGGTGGGCTGCCAGCTCGTCGCCGCGACATTGGCCTCGAAGATGGCCGCCCCACCCGTGAGGATCTGGACGTCGTACGTGAGGGCGACACCCGGTGACGCGTAGGTCCCGGTCGAGGCAGTCCACGTCAGCGTCGGGCGCAGCGAGTCCACACGGGCCCCGCCAATGGGCGCGATCAGGGCCGGGGCCGTGACCTTGAGGGTCGAGCCGTCCGCGGTGGCCGTCAGGTCGCCGCCGGTGGCGGCGGACGGCGAGGTCGGGGTGGTCGGGGTACCGCCACAGGCGGCAAGGAAAAGGATCGCGGGCAGCACACGGCCCGCCCTGGTGCACAGTCTCGTCATTGGTACAGCGCTCACTTCTACGGAAAGGGAAGGCAAACCTCTACCGTATAGCACGGCTGAGCCGTGCCGAGCTACTTGTACCGCGAAAATTCACGCAGAAGGCCCGGGGGCCTTCTGCGATGCCAGAGTCCCTACTGATCGATCGGCGATGGCACGGGCGCCCAGTAGTTGCCCGCGCGGCGCGGCAGCGGGCCACCCCAGCCCACCGTGGCGCCAGGCGCCCCGGCCCCACCGACGATGTCGAAGCCGAGCCAGTTGTTGAAGATGTTCGGGCCGGCCAGGTACGCGACGACGTCCTCGCCGTACCCCTCGCCGTTCAGTCCGCCGCAGCGGTTCCACGTGCACTGCTGCTCGCCGGGGTTCTTCCCGATCAGGCCCCAGTTGGGATCGCCAGCCGCCAGTGCGGCCGCCACATGCCGGGAGAAGCGGTGGCATCCCACGCCAGACCCTCCCTGGCAGCGACCCCATTCGGGCGACACCGCGGCCACATCGAGCGCGCACTGGATCCGGTTGCCCGGCGGGTTCGAGATCGGTCCGCACGACTCCGGCACGGTAAAGGGCAGGAGCGGCGCCGTCGGCCGGTCGGGCGTGCGGAACGTGCCCGTGCTCGACCACGGCCCGAATGCGGAATCCACCCGGGCGCGGACGCGCCACTGGAAGTCCTCGCCAGGCGCCGCATCAGCGGACACCTCGTGGGAGGTGCCTTCCGTCGTGGCGGTGTAGATCACGTTGCCACCCTGCAGCACGTGCAACTCGTAGGACGGCGAGGCGACGGCGACGTACGAGCCGGTGGCGGGGCTCCACGAGAAGGTGGGACGCAGCGAGTCGAGGGTGATGCCGTTGATCGGCGCCTGCAGGATCGGTGCGGTGACTTTCAGGGTGGAGCCATCGGCCGCCGCCGCGGCGGAGCCACCGGTCGCGGCGGACGGGGAGGTCGGGGTCTGGGGGGTTCCGCTGCAGGCCGCCATCACCACGAGTAAGGGGAGGGCCACACCCGCGCCCGACGTCCAGCACACTCTCGTCATGCACATGCTCCTCGGCGCTCCGTCCCGGCGACACCTCGACGCGCGGACGGATCGACCAGCTCCGCATTGTAGAGGAGCTTTTTACTTTTTCAAATAGACACCACCGTTATATCGGATTATTGATGAGCTGCATGGGCGCACCGGCGATTGAGGCACGGTCGGGCCGGTGTTACACTGCGATGTTTGCCTGAAAGACATGAAGCACCTATCTTGAGGAGTCGCCAATCGTGATGCATAGAACGCTGCGGGCCGCCCTGATTGCGGCCGTGCTTGTCGGCGCCAGCCAGCCCGCCCAGGCGCAGGGCACACCCTGGGAGGACCGCGCATTCGTCAACCTCTCGTTCGGCGTCGACACCGGCACCACGTCCATCTCCGAGAACCGCAGCTTCATCGTGTACGGCGAGACCGGCACGCTGCAGGCCGATGCCGACTACGGGTCGTTCTCCATCTTCGACATCGCGGTCGGCGCGCGCCTGTTCAAGAACGTGGGCGTGGCCATCGCGTACCACACCGGTGGCACCAAAGGTGACGGCACCATCTCCGGCACCGTGCCGCATCCGGTGTTCTTCGACCGCCCGCGCGAGTTCTCGGACAGCTTCAACGACGCGTCGCGCGACGAGCACGCCACGCACCTGCAGATCGGGTGGATGGCACCGCTCTCTGACAAGTTCGACGTGTTCATCTACGGCGGTCCGTCGTTCTACAACGTGTCGCAGGAGATGGTCACGGACCTCGGCTTCATCGAGAACGGCCCGCCGTATACCAGCATCACGCTGCAGCCCAACATCCAGCGGTTGAAGACCAACACGGTCGGCTACAACCTCGGCGCGGATGCCACGTACTTCCTGTACACCAGGGACCGGTTCCGTCTGGGTCTGGGCGGCTTCCTGCGCTTCACCGGCGCGACGGCGGAGTTCGACGTGAACGGCAACACGATCGAGACCGACGCCGGCGGCGTGCAGTTTGCTGTCGGAGCCAGGCTGCGGTTCTAGGCCTCGCTTCGCTCGGTAGGCCTTGCGGTAGGCCTCGCTTCGCTCGGTAGGCCTGCGGTAGGGAAGAAACACAGCACGGTTCAAGAGCCTCCAGCAGCCCGTTGGGCAACTGGAGGCTCTTCGTCGTTGACATGCCCGCGTGTCGCTGGGCCTGCCGGGAGGGGGCTGCGCCTGTCGGGAGGGGCCTCACGCCGGTCGGGAAACGGGTGTCACGCCTGTGACTCCGGGTGACAGAACAGACGGCGCAGCGGTCGCGACTACCCACCTCCCGCGTGCCAGAGATCGCGCGAGCGGTCAGCGGGACGTTCCGGATCCCGATACCGCGCAGCACCCCTCCCGTCACCGCGAGCCAGGCGCATCCGCCGAGCGTCCCCTCCCGTCGCCGCGAGGTGGGCGAAGGCGTCGAGCGCCCCCTCCCGTCCCGCGCAGCCCCCCTCCCGTCGGTCGCGAAGCGGCGCAGCCGCTGAGCGTCGCCTCCCGTCGCCGCGAGGCGGGCGAAGGCGTCGAGCCCCCCTCCCGTCAGGCGCAGCCCCCCGCCCGCGTGACCGCGTGCTGTCCGGATCCCGACGGGCGTGAGGCCCCTCCCGTCAGGCGCGAAGCGGCGCAGCCGCGGAGCGTCCCCTCCCGACGTGCGAGTGGGCGACAGGGGCGAGCCCGCCTCCCGTCAGCGCGAAAGCGGCGCAGCCGCCGAGCGTCTCCTCCCGACGTGCGAGCCAGCGAAGGAGTCGAGCCCGCCTCCCGGCAGCGTCAGAAGCGCCCGCGCCCGGTCCAGCGCCCGATGGTGCCGGAGTTGCGGGTCACCTCGGTCTGGTCGATCCACGCCGGGCCGGGGTTGCTGCCGCAGTGACCCGAGATGACGTCGATGATGTAGACGTCGGTCGTCCCCTCGTCCGCCTGGCTGCCGAAGTTGTAGTCCACGACGTCGTGCGACGGGTCGCTCGTGTTGCCACGCTTGCCGTTGTAGCCCCACCGCGTGTCGAAGGTCCGCAGCCGGTCGACGAGCCGATCCATGAACTCCCAGGTGCCGCCATGGTCCTGGCAGGAGTTCCGCATCGCCGACGGGTACTGGGCCGCGACGTCGTTCACCACGCCCGCTCCATATCCGGGCAGCCCCAGCCGCTGGCCCGGCGCGGGATTCGGCGTGCGCTGTCCGCCGCCACCGCCACCACCCCCGCCGCCACCGCCACCGCCGCCACCACCTCCGCCGGGCGCGGCAGGCGTGCGGAATGACACGACGCCCGAGGGTGTGCTGGTCGTGACGCCATCCGTGGCGTAGGCGCGCCAGTAGTAGGTCGTGGCATACGCCGCGTTGCCCGCCGCCACCGAGGTGGTACCGCTCGGATCGGGGGCCACCGTCAGCACCGCCACGATCGATCCCGCGTTGGGCGCCGTGGCCACCTCGATGCGGTACACGACGTTCGTGGCGTTCTCGATGCGGCCATTCCTGACCTTGAATACCGGGGTGATGGTCGAGATGTTGCCGATGGGCTCCAGCGGCGTCGGCGGCTCGAGGACCACCGGCTGCACCACCCTGAAGCTCGAGACCGTGGACCAGGGGCCGGTGTTCGCCCCGTCCTGCGCGCGCACGCGCCAGTAGTAGGTGTAGCCCGCGCCCAGCAGGGAGGGGATGCGGTAGCTGGTGCGGCCGCCCTCGCCCGGCGACACACGGTCTGCCTGGTGGAGCACCTGCTGGAAGCCGCCGTCGGACGCCAGATCGATCGACAGCCAGATCGGGCGCTCGCCATTGGTGGTGGGATTCTCGATCAGCAGCGTCACCGGCTCGCCGCCCTGCACGATCTCGGCCCCAGCGGCAGGTTCGAGAGTGAGGGGCGCCGTGATGTTCACGCCCGCAATCGGGCCCGCCACCGACGGGCTCAACGGGTTGGCGCTCTTCACCTGCTCACACGCGGTGAGCATCACCCCGAGACCGGCCACGAGGGCCACGGCGACTGCGCGATGCATCGACACAACTCCTTAAGGAGAGCTATCGGCAGGTCGTACCCGGGACTTTACAGGGGTGCCCGCGCCTGCGGCGGGGAGGGGAGGCCCCATTATAATGGCCTGTGCGCATCCTGATGCTTGCGCCGGAGCCGTTCTTCGAGCCCCGAGGCACGCCCTTCAGCGAGTACCACCGGCTCAAGGCCCTGTCGGAACTGGGGCACCAGGTGGACCTGGTCACCTATCCCATCGGCCGAGACGTCGAGATCCCGAACCTGCGCATCTTCCGGGCCTGGCGGCCGCCGTTCGTCACCAGGGTGCGCATCGGCCCGTCCGTCACCAAGGTCGTGCTCGACGGCCTGATGCTCTTCACCATCACCGGCCGCGTGCTGCGCGAGCGGTATGACGCCATCCACTCGCACGAGGAGATGGGCCTGGTCGGCGTGTGGCTGGCGAAGTGGCTGGGCATCCCGCACCTCTACGACATGCACTCCAGCCTCCCGCAGCAGCTGAGCAACTTCAAGTACAGCAAGTCGGGCCTGCTGCACCGGGTGTTCTCATGGGCAGAAGGCCGCATGGTGCACGGTTCGCAGTCGGTGATCACGATCTGCCAGGAGCTCCAGGACACGGTGACGGAGATGGGCGCGGGCAGCCGGTCACTGCTCATCGAGAACGTGATGGGCGGGGACGTGGACGAGGCGCCGTCGAAGCCGGCCGCCGAGATGCGCATGGCGTGGGGCATCCCGGCCGACGCGCCGCTGGCGCTCTACACCGGGACGTTCGAGGCCTACCAGGGCGTGGAGATGCTCATCGAGGCGGCGGCCATCCTGACCCGGACTCGGCCGCACGCGCGCGTGCTCGTCGTCGGCGGCGAGCCGCAGCAGGTGGACCGGGCGCGCGGCCTGGCGCGCGAGCGCGGCGCGGCCGACGTGATGGTGTTCACCGGTCAGCAGCCCGCGCGCGAGATCCCGAGCTTCGTCCAGGCCTGCGACGTGCTCGTGTCCCCCCGTATTCGCGGCACGAACACGCCGCTCAAGATCTACTCGTACCTGCGATCGGGCAAGCCCATCCTGGCCACGAACCTGCTGACGCACACGCAGGTGCTGACGCCGGAGATTGCGATGCTGGTCCCGCCCGAGCCGGAGCCGTTTGCGGAGGCGCTGGCGGTGCTGCTGGACAACGCACAGGTGCGCGAGGCGCTGGCCACCCGCGCGGCGGCCGTCGCGGAGGAGAAGTACAGCCGCGAGTCGTACCTCCGCCGCACGGCGCAGGCCTACGCCCGGCTCTCGTCCGGCGCGCCGGGACAGGCCTCGACGTCCATCCCCGTGGCCGGGCGGTGACAGTCCTGGTGACCGGCGCCACCGGCTTCACCGGTGGTCACCTGGCGTTGACCCTGGCCAGACGCGGGGAGGCCGTACGCGCCCTGGTGCGGCCCAAGAGCCGCGCGCGGTTCGACGCGTCACCGCTGGCCGCCGCGGGCGTGCAGGCCGTCGATGGCGATCTCGGCGACCGCGCCTCGGTGGCCCGCGCGGCCGAGGGCGTCGAGGTCGTGTATCACATCGCCGCCACCTACCGCGAAGCCGGCCAGCCCGACTCGGCCTACCGCGCGATCAACGTGGAGGGCACGCGGAACCTGCTGGAGGCCGCGCGGGCGGCCGGGGCCCGGCGCCTCGTGCATTGCTCGACGGGCGGGGTGCACGGCCACATCGCACATCCCCCGGCCACGGAGGACGCGCCCTTCAACCCGGGCGACATCTACCAGGACACCAAGCTCGAGGCCGAGCAGCTCGCGCGCCAGTTCGGTCTCGACACCGGCCTCGACGTGGTCGTCGCCCGTCCGATCGGCATCTACGGGCCCGGCGATACGCGCTTCCTGAAGATGTTCCGTGGCCTGTCGCGCGGCAATTTCCCGATGCTCGGGTCGGGCAAGGCCTTCTACCACCTGACGTACATCGACGACCTCGTGGAGGGATTCCGCCTCTGTGGCACCGTTCCGGGGGCGCGAGGGAGGACCTACATCCTGGCGGGCCCGCGTTACACGACGCTCGAAGAGCTTGTGGCGCTCGTCGCCCGTGAGTTGAAGGTCCGGCCGCCGCGCATCCACTGGCCCGTCTGGCCCTTCTGGACGGCGGGGCTGCTCTGCGAGATGATCTGCGTGCCGCTCCGCATCGATCCGCCGCTGTACCGCCGTCGCGTGGACTTCTACACGAAGAGCCGCGCCTTCGACACCACGCGCGCCCGGACGGAGCTCGGCTTCGCGCCGCAGGTGGACCTGGAAGACGGCATCCACCGCACGGCCGAGTGGTACCGCCGAGAGAAGTTGCTGTGAGGACGAAACACGAAGAACACGAAGTGCACGAAGACTGCTTCTGGGGAAGACGGCGTCATGCGGTTGCTTCGTGCACCCTTCGTGTCCTTCGTGTCCTTCGTGTACCGGGCTCTTGACACGCCATGCGTAGGCTGAACATCGTCCAGATCTGCGACCACCTTGGCTGGGAAGGCTCGCGCATGCACGGCGTGAAGCGGCTGTTCGCGTGGATGATCCCGCGCTTCGACCGCTCGCGCTTCAACGTGTCGCTCATCAGCCTGCGCCGGAAGGACCTGTCCGAGGACACGCTGGAGCAGTTCGGCATCGACGTGACCTACATGGCACGGCACAAGTTCGATCTGGCCACGTATCCGGCGCTGCTGAAGGTGCTGCGGAAGAAGCAGGCGGATATCGTCCACATGCACGGTTACGGGGCGACGACGTTCGGGCGGCTGTGTGCGTGGCGGATGGGAATTCCGTCCATCCTGCACGAGCACGCGAACCTCGGCGATACGCCGTGGTTCCAGAAGGTGGCCGACCGCGTCCTCGCGCCGCACACGGACATCGCGATTGCCGTCTCGGAGTCGACGGCCGAGTTCACCACGCGGGCCCGGCTGATGCCGGCCGAGAAGACGAAGGTGGTGTACCTGGGCGCGCCGCTCGACGAGTTCGCGCGGCCGCGGAGCGCGGAGGAGATTGCGCAGGCCCGGGCGGCCCTGGGCATCGTGCCAGGCACCATTGCCGTGGGCACGGTGACGCGACTGATGCCGTCCAAGGGCAACGAGTACCTGGTGGCGGCCACGCCGGCCATCCTGGCGCGGCATCCCGACGCGCGCGTGTACATCGCGGGGGAGGGAGAACTGCAGGGCGCGCTGGAGGCGCAGGCGCACGCGCTTGGGCTGGGCGATCGGCTCGTCTTCCTGGGCTTCCAGCGCGACGTCGCCGCCGTGCTGGCGGCCTACGACGTGCTGGTGTTCCCCTCGCTCTGGGAAGGAACGCCGCTCACCGTGTTCGAGACCCTGGCGATGGGCAAGCCCATCGTCGCCAGCGACGCTGACGGGCTGCTCGACGTGCTCACGCACGATCACGACGCGCTCGTCGTGCCCAGGCGCGACGCGGCGGCCCTGGCCGGGGCCATCTGCACGCTGATCGAGCAACCGGAACTGGCGTCCCGGCTGGCCGCCAACGCGCGCCAGACCGGCACGGGCTATGACATCCAGGCCTTCGTTACTAAGATGGAGCGGCTCTACATCCTGCTGCACGAGACCTCGCGCGCGTCGAAACGCCAGTCGGTGCTGCAGGCGGACATGAGCTTCCTGGCGAGCTGACCCGACACCAAGACGATGACGATCGACCAGCCGGTAGCGACGCGCATCGAGGGAAGGAGCCTGGCCTGGCGCCTGGGCGCCTCGGCCACCGCCGCCATCGCCGTCGTGCTGCTCGCGTGGGCCCTGACCGTGGACTTCACGAAGGTGTCCTACGGCTTCTTCAGCGACGGATCGACGTACTACAGCCTGGCGCACAGCCTGGCGGAGGACTTCGACTTCGAATACCGGCGCGAGGACCTGGTGCGCGTCTGGCGGGAGTACCCGAGCGGGCCCGAGGGTATCTTCCTGAAGCGGGGGCGCGATCTGGACGTGTCGCTCGGGGGCGGCTTCCCCTTCGTGCAGGTGACGACGAGGGACGATCCCGACCAGACCCGCCTGTACTACGGCAAGTCGTACATCTTCCCGCTCTTCGCCGCGCCGTTCGTCTATCTCTTCGGCACCAACGGCTTCCTGGTAATGCACGCGGCGCTGATCACGCTGATGTTCCTGGCGGCCTACGCGTTCCTGGTGGCGCGCAGCCATCCCATTGCCGCGTTGGTGTTCGCATTCGCCTACGTCTTCGTCTGTGTCGCACCGGTCTACATGGTGTGGATGACGCCCGACTTCTTCAACGCGGCCATCGTCTCGTTTGGCTACTTCTTCTGGTGTTACAAGGACGTGGTGGGGCCCAACGCCGTGCCGCTGTCCGCGGCCACGCGCGTGCGCTGGTTCCTGGGCAACCGCTCCGATGCGATCGCGGCCATCCTCATCGCGATCGCCACGTTCTCAAAGCCCACGCACGTGCTGTTGATCGCGCCGCTGCTGGCGTCGGCCGTGCTGCGCCGGCAGTGGCAGCGGACGCTGCGCATCGGCGGCTTCTTCACGCTCGTCGTCGTGCTGCTCTTCGGCGCCAACATCGCGATCACGGGCGAGTGGAACTACCAGGGCGGCGACCGGCGGACGTTCTACAGCGGCATGGGCGGGTTCCCGTTCCAGACCGAGCAGAACCGGTTCGACGCAGTCGGTGACGACCGTGCGACCGATCGCATCCTGCTCGAAGTGCTGACGGGGCGCGACGCGTTCGTCGACGTGTTCCGCCGCAACCTGGGCTACTTCTTCTTTGGCCGGCACACGGGCTTTGCCGCCTACTACTTCCCGGGTGTGATGGCGATGCTGCTGTTCCTGGCTGCCACGCGCGATCGGGCCGTCTGGCAGTGGCTCACGCTGGCCGCCGGCCTCGGCTCCGCGGTCGCCCTCCTGCTCTACATGCCGTTCACCTACTCGGGAGGCGGCGGCCCGGTGGGCAACCGCTACTTCCTCGGCGTCTATCCGGTGTTCCTGTTCCTTACGCCACCGCTGCAGACGGCCGTGCCGGGCCTCGTCGCCATGGCCATCTCGGGCCTCTTCACCGCGCAGATCCTCTCCAACCCCTTCTACGCGTCGTTCCACCCGGGCGAGCACTCCAAGACGGGGCTCTTCCGACTGCTGCCGCCGGAGCTGACGCTCGTCAACGACCTGCCGGTGAACGTCAGCCCGTCGCGATCGCGCCAGCCGCTCGGAGGCACGCCGCCGGTGTCGGCGTACTTCCTGGACGACAACGCCTACACCCGCGAGAACGACGCCTTCTGGGTGCGCGGCGAATCCCGCGCCGACGTCATGCTGCGTGCCCCGATCGTCACGGAGCAGACGCCGGGGGGCGACGTCAGCAAGCCCCTGCGCATCCCGCGGATGCAGGTGCAGCTCGAGACCGGCCCGCGCCCGAACCGCGTGGTGGTGTCGAGCGACGCGGAGACGCGCGTCGTCGACATGGCGCCGAGCACGCAGCAGACCTTCGTGCTCGAGATGCCGCGCGGGCTCCCGTATCGCCCCGACCCGCGGTTCCCGACGAACTTCGTCTATCGTCTGTCCATCGAGAGCGCGACGGGGTTCATCCCGCTCTTCGAGAACGGGACTCGCGACAATCGTTTCCTGGGCGTCTTCGTCCGCCTGGTGCCTCTGTATGAGTAGCGGGACCAGGCGAACGAAGACGCCGTGTCGGGAGGCGTGGAAAGCCCTCGCCGGGAGGAGTGAAAGGCATTTGACGGGATTCGGGACTGCAACGGCGTTGCGCGCGGGCGGGCCTGCCGGTCGCTCGACCTTCGAGGTCGGCCGCTCGGAGATCCGACGACCACGCCGACGCGTACCACCCGGGATGTTTGAGCGCTGCGAAGTCAGGCGAGTTCCCGGAGTGCTTGTGCGGCGCAGAGGCGTGGTCGACCGGCCGACCGAGAGGGAGAGCGAGCGGCAGGCCCGCCCGCGCGTGACGGCGCTGGCGTGTTACCCGCCACCAGGTTCCGAGGCACCGACGTGGCGACAGTAGCCGTCGTCACATCCAGCCCGCCGTTCGCCGAGGGCGGCCATCTCGTCATGGCGCGCGAGCTCGTGCGGGCGCTGCGGGAGTCGGGCCACACCGCGGGGCTCATCGTCACGCCGCAGAACCGCTTCGGCCAGCAGGGGACCGCCTACCTGGCCGCGTGGTGTACCGACGTCGGCCTCGCGCACGAGGAGCAGCCGATCGACAAGGTCATCAGCCTGCGCTTCCCGGCCTACGCGGTGCAGCACCCGCACCACGTGCTGTGGCTCAACCACACGATGCGCGAGTACTACGACCTGTGGGACCGCTTCCAGGCCCACCTCTCGTGGAAGGGCCGGATCAAGGAGCGCGCGCGCCGCGCGCTCATTCATCGCGCCGACGCGTACTGCTTCAAGCGCATGGAGAAGCGCTTCGTCATCTCGGCCACCGTGCAGGCTCGACTGCAACAGTGGGGCGGCATCCAGTCGAGCGTGCTGTACCCGCCGCCGCCCGCGCGCGAATACCGGTGCGACAGCTACGAGCCGTACATCTTCGCCGTGTCGCGCCTGGCACCGCTCAAGCGGTTCGATCTGCTCCTGCGCGCGCTGGCGGAGCCGGTCGCCACGGGCATCCGCTGTGTGATCGCGGGTGAGGGCGCGGAGCTGCCGGCGCTGGTGCAGCTGCGGGCGCGGCTCGGCCTGCAGGATCGTGTCGAGTTCGCGGGCCGGCTCACCGACGCCGAGATGGTGGGCCACCTCGCGCGCTGCCGGGCCGTTGCGTTCGTGCCCTGGAACGAGGACTATGGCTTCGTCACCGTCGAGGCCTTCGCCTGCGCGAAGCCGGTGGTCACCGTCACAGACAGCGGCGGCCCCGCGGAACTGGTGAAGGACGGCGTCTCGGGCTACGTCACCGAGCCCATCCCGGAGGCCCTGGCCGTCGGCCTCCGCGACGTGATGGCCGATCGCACGCGCGCCATTCGCATGGGGGAAGCGGGACACGCGACTGCCGCCGCGATGACCTGGGCTTCTGCGGTGGAGATCCTGCTGCGCTGACGGGAGGGGGCTGCGCCTGACGGGAGGGGCCGCTCGCCCCGCTGGCGCCAGGCTCGCGGTGTCGGGAGGGGCGCTGCGCCTGACGGGAGGGGCCGCTCGCCGGCTGCGCCGGGCTCGCGCTGACGGGAGGGGGCTCACGCTGGTCGGGATACGGTGTCACGCCGCACGCGTGCCCCGTGCGTACGCTGGTGGCGCGGCCGCGTTCTCCGCGTGCCCCTGACGCCGTCCCTTCTCAGCGGGACGCTCCGGCTCCCGACCAGCGCGAGGCCCCTCGCGGCAGGCGCAGCGCCCCTCCCGTCACCGCGAGCCGGAGATCGTGCGAGCCTCTCCTCCCGTCAGGGACGCTGTCGGCGTGACACCCGTATCCCGACCAGCGTCAGCGCCCCTCCCGTCAGCGCGAGCGGGGCGAAGCCCATCGAGCGTCGCCTCCCGACCTGCGAGCCAGCGAAGGAGCCGAGCGCGCCTCCCGTCAGGCGAAGCTCGCATCCCGACAGGCGCAGCCCCCTCCCGACAGGCGCAGCGCGCCTCTCGGTAGCGTCAGTGTTCACTTGACATTAACGATGACGTGCGCGGTGGTCCAGCAGCACTGGTCGCCGCCGCCGCCGTCGCCGGAGCTGTCGTTGACGACCGCGCGCAGCCAGTACTCGCCGGGCGTGCTGAAGGTGGCGGTGGTCTTCGCTTCCACCCACTTCGTCGCGTCGCCTTCGTTGAACAGCGGCACCACCTCGTCGGCGATGGTCACCTCGCCGGGACCGCGGTACTTCCGCCAGAGCACGCGGAAGTCCCCACGTCGCTCGGCCCGGGCCGCGCCGGCGCCGGGGGCTGGCGCGGTACGACCACCGGGCAGCACCCGTCCGCCAATCACCGCCGGCAGCGCATCGTCATCGGTGGCGCGCGCCGGGGGAGTGCGCGGCGGGGCCGGAGCAGCGCCCGTGCCAGGTGCGGTTTCGGCCTTGATTGTCGGGGGTTGATCCGCGGCCCATGCGCTCAGCGTGAGCGGCTGGCCCACGGTGGCCGACAGCGTCTGCACGAAACGCTGGGTCGGCGGGCCCATCAGCTCCGGGCCGGTCGGCGAGAACTTCAGGCGCGGCGGCTCGTTGCCGTTCGCGAGGTTCTTGTAGAAGTCGATCCAGTAAGGCGGGTTCGTCCAGAACGACACGGTGGCTGTCTGTCCAGACGACCGCAGCGTCCACGTCAGCTTCTTGTCCCCGAAGTCCTTGGGAATCGGGATCGCGAAGACGCCGTACTGCCGGCCGGTGTGGAAGTGCGTCGGCTGTCCGAAGTCCGGGCCGCCGGGCTCGATGGTGTTGTCCGGACCAATCGGGATGTCCACCACCTGCGTCTTGTTCCGGTTGAAGTACCCGAGCAGCAGGACGCGGCCGCCGTCTTTCGTCGGTCCCCAACCCTCGTAGGCGGGGTAGATGGCTTCTCCCGTCTGGCCTATGGGCTCGAGCAGGACGCCCTGACGCGTGGTCGGGGATTGCGCGGTCGATGCGGCCGCGCCGGCCAGGGCCAGCAACGCGGTCGCGAGTGCAAAGCGGAGCACGGGCATAACACCTCGCTGACGAAACGTGAAGGGCGCCGCCTTCCAGCCTCGGTGGGGAAGGGGCGCCCTGGATTGACTCCTGCGTGCGGTGCCTAGCGCGGCTGTCGCTCGGCGGCGGTGGAGGTGGTCGGCTTCATCGCGTCGCGGCGGGCCTTGACCTCCGCGCGGTAGTCCGCGTCGTTCATGTAGGTGACGTTCACCCACGCGTGGGCCATCTCGTCGACGGTGCGGTCACCGTAGCCGACCCACACGTTGGGATCGGGGTTCGCCTTGTTGCCGGTGGTGTTGTCGTGCCACGCCGTGATCTTGAGGATCGTCCCTTTCGGGAGCAGCGGCGCCGCGTGGTCGGCGTACACGTAGCTGTTGTGCCAGTTGAAGTTGAAGTCCGCCACGTGGCTCAGCACGTGCGTGGTGCCGTTGGGCAGCAGCGCCTCCATGGCCATCGCCTTGCCGCGCAGGTGCATGTGCGGCTGGAAGCTCTCGATGCGGCCGTTCTCGCGCATCACGAAGTAGCCTTCGGTGGCCTTGACGGTGTTTGGCGGAATGTCCACGCCGCCCGCGTTGGTCGCGCCCATCAGGTGCAGCACCTGGCGGTACTTCGGCTCCTGGCCCTTCGGGTAGAAGTAGATGCCCAGCTCCACCTGGTCGGTGATGTCCTCGCCGCCGTTGGAGTAGTGGATGTCCCAGACGATCTTCGATCCCGGCAGCATCAGCTTGCCGCTGTTGGGCCGCATCAACTCGCCCTGCTTGCCGACGGCCCATTCCATGAACGTCCCGGGCAGCGGGTTGCCGTTGGCGTCGGTGGCATTGGCCGCCAGGTCGTCGGTCTCCTGCTGCGCCAGACGGGCGATGGCGTGGTGGGTGATCTTCCGGCCCTTCACCGTGCTGGGCCGAATCTCGATGGCCCGCACCCAGCGCGGCTCGGTGATGCCGGTCGGCACTTCGGGCTTCCACCACGCGTCGTTGGCGCCGGCCTTCTGGGTCCACGGCGTGGACGTGATCACGAGGTCCGGCTCGGTCTGGCCGAACTGCTTCGCGAAGTTCCAGCCCTGCTCGGTCGGCCACTCCACGGGCGGCGGCATGTCCTTCGCGTCGCCCTTCGGCGCGCCCGCATCCACCCACCGGACGATGGTCTTGATCTCCTCGTCGGTGAGCGAGCGGTCGTTGGCGAACTCCTGGACGCCAATGGTCCTGTCGATGTGCCACGGCGGCATCTGCTGCACCGCCACGCGGCTCTTGATCGACCGCGCCCACGGCCGCGACTCCTCGTAGGTGCGTAGCGACATGGGAGCAATCGAATCCGGCCGGTGGCACGACTCGCACTTGGCCTGGAAGATCCGGGCCACGTCCTTCGTGAAGGTTGGTGTGGCCGGCGCCTTCTCGTCGGCGGCCGCGAGACCGGGGGAGGCGCAAAGCACAGCGCAGGCGAGGGCAGGAATCGCGACGGGCTTCCACAGCGACAGCATCACAGGCGCTCCTCTTCCTTGACCGAAGGGCCGACCGACCACGTGGGTGTGCGCGATCGCGGGAATATAGCGCCAAAGGGCGCCCGTGGACAAGGGGGCGCCTGCTGGGAGGCGGCGCTCGGCGGCTGCGCCAGGGCTCGCGCCTGACGGGAGGGGACGCTCGCCTGGGCTACGCCCCGGCTCGCGCCGTCGGGAGGTGACGCTCGCTGGCTGCGCCTGGCTCGCGGTGGCGGGAGGGGGCTGCGCCTGACGGGAGGTGACGCTCGATGGCTGCGCCTGGCTCGCGGTGACGGGAGGGGCCTGCGCCTGCCGGGAGGAGCCGCTCGCCCGCTCCGCCGACTCGCGGTGGCGGGAGGGGCCTGCGCCTGCCGGGAGGAACCGCTCGCCCGCTCCGCCGACTCGCGGTGGCGGGAGGGGACGCTCGCCGGCTGCGCCGGGCTCGCGCTGACGGGAGGGGCTTCGCCCCTCGGGATCCGGAGTGTCCCGCAGCCAGAGCGCCCCGCCAAGGGCCCGCTCTGGGGCTGCGCATCACGGCCTGCTTCGGCGGAAGCGCAGCGTTTCACCCGGTTCCCGACCAGCGTCAGGCCCCTCCCGTCCGCGCGCTGCATCGCCTCCAAGCAGCTGGACAGTCCGGATCCCGAAGTGCGAAGCCACTCCCGTCGGCGCGAAGCGTCGCCTCCCGCCACCGCGAGTCGGCGGAGCGGGCGAGCGTCACCTCCCGGCAGGCGCAGCCCCCTCCCGGCAGGCGCAGCCCTCCCGTCTGCGCGAGCGGGGCGAAGCCGGCGAGCGTCCCGATCAGCGGGACACTCCGGATCCCGACCAGGCGCAGCCTCCTCCCGTCCGCGCGAAGCGTCCCCTCCCGTCAGGCGCAGCCTCCTCCCGTCGGCGCGAAGCGTCGCCTCCCGCCACCGCGAGTCGGCGGAGCGGGCGAGCGTCACCTCCCGGCAGGCGCAGCCCCCTCCCGTCAGGCGCAGCCCCCCTCCCGTCACAGCGAGCGGGGCGAAGCGGGCAACCGGCGCGAGGCGCGCAGTCGCCCATACGCCACCGCGGCGAAGGCGAGCACGGTGAGCGTGATCATGGCGACGCGCAGGGTCGCGACGCCGCGATCGGCGGCGGCCGGCGCCGCTGCCGGCACAATCGCACCGGGCGTGGTACCGGTCGCGGGCATGTCTGTTCCGGCGGGGAGTGGAGGTGCCGTGGTGATCGCAGGCAGCTCCGCGACCTGGCCCGCTCGTGTGGTATCCACGAACCGATCGCCGGCGACGAGCAGCACGCGCACGCCGCTCTCGGCGGGCAGCACGATCGATTCCGATTGCAGGCGTTCGCCGCCCACGGTCGCGGTCACCCGGACGGTGGTGCCGACGGTGAGATGCGCGAACTGCGCGCGCCCGTCGGCGCCCGTGGTGGCGTCCCTCGGGGGTTGGCCATCCGTTTCCAGCGTCACGCGCACGCCGGACACGTTGCCGGAGAAGCTGCCCTGGACGATGCGCGCGGTGAGCGTGCCGGGCGGGAGGGTGCCGTCGTGCAGGGCCATGCCGGCGGCACGCGCGGCCTGCGGTGGCGCGTCGCCGGCCGGCGCCGCCTGGGCGGCGGCCAGGGTGTGGAGAAGAACGAGGAGCAGCGCAGCGGCGAGTGGCATGTCAGCGCATCCGATATGTGAGGCTCGAAAGCAGGCGGAGCTCGTGGTAGCCCTCGTCCTGCGTGTAGTCGGCCACGACCATCACCGAGAACGATCGGTTCAACGTGCCGTTGAGGTTGCCCGAGTAGCGCGTCGTGGACGGTCGCGTCTCGATGATCACGCCGTCGCTGTTGAGGAAACGCACCACCGCCAGCGAGGTGGAGTAGTCGCCGGAGAGGTACCACATCCGCCCGAGGCCATGGCCGAGCGAGACGTAGGTGGAGTTGTACGGGCCGTCGGGCCGATCGAAGCGCGAGAAGGACCCCGAGACATCGAGGCCGGTGCCGAACGTGTTGCCGGCGTGCCCGCCAGCGAGCAGTCGGCCGACGGCCTGATCGTCGCGGTTGTTCTGATCCTGGTAGTAGCCGGCCCAGATGTCCGCTTGCCGGGCGACGCGCACGATGGCGCGGCCGCCGGCGGTGGAGTACTTCAGGCCTTCGACGGCCTCTGGCGTCAGGGACCGTCCGTTGATCACGTCATCGGTGAGTCGCTGCGCGTCGAGCGCGCGACCACGGTTGTAGGTGCCGTTGAGTTCCAGGCGCGGACCCGCCGAGACGCGCAGGTTCGCGAGGAAATACGACAGGCCCCCGCTGGCGGTGCCGTCGGCCGGACCGGTGAGGTCTACCTCCGCCGCGTTGTACAGGAAGAACCCGGACGGTCCGGGCACGTAGTTGGTGAACGTGAGCAGGTTGCGCTGGAGCACGCCGGACTGCGTGATGCGCGAGTAGCCCACGACGTGTCGTTGCATGAACCCGCGCTGGACCCCGACGTACCCGCCGGCCTTCTGGACGCCCTCCGCGTAGCCCGTGTCCCACACCAGCGGCTCCGCGCCGGCGAAGGCTCCTGCGGACAAGCGCAGGCGGTCGCTCGCCGTGGCCGACTGCCGGTACTCGAACAGCGCGCCGGCGAGGGCGCCCGAGGTGCCCAGGTCTGGCAGCCACATGTGCCCCGCGCGCGCGCGGAACTGCCCGCGCTCCCCGAAGCGCCCCCCGACGTACCCGTCGAAGAGCGCGACGCGATCGGGCCGATCGAGTGTCGTGTAGTGCGAGTAGCGGAGGTCCGCCGCGGCCTCCAGCCCCGGCGCATCCACGTCGGGCACGCGGAACGTGAACATCGTGGACAGCTCCGTATCGCGGCGCGTGCTCGCGCCCTCCACGCTGCGGCTGGCCGTGTTCACCAGGAACGTCACGCGCCCGTCCGGCCGCGGCGCCGGCGCCGCCATAGGTGCCGGCGTAACGGTTTGCGCCGCCGCCGGCAGCGCGACACACGTGACGAGCACGGCGAACAGTACGAGCACCCGCGCCGTGGCACGCGCGCCTCGATCAGCGGGACACGCCGGCTCCCGGCCCGGCGCAGCCTCCTCCCGTCGGCGCGCAGCGTCGCCTCCCGACCCCGCGAGTCGGCGCAGCCCGCGAGCGTCCGCTCCCGTCGGGCACAGCCCCCTCCCGCCCGCGCGAGTCGCGATCCAGCGAGCGTCGCCTCCCGCCAGGCACAGCCCCTTCCCGTCCACGCGATCGGGGCGAAGCGGGCGAGCGTCCCAATCAGCGGGACACTCCGTATCCCGATCATGCGCAGCCCCCTCCCTACGGCGCGCAGCGTCGCCTCCCGACCCCGCGAGTCGGCGCAGCCCGCGAGCGTCGCCTCCCGTCAGGCACAGCCCCCTCCCGCCCGCGCGAGCGGGGCGAAGCGGGCGAGCGTCCCAATCAGCGGGA
>Ga0268299_1001430_pt1 | contig 42250 bp, 25 predicted proteins | sample NOBtaG_FD_193484 | JGI IMG/M metagenome (GOLD analysis project Ga0268299, IMG submission 193484) | Activated sludge microbial communities from bioreactor in Nijmegen, Gelderland, Netherland - NOB reactor | ecosystem: Engineered > Bioreactor > Aerobic > Activated sludge | place: Netherlands... | reverse complement strand
CGCCGCAGGCGCAGGGTTCGTGGACGTTCCTGCTGGCGGCATTCTGTCTGCTCATGCGGCGGGCCGGGATCTCGGCCCGCCGCACAAGGGGAGAAGGGAGCGCTGGACGCCGACGCGTCACGATTGCGACCGCACCACGATCTGCGCTTCGGCGCCGGTCTGACCTCTGACGTCGCGCAGGCGGACGGTGAGGAGTGTGTCGCCGGGCGGGAAGCGCATCGGCAGGGAGACGGTGGCGCAGAACTGGAGCTGCGCCTGGGGAACGACGAAGCCGTATTCGCCGCTCGGCCGCAGGACGCAGGAATCGCTGGCGGCGCGCGCGTTGGGATTGCCGTTGCCGTCGACGAAGCGGCAGCCGAGGTCGTTGAGGGCGTCCGCGGTACGCTGGGTCCCGTCGAAGGTCGGCGGCGACACCGCCGGGATGCCGCCGAAGCTGCCGGTGGAGTTGTCGCACACGGCGGCGCTGCCGTTCCCCAGGGGGCGGCTGGCGAGGATCTGGAGATCGGGACGGGTCGCGGGGTTGCCGGGATCGCTATTGAAGCTCGATTGGCCGACGGCGGTGTTGTCGCCGCCACGCCGCCCCTCGACGACGAGGATGAAGCCGAAGCCGAGCGGCCGCTGGTAGATGGGGATACCCTCCGAGGTGGTGCCGATCGGGTCACTCCGGACGCCGTTGGCGCCGGCGATGCCAAAGAAGAGGACGACCGGGCCGGGCGCGCCTGGTGGGGTCGGCGTGCGGGTGAAGGTGCGGGTCGACGTCGCGGTGCGTGCGATCGTCATCGTCGGGGTGCGTGTTTCGCTGGGCGTGCGCGTCGCGGTACGCGTCAGCGTCGCGGTGCGGGTCGTCGTCGCCGACCGCGTGAGCGTCGGCACACGGGTGGCGGTGGACGTCGACGCGGGCGTGCGGGTGAGCGTCGCCGTCGCGCCCCTCGTCGCGGTGCGCGTGCTGGTCGAGCTCGCAGAGCGCGACGGCGTGCGCGTGCTGGTCGAGGTCGCGCCTCGCGATGGCGTGCGCGTGCTGGTCGAGGTCGTTCCCCGGGACGGTGTGCGCGTACCGGTCGCCGTGGCGCTGCCGCTGCGGCTCGGCGTCGGCGTGGCCGTGACCATGGCCTGGGTCGACGTCGCGGTGGGCGGCGATGTCGGCGCCGCGCTGGGTGTGATCGTCGGGGTGCGTGTGCGGGTCGAGGTCGACGGCGCCGGGTCGGTCGCCGTCGGCGGCGAAGTGGCGCTTGCGGAGGGCTCCGGGCCGAGGTTGGGGCGCACGATGATCTGGCGCCGCTCGCCGATCGTGCCGGCGGTGTCGGTCAGCTGCACCGTGAGCACCGCCTCCGCCTGCGGCAGGGCGAGAATCGTATCGATCAGTGTGCAGAACTGGATGCGCGTCTCGCGACTGATGAAGGTGTTGCCGAAGGACTCGTCGACGGTACACGCGGCGCGAGGCGAAGTGGCGACACGGAAGCGGCAGGCGAGGTCGTTCAGGGCATCGTCGATGAACCCCGCCGCGCCGAAGTCCGGCGGGGCGATGGCCGGCACGCCACCGTCGCAGACGCGCGTGCTGCCGTCGCCGAGTGGCTGTGTCGACTGGATCTGCAGATCGGGGCGGCCGCCGGCGACCAGCGTCCGCTGGCCGACCGGAATGCCGTTGCCGCCGGGCGCCGACTCGACGACGACGCGGAAACCCAGGCCGCTCGGTCGCAGATACACGGGAATGCCGTCGCGAAGACTCGCGGGCTGCAGCTCGCGACCATCGGCGCCGGCGAGGCCGAAGTGGACGATGCGGGGGCCCGGAGGTGCGGTCGCGGTGGGCTCGGGGGTCGAAGTCTGCGAGGGCTGCGGCGGCGCGGCTGCCATCTTCATCAGGGCGAGCAGATCGGCGCCGCCGACCGCCCCATCGCCATTCACGTCCGTGCCCTCGCAGGCGCTCGCGGGATCGAAGATGCTGCCGATCAGGTGCGCGACGTCGGCTTCGTCGACGCTGCCGCTGCAGTCGGCGTCACCGCCCCCGGCCGCCAAGCTCGTGGCGAGCAGGACGATGGGCGCCACGGGCGAAAGCGCACGCGCGATACCAAGCCACCTCAACTGTGAACACTGCTCCCCCCGGCCCGTTGTCCTGCACCGCCTGGTGGCGACGGTGCAAGGCGCCCGTGTCTTCTTCCAGACGAGAGGGCGCAACGCAACCGGCGACGCGCGCCGTCGGGGCGTGAGTCGTCTGCACCTCCTGCCGCTTACTCCGGGTTGAAGAACGTGCCCTCCCGGAAGGGGACCGTCGCTCCCGCCCCGCCCGCTTCCCGTTGCGCGCGTTCGTGGTAGATGCGACGGCGAGGAGGGCGCCATGCGTCTCGGATTCGCGCTGCCGCAAGCTGGAAGGATCGCCGGACCGGAGGCCCTGTCCGCCGTCGCCACCCGCGCCGAGGAGATGGGCTACGACGATCTCTGGGTGCTCGACCGCGTCCTCTGGCCGATCCGGCCGAAGATACCCTACCCCGCCTCGGCGGACGGCCGGCTCCCGGAGCGGAGCAAGCGCGTCCTCGATCCGCTCGACACGCTCGCCTTCGTCGCGGCGCGCACGCAGCGCGTCCGCCTCGGCACCAGCGTGATCAATCTGCCGTACTACAACCCGGTGCTGCTGGCGCGACGGCTGGCGACGGTCGACGTCCTCTCCAACGGCCGGCTCACCATAGGCTTCGGCACCGGGTGGTCGGAAGACGAGTTCGAGGCGGTCCAGGCGCCGATGGAGGAGAGGGGGCTTCGCTGCGAGGAGGCGGTGGCGGTGCTCGAGGCGCTGTGGACCGAGGACGTCGTGTCGTTCTCCGGGCGCTACTTCCGCGTCGCCGAGTCGATCGTCGACCTGAAGCCCGTGCAGAAGCCGCACCCGCCGATCCTCTGGGCAGCGTACACGCCGGCGGCGATGAAGCGCATCGCCCGCACGGCCGACGGCTGGATGCCCGCCGGCGTGCCGATCGCCGCCATCGGGCCGATGTTCGCCTCGCTGCGCGAGATGGCGCACGCCGCGGGGCGCGACCCCGAAGCTCTGCAACTCGTCGTGCGCGCCAACCTCGAGGTGACGGTTGCGCCGCTCGGCGACGCCCGCGGCCCCTTCCACGGGACACCCGAGCAGATCCGCGCCGACGTCGAGGCCGTCCGCTCGCTGGGAGCGGATGGCCTGCTCTTCGACGCTCAGTTCACCGCCGGCAGCGAGGACATCCCGGGGATGCTCGCGCACCTCGAGCGCGCCTGGGACTTGGCGCACTGAGGTACCCACAGGGTCTCCGAGGTCGAGGTGACTTCCGCCGCCATCGACCTGGCCAGCGATGCGATCAGCCCGTGGCTGTACGTGCAGCCGCATCCGCCGCTTGATCTGCTGCGCCCGGAGTGACTAGCGTCGAGACCATGCGGATCCGGGTCGGCGACGGCGCGCTCTACTTCGACGTCGAGGGCGCGCAGCTCGTGCCGGATGGCTCGCATCTGCGCGAAAAGCCGGCCCTGCTCGTGCCGGAGAGCGTGTTGCGCGTCCTGCGCGAGTTCCTCGTCAGCTCGATCTCGCGGTGAAGTGCAGGCATGGACCCGCGGACGCAGGGTGGCTGGAGGCGCTTCGCCGTTTTCTGCACCCTCTCTCTGCTCCTGCTCGCGCTGGTGCCGCTGCTCAGCGCCGCCTTCGGAACGTCGATGAACTTCGACGCCCTGGCGCGGCAGGCGGCGGCGGAAACCGGGGTCTCCTGGACCTCCAACCTGTGGGACGTCGTGCGCCTCTGCCTGGCGCAACCCGGGCTCTGGCTGCTCGTCCTCGGCTCCTCCGTGCCGTCGCTGGCCGCCCTCACCACGCTCGCGATCGCGCGCGACAGAGCGGGCGCGCGCGATCTCCTCTCCCGCTTCAGGCCCGGCGGCGACGGATCCAACTCGGCTGCGAGCCTGCTGGCAACGTACGTCCTGCTCGTCGGCGGAGTGCTCGCTTGTCTCGAACTCGTGTTCCTCGTTCGCACCTGGCTGTCGCCGGGCGCGTACGCGCGCGGCGCCGACCTCTCCGCCTCGGGATTCGCGATCGCCCTCTTCACCGGCGCTCTTCTCGACCAGGGGGCGGTGCTGGAAGAGCCGGGCTGGCGAGGGTACGCGACGCCGCTCCTCCAGAAGCGCGTACTTCCCCCACTTCACGCCGCGCTCGTCGTCGGACTCGCGTGGGGTCTCTGGCACGTGCCGCGCGACGTGGTGTCCGGTGTGATCGGGCGCCTGGGAATCGTCGGATACCTGACGCTCTTCCTTCCAGTCTTCACGCTCGGAACCGTCGCCGTCTCCGTGATCGCCAGCTACTTCATGAACCGCGCCAACGGCAGCTTGCTGCCGGCGGTCGTGGCGCACGGCCTGACGAACGACGCGATGGGCCTCGCGGGGGTTGCGACCATCGAGAGAGCGCTCACCCCCTACCATCAGATCACCAAGGCCGTGCCCTTCGCGTTGCTGGCAGCGCTGTTGATCCTGGCGGCGGGCAAGCGGTTGGGGCTGCGCCCCCGGGAGCGACAGCAGCAGCTCACCGGGATGGAGCGGACGCCGGTGGATGCGGTGAAGACCTCGTCGGAATGATGGACGCTCGTCGGCTACTCGACGACCACACCGCGCCAGAAGGCGATGTGCTCGCGAATCTGCGCCGCAGCGTCCTTCGGCTCCGGGTAGTACCAGGCGGCGTCCTTGTTCGTCTTGCCGTCGACGACGACGTCGTAGTAGCTCGCCGTCCCCTTCCACGAGCACACGGTATGGGTCGAGCTGTCGCGCAGATACTCCCGCTTGACGCTGTCCCTGGGGAAGTACTGGTTCCCTTCGACGACGACGCAGTGATCGCTTTCGGCGATCACCCTTCCGTTCCACGTTGCTCTTGGCATCTGTCAGCTTCGTCCGAGTTCAACCATCCACTCGCTCCACGGCGCGGAGCCTACCATGGCTTGCGCGACGTCACCACGACCCGTCCCGGCTCTTTCGCGCCTCGGTCTGCCGCGCGCCGATGGGCGGGGCTAGGCGTGGGCTAGGCGCCGAGTCGCGCTGCTCCGACCACCGCAGGAACCGACCGCAGTTGCCTCGAGGACGGCTCGAAGACTCGATCGGACGCGGCGAGAGTTGGGCGGGCGGCCGTTGGCCCGCCGCCCCGGAGCTACTGTCGCGACGGAGCCGCAGCGGCAACCGCGTTCTCGAGCCGGAGCGCGGCGCCTCAGCGGATCGCGGGAACCAGGTCGACGAGATCGGCGACGGCGATCGTCTCGGGGGCTCCGCCCTCTCGATCCTCGAACCGAATCGAGAACGGGGGCAGTGCGCAGTGCTCGTAGTCCACGCCCGCATCTCGGCCGGACGTGGCGAGGTGCTTCTTCGTCACCACGAGCGACGGCCGCTCACCGCCGGGATCGTAGTGCGGGACGATGCGGAGCAGATCGGCGCGGTCGACCTGGCGGCCGCAGACCGGCCACTCCTCCGGCTCGAGGATTCGACCCGAGCGCATCGGCTCGCCGCCGCCGCTCGCGCTGCGTTGCTGGATGACGTCGTCGGCGATGGAGATCGCCTTCGGAATGTCCAGCCGCCCTCCCGAGGCGACGTAGTCGGTGAGCGCGGGATCGAGGTCCACCGTCGTCATGATGCGCCGCTTGATCCCCTCGGGCTCGGTCATGCCCTCCGCCATCAGGAGCGCGGCGGTGAACGTCACCAGAGGTGCGGCAAACGACGTCCCGTCGACGCGACGCCGCACTCCATCCGTGCTGAGCGTCTCCACCCCACAACCCGGAGCGGCGAGGTCGATCGTCTTCCGCCCCGAGTTCGACCAGTGTGTCAGTTCGGCATCCGGGAGAGGTCCATGGGCGGCCACCGTGATCATGCGCTTGCCGTGCTCGCGCGCGTACGCCGTCGGATAGCTGCCCTGGTCGTCGACGAAGGTGCCGTCGTTGCCGGCTGCGACGACCACCAGGGACGAGTCGTAGCGCTCCAGCGCCGTCTCGACGCTGGTCATCGGCTGTCCGCTCTGGATGCTCCAGCTCAGGAGCCTGGCCTGGATGCTCTCGGTATAGCGGAGCGAGTCGGACACGCTTTCCGGGTTGATCCGCCAGTTGGGAGGCACACCCGCCCTCTTCTCGCGCGACACGACGTTCGCGATCGACAGCCGCAGCAGTCCTCGCAGCCGATTGGTGAGGTCGTCGGCCGGCATGCCGCCGAGAGCGAGGCTCGCGACCTCGGTGCCGTGCGCGCTTCGTTGGTATTGGGGATCGCGCGCCGGGAAGCCTCCGTTGCCGAACATGTTGGCGCCGAACCGCGGGAAGAACGAGAGTGCGATCCTCCGGACTCGGGAGCAGGGACACCGCGGGGTTGTTCTCCCGCAGGACGTCGAGGAGCTCGGCGGAGGCGAACCCGCACCGCCGCAATGCGCCGCGGTCAGAAGGACGCGCGGCCCGACGAGAGTGTCGTGCAGGCGCCGTCGCTCGACAGCGCATAGAAGGAGGTCTGAACCACCGCGTATCCCGTCTTCGTGGCCACCACGAACACCTCGTACGATGGCCGGTGAAGGGTGTAGCGGACGCCCTGGACGGGCGCCGCCGGGTCGTCGATCCGCTCGACGCGGATGGGGATTCCGCAACCGGTGAGGATAAGCGCGGCCGCGACGAGAACTCCTCGGATGGTCGGCATCCGAGCCTCCTTTCCGTTCTGGCTTGGGGCAGGGGCGTGGAGCGTCACAGCCGCACTGCCAGTTGCGAGTAGTGGATGACGACCTTCGGCCTCCCTTCGGGAACGATCGTCACGACGTCGTCGATCAGCGACTCGACGCGGCTCGGGACGTAGCCCTCGCCGGGGAGGTGGATCATCAGGCGGCCCTTGGTCTCGATGAAGCTCTGGATGAGGTCGATCATCTTGCTCATGGCCTGTTCGTCCGTCGCTCTCTGCTCGTGATGTGGGATCCGCCGCCGGCTGGGCTCGGCCCCTCGCGGTGCCGAGCCCAGCGGCGACGGGCTTCAGGACGCTCTCACCACCCGAGGTAGGGCGCCGAGACGAGGCTGGCCGAGCGCGACACGACGACGCGCTCGCTGGACAGAAGCTGTCCGACGACCACGCCCTCCCGGCCGAGCGAGATCCTGCCCTTGCCGAGGACCGCACCCGACAGCTGCGCCCGGGTGGCCAGCCGCGTCTTGCCTTCGACGGCGAAGATCACCTGGCCCGGAGCGAGGCCGGCGCCGAGCTCGACGACGGCGTCGGGGCGCAGCACGACGTTGCCGGCGACGCGCACGATCACCTCGGTCGTGCCGACGCCGGGCTCGAGCCGCAGCGTGCCGCGGCGGCCGATGACCAGGAGGTCGGCATCGATGACGTTCTGCCCGGCGGCGAGTGGAACGACGTGCACCGTGTCGTTCGCGATGCGGAGCTCGCCGAGCGCGAGAGTGGCGGTCAGCGCCTCGAGCGCGGCGCTGCGGTCGGCCGCCCGGGTGCTGGCGGCGGTGCACTGCGCCAGACGTGGTTCGCTGCCGGTGATGTCGGTGATCCCACCGACGGTGGCGCCGGTGGCCAGCGACACGCGGCCACCTCCGGTGACGGCATCGCCGCCGAGGGTGGCGTCGCGTGCCAGACGCAGGGCCGTTCCGGTGGACTTCGTCGCCACCGCGTCGCTGGCGGCGACGGCGGCGTTGCGACCGAGGCGCACGACGTCGGCGCAGACGTCGCCGTCGACGGTGGCGTCGCGCGCCAGGACGGAGATCACCGGCGACGGCGGCTCGACCGGCCAGCGGAGGACGGCGAAGTCACCGGTAACGACGTCGCCGGCGCAGCTGCCGGCGCCGTCGCAGCGGTCGTCGTAGGTGCCGGCGTCGGCATCGTTGCAGATCGACTCCGCCGGGTCGAAGCAGTTGTCCGCCGACTCGCTGCACAGGTCGGCGCACTGCGAGCCGCCGGTGCAGGGGTTGCCGGCGTGCATGGTGCAGGCGACGGCGCTGCAGGTGTCCGCACCGTTGCAGAAGAGCCCGTCGTCGCACGCCGCCCCGTCGGCGTCGGCGGCGCAGGCCGAGCTGCAGCAGTCGCCGTCGGCGGTGTTGCCGTCGTCGCACTGCTCACCGACCTGCGGCGTGCCGCTGCCGCAGTCGCACGCGTCGCCGATGCCGTCGGCGTCGACGTCCTCCTGCAGCGGGTTGGCGAGCGCGCGGCAGTTGTCGCAGGCGTCGCCGCGGCCGTCGGCGTCGCCGTCCGCCTGCGTCGAGTTGTACGTCGTCGGGCAGTTGTCGCAGGCGTCGCCGCGGGAGTCGAAGTCGGCGTTCTCCTGCAGCGGGTTGGCGATCAGAGGGCAGTTGTCGTTGCCGTCGCAGAGGCCGTCGCCGTCGCCGTCGGCGGCACCGGAGCCGACGCAGCTGTCGCAGGCGTCGCCGAAGGGGTCGCCGTCGGCGTTCTCCTGGCCGGGGTTGGCGACGGCGGGGCAGTTGTCGTTGCCGTCGCAGAGGCCGTCGCCGTCGGCGTCGGTGGTGCCCGGACCCGTGCACGCATCGCAGGCGTCGCCGACGCCGTCGCCGTCGCCGTCGGTCTGCGTCGGGTTGGCGACGAGCGGGCAGTTGTCGAGGCAGTTGGCGCGCCCGTCGCCGTCGCCATCGTCGATCAGGTCGGTCGTCGGAACGTAGCGGACGGCGTCGTTCGCGAGGCTGATCGCGCCCGGGCCGCCCCAGCGCAGGCCGATGCGACCGGTCTCGTTCTCGATGCCGGCGCCGGAGGAGGGGAAGCCGCCTCCGGTGTTGACGTACTGAACCCGGATCTCGTTCGAGCCCTCGTCGAGGACGAACTGGAACGTACTCGGGAAGCTCGAGCCGCAACACACGGGCACGGTGGTGAACTGGACGACGAGCTGGCGGGTGGGCGAGCTGCCGATGGTCTGGTAGCGGACCCCTCCGCCGGCGCCCGAGCCGGGTGGGTAGAGGTCGATCCAGAGGCCGGCGATGGTCGAGTTCGGCCCCGAGGTTTCCGGCAGCCCACCGCTGCTGCAGCAGCCGCTGCTCTGACCGGGGAGGAAGACGAGATAGCCGTTGCTCGAGATGTAGAAGCTCGTGTACGCGGTGCCGTAGTAGTTGAAGGTGAAGCCGATCGGCAGCGCGCCGCTCACCGAGTCGTCACTCAGACTGACGGCCGTACCGCTGGCGGCGATGTCGATGAAGGAGAAGATCGGCTCGCTGCCGTCGGGCGGGCCGACGGTGTCGGAGGCGCGATAGCAGCCGGTGGTGTCGGGCTTCTGCTGGGGCTCGCAGGCGTCGCCGAAGGTATTGCCGTTGGCGTTCTCCTGGCCGGGGTTGGCGACGGCGGGGCAGTTGTCGTTGCCGTCGCAGAGGCCGTCGCCGTCGGCGTCGAGCGTGCCGTTGCCGGCGCAGACGTCGCACGCGTCGCCGAGGCCGTCGCCGTCGGCGTCGACCTGCGACGAGTTGGCGACGCCGACGCAGTTGTCGCAGTAGTCGTCGATGCCGTCGGCGTCGCCGTCGGCGGTGTCGGGATCGCAGAGGTCGCCGAGGCCGTCGCCGTCGCAGTTCGCCTGCGCCGGATTGGCGATCGCCGGGCAGTTGTCGACGCCGTCGCAGTGGCCGTCGCCGTCGACGTCGGACGGCCCGGGGCCGACGCAGGTGTCGCAGGCGTCGCCGAAGCCGTCGAAGTCCGCATCCTCCTGGCCCGGGTTGGCCACCGGGCAGTTGTCGCAGGCGTCGTTCACGCCGTCGCCGTCGACGTCGGCGGTGTCGGGATCGCAGGCGTCGCCGATGAGGTCGCCGTCGCAGTCGGACTGCGAGGGGTTGGGAGCGGCGGGGCAGTTGTCGGCGAGGTCGCAGACGCCGTCACCGTCGCCGTCGGCCGGGCTCTGGGCGCAGACGCCGACTTCCTCGACGGCGGCCTCGAGGGCGCTCAGCCAGCCGCCGTCCTGGCTTCCCACGGGGGCGGCGTCGAACCAGTCCCAGGCGAGGAAGACGATGCGGCCGGAGCCGTGATTCATGCGCGCGACGGTGGCGCCGTGCGCGCTCTCGTAGATCGCGAGCGCCCCCGGCGGCAGGCTGGCCGTGACGAGCGCGGAGGTGGCGTTGTTGGCGGGCAGGGTCGCCGGCCCGCCGGCGAAGGCAGTGCCGGCGGCCGCCGCCGTGAGGCTGCTCGTCGTGGTGCTTGTCGTCGCCGTCGAGATCGAGAAGCCGAAGACGGCGTCGAGAACGTCCTCGTCGCTCGTCCGGTGGCCGTGCTTGACGAGCCCGCCGCCGGCGGCGACGAAGTTCGCGATCACCGCCCGCGCCGCGGGCGAGAGGGCGGGCGCGAGGTTGCCGTTTTCGGTCTCCGGGATCACGAGTACGTCCTTGCCGGCGAGAGCGGCGGTGAAGTCGCCGTCGGTGATGCCGGTGAAGGTCGTCACCGTGTGGCCGAGCGCCACGAGCGAGGCCTGCACGTTGTCGGACTCGGACGAGGACGAGTTCCCGCTGTCGACGTACGACGGGTTGTCGAAGACGACGACCTCTGCGGCGGGCGCCGCCGCGGCGAGTATCAGCAGGGCAACCCACGTCGCAGCGTGGGAGAATGTGATCCGTCCGACTCTTCCTTTGCGTCTCGTTTCCATGGACTCCCCTCTTCCTGGTCGGGGCGATGGCGCGCTGCGCGTCTCGCCACGTGGGTCGCTTCGGGCCGGCTCGGCCCCTGTGTGTCCGAGTGCACAGCGGGTGCCAGGCGTCCGTCGTCGGCGCGGCTCGCCACCGCGGCCGCCGGTGTCGGCCTAGCCCACCAGTCGACCGTCCGGCACCGTTTGCCCCGCCTGTCGGTCTGGTAGGCGCCGCCTGCACCGTGCTAACCCGCGGACGGGATGGGGGAACCACTGACTGTTCTCGAGCGCTACGTGCCGGCGATGGTGCGGCGGCGCCTGGTCGAGGGGGGTGGAGCGAGCGCCTGGATGGAGCGTCTCGACGGCGCGGTTCTCTTCGCCGACGTCGCCGGGTCGACGGCGCTGGCGGAGCGCCTCGCCGAGCGCGGCCCGCGCGGCGCCGAGGAGTTCGGCCGCGTGCTGAACGCGTTCTTCGCGCCGCTCATCGAGGCCGTGCACGCGCACGGCGGCGACGTCGTCAAGTTCGCCGGCGACGGGCTGTACGCCTTCTGGGACGCCGCGGGCGCGGGCGGTCTCGACGCTGCGGTGCGCCAGGCGGTGGCCGGCGGCCTCGCCGCCGGAGCTGCGCTCGAGCGCGCCGCGACGGGAGACGAAGCCCGTCTCTCGGTGCGCATGGGCATCGGCGCGGGCGGGTGCGGCGCCCTCGCCGTCGGAGAGGACGGGCGCTTCGAGTTTCTCCTCGTCGGAGCGGCCACCGTCCAGGCGTGCGCGGCGCAACAGGTCGCGCGGCCCGGCGACCTGGTGGCGAGCCCCGATGCGTGGGCGCTGCTCGCGGCCTCCGCGGCCGGCGACGTCCTCGACGGCGGCGCGGTGCGCATCCGAGGGCTGCGCGCCGACGAGCGGCCCGGCCGCCCCGCCGCCGCGGCCGCCGCGGCGGTCCCCGCTTCGGCGGCCGATCTCGCCGCCGCCCTGCGCTGCTTCGCGCCGCCGCCCGCGCTGGCGCGCCTCGCGGCCGGGCACGACGACTGGCTCGCCGAGCTGCGCCGCATCACCGCCCTCTTCGTGCAGCTCCCCGACTGGAGCACGGTGGGTCTGGAGGAGGCGCGCGCGACCTTGGCCGCGATCCACACCGTCCTCGACCGCTACGAGGGCCACGTGATCCGCCTCGGCATGGACGCGCGCGGCCCGGTGGCCAAGGCCGCCTTCGGCCTGCCGCCGCGCGCACACGAGGACGACGCGGTGCGCGGGGTGCAGGCGGCGCTCGACGTCTGCGCCGAGCTCGAGCGGCGCGGCGCGCGCGTCGCGATCGGCATCGCCAGCGGGCGTGCGTTCTGCGGCGAGGTCGGCGACGACCGCCGGCGGGAGTACACCACCGTCGGCGAGACCGTGCACCGCGCCGCCCGCCTCATGCAGAGCGCCGGCGCCGGCGTGCTCTGCGACGCCGCGACGCGCGCCGCCTGCGGCGAGCGGATCGATTTCTCTGCCCTCGTCGAGTTGCGGCTCAAGGGGATCGCCGAGCCGGTGGCCGCCTTCCGGCCGCGTGGGCGCGCGCGCGGCGTCGCGCCGTCCACGCGCACCTTGGTCGGCCGCGCGGCCGAGCGCGAGCGCCTGCTCGCGTGCGTGGACCGCGCGGCCGGCCGGGTGGGCTCGAGCATCGTCGTTCTCGAAGGCGAGGCCGGCATCGGCAAGTCGCGCCTCGTCGGCGAGGTCCTCGCCGGTGCCGCGGCGAGCGGCGTGCTGTCTCTCGTCGGCACCGGCGATGCGATCGAGTCGAACACGCCCTATCACGCCTGGCGCCCGATCCTGGCGCGACTGGTGGCCGGCGGCGACGTGCCCGTCGAGGGCGTGCCGACTCTCGCCGTCGTGCGCGCCGCACTGGCCCGTCTCGGGGACGATCGGCTGGCGGGCGTGCCGGTCGCGAGCCTCGCGCCTCTGCTGCTGCCGGTCCTGGGCGCCGACGCGGCCGACGATGAGGTGACGGCGCGGATCACCGGTGAGGCGCGCGTCGACGTGACGCACGCGCTCGTCGTGCGACTCCTCCAGCGCGAGGCGTCGGCGCAGCCGGTGCTCGTCGTCATCGAGGACGCGCACTGGGTCGATTCCGCCTCGTGGGCGATCTTCGAGCTGATGGCGGCGCGGGTGCAGCCGCTGCAGGCGATCGTGGCCACGCGGCCGGCGCAGGAGTCGTCGCCGTCGGCGCTGCGGCGGCTGCTGAACGCGGACGGCGTCGAGGTCGTGCGGCTCGGGCTCCTCGGGCCGGAGGAGAGCGCTCGCCTGGTCGCCGACCGCCTCGGCGTGAGGACCGTGGCGGCGCCGATCCTGAGCTTCGTCCTGGCCCGAGCGGGCGGGCATCCCTTCTTCGTCGAGGAGCTCGCCGCGGCCCTGCGCGAGACCGGCGTGCTGCACGTCAGCGGCGGCGAGTGCCGCCTCTCACCGGAGGCCGGGGATCTCGGCGCTCTCGATCTTCCGCAAACGGTCGAGGGGACGCTGACCAGCCGCATGGATCTCCTCGAGGCGCGCCAGCAGCTCGTCCTCAAGGTCGCGAGCGTCGTCGGCCTCTCGTTCTCCGCCGGCGTGTTGCGCGACCTCTATCCGGTGGCGGCCGACCGGCGGCATCTCGACGGCGATCTCGCCCACCTCGAGGAGCGCGACCTGATCCGCCGGCGCGACGACGACACCTACGCCTTCAAACACGCGATCACGCGCGACGTCGCCTACGAGCGCCTCGCCTTCGCGCAGCGCCGCCAGCTCCATCGCGACGCCGCCGAGTGGTACGAGCGGACGCACCGCGGCGACCTGCGCGCCCTCGACCCGCTGCTGGCGCACCATTGGAGTCGCGCCGTCGACCCGCAGCGGCCCGAGCCGGCGGTCTGCGCCCACGCCGTCGACCTGCTCGAGCGCGCCGGCGAGCAGGCGATCGAATCCTACGCCAACGGCGAGGCCGTGAAGCTGTTCGGCGAGGCGCTGAAGATGGAGTCGCTGCTCGGCGCCGGCGAGTGGCGCCGCCGCCGGGCGCGCTGGCGACGCCATCTCGCCGACGCCAACAACCGCCTCGGCCGGATCCCGGAGGCGATCGACAACGCGCTCGGCGCCCTCGTCGATCTCGATCGCCCCTTCCCGAGCGACAAGCTGCGCCGCTACACGGGCATCCTCGGACAGCTCGCTCGCCAACTGCGCCATCGGCTGCTCGGCGCCACCGCTCGCGGCCTCGACGGTGCCGCCCGCGACGAGGCCCTCGAGGCGGCCCATCTCTACGAGATCCTGGGGCTCATGTGGTACGTGACGCTCGACGGGGTGCCGGCGACCCTGGCCAATCTCCTCGCCGTCAACCTCGCCGAGCGGGCGGGCCCCTCTCCCGAGCTGGCCACGAGCAGTGCCATGATCGCGCTGTCCGCCGGCGTGCTCCTCGGGCCGAAGCGCAGCGAGCACTACTTCCGGCTCGGCCTGGAGGCCGCGCGCGCCGCGGGCGATCGCTATGGGCACGGCCGCCTCTGCTACACCCGCGCTCTCGTGCACACGGGCGATGCGCGCTGGCCGCAGGTGGAGGCCGACCACGCCGAGGCGCTGTCGACGTTCGAGGAGATCGGCGACGCGCGCTGGCGCGACATCGTGCGGATCCAGCTCGCCTCGACCGCCTTCCTGCGGTCGCGCTACGGCGAGGCCCGCCGCCTGTACGAAGCGGCCGCGGCGTCGCCGCGCGAGCGCGGCGACGTGCAGGCGCAGGCGTGGGTGAGCGTCGGCCTCGCGATCTGTCTCGCGGTCGAGGGCCGCATGGTGGAGTCGCTCGAAGCTTCGGACCGCCTCGCGAGCTGGCTGGCGAACAACTTCGCCCATCTCGCCGATCGCGGCAGCGAGTTGGTCATCCTCGGGGCGCGTGCCGTCGCCTTCCACCGCCTCGGTCGCATCGACTCGGCGCTCGATACCGTCGAGGTGTCACTTCGCCTGGTGCGCGAGTCGCCGCCGCTCACCTGCTACGTTCTGCCCGCCTACACGCAGACGGCAGAGGTCTGCCTGCGTCTGTGGGAGCGGGGAGACGTCGACCCCGCCCGCATCGAACGCCTGTCGGCCGAGGCGGTCGCGAACCTGGCGCGCTATGCCCGGCTCTACCGCCTCGGCCGCCCCGCCGCCGATCTGTGGAGCGGCAATCTCGCCTGGCTGCGCGGCCGGCGCCGTCGGGCGCTCGCGTCGTGGACGCGATCGCTCGAGTTGGCGCGGCGCCTCGGGCTCGCGCGCGAGGAAGGCCTGGCGCACTACGAGCTCGGGCGCCGATCCGCCGACGGGCGGGAGCACCTCGAGCGCGCTCGAGAGATCTTCCGCTCTCTCGAGCTGCCGCTCGAGAAGGCGGACGTCGAAGGCGCGGCGGCGATCACGCCTCGCGCCGGCGTCGCTTCCTCGGCCGCCTGACCGCGTCCTCCTCGATCGGTTCCCACGGCTTGTAGGTACAGACCATGTGGTAGCGGGCGAGATCGCGCCGGCAGACCTCGTACTGATAGTAGGCGCCGGCGAGATTCCGGTGCTGCCACTCCGTCCGGAGCCCGAGCGCGTGGAGCACACGGCCGAGCGGCAGGGCCGCGATCGCCTGCGCGTGCAGAAGTCGGGCGGAGGGCAGGACGTAGCGGGTGATGTCGGCCCAGCGCGTCTGGATGAATCCGGCCCGGCGGAACGCCGCCGACGCCTGCTCGAGGGAGGGGATACCCGGGACCGCCCACGAGCGCAGCCACTTGTCGAGCGCCGCCCGCTCCGCGACCGTGTACACCGCACGTGTGCAGTACGCGTCGGCGATGAGGAGACGGCCGCCGGGCTTGAGCAGGCGATGCGCCTCGCGGGCGAAGGCCCCGAGGTCGGTGGCGTAGCAGGTGCTCTCGAGCGCCCAGACCACGTCGAAGCTCTCCGCCGGCAGCTCCGTCTTGCCGTAGTCGCCGCAGAGGAACTCGACGCCGTCGACGCCGGCGGCGGCGGCGTTGGCTGCGGCCTTCTCTCTCTGCCGCCGGCTGAGCGTGACGCCGATGACGGGACTCTTGTACTTCTGGGCCAGGAAGATGGCGCTGCCGCCGACGCCGCAGCCCGCGTCGAACACCCTCTCGCCGCGGCGTAGGCCGCCGAATTTGGCGAGAACCTCGTTCTGGCGGGCGAGCGCCTGCCGCAGGGTCCAGGTGCGCGAGTCCCAGTAGCCGATGTGGAGTGAGCGGCTCGCGTCGAGATCCCAGAAGCAGCGGTAGTCGGCGTGGCTCTCGTCGAAGTAGGCGACGACGTCCGGGTTCGACGGGTCGGAGGGCTGCGGTTTGTCGATCAGGGCGGCGAGCGCCTCGAGGCGGCGCTGCAGCTCCGCGCCGCACTCTAGAACTGTCGACCCCCCGGGGAGCTTCGCCAGGAGCGACGCGAGAGCGGTCATCGTCCGCCTCCCGCGCGTCCGCGGACGGGCTCGACCGCCGACGTTTCGGCCTCGTCGTCGACATCGAGGTGATCCTCGCCCAGGATCATCTTGGAGATGTCCCGCTCGCCGTACCCTGCGGCGCGCCAGCCGGCCCGCAAGCCGGACATCACCGCCGCCTCGACGCAGCTGGCGTTGAGGCCGTTGAAGGTCCAGTCGCCGGCCAGGTACAGATTGGAGAACCCCGAGCGATCGCTGCGGATGCGAGCGCAGGTGCTTCCCGGCAGCGAGAGCGTGTAGCGTTCGCTCGGGTCGATGTTGGCGATCCAGAACTGATCGCGTGCGCGGTTGCTGCCCGTCGAGTGATCGGTGACGACGAGCGCGTCCCAGTCGAAGGAGCCGTTCGCCGCCATCGCGGGCCAAAGGTGGTGCAGCTCGTCGCGCAGCGATTTGTGCATGCGCCGGTAGACCTTCGCCTTCATGCGGGCGGGGAAGGTCGGATCGGTGTAGGGCGCGGGCTCGTCGACGGTGTCCTCCATCGGTCCGCAGAAGTAGGCGACCTGTTTGGGCATGTTGGTCGGCGGCCAGGCCTCGGTCTGAATCGTCTGCGACATGTCCCCCCAGGTGTCGATCGGTTCGATGAAGGCGGTGAGCAGCGGCCCTTGCAGCTTCGGCTCGCGCTCCGGGTCGTGATGGATGATCCGCCGGGGCCAGCCGAGCTCCTCGATGCCGCGGTTGAGCCAGAGCTGGAACGCCTGCGTGCGCACGGTCTTGACCTCCTCGACCATGCTCTTCCAGCGCGGCCGCGCTGCGATCAGCTCGGGGCAGATGTGGCGCAGGGAGCCCACCGGGATGCCGAGGACGACCTCGTCGAAGCCGTCCACCTTGGCTCCGTGCTCGAGCGTCCTGCGGCGTTCGTAGGGCGGGCCCACCCACGCGCTCCAGGCCGACTCGAGGTTCACGTAGGTCTTCGTCGACAGCTCCTCGATCGCCTCGCCCTCGTTCAGCTTCGACAGGTCCGGCTCGTTTGGCCAGCACTCGAGATCGCCCACTCGGATGAGCGGTTTGTACCCGGCGGCATCCTTCGGCGTGGCCTGAAGGCCGAAGTGGATCTTGGCGATCGATCGGCCGTCGGGTGCGAGCTCTAGGCCGTCGACGCGGTGGAAGAACTCGAACTTCACGCCGATCGCGTCGAGATGTCGATAGAGGGGAGCGAAGACGACGTCGCCCATGCTGCCGCGCATCTTGAACAGGAAGGAGCGGCGGTAGGTGAAGAGCATGCGGCCGACGCAGCGCAACATCGTGCCCGCGGCCGCGCGCGGCTTGTCGACGTCGCCGCCCTCGAAGGCGAAGCTCTGCGAGTAGAACGTCCGGACCCACTCGGAGTCGAGCGTGCGCTGGTCGAGAACCCAGCGGCCGAGCCAGGTCCGGTACTCGAGATCATCGATGATCTCGAAGCCGCCGAGGAGGACGCCGTCGGCGAGGATGCCGAGAGCCGAGGCGGCGCCGAAATCCAGCATGCTCCAGATGCGGCCGATGGGGGTGTCGGTGCCGACGTGGTCCTTCAGCCGTCGCCGGATCCACTCGAGGATCCACCGCAGCCCGCCGATGGCGATGCGGGACGCGGCGCTGCCGAGGTCGCCCGCGGCCATGCGCGCGGCCAGGAAGTCGGCGAGGCCGGCGAGGAAGTTCGCCGGGTGGGTGCGGTCGCCCGGCAGGACGAAGCCCTCGGCCTCGAGCACCGCCTCGGTGTCGCCGTCGAGGCGCCAGTCCGGGTCGGCGTCGGCCAGGAGCGGCGCGATGTGCTCGTCGAGCAGATAGGAGCGCAGGAACGCGATCATCTCGACGACGAACGCGAGCGGCGTCGAGGCGATGGATGCGTCCGGATCCTCGCCCGGCCAGCGGCCGGGTCGATCCGGCATGCGGACGGGGGCAACCTTCCAGCTTCCGCCGCCGACGGGTCGCGCGAGAGCCGTTAGGTCGAACGGCTCGAAGCCCCAGAGAATCGGGTCCTCGAAGCGCGACGCGTCGAGGCACTTCAGCGACCTGTAGCACTCTCGCATCATGCGGAAGGCGTTCTCGTAGAAGCCGAACCAGATGTGGATGCCGTGCTCCTCGATGCGCTGGTAGCGGCGGGCGTCGCGGCCGCTGGCGCCCTTGCCGCCGAGCCGCCACCCCAGCTGGTAGACCGTGATCCGGTAGCGCTTGTGCCAGTCAGGAACCCGCGTCAGGGCCCAGGCGGCGGTGATCGCGCCCACACCGCCGCCGAGGATGGCGATCCTGCGGATCTCCCCCGTCGGCTCCGGCAGCGGATCTGGCTTCGGTTCCTCCTTGCCCTCGCACGCCAGAGCCAGGGTCTGGGCGGCGGCGACGCCGAGGTCGACGACTGTCCGCGGCACGAAGGTCGCGGCGTCGTAGGCGCGGAGCCACCACGGCACCGAGGCTCCGGGTGCCGGCGCGCGCCAGATCTCCTGGCCGGCCTCGAGCTCGAAGGAGAACTTCATCTCGTACGAGAGCAGCGAGCGGCTGCGGTCGTGCAGGCCGAGTTCGCGTGCGAGGGGATGCGGAGAGCGCTCGCGCAGCCGCAGCTCGAAGGGATCCTTCAGCAGGTAGCCGTAGGACACGTCGCGGACGCGCATGTCGGTCTCGACGACACCCCGGTAGGCCGCGGCCTTGGGGTTGTGGCTGTCGACGAACTCCTTGCGGAAGGCGCAGCGCGCATTGGGGGGCCAGAAGGCGCTGAGGGCCGGCAGGTAGGCGGCACCGGGGATCTCGAGGCGCTGGAGCAGCTCGCGGCGCAGGTCGCCCGCCGCCATGCGCATGCTGGTCCAGGCCTTCTTCTCCTTGCTGCCGCGGCCGCCGATGCGGTCGACCGACAGCACGTCGCGCCAGCGCCGCTTCGGCGGTCGATACTGCTCGTCGACGACGAAGGCGGCGACGGGAAAGCGGCGCGGCCAGTCTTCCTTTTTCGGGAACTTGGCCCACTCCTTGGCGAAGCCGTAGGTCTCGCGACCCTGCACCACCGCCTGCGGGTTGTCGACGAAGATCCAGGGCGAGAAGAGCATCGGCGCGAGCTGGCCGCGCCGCCGGATCGGGATCCAGACCGCCAGCTCGTACTCGTACGTTCCGCCGAGCTCGAACCACGGCTGGAAGCGCGACTGGATGTAATCGAGGGAGCTGTAGGCGAAGAGAACGAACGGCGCGATCGGCGCGTAGGCGACCCGGCCGCTCGGGTCGTGATTGAGCTGGTCGTCGACGAGGCGCTCGAGGCAGGACATGTCGGCGCGAAAGACGAAGCCCCACATGTACGTGCCGTAGATCATGAACGGCTGGGGCGAGCCCGACAGCTGCCAGCGGTTGACGTACGGGAGCAGTCTGCCTCTAGCCACGGGCCACCTCCTCTTCGTCGAGCTCGTCGATCCGCGCGGCGGCGCGGGCCGCGAGCCAGGCGTCGTGCATCGACGTTCCGTCGGCGAGCGCCATGCCGTCGAGGTGCGCCTCGCGGGCGATGCCGAGCGGCCGGCCGAGGATCGCCTGGGCGGCGCGCATCCCCGACATGACCGCCGCCTCGACGCAGCCGACGTTGAGGCCGTTGAAGGTCCAGTCGCCGGCGAGCGCCAGGTTGTCGAAGCCCGACTCCTCGCTGCGCAGGCGTCGCGAGGTCGTCCCCGGCAGCGAGAGCACGTAGAGGTCGCTCGGATTCACGTTGGCGCCGTAGTACTGCGCCCGGAGCCGTTGCTCTCCCGTCTGCCCGGCCGGCGCGTGCAGGTAGGCGTAGTCGAGGCCGCCCTGCGGGCAGACGCCCGGCAGCAGGTGGCGGAGGTGCTTCTGCACGAAGGTGCGCATCTCGCCGAAGGCGCGTTCCTTCATCTGCGCCGGGAAGTCGTAGGACGTGTACGGGGCGGGCGCCGGCGGGTGATTCGACAGGGGCCCGCAGAAGTACGCCACCTGCTTCGGTTCGGGCGAATCGTGATTCTCGGCCGCCAAGGTCTGGCTGAAGTCGGCCCAGTTCTCGATCGGCCGCTCGTACGTGGTCATCAGCGGGCTCGGCCCGGGGTAGCCGGACTCCGTCAGCGATTTGGTCAGCCACAGCTGGAAGGCCTGCGTGCGCGCGGTTCCGACCTCCCGCACCATGGCGCGCCAGCCGGGATCCGCCTCGATCAGCTCGCCGCAGATGCCGGGCAGGGCGCCGAGCGAGATGGCGAGGACGATGCGGTCGAAGGTCTGTCCCTCGCGATCCGACGCCTTGCCCTGCTTCAAGGTGAGGCTCTTCTCGCACGCCGGTCCCCACGGGCTCCAGGCCGATTCGAAGTCGACCGGGTAGCCTGTGTCGTGCTCCACGCGGCGGATCTGGTCGCGCTCGGCGAGCAGGTCGATCTCCGGCCGGTTCGGCCAGCACGGGCTATTCTTCACCCACCGCAGGTACGGGTAGGTCCTCGCATCCGCCGGCGTGGCCTGCACGCCGAGCTCGATCGAGTCGACCGAGGTCTTGTCGGCGGACAGGGCGAGCTTCTTGACGCGATGGAAGAACTCGAAACGCACGCCGCGCTTGCGGAGGGCGAGGCAGAGGAAGGCGCCGCGGTAGCCGAACAGCATCGACAGCAGGGCACGGATCGCCGGCCCCGCAGCCGTGGCCGGCGCCTGCGGGTTGCCGGCGGCGTAGGCGAAGGACATCGCGTGCAGAACGCGGGCGTACTCCGATTGCAACGTCGCTTCGCCGGCCCCGTGCCGCCGCAGCCAGCCGATGACCTCCTCGTCGACGCGGTCGAAGTCGCCGCCGTACGGAAGCACGTCGAGGAGCAATCCGACGACGATGGTGATCGCCAGGTCGGTCAGAATCACGCTGCGCTGCGCGGTGGAGTCGAGAGCGGTCAGGGGCGTGGCCGAGCCGAGGAGCCGCCGCAGACGCCTCGCCGGAACGAGCACGCTCTCGGCGTCTCCTCCCAGCGACTCGGACCACAGGTCGGGATTGCGGGCGAGGACGGCGAACCGCTTGGCGAGACGCCGCACCTCCGTGCCCTTGCGCGAGCCGCCGCCGAGCACGGCCTGCTCGCCTCCGAGCTCGGAAGCCAGCCAGCCGAGGAGCGGCGCGATGGGCTCCCCCTGCACCCGAGACGCGTTGTCGCCGGGAAGGCCCGCAAGCGGCGGGAACGTGATCGGGCGTGGCGTCCAGGTCCCGTCGGCGCCGCGCTCCTGGAGCAGCACGTGGTGCTGCGGCTCGAAGCCCCAGAACATCTCGTCGCCCGCCGGCCAGTTCGTCAGCTCGCCGGCGGCCTTCAGCTCGCGGTAGCACGCCCGCATCATGGCGAAGGCGTTGTCGTAGAAGCCGAACCACCCGTGCAGGCCGTGCTCCTCGATGCGCTCGCCGGCGAGCGCGTTGCGCCCGCTCGCCCCCTTGCCGCCGAGGCGCCAGCCCATCTGGTAGACGGTGATCTTGTAGCGCCCGCCGAGCTTCGGGTCCGACAGCGCGAAGGCCGCGGCCATGGCGCCGACGCCGCCGCCGAGGATGGCGATGTTGCCCTCCGGCAGAGGCTTGATCCGGCGCCGGCGAGGAGCCCGGGGCGGCGGGATCAGGATCGACTCGACCGCGTCCTTCAGCCGTGCGCCGAAGTCGACGATCTTCCGTGCCGGCGTCCGCGCCAGCTCGCACAGCGTCTCCGCGAGACCGGGCATCGCCGTATCGGACGGGGCCCGCCAGACCTCGCGCGCCTCGCCGAGGCTCACGCGGCAGCGCATCTCGTAGGCGAGCAGCGGCCGCTGGCCGCTGTGCAGACCGAGATCGGTCGACAACGGGTGGCTCGCCGTCCTCGGCAGCGACAGGCGGTAGTTGTTGCCGAGAAGGGCGCCGTTGCTGGTGTGGCCGGCGGCTCGCAGCGGCCGCACGCGACTCTGGATCTCGACGATGCTGGTGTAGCAGGCCCGGCCGCCGTCGAGCGCGTCGGGGAACTGCTTGAGCTGAACCATCGCGCCGTTCGGCGGCCAGAAGCTCCCCAAGGCCAGCGGCGTGATCCCGGAGGCGCGGCCCGCGGCCGCCTCGATGAGGCCGTTCTGGAGCTCGAGCGCGGCATCGTCGAAGTGAAGCCACTTCTTGTTCGTCGCGTCCTCGCTTCCCAGGCGCACGAGGTAGAGCACGTCGCCCCAGTCGCCGACGGCCTTCTCGCCGAACTCCTTCATCCGCAGGCTGACGATGCGGAATCTTCGCGGCCATTCCGTGTGGTTCAGGTAGCTCACCTCGAAGGGCACGCCGTAGCGCTCGCGGAGCTCGACCGTGGCCGTCGGATCGTTGCTGAAGGCGTAGGGGACAAAGAACATGGGCCCGGCGACGCCGCGGCGGCGGATCGGCACGCACAAGCTCAGCTCGCATTCGTCCCAGCGGTCGGGCCGCATCGGGCGATCGCGCAGCGGCGTGCCGGGAACGCTGAACTGAAGCAGGACCAGCGGCGCCAGCGGCTCGTAGGCGACGCTACCGGTCGGGTCGAGGTTGAGATAGCGGCGGCAGAGGCTGTCGAGGTGGTGCAGGTCGGCGCGGAACACGAAGCCCCACATCTGTGTCCCGCGCGGCTCCGGCTGCTGCATCCACGGCTGCTCCTGGGGCATCGTCCCCACCTGTCCTTTCACGTCCGCTGGCGGACGCCTTCGTTTGCGAGTTCCGAAGAACACCCCTGGTGCCGACGCCACAGTGCCGCCGGCGGAGGGATCAGGTCGTCATGATCGCGGCGCGCCTCTCGTCAGCGGATGCCGTACGCCTTGAGCTTGTCGTGCAGCGAGCCGCGCGACAGCCCGAGGATCCTCGCCGCCGCCGATACGTTGCCTCTGGTCTGGTCGAGGACCAGCCCGAGATAGCGCGACTCGAAAGCGGCGCGCGCCTCGCGCAGCGGCCCCACCTCGGGGATCCAGCGCGCCGCCGCGCCGTCCGCACGATCGGGCGGCGGGGATGCGTCGTCGGCCGGGGACGCCACCGCCGGCGCCGCCCCCGGTACCGCCGCTTCGCCGGCGGTGATCTGGGCCGAGAGCTCGGCTGGCGTGATCCAGCCCTGCGGCGCGACCATCACCACCGCCCGCTCGATCTCGTTCTGCAGCTCGCGCACGTTTCCCGGCCAGGAGTACGCCCGCAGCGCCGCGAGCGCCGTCGGGCGCAGGCCGGCGACGGGCTTGCCGAAGTTCTCCGTCGTCCGCCGGAGGAAGTGCGCCGCCAGCAGGTCGATGTCCTCGACGCGCTGGCGCAGCGCCGGAATCGCGATCGGGAACGTGTTCAGCCGATAGTAGAGATCCTGCCGGAAGCGGCCCTCGGCGATCCCCTGCTCGAGATCGGCGTTGGTCGCCGAGATCACGCGCACGTCGACGCGTCGCGGTGCCGTCTCGCCGACCGGCACCACCTCGCCGTTCTGCAGAACGCGCAGCAGCTTCACCTGCATCGAGGGCGTCATCTCGCCGACCTCGTCGAGGAAGATCGTGCCGCCGCTGGCGACCTCGAAGAAGCCCTTGCGATCCTCGAGGGCACCGGTGAACGCGCCGCGCCGATGGCCGAAGAGCTCGCTCTGCAGCAACTCCTCCGACAAGGCGCCGCAGTTCACCGCGACGAAGGGCTTGTCGGCGCGCGCGCTGTTGTAGTGGATCGCGCGCGCGATGAGCTCCTTGCCACTGCCCGTCTCGCCCCGCAGCAGAACCGTCACCGGAGCCGTGATCGCCCCTTCGACCAGCCGGAAGACGCGCTGCATCGCCGGGCTCGCGCCGACGATGTCGGAGAACCGGCTGCTGCGCGCCACCTCGCGGTTCAGGAGTGCGACCTGCTGACGCAGCCCCTCCTCGGAGGTCTTCACCTGGCGATAGAGGCGGGCGTTGTCGATCGCCACGGCGATGCTCTGCGCCAGGGCGTCGAGGAGCCCGAGATCGCCGTCGGTGAAGGCGCTCACGCGCGAGCACCTCACCTGGATGACGCCGACGATGCCGTGGCGCGATCGCAGCGGCGCGGTGAGGAGCGAGCGCGTCTCCATGCCAGTCTGGCGGTCGACCTCCGGATACCAGCGCTCGTCGCGGCTGGCGTCGTGAACGATCTCGGCGACGCCGGTGCGCACCACCCAGCCGGCGATGCCGCGGTCGACGGGCACGCGCACCGCGGCGAGGCGGACGTCGACCTCCGGCGCCGCCTCCGCCGTATAGGGGAAGTAGAGCTCGCGGCCGGTCTCGTCGAGCAGCAGCAGAGCGCTGCCGTCGCCGCCGAGGATCTCGCGGGTCTTGTGAATGACCACCGGGACGAGAGCATCGAGGTCGAGCAGCTCGCTGAACGACCGGGTCACGTCGATCAGGACCTCGAGCGAGGGGTTCATCTGGCCCTCGATGCACGCGCGACTGGCTGCAGCGCGAGCGTGACCGGATTCCCACCCGACGCCTTCGTTGGTCCCCCCCCAGGATAGAACGACACCGCCGCCGCGCTAGCGGACTTGCGGGCACGGTGTCAACCCGCTCCGCGACACCCCGCTCGGCGCCGGCAGGGTGCGGTTCGCCGCGAGCGCGCGCCGCATCCAGAGCGGCGCTTCACGCCGCCGTTCCCCCCGGTCGGGGCTGTGGTATGGGCAGTTCCGCGCGCGCCGCGAAGACGACGGCGCGCGCGCCCGAGGAAATCGACGTGGCACAGAATCGAATCGCCCTGCTCGCGGCCGCAGCCACCCTGCCGACCGGCATGCGGCGCGGTGGCAGTGACAATCGTCGCGCCATGCGAATCCGGCTCGCCGAGGGAGCGCTCTGAGCCGCGCCCGACTCGGCGACGCACGCGACATGGCCCAGCGCGCCCCAGGGATCGACGTCTCGCCCGCGCGGTTGACCAAGGTCTTCAGCCGGGTGCGCGACCTGGTGCTGGTCACCGGCACCAACGGCAAGACCACCACCGCGCACCTCATCGAGCAGATACTGGCGCGCGCCGGCCGCTTCCCGATCCGCAACCGCGACGGCGCCAACCTCGTCCCCGGCCTGGTCGCCACCCTGTCGAGAGCGTTCTTCGCGCGCCGCCGTCCGGTGGTGCTCGAGGTCGACGAGGGCTCGCTCGGCGACGTCGTGCCGCCGGCGCGGCCTTCGCTGTTCGTGGTCACCAACGTCTTCCGCGACCAGCTCGACCGCTACGGCGAGGTCGACGCGGTCAGCGCCGAGATCCGCCAGGCGCTGCTCGACTCGCCCGCGGACTGCACCGTGGTCGCCAACGCCGACGATCCCGCGGTCGCCGCGCTGGCGCAGGACTGCGGCCGCCCCACCGTCTTCTTCGGTCTCGAGCACGAGGGCGAGGCGGGCCTCGGCCCTTCCGCCGATTCCGTCCTCTGCCCGCGCTGCAGCGCCACCCTCTTCTTCGCCCACACCTACCTCTCCCACCTCGGCCACTACCGCTGCCCGCGCTGCGGCTTCGCGCGGCCGACGCCCGACGTCGGCGCACGCGCCCGCACCGGCACCGGCGCCGGCGGCACCGCCTTCGCTCTCGACGGCGTCGAGACCTCGACCCCTCTCGCCGGCACCCACGGCCTCTACAACGCCGTCGCGGCGCTGGCCGCGGCGCGCGTGCTGCGCATCCCGGACGCGCTCGCCCTCGATGTCGTGCGCACCGCCCGACCGATGCCGGGCCGCTCGGAATGGATCGACCACCGCGGGCGGCGCGTCTTCCTCGCGCTGGCGAAGAACCCGGCCGGCTTCGAAGCCGCCACCCGCACGCTCGCCGCCCTGCCCGCCCCGAGGCGCGTGCTGCTGCTCCTCAACGACCGCTGGGCCGATGGCCACGACGTCTCGTGGATCTGGGACGCCGACTTCGCCGGCTTCCGCGGCGATCGGGTCTGGGTGGGCGGCACGCGCGCGGAGGCGCTGACCCTGCGCCTCAAGTACGCCGGCGCAGCGCCGCCGCTGGCCGAGTTGCCGCCGCATCGCGCCGCCTTCGACGCCGCCATCGCCGCCACCCCGAAGGGCGAGACGCTCTGCGTCGTGCTCAACTACACCGCCATGCTCGACCTCTTCCGCGCCCTGCGAAAGCCGCTGGTGCCGCGATGATCGAGATCGCCTGGATCTTCCCCCGCCACCTCGGCACCTACGGCGATCGCGGCAACCTCCTCGCGCTCGAGTACCGCGGCGCGCGCCGCGGCATCGCCGTGCGCAGCCACGCCGTCGAGCCCGGCGAGCGCCTGCCCGCCGCCGACCTCATCCTCATCGGCGGCGGCCAGGACCGCTTCCAGGCCAGCGTCGCCGAGGCGGTCGCCGCGCTGCGCGACGCGATCGCCGCCCGCTGCCGCGATGGCGCCGTCGTCCTCGGGGTCTGCGCCGGCTATCAGATCCTCGGCCACTTCCACCAGTTGCCCGACGGACGACGCATCCCCGGCCTCGGTCTGCTCGACGTCGAGACCGTCGCCGGCGGCGACCGGATGATCGGCAAGATCGTCGTCGAGCCGCACCCCGACACCGGCCTGGCGTCCCGCATCGTCGGCTTCGAGAACCACTCGGGGCGCACCCACCTCGGCTCGGACCACGACCTGCGCCCGCTCGGCAGGGTCGTCGCCGGCCGCGGCAACGACGGCCGCGACGCCCACGAGGGCGCATTCAAAGGGAACGTCTTCGGCACGTACCTGCACGGCCCGCTGCTGCCCAACAACCCGGAGCTGTGCGACCTGCTCCTGCGGCGCGCCCTCCAGCGCCGCGGCCAGAGCGGCGAACTGGCGCCACTCGACGACGCCGTCGAGCGCGCCGCGGCGGCGGCGTTCGAGGAGATCTCTCGTTAGCACCAACCCCAAAGAAGAGACGGAGGACGTCCGCACGCGAGCCCTTGGATAACGGCGCCGACGGCGCTATGGTCCGCGCAAGCTCGGCTCCGGCCACGACGGGGCGGAAGGCACGAGCGGGAGGTTCGATCACCATGCAGGCTCCGGGACGGAGGCGACGGTGGCTGTATCGAAACGCTCCGCGCTGCTAGGCGCGTTGAGCTTCCTCGCCTGCCTGCTGCCGATGCGGGCGCGCGCCGCCGAGTGCACCGGCGACTGCGCCGGGGCCGGCCGCGTGGTCGCCGCCGACCTCACGCTGATGATGCAGATCGCCGCCGGCGCGCGCGATCCGCTGGAATGCTCGGCGGGCGACCCGGACGGCGAGATCAGCGCCGAGGACTTCGAGCTCGCGCTGCACAACCTGTTCGGTGGCTGCGAGCCGCCGCTCGAGTACGAAGGCCTCACCGCGGAGACGCGGCGCGTCGTCTACCCGACCCGCAGCGTGAACCTGACCCAGGCGGCCGCGATTCTGGCCGCGCTCGAAGCCAGCGCGGCGAGCGACGAAGGCGAGCTCACCGAGCTGGTCGAACGACTGCTGAGCGAGCAGGGCGTCGCCCCCGGCGGGATCGGCGCAGTCGTCTTCCTCGCCCTGCGCGAGGAAGACGACTGCCAGGAATGCCTGGCCACCTGCAGCGGCCGCTGCGTGCAGGGGCCGCGCGGCGACTGCTTCTGCTACGAGCGGCTGCCGACCGATCCGCAGCGGACGATCCTGGTTCTGCTGCTCGAGCGCGCCGAGGACGAGGAGTTGGCGCTCGCCACCGAGCGCGTCGCCTGCGCGGACCACCTGTTGAGCGCCGGCGTCGCCGACAACTTCGCCACCGCCAACGGAGTCGAGCCGAGCTCTCCGAGCGCGGGCCTCGCCGCCGCCATCCTGCAAGGGACCGGTAACCCGTCGGCCAACTTCGATCAGGGCACCGTCGATCGCGCCCTCGCGCACCGGTTCACGCTACCGCAGGGGATGTGCCTGGTGGGCGGGAGGGTGATCGTGCGCGCGCGCCCCATCTCGGGGAATCCCAGCCCCGGCAGCCGCAACGACATCCTCCGCTTCGGCTTCGCCAACTCGGCCGGCCAGTTCAGCGGCCCGAACTGGGGCGCCTACTTCGGCACCGGCAACACCGGCCTGCCCATCCTGCTGAACAAGCAATGGACGCCCAGCAACTACCCCGTCCCCGGCATCTCCTTCCTCTTCGACCTCGCGGTCCTGCCCGGCGGCGGCAACCTCGTGCCCCAGCTCGAGACGAATCGCTTCCTCGACGTGTACATGCAGGACGACTCGAGCCTCGACCACGTCGACCTCGTGCACCGCCTCTGCAACTGCGCCACGCCGACCCCGACGTTCACCGCCACCCGGACGCGGACGGCCACTCCCATCCCCACCCCGACCGCGACGGCGACGCCGACCCGGACCCCGACCCCGAGCCCGCTGCCGACGCCCACCGACACTCCGGCGCCGCCGATCTGCGAGCTCGCGCTCTGCAAGCAGTCGATCCCGGCCGGGCTGACCGGATTCCCCTTCAGCTCGACGAACCCCGCGCTTCAGGGCATCAGCGTCGACGACGGCCAGTGCGTCGTCTCCACCGTCCCGTGCAGCTCGTTCGTCGACATCCGCGAGCTACCGCAACCGGGCGTCACGATCACCAACATCTCCTGCTCCTTCATCAACCCCGGGGGCGGCTACAACATCCTCGGGACGACCAGCAACTCGACCGCCGGCTACGAGCCCGGCGACGACTATGTTCTCTTCGTCCTCACGCCGGGGGCGTTCTTCGAGTGCATCTTCACCAACACCGTCGTCGTGAGCCCGAGCCCGACCGCGACCGCGATCCTGACCCCGACGCCCTCCCTTACGGCGACGGCGACTCCGTCGCGCACCTCCACCGCGAGCGCGACGGCGACGTCGATCGCCACCGCGACCAGCACCGCGAGCGCCGTTCCGACCGCGACCGCGAGCCACACCCACACTCCGATCCCGACCGCCACCCGCACGTCCACCGCGATTCCGACCGGCACCGCCACCCGCACCGCCACGCCGATCCCGACCGCAACCACGACCGCGACCACCACTCGCACCCCCACCTCGACCACCGCGCCGGCGACCGCCACGGCGACCGGCACGCCCGGGCCCTGCGTCTCGCCGCCGGCGAACTTGATCGGCTGGTGGCCGCTCGACGAAGGAGTGGGCGCGACCACCGTGCTCGACGTCGGCCAGCCGCCGGCTGACCACGGCGCGCCGCTACCCGGCCCGGTCCAGATGCTGCCGCCGGGCGCACCGGGCCCCGCCACGGTCGCCGGCAACCTGATCACCACGCCGGCCGACACCGCCTTCTTCCACTATGGCCCGACGATCTACGTCGAGGTGCCGCACAGCGGCCAGTTCGCCCTCGCCAACGCCGACCTGACGATCGACGCCTGGGTGGGACCGCTCACGGGGCAGTGGTCGGCCGGGCGCGACAGCCTGCACGTCTACCCCGTCGCCGACAAGCTCGACTTCGCGGCCAGCACCGGCTTCGCCTTCTACGTCGAGGTTCTCACCACCTGCCCCAACTGCCCGCCGGTGGGCCAGCAGCCGCCGCCGGGCGGCGTGTCGTCGACGACCGAGATGCGGCTCGCCTTCGCCGTCGGCACCGGCGTCGGCCTGACGGTGTACCGGAGCCTCCCCTTCTACAGCGGCACCGGGTTGCTCTTCCCGTTCCCGACGCCGGCCGGTCCGCTGTCGCCGCAGCCGCCCGCCTGGCTGCACGTCGCCGTGACCGTCGACCGCCCGCAGAACGCCGGCAGGTTCTACCTCGGCGGCATTCACATGACCGGCAGCGACTTCTCGCCCGCCGCCGGCGCCAACAACACCGTCCCGCTGTGGCTCGGCGGCACACGCCTCTACGGCACGCCCCACGCTCCGGCCTTCAGCGAGTTCTCGCTCAACGAGATCGAGATCTTCGACGCCGTGCTGCCGACCGCCGACATCGCGGCGATCGCCGACGCCGAGGCCGGCAAGTGCAAGGGCGTCCCCTTCCCCACGCCGACACCGACGGCGACCAGCACCCCCAGCGCGACACCGACGAGCACGCGCACCGCCACCTCGCCGCCCACCCCGACCCTGACGACGACGCCGCGGCCGACGCAGACGGCGGTACCCAGCCACACCGCCACCGCGACCCACACGCCGCCGTGCATCCCGCCGCCGGCCGACATGGTCGCCTGGTGGACGGCCGACAACACCACCAACGACCTCTCCGGCAACGGCTACCACGCGACCTTCTTCCAGCCGCCGGGCGCGTACACCGGAGGGGTCGTCGGGGCCGCCTTCTCCATCCCCGGCATTCCGAGCTTCGTGCAGGCCAGCACCACGCTCAACTTCCCCGGCAACTTCTCGCTCGACGCCTGGATCCGCACCAACAACGGCGCGCAGGCGCCGATCATCGACAAGCGCCACAACGCCGGCTCCAACCCGGTGGGCTACTACCTCTTCGCCTTCGGCGGCAATCTCGCCTTCGAGCTCGGCGACGGCCAGCCCCAGCTCTGGCACGTGTCGCCCGGGCCGAACGTCGCCGACGGCAACTGGCATCACGTCGCCGCGACCGTGGACCGCCTGTCGCAGAGCGGCGGCCGGCTCTACGTCGACGGCGCACTGGTGCACACCTTCGACCCGACGACGCGCCCGGGCAGCACCGCCAACGGCTTCGCCCTCCGCATCGGCCAGCAGTGGATCAGCGCGATCGCGTTCGACGGCGCGATCGACGAGGTCGAGCTCTTCGATCGCGAGCTGCTGCCGCAGGAAGTGCAGGCGATCTACCAGGCCGGCGCGCGCGGCAAGTGCAAGACACCGCTGCCGACGCGCACGCGCACGACGACCGCGACGCGGACGCCGACGCCGTCGTTCAGCCAGACGCCGACGCGCACCACCACCTCGACCCGCAGCGCCACGGTGACGCGCACCGAGACCGCCAGCCGCACGGCGACCCGCACGCAGACGCCGTCGCGCACCGCCACCGCGACGCGCACGCAAACGAACACCGCGCCGCCTTCCGCGACGCCGACCCTGACGCGCACCGCGACACACACCGCCACGGTGACGGCCACGGGCACGGTCACCGCGACGCGCACCGCCACGCTAACGCCGACGCACACGGGGACCGCGACCGAGACGCGCACGCCCACCCTCACCCGCACCCGCACCGCCACGGCGACCCGGACCCTCACCCCCACCGTCACCCGGACGGCCACGCGCACGGCTACGCCGCAGTGCTTCGCTGAGGTCTGCGTCTTCAAGTTCGACGACCAGGACGGCAACGGCGTGCAGGGTCCGGGCGAGGGCGGCCTCAGCGGATGGACGATCCAGATCGTCGATCAGAGCATGAACGTGGTGGCCAGCCCCGTCACCGGCCCGCAGGGCGCGACCTGCATCGGGCTGCCGGCGCCGGCGGTCTACACCGCCTTCGAGCTGCCGCAGGCGGGCTGGACGCAGACCTTCCCGGCGGGTGGCGCCGGTCAGCTCTTCGGCGTCGAATGCGGCCAGCTCCTGAACCTGACGTTCGGCAACATGTCGAACGCGACCCGGACGCCGACCCGGACGGCGACGCGCACGGCGACGCGGACACCCAACATCTTCCCCAACGAGTGAGGCGCAGGCCTCCACCCGTAGACGATCGCTCTCGTTCGCTCGCGTGGCGCGGCAGCGTCGTCGCAGGGCACCGCAAGAATGGTCAAGCATCGCAGCGGCTCGTCGTGTAGGGTCTCGCGCATGGACCTGACCCCGCTGGTCGAGTACGTCGAGAGCCATCTCGCCGGCGACCTCTCTCTCGACACCCTGGCGCGAAGGAGCGGTTGGTCGCCGTATCATCTGCACCGTCGCTTTCACGCGGCGGTCGGCGAGCCGCCGATGCACTACGTGCGGCGGCTCCGGCTCGAGCGCGCCGCGGTTTGGCTCAAACACACCTCCGCGAGCGTCACCGCCATCGCCCTCGCCGCGGGCTACGGCAGCCACGAGGGCTTCACGCGAGCGTTCCGGGCCCACTTCGGCGTCTCGCCGGTCCGCTATCGCGCGGCCGCAAGCGCGACCAGCCCGCCCTCCGGCTACCGACCCCGGCTCGCGCGCCTGCCGTCGCGGCGCCTCGCATGCACGCGGAACGTCGGGCCGTACGACGGGGCCGGCGAGGCCCTCGCCCGCCTGGCCGAGTGGGCGGCGAAGCACGGAGTGCGGGCGAGCTCGATGCTGGTGATCTATCGGGACGACCAGGAGGTGACGGCGCCCGAGCGCACCCGCTACGACGCCGCGATCGTCGTCCCCGAGAGCCTCGAAAGCGAGGGCCCCATCCAGATTCGTTCGCAACCCGCGGGCGACTACGCCGTCTTCTCGCATGCCGGCGACGTCGCCGAGCGGCGCCGCTTCTACCAGGCAACCTTCCGCACCTGGCTGCCCGCGATCGGTCGGCACGCGGCGGCCCAGCCGCCCTTCGAGGTGTACCCGCTCACCGCTGTCGGCCCCGACATGGCGGCGACCGAGGTGCACATCCCGCTCCGCCCGCGATGAGCGCCGGGCGTCGGTTGGGCGCCGCGCTCGAGCACCCCCGGCTGCCCCTCGCGGTGGCGCTGCTCGCCTGCCTGCTGGTGGCGCCGGCCTTACGCGACGGCTTCCAGCTCGACGATCACTTCCAGCGCTACCAGTTGCTCGGCCACGGCCGTCCGCCGATCCAGCTCTTCGTGTTCTACGACGGTGACGCCACGGAGAACGCCCGCGCGATGGACCGCGGCACGCTTCCGTGGTGGGCGGCCCCGGACTTCCGCCACGCCAGCCTGCGCTACCTGAGCGTGCTCACCATGCAGCTCGACTTCGCCCTGTGGCCGGATCGCCCGGAGTGGATGCACCTGCACAGCCTTCTCTGGCTCGGCGCGCTGGTGACGGCTGCGGCCTTCTTCTACCGCCGCATCCTCGGCGCCACCTGGGCAGCGGGCCTGGCGGCGGTGCTCTTCGCCGTCGACGACGCCCACGCCCTGCCCACCGCCTATCTGGCGAACCGCAACGCCCTGATCGCCGCCTGCTTCGGGGTGCTCTGTCTGTCGTCGCACGCCCGCGCCCGCGAAAGCGACCCGCCGCGACGCACGGTCCTCAGCGCCGTCCTCCTGGCGCTGGCGCTCGCGGCCGGCGAGATCGCGCTCTCGGCGGTTGGGTATCTGCTCGCCTACGCGCTCTTCCTCGATCGCGGGTCGCGCCGCGAGCGACTGTCGGCCCTGGCGCCGCACGGCGTCGTGCTGGTCCTCTGGGCCATCGCCTACCGGCTCGGTGGGTTCGGCGCGACGCATTCGGGATTCTACCTCGAGCCGCTCGCCGATCCGGTGAACTACGCGCGGGCGGCGCTCGAGCACGTTCCGGCCCTGGTCATGGGGCAGTGGACGCCGCTCCCCGCCGATCTCGCCTCCGGCTTCGCTCCCGGCTCCGAGGGAGCGCGCGCGGTCCGCTGGATCGGCGCGACGACGATCGCGCTGCTGGTCGCGCTCCTCGGTCCGCTCGTGCGCCGCGACCGCGCGGCGCGCTTCCTGGCCCTCGGAGCGGCGCTCTCGCTGCTGCCGATCGCCGCGACCGGCCCCCAGGATCGACTGCTCTTCTTCTTCGGACTCGGCTGCATGGGCCTGCTTGCGCAGCTCGTGCACGGCCTCCTGGCGAGCGACGACGGGCTGCCTGCGAGTGGCTGGTGGCGGCTGCCCGCTCTCGGCCTCGTAGCCCTGCTGCTGATCGGCCACCTGGCGCTGGCGCCGGCGGCCGCGCAGCTCTGGTTGGCGATCCAGCGACGCGCCAACGAGCGGATGCTGTCAGCCATCGCCAGCGTGCCGAGCGACGCCACGATCGCCGCCCAGGACCTGATCGTGCTGAACCCGCCGGACTACGTCTACGCGGTGAGTGCCATCCCCGCCGTCAAGCGCGTCGCCGGCGAGCCGAGCCCGCGCCGACTGCGCGCCCTGGGCGGAGCACCGACGCCGATGGAGGTCGAGCGCATCGATGCGCGGACCCTGCGCGTGCGCCTCGACGGGGGTCTCTTCGATCTGCCCTTTTCGAGGTACTTCCGCTCCCCAGCGCTGCGCTTCGCCGCCGGCGACCGCGTCGAGCTCAGCGACTTCTCCGTCGAGGTCGCCGGTCTGAACGAGGCTGGCGACCCCGCCGACCTGCTCTTCCGCTTCGGCGTACCGCTCGAGGATGCCTCGCTGCGCTGGCTGGCGTGGAGCGATGGCGCCTATCGGCCCTGGCAGCCGCCGGCCGTCGGCCGCTCCGTGCGCGTGCCGCCGCCGCAGGGGATCTTCGAGTAACTCCTGGCTCATCGACTTCCTCATGACCCAGCCGAAGCCGTGAGCGCGGCGGCCCGCCGAGCGGCGGAGGCGTTCAGGGTTAACCCTGAATGCCTCTGCGTAGAAGTCCGATCTCGACGGCACTGGAGGGACCGCGTAGTGGCGGAGCACGACTGCCACGACGACACGCGGCGCGCTTGCGATGGCTCTCCCCGGCTCGCGGGGAAGCCACAGCCACTCCGGCGCCCGGGGGGAGTTCGCCGCGCGCTCGAGAGGAGGGATCGCGATGCTCCTGGCGACACTGTTTCACATCTCGGATCTCCACATCGGCGACATCGAGCCTGGCACAGGCAACAATCCGCTGCGGGACGAGGACATCGAATGGTGGAAGCGGTTCTATCCATTCGACGGCTACCTCGGGCACACGCGCGTCGCGCTGGAGCAGGTGCGCGACCTCTATGAGGACATCGTGGCGCGCGACGGTGAGGATCTCGTGCACGTCGTCGTGACCGGCGACCTCAGTACGAGCGGCTCCGCGCAGCATTTCGACAACGCCTGGGACTACCTCATCGGTGCCGGCGCCGATCCTGGCCTGGCGCTGCCTCGGCCACCGGTCGTCATCGCCGGCAACCACGATCACTGGCCGGGCCGGCCCTGCACCTGGTGGCGGGCACTCACCTGCATGCTGGGGGGGCCAGCACAGGGATTCGACCAGTGGTTCCCGCATCGCCCGATCGCGCCGGTGGCGATTCCGCTCGCCAATGGCTGGGAGCTGCGCATCGATGGCCTCGACTCGGAAGAGGACGTGCACGCGTACAGCAGCGAGCGGGTCTGCGCCATCGGCAGGTTCCACAGCCAGTGCGGCGAGCTGATGAACACCATTCCCGACGCCCGACCACCGCAACAGATCCGCGTCCTGCTCGTGCATCACTCGTCGATTCACGATCAGGTCGCGGGAACGTCCACGATCACGGCGCCCTCGCGGGACATGCTCGCCGACCTGGTCCGCGCGAAGCAGATCGCCATGGTCCTCACCGGCCACACCCACCTGTATGCCTCGCGACAGCCGGGAGAGAACGACGGCATTCGCGAAGCACGATGCGGCACCAGTACCTCGCGCGACTACTTCGACCGCCTGCAGCGCGTCGGTCCGCCCCACGACCGCCGACTGAAGCGGAACGAGGTGCTCGTCCACCAACTCATCGACGACGCCGGCTCCGCCCGCTGGCGCACCGAGGTGTATCGCCGCGGCGGGCGGGGAAAGGGCGGACAGTTCACCCTCTTCGACCAGCTCGACTTCGGCGTGGTCGCCCCCTGAAGCGAGGGTCGTGGGGGGCGACTCAGGCCGAGAGGAATCCGGAGCTCGAGCCTTCGGTCTCTCGCTCCTCGACCACCGGCGGGACCACCCCCAGGCGGACCGCCGGCAGTTCGACCGTGTCTCCGCCGCCACGGTCGAGAGTCACCAACCCTCGACCGAAGCGAAGCGCGAACATCCCGAGGACGAGAGGCTTGCGCTCGAACACCGGCAACGGCTTGCCGAGCGCGGAGAACACCTGATCCGAGGCCGCGAGCAACATGCTGCCCTCGGGCCACTCGCCCTCGCCACCCGCGCCCACAGGCACGGCCGCCAGCAGGAAACGGCCTTCTCCGACGGGCTCCGCCAACAGATGGCGGTCCAGTTGGACGCGCGGCGACCAGCGCGCGATCGGATCGTCGAGCCGCTCGCCCGCCTCCAGCGCAAAGAGCGGTAGCGGCCCGCGAGGTACGCCACGCTGCCGATCCGGCGAGCGGCCGAGGCGGTTCACCCGGAAGTGCCGCAACAGGTCCCCTTGGTCGAGACAGGCGAGGTAGACCCAACGAGCCAGACGATGCGCGTCCTTCGAGGGCTCGAGAGCCTCGCCCTCACCGGCCCAGAGATCGGCGAAGCGGGCCACGGCGTTCACCGCCTCGTCCGCGGCGGTGCCCACCTCGGCGCCTGACGTGGCGCTCAGATCCTCGTGCAACTCCAGGAATCCGGCCCCACGACCGCGGCCGAAGCGCCGCCGCAACAGGAGCGACACGCCCTCGGTCGCGGCATAGAGATCCAGGGGGTCGCCGCCGCCGGCGAGGTACTCCCTCGCAACGACGCGGGGCAACTCGCTCAGGCCCGGAATCAGCACCCCCTCGATCGCCGCGCGCAGACGGTTCTCGCTATCGAGATCGGAGCGCAGCATCTCCTCGTGGCGCGCCTCCTGCTCGGCGGCTTCCGGGCCCGCCAGAGCGGCGTAGATGCGCTCCGTCTCCTTCGACTCTGCCAGCAACGCACCGCACGCCTCGCACTCCTGTGCATGGCCGAGAATCTCCGGCAGGCGCGCGCGAACTTCGCCGCCATGTTCCTCGGGCGCAGCGAGAAAAGCGGCGATGATCTCGCACAGCGAACGACTCATGGTCCCTCCACGGTGATCCGGGCGGTCTTGTCCAGCAGGCTGCGGCGGGCGATCCGCACCTGCGCCTCGGTGAGGCCGAGCGCGGTGGCGGCGCCGGAAATCGACAGCCCCTGCTGAAACAACGCACGGGCAACCGCCAGCTCGCGCCGCCCCAGGATCGCGGACTCTCCGAGGGCGGCGCTGAACCGCGCCAGGGCGACCGCGAGTTGCTCGCGCACGCGGTAGCGCGTCACGCCCGCGCGTCTGGCCAGCACGCGCTCCGACTGGGGCTCGTCGCCGAAGCGCGCCAGGACGAGAGCACGCTCCTCGGGCGGCAGACTCGCGAGGGCCTCCCGCACCCTCGCCCGGTCGATCGCACCTTCGCTGTCGTCGGCGATGCCCGGCTCGACAGCCGCATCGTCGCCGAGCATCTCGCGCCAGCGGGCCTCGCGCACCAACCGGGGACGCGCAAAATTGGCGAAGGCACGGGTGGCGTAAGGGGCGAGATCTCCCCGGGCGGGATCGTAGGCGCGTTGGACGCCCGGCCAGGCCTCGATGAAGAAGTCGTGGATCAGATCCATACCCTGCTCGACGTCGTGGACGAACCCCTCGCGCGCGAGGCGACGCAGAACCGCGAGCAGCAGGGGTGCGAGGCGCACATGAGCATCATCCCAGCGGATCGAACGCGGCTTCGGCACGACAGGCATTCACATCATCCCATTAGAATCCGTTCGACGGGGGTGGCCGAAAAATTCTCGACCTCCCATCGGAACGCCCGTGGCGACGAATCCGAGGGGGAGCGCCGCAACCTCCGCATGGTGTCGCCATAGCATCTTTCCCCCCGCTCCGCTCGGCGGGCCAGCGCGATCGGCGCCAGCAGCCTGGCCCGGGGAGCCTCAGGTCCGGCGCCGCAGCGACAGGCGGGCGGGGCCGCGGACGAGGAAGGAGTCGACGTGCTCGACGCGCGGCTCGACGCGTTCGCAGAGGGGCAACAGGGTCAGCAGCGACTCGAGCGCGACGCGCGCCTCCAGCCGCGCCAGCGAGGCGCCGAGGCAGAAGTGATTGCCGAGTCCGAAGGCCAGGTGTCCCTGGGGATTGCGCGCGACGTCGAAGTCCGCCGCGTTCGGCCCCCAGCGGCGCTCGTCGCGGTTGGCGGAGCCGACGATCGCCACCACGTAGGCGTTCGCCGGCACGCGCCGATCGGCGATCTCGACCTCCGCCGTGCTGCGCCGGAAGACGAACTGCACCGGCGCGTCCCAGCGCAGCGTCTCCTCGATCCAGGCCGGCACCAGGGCGGGGTCGGCGCAGACGCGCGCGAGCTGGGCGGGATGATCCATGAGCGCGTTGGTGGCGTTGCCGATCAGGTTGGTGGTGGTCTCGTTGCCGGCCACCAGCAGCAGCAGCACGAACATCGTCACCTCGGCCGCGCTCAGGCCGCCGCCTTCGTGCGCGGCGACGAGGACGCTGACGAGGTCCTCACCCGGACGCGCGCTGCGCTCCGCGACGACGCCGCGGATGTACTCCGCCAGGTCGCCCATCGCGCCGGCGAAGCCGCTCGCGACCGGGTCGAGCGTGCGCGCCGAGCCGGTGGTCCCCGCCACGATGCGGTCGGACCAGCGCTTGAAATCGTCGCGGCGCTCGGGTTCGACGCCGATCATCTCGCAGATCACGCGCACCGGCAGAGGCATCGCGAGGCTCTCGATCAGGTCGAAGGAGTCGGCGCGCTCGATCTCCTCGACGCAGGCGCGGGCGATCTCGCGCACGCGCGGCTCCCAGGCGGCGATGCGCCGCGGCGTGAAGCCGCGGTTGACGATGCCGCGCATGGCGGTGTGGCGCGGCGGATCCTCGGAGATCAGGTTGCGGGCCGCGATCATCTCGGTCATCGGGAACGCCAGCGCCTCGGTCAACGCGAGCGCACGCGCCATCACCTCCGGGTCTTCCAGCGGGTTCACGCCGGGGCGCGCGCCCATCAGCATGGTGCGCATGGCGTCGGAGGAGAACCGCTCGGCGTGGCGCAGGACGAACTGGACGTCGTCGTGGCGCGAGACGCACCACGCCCTCGCCTCCTCGGCCCAGTGCACCGGGGCGCGCTCGCGCAGCGCCGCGTAGTGCGGATAGGGATCCTCGCGCACCGCCTCCGAGAACGGCTCGTAGAGATTCATCGCCGTTGCCTCTAGCCCCATCCGGTCCGCCCTGCCAAGGCCCGCGCGCGGGCACGGCGGTTGGCAAAGGACGGCGCATGGGCTAGCAGCGCCGCCATGCTGGCTCACAACGTGTACTTCGACGGCAAGGTCCAGAGCATCGGCTTCGAGCGCAACGGGCGCCGCCAGACGGCCGGCGTCATCGCCGCCGGCGAGTTCCACTTCGGCACCGACGCGCCCGAGCGCATGACGGTCGTCAGCGGCGAGCTCTCCGTCCGGCTCGACGGCAGCCAGGAGTGGCGCACCTACGCCGCCGGCACCGCCTTCGAGATCCGCGGCAAGAGCGGCTTCGACGTGCGCGCCGACGCCCCCACCGCCTACCTCTGCGAATTCCTCTGAGCGAACGCGCGCCGACGGCCGCGCCACCCGGCCGATCGGACGGTCTCCTCCACTCGCCGGGTCACCTTCTGCTCGCGGTCAGGCGGCACGGGCGGCCTCCGCTTCGACCTGCCTGCCGATCTCGTTCCAGACCGATTCGAAGATGCGGTCGACCGTGGCTCTGCCGGCCGACGGCTCGAAGGCGGAGCGGGGCGCGCGCTCGGTGACGACGCGCCGCACACCGGCGCTGCGCACCAGCGCGCGCATCGCCTGGCGCGCCAGCCCCATCTTGCGGAGCTGGTCCTGGATGCGGAGGTAGCGCAGCTCGTCGCCTTCGACGAGAGCGAAGCCGACGGGGAAGTCGATGCCCGCGCTCGCACCCGACGGGTCGGCCACCCGCAGGTGCAGCGCTTGCAGCCGGCCCGCCATCTGACGCGCCAGCTCCTGCTCGACGAAGTTGAGATCCTCGACCCGCGCCGCCACCGCCTCGACCTCGCCGACGGTCAGACGCAGCCGGTCGCGGCAGAAGGACTGGAAGCGCGCGCCGAAGGTGGCGGCGGTGAGCGCCCAGGTAACCCGCACCATGCCGCACCAGGACCAGTGGCGGAAGAGATTCACCCAGCCGCGGTTGTCGGGGTGGTCGAAGTGGATCTCGAGGCCGTTGTCGAGATAGACGCTCTCCATCAGTTGCAGCAGCGACGAGCAGAAGTAGAACCCGGCGCGTCGCGCCTCGGCGTCCGGTGGCAGCCACGGCGCAGCCGCCCGCGCCCCGACCGCGGTGGGCGGCACGGCCCCGCTCATCAGCCCGCCCCAGGCCGGCACGATCTGCTCGTCGAGGAAGGCGAGGTGCGGATTGGTGCGCAGTCGCTCCGTCAGGGCATCGAGGCGAGAGGCATGGCGCGACAGGGAGCCCTCGCCGAACGGCAGCGGCGGATACCAGCGCTCGCGCAGGTCGGTGAACACACCCTCCAGCGAGTCGCTCTCGGCGAGGCGAGCGGCGGCCTGCTCGAACACGGTGCGGGCGCAATGGTAGCCGAGACGGCGATAGCTCTCGAACTGCGACTCGCCGAACCACTGGTCGGCGGTGCTCTGGTGCGGGAAGCTGGCGTCGCCGGCGGCGTAGTTGAGCACGTCGACCGCCTCACCGCCGGTGAGCGATGCCTTGAGGTAGAGGATGGTGCCGGTCGAGCCGTCGGCATAGGCGACCTGCGCCACGGCGCAGTGAGCGCGGCTCTGCCGGCTCTGCGGGTCGAGGCGCAGGCTGGCGGTGTCGAGGGTGACGTCGATGCCGAAGTCGGTGCGGCACTTCCGGATCACGCCGCCGAGGTCGTCGAAGCGCACCGCCGGATCGGCGCTGGCATCGCAGGCGACGACGAAGCGGCACCGGCGGCGCAGCAGCTCGTACAAGCCGAGGTTGTCGAAGTGGCCGCCGTCGCTGAGGTAGACGAAGCGGGAGCGCTCGTTGGTCAGGCCGAACAGCTCGCTCAACAGCGCCGCCAGCGCCAGCCGCGGCCCGGGCTCGCGCCAGGTGTCCGGGCTCTTCGGGTTGCCGATCCAGCGACCGAGGCGGACGTTGAAGATCGTCATCAGGAACGCCAGCGCCGGACTCGAATGGTAGCCCATGTTGGGGCTGGCGGCGGCCCCCGAGGTGGCGACCGCGTCGCCGAGCGTGAGTTGCCCGCCGGCGTACTCGGCGGTGCGGCGGTACGACTGGTTGAAGCCGCAGTGCAGCGGCGCGAGCGTGAAGGCGGCCGCCTTGCGCTCCTGCCAGGCGAGGTCGTCGCCCTTGACGAGGTTGAGCGCGACGTTGACCAGCGGATACGGCCGCAGCGGTCGCGGCGAGCTCGCCAGCTCGGCCAGGCCGATGTCGTCCTGCGGATCGAAGCCGGTGAACGGGTGCGGCGCGCGCCGGCGCGAGGCGCCGAGGTAGCAGCGCACCAGGCGGTTGCGGTAGAGCGGCTGCAGCGAGAAGTCGTTGATGTCGACGCGCCAGGAGAGCAGCAGCGCGAGCCCCAGCGCGCCGCCCCAAGCGAGCAGCGCCGGCCACCAGCCCACCGCGCACCACGCCTGCCAGCCGCAGGCGTACTCGATGCGCAGCGCGCCCTCGGCGGGCGCGGCGAACGCCCGCAGGCCGGCCGAGATCAGCCAGGAGAGCAGCAGCAGCAGGCCGCTCAGGAAGGCGTAGGGCGCGACCGCGGCGAGAACCTCGCGCAGGCGGTTCGGCGCAGGCGCGCCGCCGCTGGTGGTCGCGCTGCGCCCCGCCCACAGGCCGAGGCCGGTGGTGCCGAGCCAGGTGAGCGCCGCCGCAGCGTTGATCCTCCGTCCGGCGGAGTCGAGCAGCAGCGGCCCGAAGAAGGTGACCAGACACAGCGCCATCCAGCCGAGCGACGCGATCATCAACCAGGCGCCGAGGCGCGCCCACCACTCGCGCACCTCCTCCGAGACGAAGCGCCCCATCAGGCCGAGGTTGAGGACGGCGCTCAGACTGACGATGGCGATCACCAGCGGCGGGCCGAAGGTCATCCAGCTCGCGGCGTCGGTGACGCTCAGATCGGCGTGGTCGATCACGCCGACGCAGGCGGCGGCGAGCAGGCCGGCGGCGAGCGCGCACAGCACCGCCGCCGCCGCCACCCTCGCGGCCGAGGCGCTGCGGTTGGTGGTGCGAGCGGCCGGGCGCTGGTGCCGCAGGTTCCAGACCAGCACCACGATCACCCACAACGCGATCCACCAGAGCGCCACCGGACCGTACATCGGCCACGGCACGTCCGGGCCCCCGCGCTCGTCCCAGGTGGAGGCCGCGATGAGGAACGCGCCCGCGATCGCGGGCGTGACGATGGCGAGCAGGATCGCGCCCTGGCTCGAGACCCACTTCGCCCACGACGCCGTTCCGCCCGGGCCGTGCAGGTGGCGCAGATTGACGCCAGCGAGCACGGCCGCCGGCAGGAAGCAGAGGAAGGCCAGCCAGTCCGCCCAGCCCCCCACCGCCGCCGCCGGCGTGCCCGCGATCGCGGACGCGAGCGTCTGCAGCGCTGCCGGTCAGCCCGCGCCCGCGGCCCGCTCGAACCACGGCAGCAGCAACAGCGGCAGCAGCAGCGCCGACACCAGCACGCCGACGAGCACGACCAGGTTGAGCGTCAGATTGCGGAGATAGATGGAGAGCGCGCTCCAGGTGTCAGCTCCCAACAGTCCGGTGCGCGGGGTGAGATAGTTGGAGTACTCGCGCAGGAAGCCCACCGCCCGGTCGGGCTCGCGGATCGAGGCCGCCAGCCGCCGCTGCGCCGCCTCGACGCCGCCCAGGCGATGCACCAGCGCGGTCAGCCAGGCGCCGATGTAGCCGCCGCCGGAGA
>Ga0268299_1001429_pt1 | contig 42275 bp, 35 predicted proteins | sample NOBtaG_FD_193484 | JGI IMG/M metagenome (GOLD analysis project Ga0268299, IMG submission 193484) | Activated sludge microbial communities from bioreactor in Nijmegen, Gelderland, Netherland - NOB reactor | ecosystem: Engineered > Bioreactor > Aerobic > Activated sludge | place: Netherlands... | reverse complement strand
TGACGATCCGGTCGAGGCCGTCATACGCCATCTGGGTCACCAGGTTCAGCCCGTCGAGGTCCTGGATGTCGAACCGCGCCTTGCCGCGCGGGTTGTAGTAGAGCACGCGCCGGGTGCCGTGGGGATCAATATCAGGGATCGCCCGACAGATCGTCGAAAAAGGCCTTGTCGGCCTCCAGGCCTGTCGAGGGACGCTTCAACACTTCCGCGCGCAGGGCGGCGATCGGCGATTTGAGCGGAACGGCTTCCTGCTCGCGCTGCAACTCATTGCTGACGGCCATCTTGACGGCCTCGGTCAGCCCGACCTTCCGTCTGGCCGCAAGCTCTCGAACCAGCGCATCGGTCTCGACGTCTCGGATGTGAAAAGCCATTCGGCGGTGTTCCATCTATCCGGATATCCCATACCAGAAATCTGAATGTCGCAAAGAATGCTTCCATGTATCGCGGGCATCGCCGACACGGCGGTATCGGTCCTCGATCGTCGTCGCCTTCATGTCCCGAGCGACCTGCCAAAGGCCTGCCTCAACCATCCGTCGCGTCGTGGCGGCGCCCCGTGGGAGACGCCGCCGGCGCGAAAGGCGCGCTCGTTGCGCTCGAGCACGGCGCTGGTGCTGAAGGTTTGCTCGAACCGGCCGAGGCACGCCTGGCGCTTGCGCTGAAGCAGGGCGTCGGACGCCATCAGGGGACGCAATCGTGCCACCAGGTCCTCGCAGCTGCCGTTGGCGAACACCAGCTCGTCGTCGCCCACGATGTCGACCGGCGCGGTGCCGGTGGCGACGACCGGCACGCATCCCTCCCGCATGGCCTCGATCGCGACCATGCCGAAGGGCTCGAAGGCGGACGGCATGATCAGGATCCTGGCTCGGCGATAGGCCTCTTGCACCTCGCCGGGGGCGAGCCGGCCGAAGTAGCGCACCTGTTCCCGCAGCGCTTCGGGGACGAGACCGCGACAATACTCCCACGTCGTCATCCCGAGCGTCGTCGAATGGTCGGCGCCGACGACATGGAGTCGCCAGGAAGGGAACTCGGCTGCGACGCGGACGAAGGCCTGGACGGCGAGGTCGGGTCGCTTCACCCCGAGCATCATGCGGCCGACGAACAGCAGCACGTTGTCGCGCGGTGCCGCAGCCGCGCGACTCGGTCCCGCACCAGGCGCGATGAAATGTGGAATGATCGCATCCGCGGCCGGCGCGCCGAAATCTTCCTGGACCGCGGCATCGATGGAGGACGATGGCGCGATGCGGAGCCCGGCGGCGTGGATCGACTGCTTCTCGAGAAGGCGGACCCAGTCCGAGACCGGCCATTCGGCGGCGCCGCGCTTCGCGAAGGTGTGGTACGCTCCCTGGTAGCGCGTGACCGTCACGGCGCCGGCGGGACGGCTGGCATTGATCAGCGCATTGACGGCAAGGTGCTCGTGGCCCTCGATGACGTCGAACGGTTTCGCGGCGTGCCGGGCCTGCACCGCTTCGAGCATCCGCGCTGCGAGGCTGTACACGAAAACGCCGAGATCCGGATTGCCGCCGGTGTCGCCCGGCGTCCCGGGGCCGGTGAGGTCCTGGCGTACCAGCAGCCGGTGCACCAGGACGCCGTTCTCGCGATCGCTCGCGGCCGCCGTCAGCGCCTGGCAGAACACTTCAACCTCGTGACCCGCTCCCGCCAGGGCGCGCGCGAAGCTCGCGTAGAAGGACCCGATGCCGCCCCAGTCGGTCTCCGGAGGATACTCGCGGGTCACCAGCGCGATACGCAACGTCCCGGCCGATCGTGCTCCGGTCATCGGTCACTACTCCTTGTATCGCTCGAGAAGCGAGCTGCCGCTTTGGCGAGGACGGCCGCGCTCTATCCGGCGTCCCTTCATGAGAGAAACGAGAGACGGGGAGAATATCGCAGCTGCACGGGGTCGTGGCGGTTGCCGTGCCCGCTCGTGCGATTGCGTGATCGCATGTGCGATCGGCAAATCCAATTGCACGAACAATGGTGGCTGCAGAACAGAGCCAGCCCGGCTGTCCGCTCTGCCCGCTCGCGTGGCCTCATGATAGCGGGTGGCCAAGTCCGCGCGCATCGAAGGACATCACCGTGATCGCCACGACCGACGCAAGCCCACCCATCGCTGACGCAACGCCGATCCGGTGCGTCACGGCCAAGCCCATGATTTCAAAGGCCGATGACGCAAAGACGCAAGTGACGCAAGAATCCGGGCCTGATTTCCGCGGCCGCCCCGGGAAAGGGAAGGCGACTCCGCGCCGGAGCGGGTATCGGATGACTGCGACCGCAAGACCGCGCCTGCGACCGCACCAGCCTCGCCGAACGGTCTCTTGCGGTCGCGCCAACCCCTTGATTCCAAACGATGCGACCGCAAGCGACCGCACCGACCGCAAGAAAAGACCATCGTTTTACTTTGTGGTTCTGCGGCGCTTGCGGCCATCATCGATCGAGGCTTTTGGCGCCGCCGCTGCATCGCAGTTGCGTGCGGCCGCGGGCTCAGTCGGCCGGGACCAGGGTCACGGCGACGCCGTAGGAATGCGACTCCCCGCCCAGGATGACGCCGCGCAGCGGGCTCACGTCGGAGAAGTCGCGGCCCCAGGCGACGGCGACGTGGTCCTCGCTCACCACCAGGTCGTTGGTCGGGTCGAGATGGACCCAGCCCGCCGCCTCGCCGCACCACACCGCGACCCAGGCGTGGCTGGCGTCGGCGCCGCGCAGCGCGACGTCGTCCTTCGAGCGGATGGTGCGGATGTAGCCCGAGACGTAGCCCGCGGCGAGGCCGTGGGCGCGCAGGGCGGCGATCTGGACGTGGGCGAAATCCTGGCAGACGCCGGCCTTGCCGGCGAACACCTCGGCGAGCGGCGTGCTGATGTCGGTGGCCCCGGGATGGTACTCGAAGTCGGCCTTGATGCGCCGGGTGAGCTCGCGCGCCGCCGCGAGGATCGGCCGGCCCGGCGTGAAGGAGGGGGCGGCGTAGGCCCTCAGCGCCTCGACCTCGGGTACCAGCGGCGACTCGTGCACGAACTCGGCTGCCTCGACCGGCGCCGGGAAGCCCTGGCCGTCGAGCGCGGCGCGGATCGCCTCCCATGCCGGCGTCGCCTCGAACGGCGGCGGCTCGGGGAAGCGCACGTCGACGGCGGCGCGCACCTCGATGTCGAAGCGGGTGTGCGGCTTGTCGATGCGGTAGATGTCGATGTGGTTGCCGAAATGGTCGACATGCTGGATCGCCATCGCCGGCACCGGGTTGGTGGCGATGCCGATCGAGTCGACCGTCTGGCCCGGGAAGGCGCGGGCGCGCAGGTGGGCGATGTGGTGCGCGGAGTCGACGCTGCTGGCGTAGCTGTAGGTCGTGCGATGGGAGAGCAGGTACTTCATCGCCGGTCCCCGTCACCCCGTCGACGAGCCGACAGCCTGGGCCGCCGCGACATGGCTGAAATACGCGCGGGTGATCGCCTCGGAGATCTGCTCCAGGCGGTGCTCGGTCTCGGCCGCGATGTCGCGCAGCATGGCGAGCGCCAGGCCCTCGTGGCGCCACGCCCGCTCGTCGCCGGCGAACTGCTGCACGGCGCCCTCGAGATCCTGCTCGAATGTCTGCGGCAGCGCCGGCACGTGCACGCCCGAGGCGTGGCCGAGGAACTCGAGATGCTGGCCGATGGCGCGCAGCTGGAAGACCAGCGAGCGCGGGTTGCTGTCGTCGAGCATCACCAGGTCGAGCACCGGTGCCGGCTGGAGCTGCCCGAGATAGCGCGTGCGATAGGTGATGGTGCTGTCGCACAGCTCGAGCGCCAGGCGCATCGCGGCGTCCCAGTCGATCGGCGAGTGGCTGAATGGGCCGAGCGCGCCGGTGGCGATGTACTGGGCACGCTCCAGGCGGCGGCCGAGATCGAGGAAGCGCCAGCCGGTGCCGCGCGTCATGTTCTCCTGGGCGAGGCCCGACAGCCCGGCGACGAAGCGCACGATGTCGTCGAGCGCGGCGAGCAGCGGATCGAGGTTGCCGCGCGCCGCCAGCAGGCCCTGGCGCAGATCCGCCATGCCCGGCCCGATGGCGGTGATCATGTCGACCGAGAAGCGGTCGCGCATGGCGCTCGCCAGGCGATGGATCGATTCGAGCGCGCTGGCGAGGCCGCGATTCTCGGCGGCGACCGAGGCGAGGCCCTGCTGGAAGGCGGCGCTCTCCGGCGCCGACAGGGCGGCACCCTGCGGCATCAGGTTGGCGTTGGCGAGCAGGCGGCCGAGCAGGCGCAGCTCGACGGCATCGCGCGGGCCGACGGCGCCCTGGGCGACTCGGTTGACGGTGGTGCGCAGCAGGCGGGCGTCGCCGTCGAGCCGCTCGATGTAGCGGCCGAGCCAGAACAGGTTGTCGGCGACCCGGCTCTGCAGGTCGGCGCCGCCGCCGCGCTCGACCGAAAGCTGGTGGAAGCGGCGGAATGGCGGCAGCTGCACGTCGGCGCTGTCCTCGGTCAGCACCCAGACGTCCTTCAGGATGCCGTTCAGCCGGCCGAGCGAGGCGAGGCAGGTGTCGCCGGTCGGCTCGCGCGCCAGGCCGCCCGGCAGCACGCGATAGGAGGTGCCTTCGGCGTTGGCGAAGACGCGCAGCACCACGGCGGCGGGCGCGAGGCTCTTGCCGTCCCAGCGCGGGCTGAGCGAGGGTGCCACCGGGTACTGGGCGACGAAATGGCCGGGATGGGCGCGGATGCGGGCCAGCAGGGCGGCATGCTCGGGCGGGTCGAGCATGCCGACGACGATCGGCTCGCGATCCTGGCCGAGGCAGGGCCGCACGATCATCAGGTCGATGTTGGCCAGGGCGAAGGCGAGCGCCGCCGGCTCGCCGAGCCACCACACGTCGAGCGACGGCAGCTCGAGCTTCTGGCCGAGCAGGTGCTCGCCCAGCCTGTCGAGGAAGGGAACCAGGGCCGGCGTCTCGACGAGGCCCGAGCCCAGCGCGTTGGCGAGCGCAATGTGGCCGTCGCGCGTGGTCTCGACCAGACCGGTGATGCCGAGTGCGGAGTCGGCGCGCAACTCGAGCGGGTCGGCGAACGCGCTGTCGAGGCGGCGCAGCAGCATGTGCACCGGCCGGAGCCCGGCCAGGGTCTTGATCGAGACGGCGCCGTCGCGCGCCACCAGGTCGCCGCCCTCGACCAGCGGCACGCCCAGCGCGCGCGACAGGTAGACATGCTCGAAGTAGGTCGCCGACAGCGAGCCCGGCGTCAGCACCGCCATGTTCGGCTTGTCGATGCCGGCCGGCGCCAGCGCGAGCAGCGACTCGTGCCAGCGCTCGACGAACGGCCGGAGATGGCGCACCGGGATCGAGCGGAAGGCCTCGGGCAGGCTGCGCGCCAGCACGCGGCGCATCTCCAGCGCATAGGCGATGCCCGAGGGCATCTCGGTGTGGTCGGCCAGCACGTGCCAGCGGCCGTTGCCGAGCCGCACCAGGTCGACGGCATAGTGGGCCAGCCGGTGGGCCGGCGTCGCGCCGTCGACGACGCGGCAGGGCCGCAGGAAATGCCGGTTGGCGTGGACCAGCGTGGGCGGCACCAGGCCCTGCTTCAGCAGCGTCTGCGGGCCGTAGAGGTCGGCCAGGATGGCGTCGAGCAGGCGGGCGCGCTGGATCACCCCGCTCTCGATCATCGACCATTCGTCGGGCGTGATCACGAACGGCAGCGGGTCGAGGCTCCAGCGCGGCGCCGCGCGGTCGTCGAGCAGGTTGACGGTCGCGCCCGATTCCTCGAGCTGCCGGCGCGCGCTCTCGACCCGCTCGCCGAGCCCGCCGGGCAGCGCGCGGATGACGCTCAGGATGCCTTGCCAGTGATAGCGGATCGACTTCTGGCCGGTGACCAGCTCATCGTAAGCGCTCGCCGGCGAAGAAGTGAGGCCGCGCAGGGACTCCATGGACCTGTGGGGGGAATGACGAAGGAGCCGCTAGGCTCGCATGGCAGGATGGCGCGGTCTACCGCGCAGGAAGGGTCTTGGCTGGGGGCGCGCCACTCCAGTGGCGCGATCTTCTCTTGCCGGCAGACAAAGACGCGCCACTGGAGTGGCGCGCCCCCAGCGATGACGTCCAGCTCATTGTGCTCCTCTCCCCCGCTAGGGGGAGGCTGGGTGAGGGGGTTACACGCAATGCGGCAGCCTCTGAAACCCCCTCACCTAACCTCTCCCCCGAGTGGGGGAGAGGGAGTTGAAAGGCGGGATGAGCGGCGGTGTCCTTTGCTACGCCCGCCGCAGATCCAGGGTCAGTGGATGCTCGGGGTTGTCGAGCGCCTTCGGCTCCGGCGTCTCGCCCGCCGAGTGGCCGATCGGGAAGAAGCGGGCACGGCGGCGGGCTTCGGCCTCGTTGGCGTTGACCGGCATGCGGTCGTAGCTGCGGCCGCCGGGATGGGCGACGTGATAGGTGCAACCGCCGACCGAGCGGCCGCTCCAGGTATCGTAGAGGTCGAACGTCAGCGGCGCGTGCACGCCGATCGTCGGATGCAGCGCGTTGGTCGCCGGCCAGGCGCGGTAGCGCACGCCGGCGACGTACTCGCCGGCGGTGCCGGTGGCGCGCAGCGGCAGGCGCCAGCCGTTGCAGGCGACGACGTGGCGGCGGTCGTTCAGGCCGGCCACCTTGACCTGCAGGCGCTCGACCGAGCTGTCGACGTAGCGCACCGTGCCGCCGCCGCCCGGCTCCTCGCCCAGCACGTGCCATGGCTCGAGCGCGTGGCGCAGCTCGACTTCGATGCCGCGCTGCGCCATGTCGCCGATGTGCGGGAAGCGGAACTCGAAATGCGGCGCGAACCACTCGGGCTCGAACGCGTAGCGCGCCTCGCCGAGGTCGGCCAGCACCTCGCCGAAATCCTGCCAGACGAAGTGCGGCAGCATGAAATCGTCGTGCAGGCGCGTGCCCCAGCGGCTGAGCGGCCGCTCGTAGGGCCGGTCCCAGAAGCGCGCGACCAGGCCGCGCAGCAGCGCCTGCTGGGCGACGCTCATGCGCCAGTGCGGCGGCATCTCGAAGGCGCGCATCTCGAGCAGGCCGCGCCGGCCGGCGGCGGCGTCCGGCGTGAACAGCTTGTCGATGCAGAACTCGGTGCGATGGGTGTTGCCGGTGGCGTCGACGAGAAGGTTGCGGAACACGCGATCGACCAGCCACGGCGGCACCTGCCGGCCGGGCTCGATCTGGCGGAAGGCGATCTCGAGCTCGTGCAGGGCGTCGTTGCGCGCCTCGTCGATCCTCGGATGCTGGCTGGTCGGGCCGATGAACAGGCCGGAGAACAGGTACGACAGCGACGGATGGTTGAGCCAGTAGCCGAGCAGGCTCTTCAGCAGGTCGGGCCGGCGCAGCAACGGGGACTCGCTCGCCGTGGGGCCGCCCAGGGTGACGTGGTTGCCGCCGCCGGTGCCGGTGTGGCGGCCGTCGATCATGAATTTCTGCGCGCCGAGCCGCGTCGTGCGCGCCTCCTCGTAGACGATCTCGGTCTTGTCGACGACCTCGCGCCAGCTGGCCGAAGGATGGATGTTGACCTCGATCACCCCGGGATCGGGCGTGACGCTGAAATGACTGAGGCGCGGATCGCTGCCGGGCGGCGGGTAGCCCTCGATGAACACCGGCTGGCCGAGCTCCTCGGCGGTATCCTCGACCGCGGTGACCAGGTCGAGATAGTCCTCGGTGCGCTCGGTCGGCGGCATGAACACGAAGAGATGGCCGTCGCGCGGCTCGAAGGCGATGGCAGTGCGCACGATGTGGCCGGCCGAGCTGCCGACGCCGGGACGCGGCGCCAGGTCGGGCGCCAGCGCACGTCGCCACGCTTCGCGGCGGGCGTCGCCGTTGGCCTCGCCCCCGCTCTCATCGGCGTAGCGGTTGGCCAGGCCCGGCACCTGCTGGCGCAGCACCGGGGCGCGGCGGAAGGCGTCGAGCGGCGGCAGGTCGGGGTGCGGCGCCATCGGGTCGGGCTCGACGATGGCGTCGGCATCGCCCGGCGCCGCCCACGGCAGCGAATCGAGCGGCAAGCGGTAGCCGAGCGGCGAATCGCCGGGAATCAGGTAGCACTTCTCCGAGCGCAGGAACCACGGGCCACTGCGCCAGCGGCCGCGCCCGTTGGTCTCGCGCTGAACCGGCAGGACGGTGCCGACCGCGCTCTCCAGCCCCTTCTCGAAGATGCGGGCCAGCCGCTCGCGCTCCATCGCGTCCTTCACCTTGGCGGCGTCGACCGTGACGTTGCTGGGCAGGCGGCGCTCGCGCCACAGGTAGTACCAGGTGTCCTCGAAGGCGCTGAACAGGTAACTCGGATCGATCTGCAGGCGCTCGGCGAAGGCCCGTGCGAAGCGCTCGGCGATCTCCGGCGTGGCGCCGGCCGGCCTGGCCTCGAGCGCGTAGAGCTGCGGATCGCGCCAGATCTTCTCGCCGTCGCGCCGCCAGTAGCAGCCGAGCGCCCAGCGCGGCAGCTGCTCGCCGGGATACCACTTGCCCTGGCCGAAATGCAGCAAGGGGCCGCTGGCGAAGCGGTTGGCGAGCTTGCGGAACAGCAGGCCGGCCAGGCGGCGCTTCTCCGGCCCCAGCGCCAGGGTGTTCCATTCGGCGCCGTCCATGTCGTCGATCGACACGAAGGTCGGCTCGCCGCCCATGGTGAGCTTGAGGTCGCCCCTCGCGATGTCGCGCTCGACCGCCTCGCCGACCGCGAGCAGCGCATTCCACTGCTCCTCGGTGTAGGGCTTGGTGGTGCGCGGCGTCTCGCGCACGCGCCGGACCGACATGTCGTGGGAGAACACCACCTCGCTCTCGTCGACCGCGCCCTCGATCGGCGCGGCGCTCGACGGCTCGGGCGTGCAGGCGAGCGGGATGTGGCCCTCGCCGGCCATCAGGCCCGAGGTCGGATCGAGGCCGATCCAGCCGGCGCCCGGCAGGTAGACCTCGCACCAGGCATGCAGGTCGGTGAAATCGTGGGTGGGCCCCTCGGGGCCTTCGAGCGGCTTCTCGTCGGGCGTGAGCTGGATCAGGTAGCCCGAGGCGAAGCGGGCGGCGAAGCCGAGATGGCGCAGGATGGTGACCAGCAGCCAGCCGGTGTCGCGGCACGAGCCCTTGGCCAGCGCCAGCGTCTCCTCGCAGGTCTGCACGCCGGGCTCGAGGCGGACGATGTAGCCGATGTCCTTCTGCAGCCGCGCGTTGAGGCCGACGATGAAATCGACGGTGCGCTGCTTGGTACGATCAACCTTGGCGAGCCACGCGGCAAGCAGCGGGCCTGCCGGCTCGAGCTTGCGGAATGGCGCGATCTCCTCGGCGAGCGACGGATCGTAGGCGAACGGCCACTGCTCGGCGGAGGGCTCCAGGAAGAAGTCGAACGGGTTGATCACCGACATGTCGGCGACCAGGTCGACCACGACCTCGAAGCGCTCGGTCTTCTCGGGGAAGACGAGGCGGGCGAGGTGGTTGCCCTGCGGATCCTGCTGCCAGTTGATGAAGTGCGGCTTGGGCTCGACCTCGAGCGAGTAGGACAGCACGCCGGTGCGCGCGTGCGGCGCTGGCCGCAGGCGCACCACCTGCGGCCCGAGCGCCACCGGCCGGTCGTACCGGTAGGTCGTCCGATGATGCAACGCGACGTGTATGCTCATGCCGGTGAGCCCGATATTCGTTCCAAGATAGGCGTAGCAAGTGACATGCCAGTGTCCGACGCACAATTCCTATCACTGTTTTCATGTTCCTCTCCCCCGCCCTCATGAGCGCGTTCGGCTTCGCCGAGCCGCACATAGGGGGAGAGGCTAGGTGAGGGGGCTTCGATGGCTGGATATCACCTGCAACCCCCTCACCCAGCCTCTCCCCCTGGCGGGGGAGAGGAGCATGAGAACGAAGACCATGAGGTTCTGACCTGCGGCCGCCCCCGGTTCCCATCCCTCGCCGCCTGTGCTGGATTCCCCCCATGACCAACTACTTCGATCTCACCGGCAAGGTCGCCCTGATCACCGGCGGCAGCCGCGGGCTGGGCTACCAGATGGCCAAGGCCTTCGCGGCGCACGGCGCCGACCTGTTCATTGCCAGCCGCAAGCTCGACGCCTGCGACAAGGTCGCCGCCGAGGTGCGGGCGATGGGGCGCAAGGCGGCGACCCATGCCTGCAACGTCGCCCACTGGCACGAGCTCGAGGGGCTGGCCGACGCCGCCTACGCCGCCTTCGGCAGGGTCGACATCCTGGTCAACAATGCCGGCTCCTCGCCGCTCGCGCCGTCGTCGCTCGAGACCTCCGAGCAGCTGTTCGACCGCATCGTCTCGCTCAACTTCAAGGGGCCGTTCCGCCTGATGTCGCTGATCGGCAGCCGCATGGCGGCGGGCGAGGGCGGCTCGATCATCAACATCTCGAGCGCCGGCGCGCTGCGCCCCAGGCCGCAGATCGCGCCCTATGCCGGCGCCAAGGCGGCGCTCAACGCTCTCACCGAGGCCTTCGCCTTCGAGTACGGCCCCAAGGTGCGCGTCAACACGATCTCGCCCGGCCGCTTCCTCACCGACGTGTCGAAGGCTTGGAGCGAGGAGCACAAGCTCAACGCGACGGCCGCGCTCAAGCGCAGCGGCCGGCCCGAGGAGATCGTCACCGCGGCGCTCTATCTCGCCTCGAGCCACTCGAGCTTCACCACCGGATCGCTGGTCCGGGTCGACGGAGGAATTGCGTGATGAAGATGAAAGCCGGTGTCCTGACGGTGTGCGGTGCGCCGCGGCCGTTCGCCAGGAGCAAGCCGATCCATGTCCTCGAGGTCGATCTCGACCCGCCCGGCGAGGGCGAGGTGCTGGTCAAGGTGGGCGGCGGCGGGCTCTGCCATTCCGACCTGTCGCTGCTGAACGGCGACCGGCCGCGGCCGGTGCCGATCGTTCTCGGCCACGAGGGCGCCGGCGAGATCGTCGAGGTCGGTGCCGGCGTGCACGACGTCAAGCCCGGCGACCATGTCTGCTTCACCTTCAACGTGAGCTGCGGCCGCTGCCGGCGCTGCCTCGAGGGCCGGCCCTACATCTGCGAGCGATCCGTGTCGCCGCGCGCCGCCGGCCAGCTGCTGTCGGGCCATCATCGCATCCACTACGACGGCAAGCCGGTGAACCATCAGTCGGGCGTGTCGTGCTACGCCGAGTATGCCGTGGTCGATCGCGGCTCGGTGGTGGTGATCGACCGCTCCCTGCCGCTCGACATCGCCGCGCTGTTCGGCTGCGCCGTGGTCACCGGCGTCGGCGCGGTGGTCAACACCGCGCGCATCCAGCCCGGCAGCTCGGTGGCTGTGGTCGGCCTGGGCGGCGTCGGCCTGTCCGGCCTGATGGGCGCGGTGCTGGGCGGCGCCGGCCGCATTGTCGCCATCGATCTCAGCGACGAGAAGCTCGGGCTGGCGCGCCAGCTCGGCGCCACCGACACGGTGAACGCCAGGGACGCCGACCACGTCCAGCAGGTGCGCGATCTCACCAACGGCGGCGTCGACTACGCCTTCGATCTCGCCGGCACCATCAAGGCGATGGAGACCGCCTACCTGGTGACGCGCTGGGGCGGCACCACGGTGACCGCCGGACTGTCGCCGATCGCCGCCGACTTCTCGTTCCGGCAGAGCGCGCTGGTCAGCGAGGAGAAGACCATCAAGGGCAGCTACATGGGCAGCTGCGTGCCGGTGCGCGACATCCCGCGCTTCATCGCGCTCTACCAGCAGGGCAAGCTGCCGGTCGACCGCATGATGAGCCAGCGCATCGGCTTCGACCAGCTGAACGAGGGCTTCGACCGCCTGCAGGACGTGGCCACGGTGCGCCAGGTCCTGGTGCCGCACGGGTGATCGCCAACCTCGCGCTGGCGACGGTGATGGTCGGCCTGACCGTCACGCTTCACTTCTTCGGGCTGCTCGGCCTGCTGTGGGTGCTGCGCAATCGCGGCCATCGCTTCCAGGCGCATGTCAGCTGGGTGGGCCAGGGGGCGGCGATTCTGTTCGTCGTGCTCGGCCTGGTCGCCGTGATCACCGCCGAGATCTGGCTCTATGCCCTCGCCTACCTCGCGGTCGGCGCGCTCGGCGACCTCGAGGCGGCGCTCTACTTCTCGACGACCAGCTTCACGACGCTGGGCTACGGCGACGTCGTGCTCGATCAGCGCTGGCGCCTGCTCGGCGCCATCGAAGGCGCCAACGGCCTGCTGCTGTTCGGCTGGTCGACGGCATTTCTCATCTCTGTCACCGGCCGCATGCGCGCGCTGGAGCACGACTGGCTCGACCAGGTGGAGCATCGCCCATGACCTTGGCCATCGCGGCGGAATCGCCTTTGCAGGACGAGGTGCGGGAGCTGGTGGCCGAGCTCAACGCCACGCTGCTCGCCCTGACGCCGCCCGAGTTCTGCTTCCACATGTCGGTCGAGGAGATGGCGGAGGACGACACCACCGTGCTCGTCGCCCGCGACGATGGCAAGGCGGTGGCATGCGGCGCGCTGAAGCGCCATGCCGGCGGCATCGGCGAGGTCAAGCGCATGTACACGCGACCCACCCATCGTGGCCGCAAGATCGGCGCGCTGATCGTCGAGCGCATCGAGGCGCTCGCCCGCGCCGAGGGCGTGAAGCGCCTGGTGCTCGAGACCGGCGATCGCCATCCCGCTGCCTGGACGGTCTACGAGCGCGCCGGCTTCACCCGCTGCGGCCCGGTCCTCGACTATCCCGACTCGCAATGGTCGGTGTTCTACGAGAAGGCGCTCAAATGAATTCCTCCCCAGCGGAGCTGGGGAGGTGTCGCCGTCACACGGCGACGGAGGGGTCATGGGCACCACCACTGACGCTCATGACCCCTCCGTCCGCTTCGCGAACACCTCCCCACGCGACGCGTGGGGAGGGGAAGAGTCAGTGCTCAGCGGATCTCGAAGCCGAGCCTGGCCAGGGTGGCGCGCAGGCGCTCGCGGCCGTTCATCGCCGCGATCGGGCCCATGCGGGCGATCACGCGCCGGGTCCACGTGGTCGCCGCCATCTCGTTGCGCGCCGAGAACTTCTCCAGCTCCGCATCGTAGGCGGCGCGGTCGCGCCGCTCGGGCGTGGCGTCGTAGCGCTCGCGGTGCAGCACCGTCGATTGCGGCAGGCGTGGCTTGACCTCGTGCCTGGAGGCGGGATCGGCATGGCCGACGCAGAGGCCGAACACGACGAACGATCGCGGCGGCAGGCCGAGCAGCTCGGCAACGCGCGCCGGGTCGTTGCGCATGGCGCCGATATAGACGGTGCGCAGGCCGAGCGCGTTGGCGGCGACGACGGAGTTCTGCGCGGCAAGCGCCGCATCGATGCAGGCCACCGTGTAGGTCTCGAGCCAGGGCAGCGCCTCGAGGTCGGCCTTCTCGGCCTCGCCCATCCGCTCGTTGCGCGACAGGTCGGCGATCCAGCACAGATAGAGCGGGCACTGCTCGATGTGCTTCTGGTCGCCGGCGATGGCCGCCAGCTCCTTGCGCGTCGCCGGATCGTCGACCGTGATCGCCGACCACAGCTGCATGTTGGAGCTGGTGGCGGCCGACTGCGCGGCGGCGATCAGGGTCTCGAGCGTGCCGGGCGGCAGCGGATCGGGCAGGAAGCCGCGCACCGAGCGATGATCGAGCAGGCTGGCGATGGTCTCGTTCCACGGCCCATCGGACGGCAGGCCGCCGGCCGGCGGTGTTGCGCCGTAGCGGCGGCGCAGCGCCTCGCTGCGGGAGATCTCGGTCGTGGGGTTGGTCAACGAATCCATGCTGCCTTGGCCTGCGGTTTGGCACGGGTGATCGCGGTCACCAGCGCGAGGAGGATGAAGACGACGACGATCATGAAGATGGCGCGCGGCTCGTGCCGGTCCATCAGCCAGCCATAGAGCAGCGGCGAGGTCATGCCGCCCAGGTTGAAGCCGGTCGAGACGAAGCCGAACACCTTGCCGAACGAGCCGGCCGGCGTGACGGCGCGCACCATCATGTCGCGCGACGGCTGGATGACGCCATTCAGCAGCCCGCCCAGCGACATCACGCCGATCAGGATGGCGGCCGGCATGTCGACCCACGCCATCAGGATGGCCATGGTCGAGGTGCAGGCGAAGCCGATCGCCGCCACCCATTCGTGGTGCGGCGTGCGGTCGGCGATGATGCCGCCCAGCAGCACGCCGGCGGCGCTGAGCAGCAGGAAGCCGGACAGGCCGACATTGGCGACCGAGTCCGGCGTGCCGTGGATGGCACCCAGGCCGACGACGCTGAAGGTCTGGATGCCGCCATTGGCCATGGCGAGGCAGAAGAAGAACAGGAGGTTGCGCAGGATCGGCCCGCTCAGCAGCAGGTCGAGGCCGACCTTGGCATCGCCCTTCGTCGAACCCTGGTCCGGGGCCGTGGGCTTGGGAATGGTCCGCGGCAGCACGCTGCCGGCGACGATGAGCAGCAGCGCCACCGCGAAGGAGAGCCCGGCGGCGAACAGGAAGGCGCCGTGCCAGCCCCACAGGGCGGCGCAGGCCAGCACCATGGCCGGCGTCACGCCCGAGCCGAGGTAGCCGGCGAAGGTGTGGATGGAGAACGCCTTGCCGATCTTCCGCGGATCGATGGTGGCCGACAGGATGGCGTAGTCGGCCGGATGGTAGACGGTGTTGGCGAGGCCGATCAGGGCGTAGGCGACGACGAAGAACCAGTAGCCCGGCAACACGGCCACCGCGGCGATGGCGACGGCGCCGAGCAGCAGCCCGCCGGTCAGCATCAGGCGCGGGCCGATGCGGTCGACCAGGAAGCCGGCCGGCGTCTGCAAGAGCGCCGAGGCGACGTTGAAGGCGGTCAGCGCGAGGCCGACCTCGATGTAGCTGACGCCGAACGCCTCCTTCACCGGCCCGAAGATCGGCGGCAGCAGCATGATGTGGACGTGGCTGGTGAAATGGGCGATCGCCACCAGGGCGATCACCTTGGCATCGTGCCACCTCTTCGCGGCGGCAGGGTCGGCGTCGGCCGCGATGCCGATCGGTTCACTCGTCGACGACATCGCTCACTCGTCGACGACGCCGACGTTCAGCGTGCCGATGCCGGATATATCGACCTCGACCTTGTCGCCCGCCTTCATCCATAGCGGCGGCTTGCGGCCCAGCCCGACGCCGTCGGGTGTGCCGGTGGCGATGACGTCGCCGGGCTCCAGCCAGGTCACGGTCGACAGGTACTCGATGATGGTGGCGACGTCGAAGATCATGTGGTCGGTGGTGTCGTGCTGCACCACGGTGCCGTTGAGGCGGGTCGTCAGCTCCAGGCGCTGCGGGTCCGGGATGACATCGGTCGTCACCAGCCACGGCCCGAGCGGGCCGGTCGCCGGGAAATTCTTGCCGGCGGTCACCGAATGCTTCTGGAAGTCGCGCACGCTGCCGTCGAGGAAGCAGGTGTAGCCGGCGATCACCGACAGCGCGCGGGCGCGCGGCACGTGGCGGCAGCGCTCGCCGATGATCACGGCGAGCTCGCCCTCGAAATCGAAATCGATCGAGGCGCGCGGCCGCACGATGTCGCCGCCATGCGCCACCAGCGTGTTGTGCAGGCGCGAGAAGACGCTGGGCACGCTCGGCAGCTGGCGCCCGACCTCGCCGACATGGCTCGCGTAGTTGAGGCCGACGCACAGGATCTTGTCGGGATCGGGAATCACCGGCTGCAGCTCGACGTCGGCGAACGACAGGTCGGCCGGGGCGCCCTCGAGGGCCGCCGCCAGCTCGCCCAGCGCCTTGGCCGCGATCGCCTGGCGAAGGCCGGGCCAGCGCGCCGAGGTCCGGGCCGACAGATCGACAATACCGCCCTCGACGACCGCGCCAATCCTGGCCGCGCCCGCATGGCGAAAACTGATCAAACGCATGGCACAGACCCTCGATCCAAGGACCTGTCGAGTAAAGCGAAATCGTCGTGAGGGGGACCTGCTCGACGTCGTGAGCCACGCCGCCCACCTCATCCTGAGGAGCGTCCGAAGGACGCGTCTCGAAGGATGGCAACGAGCACCTCGCCTGAGGCCCATCCTTCGAGACGCCACGCTGTGCGCGGCTCCTCAGGATGAGGTGTCAGCGTTTCCGCGCCAGCAGCCTCGTCAGTGCCATCGACAGGCCGACGCTCTCGACCGGCGGCGGGGGGTTGCCGAGGTTGGCCAGCTGCTGCTGCGCCAGGGCCTCGGCTTGCGCGATGGCGCAGGCGACGCCGTCGAGCAGGGGGGCCTCGACCATGGGCTTCAGCCGCGCCGCGAGGCCGGCCAGGCCGGCGCCGCCCAGGATCACCACGTCGGCGCCGTCCTCGCGCGCGCAGGCGTTGCAGCCGTCGGCGAGCAGCTGCATCGCGCCTTTCGGGTCGCGCGCGATGTCGGCGCCGGTCGGCGCCACGGTGCGCACCGAGGCGAGCCGGCTGGCGAGGCCGCGCTGGGCGACGAACTCCTCGAGCATCTCTTTCCAGCGCTCGCCGCCGGTCACGATCGAGAAGCGCTCGCCGATGGCGCAGGCCTGCAGCACCGAGGCGTCGGCCATGCCGATCACCGGCACCGGCGCGATCTCGCGCAGGGCGGCGAGGCCCGGGTCGCCGAAGCAGGCCAGCACCACGGCGTCCCTGGCCCCACGGTCGCGGGCATAGGCATCGACCGCGGCATGGCCGGCGACCGCATAGCCCACGCGCGAGGCGATGTAGCGCGGCCCGAAGGCGCCGGTGACGGCGCGCAGCCGCGTGCCCTTGCCGGCGAAGGCCCGCGCCGTCTTCAGCACGAGGCTGGTGATCGAGCGCGTGGTGTTGGGATTGATCAGCAGGATGTCGGTCATGGCTGCATGACTTCCTTCAGGCGCTCGACGTCGTGGTTCTCGCCGATCGACAGGGCGCAGATGCGCGAGACGTGAGTGATCGGCAGCTTTGCCTCCCTTGCCCAGGCGACCAGCTGCGCCTGCGCCGCCTTGAGGTCCTTCCGGCTGGTGCCGGTGGCGCTGAGCGGCACGCCGCAATCGCGCAGGCAGAGCAGCACGTCGCCCGACAGCACGAAGGCGTCCCAGCCGAGGAAGCGCAGCAGGTACTGGCCGCTGAAGCCGCCCAGCCGCGCGCCGCGCTTGGCCAGCACCTCGAGGAGGCCGGCCTGGTCGTCGGCCGGCCAGTCGGCGAGGAACCTGCCGAAGCTGCCGTGCTCGGCCGCGATCTCGCTCACGAACTTGGCGTTCTCGCGCACCGACCTGATCTTCTGCGGATTGCGCACGATGCGCTTGTCGGAGGCGAGCTTCTCCCAGAACTCCCCGGGCTGGAACAGCAGCCGCCTGGGGTTGAAGCCGAGGAACGCCTCCTCGAAGCCCGGCCATTTCTGCTCGATGACGCTCCACACGAAGCCCGCCGAGAAGACGCGGCGCGTCATCTCCGACAGCACGCGGTCGTCGCCGAGCTTGGCCAGCGCCTTGTTGTCGGGCTTCGCGGGCATCAGGCTCGCCAGCACCTTGTTGCCGCCCTTGCGATCGGCGGCGCGCTTGCGGATGCTCTCGAACGAGACCTTGGCCTTGGCCATGCAGCGCCCCCGTCAGCCTTGCCCTATGGGCGACACAGCAATGTCACGCGTCGCACATCGATTCTTAGCCACAGATGAACACGGATGCACACAGATCGCTCGAGACTCGCAGCGCAGATACTCCGATCGCAACGCAAGCTTTGCCAAATGTTGCACAAAGGGCCCGGCTGCGCGCCCCGCAGTCAAATCCAGCATCCGTGTTCATCCGTGTTCATCTGTGGCTATTCCTGCTCTCGAGACAACACGGGCAGATGCATGCCCGAGGCCGTTACAGGCGCTTCGTCTAACCGGCCATCACTCGAGCCAGCCGTCGAAGAAATCGAACACGCTCGCCTTGAACAGGCCGTGCGCGATCATCGAGAAATGATCGCAGCCCGGGATCGTCACCGCCCTGGCGCCGGCGATGGCGTCGGCCAGGCCCTGCGGCGGGCCGGCCAGCTGATCGCGCGCGCCGGCAATCACCAGGGTCGGGCGGCGGATCGCCATGAGGGCATCGCGGGTCAGCTCGGTGCGGCCGCCGCGCGAGCAGGCGGCGAGGGCCAGCCGGTCCTCCTTCTGCTCGTCGGCGAAGTGGCGGAAGCTCCTGAGCATCGGGTCGCTAATCTCGTCGGGCGAGGCCGCCTCCATGGCTTGTGCCATGGCGCCGGGCTCGCGCGGCGGGTCGAAGAGGCGGCCGCCGACGCCCGCGACCACGAGGTGGTCGATGCGCGCGCCGTCCACGAGCGCGGCGGTGAGCGCGATGTGCGCACCCATCGAGAAGCCCAGCAGATGGGCGCGCTCGACGCCGGCATGGTCGAGCAGGTTGAACACGTCGCGCGCCATCGCCGCGCGGTCGTAGAGCGCGGGGTCGTGCGGCTTGGCGCTCTCGCCGTGGCCGCGGCAGTCGAGCGCGAAGCCGCGCAGGCCCTTGGCAACGATGGCGTCGTACCAGCCCATGCGCTTCCAGTTCTCGTAACGGTTGGACGAGAAGCCGTGCACCAGCACCATCGCCTTGCGGGCATCGCGCGGGCCGAATTCGTCGTAGGCGAGGGCTAGGCCGTCGGAGGTGAATTGAGCCATAACTTTCCCTAGCCCGAGCCATGAGGCGTCACAAGTTGATTGCGCGGACCGGGTGCTGGACAAGCTGGAACGGGAGAAGGGGCGCGCATGACACACAAGATTGGCCGGACGGTCGCCGAGTCGCAACCTCACTGGCCGCCGGCACCGCAGCGCCCGCAAGGCGCGCCCAACATCCTGGTCATCCTGTTCGACGATGTCGGCTTCTCCGATTTCGGTTGCTACGGCTCGCCGATCGCCACGCCGGCGATCGACGCCGTCGCCGGCCGCGGCCTGCGCTACACCGGCTTCCACACCACGGCGATGTGCTCGACCACGCGCGCCGCCCTGCTGACCGGGCGCAACCACCATTCGGTCGGCGTCGGCTGCCTGGCGAACTTCGATTCGGGCTATCCCGGCTATCGCGGCAAGATCGCCCGCGAGGCCGGCACCATCGCCGAGATGCTGCGCCCGCACGGCTATCGCAACTACATGCTGGGCAAGTGGCACGTGACTCCGCTCACCGAATCGGGCGCCACCGGCCCGTTCGATGGCTGGCCGCTCGGCCGCGGCTTCGACCGCTACTACGGCTTCATGGATGCCGAGACCGACCAGTACGCGCCCGAGCTGGTGCGCGACAACACGCCGGTCGATCCGCCCGTCGGTGCGGCGGGCGGCTTCGCCGCCGGCTATCACCTGACCGCCGACCTGGTCGACCAGGCGATCCGCTACCTCGCCGATCACGTCGCCGACAATGCCGCGACTCCGTGGCTGACCTGGCTGGCGCTCGGCGCCTGCCATGCCCCGCACCAGGCGCCGGCCGACCTGATCGCCAAGTACGACGCGGTGTTCGCCGACGGCTGGGATGCCGAGCGCGAGCGTCGGCTGGCCCGCCAGATCGAGCTCGGCATCGTGCCGGCGGGTACCCGCCTGCCGGCGCGCAACGACATGGTGCGGGCGTGGGCCGAGTGCTCCGACGGCGAGAAGCGGCTGTTCACGCGCCTGCAGGCGGCCTATGCGGCGATGCTCGATCACGCCGACCAGCACATCGCGCGCCTGCTCGGCTTCCTCGCGGCCGCGGGCCAGCTCGACGACACGCTGGTCGTCATCATGTCGGACAACGGCGCCAGCCAGGAGGGCGGGCCGTTCGGCATGGTCAACGCCATGGGGCCCTACAACCTGCGGCGCGAGTCGATCGAGGAAAAGATCGCCCGGATCGACGATATCGGCGGGCCGGACACGCATTCCAACTTCCCGCTGGGCTGGGCGATGGCGGCCAACACGCCGCTGCGCCGCTACAAACAGAACACCCACGGCGGCGGCATCCGCGATCCACTCGTGATGGCGTGGAGCAAGGGAATCGCCGCGCGCGGCGAGCTCCGTCCGCAGTTCTGCCACGCCAGCGATCTCGTGCCGACCCTGCTCGACGTCGTCGGCGTCGCGCCGCCGCGGGTCATCAACGGCGTCAAGCAGATGCCGATCGAAGGCACCAGCTTCGCCCCGAGCCTCGCCAACCCCAGGGCACGCTCCAAGAGCAAGCCGCAGTACTTCGAGATGTTCGGCCATCGCGGCCTGGTGCAGGGCGGCTGGAAGGCGGTGTCGTTCCATCCGCCGGGCGCGCCGTTCGACAGCGACAGGTGGGAGCTCTACCGCCTCGACCGCGACTTCAACGAGGTCGACGACCTCGCCGCGCGCGAGCCCGAGCGCCTGCAGGCGATGATCGCCGAATGGTGGCGCCAGGCCGAGCGCTGCAAGGTGCTGCCGCTCGACGATCGCTTCGCGCCGCGCTTCGCCGACAACGCCAAGCGCTTCCACGGCCCGCGCAATCGCTTCGTGTTCCATGCCGGCATGGGCCATGTGCCGACCGACGTGGCGCCCGACGTGCGCAACCGCACCTACACGATCGAGGCCGAGGCCCGGATCGACGGGCCGGCCACCGAGGGCGTGCTGATCGCCCATGGCGACATGACCGGCGGCTATTCGCTCTACGTCAAGGACGGCCGGCTCTGCTACGACATGAACATCGGCGGCGAGCATCACCTCGTCGCGTCGGACCGGCCGGTGCCGTCCGGCAACCGGCGGCTCGGCGTGCGCATGCGGCGCAACCAGGGCCGCAACCTCGCCACCCTCCTGATCGACGGCGAGGCGGCGGGCGGCTTCGACACCCAGCACGGCTTCGTGAGCTTCATCTCGTGGTCCGGCCTCGACATCGGCCGCGACCGCAACAGCCCGGTGTCGCACTACGAGGCGCCGTTCGCCTTCACCGGCACCTTGCGCAAGGTCACGGTGGTGATGGACGACGACCAGGAGATCGACGCCGAGAAGGCCGCCGCCGCGGTGCTGGCAAGGGAATGAAGATGTTGGGCGCGCGTTCTCATTCTCCTCCCCAGCTTCGCTGCAGCGAAGCTGGGGAGGTGTCGCCGTCTTACGGCGACGGAGGGGTCATGAGCCATGGGAGAGGATTGAGCTTGGGGCTCATGACCCCTCCGTCCGCTAACGGCGCTGTAAACAGCGCCCAAGCGGACACCTCCCCAACTTCGTTGGGGAGGAGAAGAGAGGCGGCGCGTCCCCGGCGATGAGTAACCCCTGAGGATCGGGTCAGCGTAATGGTCGAGTCCGTCGTTCGTGATCGCCGTGGCGTCGACAGCGCCTATGCTTGGCGGCTCGCCGTCGTGTCGGTGCTGTGCATCGTGCTGGGCGGCGGCTCGATCTATCTGCCCGTGGTCGGGCTGAAGGAGATTGCCGCCGAGTTCGGCGACCGCCGCTCGGTGCCCTCGCTCGCCTACATGCTGGGCTTCATCGCCATGGGCTTCGGCGGGGTGATGATGGGCTGGCTGGCCGATCGCACCAGCCCGCGCGTGCCCCTGCTGATCGCCGGCGTGTCGATCTTCGCCGGCGGCTGGATCGCGACCAGCGGGGGCGAGCTGGCGCTCTACGTAGGCTACATGCTGCCGCTCGGCTTCCTCGGCAACTCGGCGACCTTCACGCCGGCGATGAACAACATCCAGGGCTGGTTCGATCGCCGGCGCAGCCTCGCCGTGTCGCTGATCTCGGTCGGTCCGGCGATCTCCGGCTTCGTCTGGCCCCAGGTCTATGCCTGGCTGCTGCCCGATGTCGGCTGGCGGCAGTCGCTGGTGATCTATGGCGCGATCTCCGGCAGCCTGATGTTCCTGTTTGCCCTCTACATCCGGCCCTCGCCGCTGGTGCGCCGCGGCCACAAGGCGCGCGAGGACCATTCGGCGCTGCCCATGCCGTCCTCCGCCCTCATGACTCTCCTGTCGGCCGCCGGCTTCTGCTGCTGCACGGCGATGGCGGTGCCGTTCGTGCACATGGTGGCGTTCTGCGGCGATCTCGGCTTCGCTGCCGCGCGCGGCTCGGAGGCGGTGGCGCTGATCCTGCTGACCGCCGTCGCCTCGACCTTCGCCTTCGGCCGGCTGGCCGACCACATCAGCCCGATCACGGTGAGCCTGCTCTGCTCGCTGATCCAGGTGGTGTCCCTTTCCGGCTTCCTCGCCGTGAGCGGGCTGCTCAGCCTCTACACCGTGTCGGTGATCCACGGCATTCCCTACATCGCCATCGTCCAGGGCTACGCCCTCATCCTGCGCCAGCTCTACGGGCCCGCGCTCGCCGGCTGGCGGCTCGGCATCGTCATGCTGTTCGCCATGGCCGGCATGGCGGTCGGCGGCTGGCTGGGCGGGGTCATCTTCGATGCCACCCTGTCGTACCGTGCCGCCTTCCAGGCGGCGCTCGCCTTCAACCTGCTCAATCTCATGCTGCTGGGCGCGCTCTACCTCGTCCAGCGGCGCCGCGTGCTCGCCCTGCGCTGAGCGCGCCCCGGACGAGGGCAGGTTGTCGCCGTCGCACCGGCGACAGCGAACTGAGGCCAGCGAAGCTCGACTCACGCGCAATGGACCGAGGACCGACCGGGGTAGCGGCCGGCCGTCGATGGGAGGCATGAGGCGGACCGGCTGGCCGATTCGCACAGGCGCATCGACCGGCGCCGCCCGGGTCTTATTCGCATTATGCGACACGCTATGGCGCTACCGTGACATGTGTTATGGTCGCGCCGCGAACCTCGGCGAAAGACGCGAAGATGCCGCAAAGGCCAACCGGGGACGCGCAGCGTCAAGGGAGGAGTGGGAAGACCCGCATCGGTAGATTTTGGTAAGGTGCGCGCTCGCCCTCGGGCGGGATTACCAGCGCGGCGTTTGCGTGGCTTGAGTTGTTTTTCCGAACCATAAGGGAGGCAACGATGAGCGTACGCTTTGTCACCAGGTTCCTGGCTACGATCGTCTCGTTGACGTTCGTCGCGGCCTCGTCGATGGCCGCAGACCCCAAACCCATCAAGATCGGCCTGCTCTATTCGCTCTCCGGCATGGCCGCCGTCTACACCAAGGGCACCGTGATCGGCCATCAGATCGCCGCCGAGGAGATCAACGCCGCCGGCGGCCTGCTGGGCGGCCGCAAGATCGAGTACGTGATCCGCGACGACAAGCTGAAGCCCGGCATCGCGGTGGAGGAGTTCCGCCGCATGGTGACGCGCGACCAGACCGACTTCGTCATGGGTGTGATCAGCTCGGGCGTGGCGCTGGCCGTCTCCGAGGTCGCAAAAGAGATGAAGGTCCTGTTCGTCGACACCATCGCCCAGACCGCCGCGCTCACCGAGGAGCAGGGCCACGACTACGTCGTTCGTCTCAACACGAACACCGGCGTGATGGGCCGCACGGCGGGATTGGCGGCGGCCAAAGGGCCGTGGAAGTCCTACTATTTCATCGGCCCGGACTACGAGTATGGCCATCGGATGAATGCCGACTTCTGGGACTATCTGAAGGCCAAGAGGTCGGACGTCACCAAGCTCGGCGAGCTGTGGCCCAAGCTCGGCGAGCGGGACTTTTCAGCGCATATCACCGCCATCCTGAACGCCAAGCCACAGGCCGTGTTCAGCTCGCTGTGGGGCGGCGATCTGATCGCCTTCATCAAGCAGGCCAACGCCTACGGCTTCTTCGACAAGGTGCAGTTCATATCCACCGGCGGCGGCGACCTCGACATCCTCGAGCCGCTGGGCGCCGAGATGCCCAACGGCATCCTGGCGACCTTTGCCTATGCCTTCGACTATCTTCCGGTGAAGAAGGAGCAGAACGAGAAATTCATCGAGGAGTTCAAGAAGCGCGCCGGCTATCTGCCGAAGTCGGGCGACATCTTCGGCTACGTCTCGACATACGTCATGGCGGACGCGATCAAGAAGGCCGGCTCGACCGACAGCGTGAAGCTCGGCAATGCCTTGCGCGGCTCCAGGTACGAGACACTGCTGGGCGACGTCACGGTGCGTGACTTCGACGGTCAGGCGACGTTCTCCTACAACATCGGGTTCACCTACAGCGATCCCAAGTATCCGTTCAAGCGCCTCAAGGACGTGACGCGAGCGGACGGCGCCGATGTCCTCCCGAGCAAGGAGGAAGTCGAGAAAATCCGCGCCGAGGCGAAGAAGAAAGGCGGCTGAGCTTCCCGCTCGCGACGGAGCGCGGCGTACCAGGCCGCGCTCCGTTGCCCATCGTCACCGTACCGTTCGACAGGGGGAGCCCGCGATGGCAAGCCTCACCGCCGACATCCTGCTCGTGCAGTTCATCAACGGCCTGTTCATCGCCGCCGGCATCTACCTGGTGGCGTCCGGGCTGTCGCTGGTCTTCGGGGTGCTCGGCGTCCTGAACTTCGCGCACGGCTCGTTCTACATGTACGGCGCGTTCTTCGTGTTCACCTGGATCGGCTTCAAGCTCGGCGGCTTCTGGCCAGCCCTGCTGATCGCGCCGTTCGCCGTGGTGATCGTGGGCATCGCCACCGAGGTCGTCTTCCTGCGGCCTATCTACAAGGCCGATCCGCTCTACCAGTTGCTGCTGACCTACGGCCTGGTGCTGATGTTCGGCGACGTGGTGAAGCTGATCTGGGGGGCCGACAACCAGTCGGTGGCGCGCCCGCCCGGCTTCGAGGGCACGATCGACATCTTCGGTGCCCTGTTCCCGAGCTATCAGGTGTTCGTGCTGATCCCCATCGGCATCGCCACCATCGTCGGGCTCTACCTGCTGCTGAACCACACCCAGATCGGCAACGTCGTGCGCGCCGCGACCCAGGATCGCGAGATGGTAGGTGCGCTCGGCGTCAACGTGCGCCTGCTCTACACCGGTGTGTTTGCCATCGGCGCGTTTCTCGGCGGCCTCGGCGGTGCGGTGCTGGCGCCGATGGGCGCGCTCTATCCGGGCATGGATTTCGACGTCATCATCGAGGTCTTCCTGGTAGTCGTGCTGGGCGGGCTGGGCAGCATGGCGGGAACCGCGCTGGGCGCCCTGATCTACGGCGAGCTGAAGTCGCTCGGCATCCTGCTCGTGCCCGACCTCGAATCGGTCTTCATCTACGTCCTCATGGTGATCGTGCTGCTCGCACGGCCCCAGGGCTTGCTCGGCAAGCGCCTGGAGACCAATCGCTGACGGTCGGTTGCAACGAGATTGGGCGGAACGACAGGGAGAGGCACAGTGGCCAGCGTGCAGGACTCGATCCGGGGAGAGGCCGTTCCGCTGCGCTGGACGACGGCGCGCGATCCCATGCTGTGGGCGTTCGTGGCGGCGCTGGCACTGCTGTTCTGGCTGCCCGAGCTCATCCTCGGCATGGGCTGGGCCAAGTTCTGGATCCAGTTCGCCACCCAGGTCTTCATCTGGTCGCTGTTCGCCGTCTCCTTCAACCTGCTGATGGGCTACACCGGCATGGTCTCGTTCGGCCAGGCGGCCTATCTCGGCATCGGCGGCTACACCGCCGGCCTGCTGCTGAAGAACATCGCCGGCCTGTCGTTCTGGGTCGGGCTGGCGGCGGCGCCGGTGGGCGGTGCGCTGGCGGCGCTGGTCATCGGCTATTTCTGCGTCCGTCGCACCCACATCTACTTCGCCATCCTGACCTTGGCGTTCGGTCACATCGTCTACCTGATCGCCTTCAAGTGGTACGACTTCACCGGCGGCGACAACGGCCTGATCGGCATCCCGGTGCCGAAGTGGATCACCGAGCCGAGCTTCGCCAACTACTACAAGTTCGTGCTGGTGATCTGCGTCGTCGCGATCTACCTGCTGTGGCGCATCGTCAACTCGCCGTTCGGCAGGGCGCTGACCGCGATCCGCGAGAATCCCGAGCGGGCAGATTTCATCGGCATCCCGGTCGATCGCTATCGGCTCTACGCCTTCGTGCTGGTCGGCGCCTTCTCGGGTCTGGCCGGCGCGCTGATCATGGTCAACGACCGCAGCGTCTATCCCGACCTGGCGCACTGGACGCAGTCGACCCAGGTTCTGCTGATGGTGCTGCTGGGCGGTGTCTATACCTTCTTTGGCCCGATCGTCGGCGCGCTGCTGCTGCGCACCATGGACGCCGACATCACGCAGAACTATCCCGAGATCTGGCAGCTCTTCCTGGGCGGCGTGCTGGTGCTGATCCTGTTCGGCCTGCCCGGCGGGATCGTGGGCTTCATCCTGCAGCGCGACGTCGGCAGCGGCGACGATCGCGCCATGCGGCTCGCCAAGGCGCTCGCCGAGTTTCGCCGCAAGTCTTGGATGTTCTTCCTGGGCTCGCTGGTGTTCACCACCTTCTTCGCCCTCCTGCACCAGCCGGCGGCCTGGCTGATGCCGCGGGCGCGCACGTTCGTGGCATGGTCGCTGCCGACCTGGGGCATCGTGCCCTGCGCGCTGCTGCAGCTCGCCGTCGTCGGCGCGATCCTGTGGCTGTTGCTGCGCCGAGCCGACCGCTTCGAGCGTATGAACGGCGTGCTGCTGGTCGCGCTGCCGATCGGCGTCCTGGCGCTCAACGTCTGGCTGGGCACGCCGCTGTCGGGCCTGTTGATCGTGCTGCTGTGGGCGATCTTCGCGGTCTACTCGCTGGGCCAGGCGGATTTCCGGCAGGCCTACCGGATCGGCCGCGCCGCCGACGGGGAAGGCTGACGCCATGCTGCTCAGGGTCGAGGGAGTCTCCAAGTCGTTCGGCGGCTTCGTCGCCGTGCGCGACGTCAGCCTCTCGGTCGATCGCGGGCGCACGGCGTGCGTCATCGGTCCCAACGGCGCCGGCAAGTCGACGCTGTTCAACCTCATCACCGGCCACGTCCAGCCGACCCGGGGCAACGTCTTCCTCGGCGACCGCGAGATCACGGGGCGGGCGCCGCACACGATCTGCCGCCTCGGCATCGGCCGCTCGTTCCAGCGCACCAACATCTTCCCGCGGCTCAGCGTCTTCGACAACGTCCAGGTGGCGGTGCTCTCGCACCTCGACCGGACGCTCAACATGATGGCGCCGGCCCATACGCTGGCGCGCGACGAGACGATGGCGCTGCTCGAGGCGGTCGGGCTCGCCGGCGAGGCGCGGTCGACCAGCGGCACGCTGTCCTACGGCCTGCAGAAGCAGCTCGAGCTCGGCATTGCGCTGGCCAGCGAGCCGCAGGTTCTGCTGCTCGACGAGCCGACTGCCGGCATGTCGCCGCAGGAAACGGCGGACACCATCGACCTGATCGGCCGCATCGTTCGCGACCGCGGCCTCACGCTGCTGTTCACCGAGCACGACATGGACGTCGTGTTCAGCATCGCCGAGCGCATCTACGTGCTGCACCAGGGCGCGCTGCTGGCGCAGGGCACGCCGCAGGAGGTGCAGGCCAACGAGGACGTGCAGCGCGTCTACCTGGGCGAGGCGGAGGAATGATTCTCGAGGTCGACGACGTCTACACGGCCTATGGCCTCAGCCAGATCCTGTTCGGCGTGTCGCTCGCCGTCGAGAAGGGCGAGTGCGTGGCCCTGCTGGGCCGCAACGGGGTCGGTAAGACCACGACGCTGCGCACGATCATGGGCCTGACGGCGCCCTATCGCGGGCGCGTGCGCTACAACGGCGCCGACATCACCGGCCGGCCCGCCTACCAGGTCGCCAAGCTCGGGATGGGCTTCGTGCCGGAGGAGCGGCGCATCTTCCCCGACCTGACCGTGCGCCAGAACCTCGAGGTGGCACGCAAGCCGGCGGCGTCGAAGCACGATCGCGAATGGACGGTCGAGGCGGTGTTCGAGACCTTTCCCGCCCTCGCGCCCATCGCCGGCCGCAAGGGCGGCTACCTGAGCGGCGGCGAGCAGCAGATGCTGACGATCGGTCGCACGTTGATGGGCAACCCCGACCTCCTGCTGCTCGACGAGCCGTCGGAGGGCCTGGCACCGCTCGTGGTGCGTGACCTCGGCCTCCAGATCGGCCGCCTCAAGGAGCATGGTCTCACCATCCTGCTGTGCGAGCAGAACGCCAAGTTCGCCATCAGGCTCAGCGACCGCGCCTACATCCTCGAGAAGGGCCACGTCCGCTTCTCCGGCTCGATCGCGTCCCTGCAGGCCGACGACGAGGTGCGCAAGCAGCACCTCGGGTTCTGACGTGGTGCTCAGAGCTCGACGGAGGCGCGAAGCATGACGATCCGCTCGCTGGCCTCTTCGTGCTCGGAGCAAGCCACGCCCAGATCCCGAAGAAGCCAGCCGCCCAACCTTCGCAGAGGTTCGGGCTCGAGACGTCGAGGCGGTAGCGCTCCCGCCGGGTAGAGGGCGTCGCGCAGGATGAGCTCGAATGATGTCTTGATCGTGTGCATGCCATGAGCGTGTACCCGTCGCGGACTCGGAAACAGGGCCCGCGCCTTATGCGAAGCATAACCACGACCAGCGGCAGGATCCCGAGTGCGTCGAACGGCGCGTCATCGAGTTCCGCGAGCGGCGGACCCGCTGCTGCCGAGGTCAGGCCGGAGCTCGCGATCAGGGGCGAAGCGTCTTCACGAAGCGAGGAGCCGCCTGGCGCAAGGCAGAGATCGTCTCGCGCAGCCCGCGATGCAGAGGCTTGTCGCGCCGGACGACGATGCCGACCTGGCGGACGAGGCGGGGCGTCGCGCTCTGGATGCGCAATCCCGGGGATTTTTGCCCGACGGCCATTCGGGGGACGAGACCAATTCCCAGTCCGGCCCGCACGACTTCCTTGATCGCCTCCACGCTGCCCAGCTCCATGGTCGGCTTCACGGCGCAGCCCGCTGCGGAGAACCAGTCGTCGATGATGCGGCGCATCTGAGCGCCCGGCTCGTACGACACGATGGCGAGTCGCGACAGGACCTCGGCTGTCACGACGCGAGGGAGGGTCGTCTCGTCGGTCGAGGACAGCACCATGAACTCGTCCTCGAAGAGCGAGGAGACGTCGAACATGCGACCCGAGACAGGCAGCGTGACCAGCCCGAGGTCCAGCGTGTTGTCCTCGACTTGACGGAGCACGTCGCCGACGGTCCCGGTCGTGACGAAGATCTCCAGGCCATCGAACCGACGACGTAGCGTACGGAGCACGTTTGGCAGGAAGTAGATGCTGGCCGTCGCTCCGGTGCCGATCCGGACCCTGCCCATCGTGCCCTTGGCGTAAGGTGCCATCTCCGTCTCGACGCTCGCCATGGCGTCGAGGATCATGCGGGCATAGGAGAGCAGGATCGCGCCGGCCGAGGTCGGACGCGCCTTTCGACCCACGCGTTCGATGAGCCGAACGCCAAGACGCCGCTCGAGCAGACGGATCTGCTGGCTCACGGCGGGTTGACTGAGCCCGAGATGGTCGCCGGCCGCGGAGAAGCTCGCCCGCTCGATCACCTCCGTGAATGTCCGGAGCTGGTCGAAGTTGATGCCGCGCACCCTCGAACTGGTCATTGCCGACGGCATACCATACCCAGCGCCTTCCGCGAGGGCGTCGGCCGTGCACCGGTGGCCGACGCCAGGGACCGACCGTGCCCTGATCGGGCCCGGCCGGTCGGTGCCGTCGAGCCGGGCGCGCTGACCATCGGGCGTTCACGCCCGCAAGCCGGCGGAGTCCCCGGAGGCGCGCGCGATGCCCGGCACCTCGTCAGGACGGTCGCTTCGCCACGGCGAGGCCGATGCCGAGCGCGATCATGGCGGCGCCCGATCCTTCCCGCAGGCGGCGGATCAGGGACGGGCGTGCTGCGGCGCCGTTGCGGATGCGGCCTGCCGCGAAGGCGACCACGATGTCGGCAAGCGTGTTGAGCGCGACCGAGACGAAGCCGAGGACCGCGAACTGCAAGGCGACGGACCCTGCGCCGGGGTCGACGAACTGCGGGATGAAGGCGAGGAAGAAGCCCGCCGTCTTGGGGTTCAGCGCCTCGACCAGGACGCCCTCGCGAAAGGCGCGTCGCGGACCAGTGGGCGGTGCGGACACCGCATCCAGGCCGCTCGCCGCGTCCCGCCGCGCGAGCTGGAGAGTGCGAAGGCCGAGCCAGACCAGATAGGCGGCGCCGAGGAGCTTCAGCGCCGTGAAGAGCTCCGCGCTCGCCAGCACGAGGGCGGAAACGCCGAGGCTGCCTGCCAGCACGTGGACCATGCCGCCGACCCCGGTGCCGAGGCTCGAAGCCACTCCCTCGGCACGGCCGCCGGCCAGCGTGCGCGCGGCGACATAGAAGATGCCAGGGCCGGGCGTGACGGCGAGCACGAGGGCTGCCGCGAGGTAGAGCGCGAGCTGGGTCAGGTCAGGCATGTCGCGATATCCTATGGGACACGGGGGCGCTGCGCGCCATGTCGATCTGCAGCGCCTGGTGCGCTCCCCGAGCGCTCCGGAAGACCCCTTGATCTGGGTCAAGGCGGCCGGCGCCCGACGCGATCAGCCTTTTCCCGTTGCCGCCTTCGTGCGGCCCCTCGGCAGAGGAGGAAGAGGTCATGACGACGCTCGACGATCTCCGGCGAAGAATCGCTCGCCATGTCGATGCGGGGCGCAAGCGCCGGCAGCTGAGGCGCGAGCTGGCTCAGCTCGCGGCGATGGGTTCGCTCGATGCCGTCCTGGCCGATGTCGGCCTCGCGCGCTCGCAGGTCGAGCCCCTGATCTCAGGAGGCGCCGGCTCCCGCGAGCTGATGGACCGGATGCTCGCCCGGCTCGGCGTCGATGCGGCGCAACTGCCGGCCGAGATCCTGCGCGACATGACCTGGACCTGCACGACCTGCCCGGACAAGCGCAAATGCCGCACGTGGCTGTCCGACGCCGAGGGAACCGAGTTCCGCAGCTTCTGCCCGAATGCCGGGCAGATCGACCAGGCCTTGCTGCAGCAGCATTCGGCCGGCGTGTGATCCTGGCGCAGGATCGAATGGAATTCGCGCGCTACAGGGGAACGACATCGTGCAGGACGCGCGCGAGGGCCGTGCAGGCGCGGTCGATCTCGTCCTCGGGCGTGGCGGCATAGCCCAGGATCAGGCCGTGCCGGCGGCGTCGGCCGGCATGGCAGGCCGAGAGCGGCGACACCGCGATGCCCGCCCGGGCGGCGGCTGCGGCGACGGCGCGGTCGTCGAAGCGCGGCGTGATCGCCGCGACCGGCCGCGTGACCAGGTGCATGCCGCCGGGATCGCGCGTGCTCTCCAGCCAGCGCGCGAGATGGCGTTCGAGACCGGCGAGCAGCGCGTCCTGGCGGCTGGCGTGTAGGAGGCGGGTCCGCCGCAGGTGGCTGGCGAGATGGCCGTCGGCGATGAAGCGGGCGAGCGCGCCCTGGCCCAGCAGGGAGGGCCGCGCCGGTACCGCCGCCATCAGTACCTCCGCCGCCGGCGCGAGGGCGGCCGGCAGCACGACGTAGCTCAGCCGCAGCGCCGGGAAGAGCAGCTTGGAGAAGCTGCCGAGATAGGCGACCCGGCTCGAGCGGTCGAGCGCGCGCAGCGGCGCGAGCGGCCGGCCGGCGTATCGGTACTCGCCGTCGAAATCGTCCTCGGCGATCCAGCCATCGTGCCGTTCCGCCCAGCTCAGGAGCTCGAGCCGCCGCTGCAGGCCGAGCACGCTGCCGAGCGGGAACTGATGAGACGGCGCCACCACGGCGAGCCGCGCCGCGGGCTCGGCCACCATCGCCCTGTCGAGCGCGAAGCCCTGCGAATCGACCGGCACCGGCACGGCGCGCACGTCGGCCAGCGCCAGCGCCTCGCGCGTGCCGACGAAGCCCGGCTCCTCGATCCAGGCCGCCTCGCCGGCATCGAGCACCAGCCCGGCGAGCAGCGACAGGCTCTGTCGCACGCCGGTGGTCACGACGATCGCCTCGGGCGTGCAGGTGAAACCGCGCGCCGCGCCGAGATAGGCCGCGATCGCGGCGCGCAGGCCAGCATGGCCGAACGGATGCAGCGCGCCGGCGATTGCCCACGAGGGCTGCCGCCATTCGCGCTCCAGCAGCCTGGCCCACAGCGCGAAGGGGAAGGCCGCGCGGTCGGGCTGGCCGGTCGGGAAGGCGAGCGGGGCATCGTCGAAGCCGAAGGCCGGCGGGGCGTCCCGCAAGGCGGCGCGCGCGCGGCGCGACAATGCGGGCGCCGACGTCGTCGGTGCGGCGGCCGGCGGCGCGCCCTTGCCGGGCGGCGCGGTCAGCATCTCGTCGGGCAGGTCGTTCGCCACCGAGAGGCCGGAGGCCGCCTGGGCCACCAGGTAACCCTCGGCGATCAGCTGGTCCATGGCCAGCAGCACGGTGCCGCGCGCGACCTCGAGCTCGCTCGCCATCAGGCGCGAGGAGGGCAGGCGCTGGCCGGGCGCGAGCCGGCGCTCGAGGATGGCGCGGCGCACCTGCTGGCCGATCTGCCGGTGCAGCGGCAGGGCGGCTGTGGGATCGAGAGCGAGGCCGAGCGGGGCAGCCTTGCGGACGGGGCGCGGCATGACTGGTCCAGACTCTATTTGGCGAACTGGTTCTTTCGTCTGGACCGTAATGCGGCGATGGTCCAACCGCAAATCACCCCGGAGTTCCCGACATGAGCATCACGACCGCCCCCGCGACCGCGCGCGGCCACCAGACCGACAACACGCCCGAAGCCTTCGGCGTGACGCCGGTCAACCGGGTCAAGCGCGTCCATGAGCGCGGCCGCTACGATCGCAAGACGGTCTACGAGATCCTCGACGCGGCGCTGGTCTGCCATATCGCCTACGTGATCGACGGCCGGCCCTACTGCACGCCGACCAGCTTCTGGCGCGAGGGCGATCACCTCTACTGGCACGGCTCGTCGGCCAGCCGCATGATCCGCACCCAGCGCGAGGGCGTGCCGGTGTGCCTCACGGTCACCCATCTCGATGCCCTGGTGATGGCGCGCTCGGGCTTCCACCATTCGGTCAACTACCGCGCCGTGATGGCCTTCGGCACGGCGCACGTCATCGACGACCCGGAGCAGAAGCTGACCTTGATGGACCGCTTCATCGACCGCATCTATCCGGGCCGCTCGAAGCTGATCCGCCAGCCCAACGCCCAGGAGTTCAAGGCGACCACCATGATGGGCATGGAGATCGAGCATGCGTCGGGCAAGATCCGCGACAAGCATGTCGCCGACGAGGAGGAGGATTACGCCGGCGTCGCGGCCTGGTCGTCGCTCTATCCGGTGACGCAGACAATCGGCGCGCCGTCCGAGTGCGAACGCCAGATTCCGGGCCTCCAGCGCCCCGACGACATGGCCGACTTCGAGCCCGGCATGCGCCTCGACGAGCTGATGACGAGGAGCTACCGCCGCACCTTCGGGTGATGCCGGCCTCGGCCTGCCCTGGCTCAGCCCGAAGCCGGTTCCCCGCCCAACCAGCATCTCCGGCGCCATGCCGACGCCGGAATCTGTGACGGACACGAGGACATGGGCGCCGGGCCGCAGGTTGCGCTGGGCGGCAGCGCGCGGCGGTGCAAGCTCGCTCGACAAGGTCGCGATGGCCTGCAACTTCCGGTACGATGGCTAACCGACAGGACGGGCGCCGCCCGTCCGGCCGAGATCTCTGGAGGGTGCTGGTCCATGACGACGGAGACTCTGGCACCGTCAACGTCGTCGGCGGCAGTGGAACCGGGCAAGTCGAACATCGAACCCGCGGGTGCGGTCAGGGGCAACCCGCTCGCGGTTCCGCTGGCCCTGGCATCGACCGTGCTCGCGATCGTCGCGGTGCTGGCGCTCTCCTGGTACTACGCGGCGAGCCTGCTGCTGCTGTTCGCGGGCATCCTGTTCGCCGTCCTGCTCGACGCCTGCACGCGCGGCCTCGCGCCCATCGTGCCGCTGTCGCGGTCGTGGCGCTTCGGCCTGGTCGTGCTCGCTTTCGGCCTGATTGCGGCGTCGGCGATCGGCTGGAGCGTCGATCGGGTGCCGGCACAGGCGCGCAACCTGATCCGGGTGATGGACGGCCAGCTCGGCGTGCTCGAGAGCCACCTCGCCGCCTTCGACATCGACCTGTTCGGGCCGGGCGGGCGGCAGGACCTTTCCCATCTGATCGCCGATCCCGGGCGCCTGTTCGGCCACGTCCACCATGCGGTGAGCGGCGCCTACGCGGTCGCCATCAACACGATCGTCATTCTGTGCCTCGGCCTGTTCTTCGCCGGCGACCCGGCAGGTTACCGCGACGGCGCGCTGAAGCTCGTGCCGCTCGGCGCGCGCGTGCGCGTCCGCTCCGTCCTGGACGAGATGGGCCAGGTCCTGCGCAGCTGGTTGCTCGGGCAGCTCCTGCGCGGCCTCGTCGTGGCGGTGCTGCTGGCGGTCGGCCTGAGCCAGCTCGGCGTGCCGGGCGCAGGATTGCTGGGCCTGCAGGCCGGGGTGGCGAACTTCATTCCCTATCTCGGGCCGCTGATCGCGGCCTTTCCCGTGGCCCTGGTGGCGATGCCGCTCGGGCTGCCAATGCTCACCTGGGTCATGATCATCTACTTCTCGATCCAGACCATCGAAGGATTCGTGATCGCTCCCCTGATCCAGAAGGGCGCCGTGAACGTGCCGCCGGCCTGGACGCTGTTCGCCATCGTGATCTTCGGCGCGATGTTCGGTGCGATCGGCATGGCGCTTGCCGCTCCGCTGTTCGCCATCGGACGGATTGCGGTCCTGCGGCTCTACGTCGAGGACCGGTTGGCGGATCGCGGTTAGCGCACCGGGTTCGCGATCCCCTCGTCGATCCGCTCGAGAAGGTAGGGAAAGAACGGGTTCGACGACACGCGAAGCAGCGCGTCGAGGTTCAGGATCAGCACGCCGCGCTCGCCGCGCGGGGCGATCGACCCGAGATGGACGCCGAAGAACTCTGCGGTCTTGTCGGGCTGCAGGCCATACAGCGAGTCGTTCATGGGGAACGGCAGGGCGACATGCGACAGGGAAAAGATGCCGGACGGGAACGAAAGCGTCATCGGCCGCGTCTGCTGCGTCGTGGCGCCGGCCTCGGTCACCTGCTCGACCACGTCGTAGCTGTCGGCCGCTGCGTTGGTGACGACGACCGTCCGGAACCGCCGCGGCGGATCGGCCAGGATGCGCGTCAGGACCGTCTCGGCCGCGTTGCGCATGAGGGGGCCAACGATGGCCGCGCGGTTGATGTCGAACAGCACGAGCTCGCTGCCGTTCGCCGGCAGGTGTGTGTAGAGCCCCGAGAGGATGGCCGGCGTGCTGACCGTGAAGTCGACGACGGACTGGAAGGTGAGCACGGGCGGCAGACGGTCGAGCCCGCCGGCGCGTGCGGTGCGCGCAATACGATCCTGCAGGGCGACGGTCAGGCGGTGCGTCTGGCGGGCGCCGTTGACCGGGAAGGAGTTGTACTTGAACGGATTGAACTCGGGGACGATGCCGAGCCACGCGGCCTTCGCGAAGGCGGGCAGCAGGGCGGGCAAGGCGGCAATGCCGACGAAGCGCGCGAAGCTCGTGATGCCGATCATGGGAGAGATCAGGATGAGCCGGTCGGGCCGAGCCAGTCGGCCGTCCTCGAGAGCGTCGAGGGCATACTTCATCGCCAGCGCGCCGCCGTTGGAGAAGCCCACGATGTGCATCGGCTTCGCCGGCCCGGCGCGCCGGACCGCCTCGCGCACGGCCAGGCGCGTGGCGGCATCCCAGTCTTCCCAATCGACGGTGGTCAGGGCGGCCGGGACGGTGCCATGGGCCGGCATCCGGATCGCCACGGCCACGAAGCCCAGCTCGCGGTAGCGGCGGGCGACGTGACGCAGGCTGTACGGCGAATCGGTCAGCCCGTGCAGCAGGACGACCGACCCCACCGGAGGTCCATCGGGCTCCAGGATGTAGGAGCGGTTCCAGTCCTGGGCGAAGTTGCCGGGATAAATCGGGCTGCCGGCATAGAAGCGGTTGCCGAGGGCGTGTGCCTGGGCATCGACCTTGTCGATCACCTCGGTGCGCACATCGCGGAACACCGCCTCTTCGGCCCTGACGTACTGCGCCCAGTCGGCCTTGTCGATCCGCGGCGCATCCATGTCGTCGGGCACGTAGGTGTGCCATGGTTCGAGCGGCGGCCCGCGCTGCGAATCCCACGCCCGCGCCACGATCAGCGTCACTGCGACCACGCTCAGCACGAGCAACAGGCGTTTCAGCAGTCGAACCAGTCTCGTCGCCATGCCCGCGCACGATAGCACGCCAGGTGCCATGTCGACATACCGCCCTGCCGCTATCGCGAGCGGGTCCTTTGCCGCCGTCGCCATGCCCCACCGAGCCGGACGATGTCCGGGCAGAGACAGGCATCGGCTCACAGGCTGTTCTTGTGGATTCTCCCGTCCTTCATGATGACGACGAAGTTCCTGGCCGGATTCTCGATCAGCGTGATGTCGGCAATCGGATCGCCGTCGACCAGGAGGAGGTCCGCAAGCGCGCCTTCCTCGACCACGCCGAGCTTGCCGGGATAGGGGTTGCGCTTGCCGGAGAGCTGCAGCAGCTCCGCGTTGGTGCCCGTTGCCATGATCAGCGTCTCGGCGGGCGTGTACCAGCGGACCAGCTTCGCCAACAACGTGCCGTGGCGCCGCGCAAGTTGTGGCGAGAACAGGATATCGGTGCCGAATGCCGTCTTCAGCCGGTGCTTCTTCGCCAGCTCGAAGGTCCTGTCCGTGCCGGCGAAAACCAGGCGCGCCTTCATCCTTTCGAGCGAGCCGGGCGGAAACGCCTCCGCCAGCTCGTCGGGAAACGCCTGGGTGCTCAGCCAGGTGCCATTCGCGGCCAGCAGCTCCGCGGTTTGCCCGTCCATCAGATGGCCGTGCTCGATGCACTTCACGCCGGCAGCGATCGCCCGCCGGATCGAGACCGGCGTGTAGGCGTGCACCGTGACGTAGGTACCCCAGTTCTCGGCCGCCTCGACGGCGGCCCGCAGCTCGGCTTCGGTGAAGGTGGATGCGTCGAGCGGGCTGTGCGGCGAGGCCACGCCGCCTCCGGCCGTCAGCTTGATGTGCGTGGCGCCCAGCATGAGCTGCTCGCGCACGCGGACGCGGACTTCGTCGGGACTGTCCGCGATCATGGCGGCGCCGAGCTGTTCCTGGCGGGTCTGGGGAGCGCCGATGGTGCGCGGCACCTCGATCGGCAGCCGGAAATCGCCGTGACCGCTGGTGACGGTGACGATGGCGCCGGACGGGTAGATGCGCGGACCCACGACAATCCCCTCGTCGATCGCTCGCTTGAGCGCGAACACTGGCCCGCCCACGTCCCGAACGGTCGTGAACCCGCGCATGAGCGTGTCGGTCGCCTCGGCGCCCGCCATCAGGTTGAGGTAGCCGCTGTCCGCGGTGAGCATGGCCGCCACGGTCGGTCGCACCAGCATCGCATGCCAATGCATGTCGATCAGCCCAGGCATCAACGTGCGGCCGCCGCCGGCTATCGTCCTCGTGCCCGCGTCGGCGTTGATCGGGATCGGATCCTTGGAGATCCTTTCGATCGTGTTGCCGCGAACGAGCACGTTGGTGCTGGCGCTCAGGGAGCCGCTCTTGCCGTCGAAGATGCGGACGTTCTCCAAGAGGACGGCGGACGGCTCGGCGGGACGCGGCTGGGCGAACGCAGTCCCGGCGAGACAGAGAGCGGCAGCCAGGGAGGCGAGTGTACGAGCGACCATGGAGCCCTCCGCGATTGGCTGGTTGTGACGCCGCCGTGTCGACCGTGACCGCCCCACGCCGAGGCCCTCCTCGCGATGCCCGGCGACGGCCGCGACGGCGTGGGCGCCGACCGGCCCCTCGCTGCTGCAGACGGCAATCGCGAGGGCACTCGCCCGGGCACTCGCCCGGTCCTGTCTCACGGCAGCCCCTCGGGCGACGGCATCGGGTGGTGTGATGAGCGGCATAGTGGCCTCCTTCGATCGAGTAGCGGGTCGCTGTCTCGTCTTGGCCGATCTCGTCGGCAATCGGTGATAGGCACTCTCATAGGACGATACAGATGCGTCGCCTCGCGTCCAGGTATACCTCGCGGGCAATGCCGGCGACTTCGATGTCCGATCCGGCGACCAACCTCCAGATGACAGCAGGGCATGCGCATGTGGGCGCGCTTGCATTCTCCTCCCTAGCAATGCCGGGGAGGAGAAGGAGAGAGCGGCCACATGCGAATGCTCTGACGGATGACAGGGTGGCCCTCCGAGACCTAATAGGTCGAGGTGGAACGTGAGTGGAGCCTGGCATGAGCGGCGAGTTGTGGCGGCTGACGGCGGTCGAGGCGGTGTCTCTCCTGCGGAAGAAGGAGATCTCGCCGCTCGATCTGGTCGAGGCCTCGGCGGCGCGCATCGCCGACGTCGAGCCGGAGGTGAACGCCCTGCCGACGCTCTGCCTCGATCGCGCACGCGATCACGCCCGGCGCCTCATGGCGGGCGAGGGCTGCGAGGCGGCGAACGAGGCGGGCTGGCTCGCCGGCCTACCGGTGTCGATCAAGGACCTGACCGACGTCGCCGGGGTGCGCACGACCTACGGCTCGCCGCTGTTCGCCGACCACGTGCCGGAGAGGTCGCATCCGGTGGTCGAGCGCATCGAGCGCAAAGGTGGCATCGTGATGGGCAAGTCGAACACGCCGGAGTTCGGCGCCGGCGGCAGCACCTTCAACGAGGTGTTCGGCCGCACGCGCAACCCATGGAACACGGCGCTGACCTGCGGCGGCTCGACCGGCGGCGGCGCGGTGTCGCTGGCGACCGGCGAGGTCTGGCTGGCGCACGGGACCGACCATGGCGGCTCGCTGCGCCGGCCCGGCACCTACTGCTCGGTGGTCGGCCTGCGGCCGTCGCCCGGCCGGGTGACGCGCGGCACCGTGAACAATCTCTGGTCGTCGCTGTCGGTGCACGGGCCGATGGCGCGCACGGTCGGCGACCTCGCCCTCGCGCTCGATGCCATGGCCGGCCACTGCCTGCACGATCCGATGACCTTCGACGCACCCGCGCTGTCGTGCAGCGCCGCGGTTGCGCGGCCGACGGCGCCGCGCCGCGTCGCCTTCACCGCCGACTACAACGGGCGAATGGCGATCGACCACGACGTGCGCGAGATCTGCACGCGGATGGCGCGGCGCTTCGAGGAGCTGGGCTGCATCGTCGAGGAGGCCTCGCCCGACATCGGCGCCATCGACGAGGCTTTCCTCAACCTGCGCAGCCAGGCATTCGTCGTCGATCGCGAGCTGCAGCTCGCGCAGCATCGCGACAGGATCAAGCCCGACATCATCTGGAACACCGAGCGCGGCCTCGCGCAGACGCCGTCGGCGATCGCCTGGGCGGAACGCGAGCGCGCCGCCTTCTACCGCCGCGTCGTGGAATTCTTCCAGACCTACGACCTCCTGGTGACGCCCGGCTCGCCGACAGCGGCGTTCGACGTGATGCTGCGCCATCCCGAGACCATCGCCGGCAGGAAGCCGGAGAATTACATGGCGGGCTCGACGGTCAACTCGGTGATCACGCTGACCAGCTGCCCGGCGATCGCCGTGCCCTGCGGCTTCGACCGTCATGGCCGCCCGGTCGGCCTGCAGCTGGTCGGCAAGCCGCGCGGCGAGGCGGCGCTGCTGCAGGCGGCGGCGCTCTACGAGCAGCTGGTCGGGCTCGATCGCCTGCTGCCGATCGATCCGAAGCCCGGCACCGTGCCGCCGAGCTCATGAGCGGGCGCGGATGAGACGCCCGGGCGCCATCAGGCGGTAGCTCGCCTCGACGAGCCTGGCGATGTCCTTCCAGTCAGCGTGCCGGCACCTTGACGATGGTCGGCAAGATATACATCTTCTACGTATATCTTTGCGAGAGGTCGATCATGCAGGTCTGCAAGTGGGGCAACAGCCTCGCCATTCGGCTTCCCTCGGTCATCGTCGAAGCGCTGAAGCTGAAGGAAGGCGACGAGATCGACATCCGAGTCGCGGGCGAACGTGAGTTCGACATCGATCGGGATCGCAGCCGCGAGCGCGCCATCGAGCGGATCAAGGCTCTGAGCAAGCCGCTTCCTCCCGGTTGGAAGTTCGATCGCGATGAGGCCAACGAGCGATAGGCCGATGGCGGCCGAGTTCGTCGATAGCAACGTGCTCGTCTACGCCTTCACGTTGGACGAGCGCGCCACCATGGCGCGCGCGATTCTTCTGAATCGACCTGCCACCAGCGTGCAAGGCCTCAACGAGTTTGCCAACGTTGCCCGGCGCAAGCTCGGCATGGACTGGCACGGCATTCGCGACTCGCTCGAGGAGTTGCGCCTGTTGTGTTCCGACATTCTTCCGCTCGATATCGCGACCCACGACGCGGCGTTACGAATCTCCGAGCAGTATGGCTACAGGATATTCGATTCGCTGATCCTCGCCTCGGCGCTGCAGGCGAGAAGCGAGACACTGTGGTCGGAGGACATGCAGCACGGCATGGTCATTGGGGGGCGTTTGAGAATCGTCAATCCGTTCCGCAAGGAAAGCTGAGCCCGCGGCGCGAGGATCGACCGTCAGCCGGCAGCCGTGCCACCATCGGGCAAATATGCGGAGGGCACGATGCGGGTCGTTATAACCGGCGCAAGTCGCGGCATCGGGCGGGCGACGGCGGTGAAGCTCGTGGCCGACGGGGCCAAGGCGCTGACGTTGTGCGACGTCGCCTATCTCGACGAGCTCGAGGCGCTGGCCGAGGAGCTGCGCGGCTCCGGCGCCAAGGTGCGCACGCTCAGGGCCGACATGGCGCGGCCCGCCGCGCCGGCGCGGGTGATCGAGGTAGCGGCGAGTGCGATGGGAGGCATCGACGCGATCGTCGGCAATGCGGGCATCACCGCGCCGTCGCGGCTGGTCGATCTCGACCTCGCGACGTGGGACCGCGTGTTCGAGATCGACCTGCGCGCCAACTGGTTGCTGGCCAAGGCCGCCCACCCGCATCTCAAGGCCTCGAAGGGCGCCATCGTCATGCTCGCCTCGATGGCCGGCGTGATGCCCCAGCTGCCGACCGGCGCCTACAGCCCGGCCAAGGCGGCGCTGATCATGCTGACCGAGATGATGGCCATGGAATGGGCGGAGGACGGCATCCGTGCCAACAGTGTCTGCCCGGGCTTCGTGCACACCTCGATGACCGAGGCGATCTACAGCCAGCGGTCGCTGGCACGCGCCCGCGCCAAGCTCGTGCCGCTCGGCCGCATCGCCACGCCGCAGGACATCGCCGAGACCATCGCCTTCCTGCTGGGACCGCAGGCGAGCTACATCACCGGCCAGGCGATCGTGGTCGATGGCGGGCTGACGCGCTCGATCCTGCGGAACGTGCCGGGCGTCGCCGCGACGCCGGGCGGCAAGTCCAAGGGCAAGGCCGCAGCCAGGGCCAAAGCGAAAGGAAAAGCGAAAGGCAAGCGATGAAAGCGTCTCTCTTCTATCTGCCGAGCATCGGCAGCCGCGCCGAGATCGAGCAGGGCATGGCCGGCATGCGGCCCGACCTCTACCAGCGCATGCTGAAGGAGCTCGGCGAGCAGATTCGCCTCGGCGACGAGCTCGGCTACGATTCGGTGAGCTTCACCGAGCATCACTTCCACATCGAGGGCTTCGAGCTCTCCAACAACCCGGTGCTGCTCGACCTCTACTTCGCCCTGCAGACCAAGCGCATCCGCGTCGGCCAGCTCGGCATCGTCCTGCCGGCGGCCAACCCGATCCGCGTGGCCGAGGACATCGCCATGCTGGATCACATGACGGGCGGGCGCGCCAATGCCGGCTTCGCGCGCGGCTACCAGCGCCGCTGGGTCGACGTGATGGCGCAGCAGACCCACGGCATCCACGGCGCGCTGCCCAACCAGCACGACGAGATCGACAACGCCAATCGCCTGGCCTTCGAGGAGAATTTCCGCATCGTCAAGAAGTGCTGGACCGAGGAGATGCTGACCCACGACGGCAGGTTCTGGAAGGTGCCGGCCGGCCCGACGCCGTGGACGCTCGACACCACGGAGAAGTGGGGCAAGGGCGTCAAGGACGGCATCCTGACGGCGGTCGGCGTCGTGCCCAAGCCGCTGCAGAAACCGCATCCACCGCTGTTCCAGCCCTTCGCCAGCTCGGAGAGCACGGTGCGCTTCTGCGCGCAGGAGGGCATCACGCCCATCCTGCCGCCGATGCTGCCGGTCTACGAGGAGAAGCTCTACGGCGTCTATTCTGAGGTGTCGGGCAAGCCCAGGGGCCAGGGCGTCGGCGTGCTGCGCGACGTCATCATCGTCGACAGCGACGAGGAGGCGATGGCGCTGTGGCGCGATTCGGGCCAGTTCTCTGGCCGTGCCTGGTTCGAGCCGTTCGGCTTCCGGCGCGGCATGCAGGATCCGCAGACCGGGAAGTTCCCGACGCCGCAGGAAGTGATCGCCATGGGCTATGCCTATGTCGGCACCGTCGACACCGTGCTGCGCGCCATGGAAACCCAGCAGCGTCGCCAGCCCGTCGATTGGGTGTTCTGCTACACCTACAACGCGCTGGTCCCGCATCCGATCCTGATGAAGTCCATCGAGACCTTCTGGACCAAGGTGATGCCGCGGTTCCGTTCATGAGTCCTCTCCGCCCGCGAAGCGCTAGGGCGTCTACACAAGTTTGAGGATGTCGGCGGCAGCGCGGAATCTTGCCAAGCCATTTCGGAAGGTGATTGGTCCTGGAGGTTTTGTTTCGTATTCGGTCCATCCGCCGAGCTTTGCGATG
>Ga0268299_1001428_pt1 | contig 42315 bp, 25 predicted proteins | sample NOBtaG_FD_193484 | JGI IMG/M metagenome (GOLD analysis project Ga0268299, IMG submission 193484) | Activated sludge microbial communities from bioreactor in Nijmegen, Gelderland, Netherland - NOB reactor | ecosystem: Engineered > Bioreactor > Aerobic > Activated sludge | place: Netherlands... | reverse complement strand
CCGACGCGCACAACACCCCGCGTCTCCCACGCAGGAAACGCCACAACAGCCCTGAAAACAAGGAAAAGCGGAGAGGGGGGGATTCGAACCCCCGATACAGGCCTAAACCCGTATAACGGTTTAGCAAACCGTCGCCTTCAGCCTCTCGGCCACCTCTCCGGCGAGGCCCATCATAGCGGTCTCGGGGGCTGTCCGGCGCGGGGGTTTGGAGGTAGGAGCCGGGATGCGTGGTGGCCTTGTGCGCGTTCGGTTGGCATGGTGCTGCGGCGCCGGGGCGATAGCATCGCGGGATGAGCGTCGAAGCGGGAGATCGGGCGATTACCGGCACGGCCGAGCGGTGCGAACTGGCCCTGACTGGTCTGTCCTGCGCTGCCTGCGCGACCAACGTCGAGCGGCGGCTGGCGAAGGTGCCCGGCGTCAGTGGCATCAACGTGAACATGGCAACCCGCGTGGGCACGGTGGTCTTCGACCCAACGAGGGTCTCTCCAGAGGCGCTCGTCGCGGCGGTTGAATCGATCGGGTACGGCGCCACGGTGCTGCGAGACCGTCGGGCGGGTCGTGCTGATCCCGAGGGGGCGGATGGCGCGAACGGGGGCGCAGCGACGGACTCGGGCCGGGCCGAGGCCTCCGACTTGGGGCGAAGGGTTGTCATCGGCGCGGTGCTGACGCTGCCGGTCTTTGTGACGGCGATGGCTCACGGCACGGTCGAGGCCTTCGACCGGCCGTGGGTCGCGTGGATGCAGATGGCGCTCAGCGCGCCCGTGCTGGCGTGGTGCGGCGGGGGGTTCTTTCGCTCGGCGTGGCGCGGAGCACTTCGAGGCACAGCGAGCATGGACACACTGGTCGCGCTGGGCACCGGAGCGGCGTTCGCCTACTCGGCGGTTCGCACGGTGCTCTCCGTGTGGTCGATGCACACTGCCGCCGCGGGCGCGGGGCACGCCCGCGCGGCGAGCCACGGCGTCTCGGGCGGGGTCTACTTCGAGGCGGCGTCGGTGGTGATTGTGCTGGTGCTGCTGGGGAAGTACCTCGAGGCCCGCGCGACCCGCCGGACGGGCGAGGCGATCGGACGCCTGGTCGAGTTGCAGCCCCGAACGGCCCGTGTCGTGGAGGGAGACTCGCTCGTGGACACCCCGATCGAGCGCGTGGTCCCCGGCAGCATCGTGCTCATTCGGCCCGGGGAGCGCGTGCCGATCGATGGCGTCATCGTGGATGGGCGTTCGTCGCTCGATGAGTCCATGCTGACGGGCGAGAGCATGCCAACGGGGAGGAGCGCCGGCGACACCGTGTCGGCGGGCACGCTCAACGCGGAGGGCGCCCTGCAGGTGCGAGTGACACGCGTAGTCACCGACACGGCGCTCGCGCGGATCGTTCGGCTGGTGCAGCAAGCCCAGGGCAGCAGGCCCCCGATGGCGCGCCTTGCCGACCGCGTGTGCGGCGTCTTCGTGCCCGTCGTGCTCGCCCTCGCCCTGTGCACCTTCCTGGCCTGGTGGTGGCTCGGGCCGCAGGCCGGTTGGATGGACGCGGCGCTCACGGCGACGGTGTCGGTGCTGGTGATCGCCTGCCCCTGCGCGCTGGGGCTGGCGACGCCGACGGCCATCATGGTCGCCACGGGTCGGGCCGCGGAGCGGGGCGTGCTGATCCGCAACGGCGCCGCCGTCGAGGCCGCGGCGGGCGTCACCGCGGTGGTGCTCGATAAGACGGGCACGATCACGGCGGGCCGGCCGGAGGTCGTGGAGATCCACACCTCCCCGGGCTGGATCGCGGAAGAGGTGCTGGCCCTCGCGGCGGCCGTGGAGCGCGCCAGCGAGCATCCGCTAGCGGGCGCCGTGGTGCGGGCCGCGGCGGCTCGGGGCGCGACGCTGATCGGCAGCGAGGGCGTGACCGCGGCACCCGGGCTCGGGGTGCGGGGCGTCGTCGCGCGGCGAACGGTGCTGGTGGGCAAGGTCGATCTGCTGCGCGACGCGGGCGTGGGGCTGTCGCTCGATGCCCGTGCGGAAGAGATGAGCCTGCGTGGGCGCACCGTCGTCCGGATCGCTGTGGATGGCGCGGAGGCGGGCGTGCTGGGCATCGCCGACGCGGTGCGGGATGGCTCGGCCCGCGCGATCGCGCGGCTGCGGGAGATGGGGCTGAGCGTGTGCATGCTCACCGGCGATGATCCGCAGACCGCGCGGCTGATCGCTGCGCAGGTGGGGATCACACAGGTGCGGGCGGGGATGCTGCCCGGAGCCAAGCATGAGGCGGTGGTCGCGATGCGTGCCGAGGGACTGCGCGTGGCGATGGTCGGCGACGGCATCAACGACGCGCCGGCACTGGCCGCGGCGGACCTCGGCGTCGCGATGGGCGGTGGCGCCGACGCGGCGATCCACGCGGCCGACCTGACGATCATGCGCGGGGACCTGAACGCCCTGCCGGAGGCGATCGCGCTGGCACGGGCGACGGTGCGCACGATCAAGGGAAACCTCTTCTGGGCGTTCGCATACAACGTTGCGAGCATCCCGCTGGCCGCGGGCGTGCTCTATCCGGTCACGGGGTGGCTGCTGAGCCCGATGGTCGCCAGTGCCGCGATGGCGCTCAGCAGCGTGAGCGTGGTTGCCAATAGCCTCAGGCTCAAAAGGGTGTAGCGCCGCGCCGCGTCGGACCCCGGACCCCGACTCATCGTTCACGACTACGCCCCGCCAGCGTCCGCCCGCCGTCCACGAACCCCCATCGCCCGGTCGGCGTCCCGCCCGGCAAGACCGCCGCCATGCGCCCGCCCTCCGCCTCCAACACCAGCACCAGCACCAGCACCAGCACCTGCCCATCACCCCGCACCAGCGTCGGCCGCGACCCATCCGGCGAGAACGCCAACGCCGATGACTCCGCCGGCCGCCCTTCCAGCGCCCACGGCTTCCGCCCGTCCGCCACCGACCACGCGCGGATCGCCCCGTCCTCCCCGAGTGCCCGGGACTTTCTCGGATCCACGGTACTTGCACACCGCGTGCCAGGGCGGCACTTCTCGCCCGCGCGGTGCGCAAGATTGCGCGCAATCGCGTCCGTCGGACACTGATTGCGCGCAGAAAAAAACCCCCTCCAGGATGCCCCAGGATCGATTCCGAGCCCTCGGGTGGGCCTCCGGGTCCTCCGAGCACCCACCCCGCTCAGAATGGCTCTATTGGCCTCTGCGCGCGCAATCTGTCCGAAGAAGCGAGGGTTTGCGCTCAACCGAACGCCCCAATCGTGCGCGGGGCCCTTCCATTGTCCGAACCGCCCGATTCATCGGGCCCCGCCCCGCCGCGTCGGTGACGGGCTGCCGCCGTTGAAGGTGAGGCCGCCGTTGAAGTGGAAATCGTCTCCGCCGCCGAGTGCGGACCCGAAGCCGCTCCTGAGCACGAGTTCGACGAGGTTTGGGAAGAGCACGGGCGCGCCCGTGTCGAAAGTGACGGTGCCGCTCTCGAAGGCGATCGGCCCGGTGCAGAGGAACTGGGAGCCGGGCTGGAAGGTGGTGTCCCCGAAGGTGAAGGCGAGGGGGCCGAAGACGGCGATGTGGGAGCCCGGGGGGAAGGTGCCGCTCTGGATCTCCACGCTCCCGTCGCCGGCAAGAACGGCCCCTGGCTGCTGGATCAGCGCGGCGAGGCGGATAGAGGCGCCCGCGGAGGCTGTGATGGTGCCGCTGTTTGCAGTGCCGCCGAAGTCGCCGAGCAGCAGGCGCCCCTGGGTGGCCCTGATGGTTCCGGCGTTGACGATGCGCAGGGTGTCGGAGAAGACGCCATTGCTGGTGTCGAAGTCGCCTGGGCCGACCTCTTCAATGAGACCGTGGTTGGTCCAGAGCGCCTGCCCTTCGCCGAAGTTCGAGGAGATGCCCGCGAGAGTGTCTCCCCTGACAGCCATGATGCCGGTGGGGGTGATCTCGATGACGGACGATGTGCTCGTGCGGAGAGAGCCGGAGATGAGCACCGCGTGGCCCTCGATCCGAAGCGTGCCGTACAACTCGCGGGTGGCTTGCCTCCCGTCCCGCAGAGCGCCGACCTGCTCTGCGAGTGGGCCGAGGCGGCCCTCGAGCGCGCGTGGCACCTCCTCCCGACCGAGACGGCACCGGACGCCGCCGCCGGCCAGAGAGGCTCGCCGCACGCGCGCTCGAACTCTGGACCTCCCCAAAGGCTCACGAACTTGCCGACCGTTGGCGCGACCGGTCCCGCGCCCCTAACCCCGCGTCCGGATCCGACGCGAAAACCGACGCTGGCCGCCCGATAAACTGATCGGGCCGCCCCTGATCGCTGGCGGCTTGGCCGTGTCCTTCACACCCCCCACTCCTCCCGTGAACCAGGCCAGCCCCACGATGCCCGCCGAGCCATGGAGCCCCGACGAGCCGGCGCCCGCCCACCTGTCCGCCCCCTCCTCCTCCGGACCGGCCGCGGGACAGGACGAAGCCCACATCGCCCGGCAGACCGCCCGCGGGATGGCCTGGCTCATGGCCCAGACCCTCGGCTACAAGGTCATCTCCCTCTTCGGCACCATCTACCTCACCAAACTCATCACCCCGGAGCACCTGGGCCAGATGACCCTCGCCCTGGGCGTCGCCGCGTTCACCAACTTTCTTCAGCAGCCCGGCCTCCGCGAGGTGCTCGTCCAACGGCGAACGCGAGTGCGTGGGTGGGACCACCCCGCCTTCTCGCTCTCGGTCGTCCTTGGGCTGGCCGCGACGGCCCTCACCGCCGCGGCGGCGCCCGCCTCCCTCCGCTGGTGGCACAGCGACGTGGTGCTGCACCTGCTGCTCATCCTGTCGGTCGCAGCCCCGTTCTTCGGGCTGGCCATCGTCCCCGAGGCCAAACTCCAGTGCGAGTTGCGCTTCCGCGGGCTGGCGATCATTGAGTTCGCCCGCGGCACCGGCCTCCTTCTCACCCAGATCGCCCTTGCGTTCTGGATGAAGCACGCCGGGCACACCGACTGGGGCGCGTACGCACTTGCCGCCCCGGTCCCGGTCTTCGCGGCCCTGCGATGCGGGGCGATGTGGTGGGCCGCTCGCCCGCGCGTCCGCTGGACGCCTCGCGTCCAACTCTGGCGGCTCCTGGGCGCCGACTCGGCCAAACTCTTCCTCTCGTCGCTCCTTGGCCTGTGCATCAGCCAGGGCGCGATCTTCGCGCTGGGCTTCTATGCGACCGAGGACGTGGTGGGGCTCTACTCCTTCGCCTTCAACCTCTCGCTCATCACCGCGGTCATGCTCACGCAGAACATCGCGGCAGTGATCTTCCCGGTGCTGAGCACCATGCAGGACGACCCGGCCCGCCTGCGCCGGACCTTCCTGAGTTCTGGGCGGATGCTCAACCTGATCGCCGTGCCCGCGTGCTTCCTGCAGGGCGCCCTTGCCGAGCCGTTCATCGCGACGGTGTGCAACCCCAAGTGGGCGGGCTCGATCCCGGTGATGCAGGTGCTGTCCATCGCGATGGCGTTCGTGGTCATCTGGCCCAGCAGCAAGAGCCTGATGCAGGCGCGCGGGCGGTTCGGGCTCGCCCTGTTCATGCACGCGCTGCACGCGACGCTCTATGTGGCCGCCGTGTGGCTCACGGCCCGGGCGACGGGAGGCCACGGCGTCGCTGTGGCCTGGGCCGTCACGGGCGTGTACGTGTTCATCGGGCTGGCCGACCCGTACGTCGCCGTGCGGACCCTGGACGCCCACACGCCGGGCGAGCATGGCCCCCTGCGCGACGTGATGGGGCTGTTTGCCGTGCCGATGGTCGTGGGCCTGGTCGGCGTCGCGGGGGTCTACGCCGCCCTGGTGCAGGTGCCATACCTCAGGACGCACCTGGTGGCGCAGGGCGCGGCGGTGATCCTCTGCAGCGGTGCAGCGTGCCTCGGGCTGTACCGGGTGCTGGCGCCGCGGGAGTTTGCCCGGGGGTTGGAGATGGCGCGGAGCATGAAGGCCAGGCTGAAGGTCTGAGCCGCGTCGGCTTCCGGGACTCCGCCCTCCACCCAGGCCGACCTCGCCTTCGCGGCGAGGCCAGCCGGGGTCACACGCACATCACTCGTCCCCGGCACAAATGGGCGTGCAGAGGCCGGGCGTTCGTCAGCCGCGGGGTGGCTCTGCTCCGGCGACCGAAGCGCGAAGCGGATCGCGCCCACACCTACCCCGAACCCGGCCACGAGCAACACCACGACGGGCACCGCGCGGACTGGTGAGAGGGAAGTGCGCATCGCGATGCGTCCACCCTACCAGCGTGTGGACCAAAAGCAAAACCGCCCGGTTCCGATGGGAACCGGGCGGCGAGTCATAGGCTCATGCAAGGCCAGGATCAGGCACTGATCTGCGGACAGGTTGCCGCGGGATCAGAACATGAACTGGAACTGGAACCGGAGGACCACTTCGTCGTCCTCGTTGGAACCGATGAAGCCGGTGCTGGAGCCGATGTAGGAGCCGGTGCCGACGGGGATGCCGCCGAGGCCCGCGATGCCGTTGGTCTGGTCGAAGCACCAGGAGACATCGGCGGTGAACTTGGCGGCGTGGCCGGCGAAGTAGTAGTTGGCGCCGAAGGTGAGGAAGTTGATGTTCTCATCCTGGGTCGCGGCGAAGGTACGGCCGGTGTCAGCATCGTTGTCGAGGTAGATGCCCTCGTAGCGGACGAACGGCTCGAACTTGTCGAAGCGGTAGCCGATCTGGGCGACGAGGCCGTAGTCATCGGCGTCGCTGTCGTTGGAGCCGGCGTTGCCGGGGCTGATCTCGGTGTTGTTGCCGACGAAGGCGATGAAGCCGTTGAAGCCGGCGCCCTCGATCTGGAAATCGATGGTGTAGGTGAGGTAGTCAGTGTCAACGTCGGTGTTGAGTTGGGTGTTGGCGGACTGCTGGAAGTGGACGGCAGCGCCGACCATGGCGGCCCACTCGCCGTCGGCCATGCTGGTGAAGTCCTTCAGGGTCTTGGTGGAGCCCATGAAGTTCCACTCGGCGCGGAAGGTGAGGCCCCAATCGGCCTCGGCCGCCGTGGAGGGCAGAGCCGGGGCGGTGGTGAACGGGGTGTTGTCGCTGTTGAAGCCGTCGCTGAGGGCCAGCGAGGCGCGGAACTGCTCATCGCGGTAACCGAACTCGAGGCCCTGGCTGCGGTCCTGGGTGAACACGGAGTTCACCGCGGAGCGCTCGGAGGCGAGTTGGTAGGTGTCGCCGATGAGTTCCTCGCGGAGGAAGCCCAACCTGAACTGGCCACCCTTGATGTACCAGCCGTTGCCGAGGTTGTAATCCCACCACGCGTCCTTGAGGGAGGCGGTGCCGGCGGCGCCGTTGGAGAGTTCCTCGGTCACGCCGAACTTGAAGTCCGGGGAGATGACGTTGCCGGTGAACTCGAGGCGGGCGCGCTTGATCTGGAAGCCGGGCTCGAACTCGTTGGGCTGGCCCGTGCCGGGGTTGCCGTCGGCGTTCTCGTCATCCCGGAAGTTGAGGAAGTAGGTGTTCTGGACAAAACCGCCGATGTTCAACTTGTAGTTGCCATCGCCGGAGCCGATGAAGAAACCCTTCTCGTCGCGGCCCGCGGTCCCGCCACCCTGCAGCAGGCTGCTGCGGGAGTCGGCATCGGCGAGCATCTCGGCGACGATCGCACGGATCTCGTCGCGGTTGGCGGCGGGCTCGGCCGCCTGGGCGGAGGCGCCGAACGCCAGCACGCTGCCCGCGAGCACAAACAAGGCCTTGGTCTGACTCATTTCCATGACTCCTTGCATGAGACGATTGATCTTCGCTTTCGGAACGCTCGTCTCGTCGCGTCCCACCTGTTGACCGTTCTTCCCTGCACGCTGCCGCCCACGCGGCCCGTCGGGTTGATGTCTCGTTTCCGGGGCCCGCCGATCCGGGCCCGCCTGATTAGTCCTTGCCAACCTGCCTTCGACACCCACTCGACCCCACCCAACCGTTCTTCTGCGTGGTTCTCGGTCCCACATTCCCCATCAATGGGCCCGCAGTGTACGCCCCCCCATTAGCAAACGCAAACCCGCCATCGTCGAATCATCGGACGCCATTCACCCGGAGGCTCATTCTTTTCCTGCAAAACGACCACCCCCGGAGCCTTTGCGCACGTTTCACACAGGGTTTCAGGGCCCGACGCCCGGCTATCGCTACGCTTCTTCACAATCGCATTCGAAGCCGGGAACAGGGTCGTTTTTCACGGGACCAAAGTGTCGTAAATCTGGAAAGGACATGGATTTATGACGATTTCACCGCACGCGCCCTCCACCATCGCCATCATCGAGGACGAGCGCGATCTCGCGGAAATCGTGGCCTTTGGGCTCCGCAGGGCCGGGCACCAGGCCTCGACCTTTCATGATGGACGCGCAGGTCTTGCCCATATTGTCAGCAACCCCCCGGATCTTGTGATTATTGACATCATGCTCCCCGGAATGAGTGGATTAGACGTCGCCCGATCGCTGCGGACCGATCCGCGAACGGGTTCGATTCCCATTCTCATGCTGACGGCGAAAGCGGAGGAGGCGGATCAGATCGCCGGGCTGGGGACGGGGGCCGACGACTACATGACCAAGCCCTTCTCGACGAAGGTGCTGATGGCGAGGGTGGAGGCGCTGCTGAGGCGGGCGGCGCTGGGAGCGGGTGCCGCTGGGGGGGTGGATCGGGGGACGCTGAGGCTGGGGCCGATCGTCGCGGACCTGGCGGCACACCAGATCACGGTGGACGGGCTCGAGGCGCGGATGACGCTGACGGAGTTCCGGCTGCTGGTGGCGCTGCTGCAGGCGCCGGGGCGGGTGGTGTCAAGGCAGGACCTGATCTCGCGGGTGATGGGCCCGGGGATCGTGATCACCACGCGGACGGTGGACGTGCACGTGGCGGCGATCCGGCGGAAGTTGGGCGTGGCGGGGGGGATGATCCGCACGGTTCGGGGGGTGGGGTATCAGTTGACGGACTCCTCCGTGGCGCACGCGGCGGAGTGACGCCGCGGGGGCGCGGGGTGCGGTGTATTCTGGGCTGCACATGAGCGTTCGGGACTACGCACTGGTGGCGGGGCCGTGGGTGACGGCCGGCGCGGTGATCGGGCTCGCGTGGGCCGGGGTGCCGCTGTGGCCGCTGGCCGCTGCTGGGGCTGTGGCGGCGGGTGTGTGCATGGCGCTGGCGTGGCGGTCGGCGCGGGAAGCGTCGCGGGCGGCGGAAGAACTCGGGGCGCTGGCGCGGGAGCACCTGGAGTCGAGGGCGACCGGCGAGGAGGGCGTGGAGGGGACGGTGCGTTCGATCCGGGCGCGGATGTCGTCGCAGATGAAGGAGTTGGCGAAGAAGACGCGGAACCTCGAGTCGCTGATGGACGCGTTGGGGGAGCCGCTGCTGGTGACCGACGATGCCGACGACGTGCTGATGTGCAACCGGGCGGCGGAGCAGATGCTGGGGGCCGGTCGCGGGGGATTGGCGGGACGGAACGTGCGGGAACTGTTCACACGGCCGCAGGTGCTCGACCTGCACGCTCAAGCGCGACAGGGGCGCACCGTGACGGCCCAGGTGCCGATGACGACGCAGGCGGGCCCGCGGACGTACCAGGTGACGGCGTCGCCGCTGCCCCCCGCATGGGGCGAGGGGGTCTTCGGGGTGGTGCTGGTGATGCAGGACGTGACGGCGCTGGCACAGGCGGCGCGGACGCGGACGGACTTTGTCGCCAGCGCGAGCCACGAGTTGCGGACGCCCGTGGCGGCGATCCAGGCGGCGGCCGAGACTCTCGGGGATGGCGGCTCCGACGACCCGGTGATGCGGGACCGGCTGCTGGGAATGATCGCGGCGCACTGCCAGAGGCTGGAACGCCTCACACGGAACCTGATCGAGTTGTCGCGGCTGGAATCGCCCGAGTTGCCCGTGCGGGTGGAGCCGGTGGACTGGGAAGGGCTGCTGGCGGGGCTGCGGTCGGGGTTTGAGAGCGCGCTGGAGGCGCGTGGACAGCGGCTGGAGTGGGAGATCGACCAGGCCGTGCGGGACGGGGGGTGGCGGTCGGATCCGGCGCTGCTCGATCTGATCCTGCGGAACCTGATCGAGAACGCGGCGAAGTTTGGGCGTGAGGGCCGACCGATCCGCGTGCGGGCGAGGCTGCTGGGCGGCGCGGGACCCGCGGCCGCCGGTGCCGCGTCGAGCAACTCGGCGAGCGAGGCGGAACGGCGCGACGTGCTGCGGTTGGAGGTGGTCGACGAGGGGATCGGCATTCCGTTGGAGCACCAGGGGCGGGTGTTCGAACGGTTCTACCAGGTGGACCCGTCGCGGACAGGCGGGACGCCCGGCTCGGGCCCGAAGCGCGGCACGGGGCTGGGGCTGTCGCTGGTCAAGCACGCCGCGGCGGCGCTGGGGGGCAAGGTGGGGCTCGAGTCGGTGTGGGGCCGGGGAACGACGGTGTGGGTGGAGGTGCCGGTGGAGGGGTGACCCAGTGCGGCGGCGAGGCAGGCCTCTCCGAGCGCCCAACTCAGGCGCTCGTGCCGGAAGCCGACCGATGCGCGCCGTCCGCCGGCTCTGGCGTGTGCTCGCCGCGCCAGAGTTTCACCGCGAGGATGCCGATTCCGATCAGGAGGAACGCGTCGGCGACGTTGGAGACGTAGGGCCAGACCTCCGGGGAGCCGAAGGGCTGCCAGTTGAAGGGGTAGGTGAGGCCCGGGAGGGGGTGGAGGAAGTCGCGGACGCAGCCGAAGGTCATGCGGTCGTAGAAGTTGCCCAGACCGCCGGCGAGAAGGAGGCCGATGGCGACGTGCGCGCTGCGGTCGCGCGCGGTGCACCAGAAGGCGAACATATAGAGGGCGAAGGCGCCGGCCACGCCTGTGAAGACCATGAAGAACCAGCGCTGGCCCGCGCCCATGCCGAAGACGGCACCGGGGTTGAGGACGAGCGTGAGTTCGAGCACCCTGGGCACAACAACAACGGGCTCGTGGCGCGGGAGGACGCGGCCGATGAGGCGCGGGTCCACGCGGGAGAGGCTGAGGATCTCCTCACGGTCGAGGATGACCGGCGCGTCGGCGATGCGGGCGAAGGCGAGGTGCTTGGAAGCCAGGTCGAGCGCGAGCGCGAGCGCGGTGACGAAGAGGAGCGTGAGCCACGCGGCGCGGCTGGCGCGAGCGGGGGGCGCGGGGGAAGGCGCGTGGGGAGGTGCGGGGTCGCTCATGGTGCCGCGGCGGTGCCCGAGCGGGCGGCGAGGTCAGATGGAGCGAGAGGCGCGGCGTTCGCGCTCGCGGGCGCCCTCGATGGAGAATCGCGTCCAGGGCAGTTCGTCAAGTCGGACTGTGCTGATGGGCTTGCCGGTGACCTCGCAGACGCCAAAGGTGCCCGCGGCGATGCGGGCGAGGGCGTCGTCGATCTCCTTGATGAGGTTGCGGTCAACCTGGGCGAGATCGAGAGAGAGGGCCTGGTCGTAGGCGTCAGAGCCCTGGTCGGCCATGTGCTGGGGGGTGTGGGAGAGCGAGCCCGAGGACCCCTGCAGGGCTTCGCCTTCCATGCCGCGGACGTCGCCGACGAGTTCGGCGCGCTTGCGGAGGAGGATGTCCCGGTAGCGGTCAAGTTCTTTCTTGGGGAGGTGGGTTTTGAACTTGGTGGGGTCGCGGAGGGACGCGCCGAGGCCGTTGGTGGCGGGGGCGTTGGGCCCTGAGGCGATGAGGGGCTTGGGCCGCTTGGCGCCCGGCTTGAGGAGTGGCGCGCCGAGGTCGGGCATGACCAGGGGCTTCTTGATCTTCGGCCGGCGCATGGGCTTCTGGCTGACGATCGTGATGCCCTTGGGCTTGGCGCGATCGGGCCCGCCCGGCGTCACGGGTGCTGGGGCCTTGATCTCCGGGGCGGTGGCCTTGGCTGGTGCGCTCTTGGCGGCGGGTTTGGCAGGCGCGGACTTGGCCGGGGCCGGAGCCGGCTTTTTGGAGTGCGAAACGGGGGGGTTAGCGGGCTTGGCGGCGGGCTTGGCGGCGGGTTTGGCCGTGTGCTTAGCCGCCTGCTTGGCCGGTGGAGACTTCGCGCGAGTTGGGGCAGGCTTGGACTTTTTCGCCACGGGTCCCGTCCTCTCGAACTGAGGGCGTCCCAGGGGACAGGGCCCCGGTCGCCGGCAAGGGTGCCAAGCGTAGGCGCGCCGGATGGCGGAACCGGAATCAGGGGGGCCCAACGGCACGTAGAATGGCCTGTGGCAAGGTCGCAGCGAAGCCGCGTTGGGAGGGGCGTCCGGACCGTTCGACGAGGTGCGGCGGCGGTCGGCGCGACAGTGCTGCTCTTGGCCGGGGGTCTGACCGCGGGCTGCGGCGGCCCATCGGGTGGCGGAAGCGGGAAGTCGGCCGAGGCAGGAAGCCTGACCCGGGAGGCATCTGGCCGGGTGGGGGTCGAGGTGTCGGTCTACACGGTCGAGACATCAGACCGCGTGGCAGCGGTACTCGGGCCTGCGGCGGGCCTCGAACCCGCGACGCGGGGCTCCGACGGTGCGCTGGAGGCGTGGCACGGGAGCGGGCTGCGCGTTGTGCGGATTCCAGCGTCGCGGGTGGCGGGCATCGTGGAGGCGCTCGAAGCGGGCGGCATGGGCGGCGCGGGGGGCGTCGGCGGGCGACAGGTGACGCGACAGATCCTTCGCCCGGGCGCGGCGTGGGTGGAAGCGGTGCGGGAGGACGGGAGCGCGGAGGCACGCGTGGTAGCGTTGCATGACTCGAAGTTTCGGGCATGTAGGGGCTGGCTGCGGCTCTTGGCGCGGTGCTGGCCCGAGCCGGGCGTGGGCGAGTCAGGTGATGAGGTCACCGGGGTGGCGGAGATGCGGATGCGGATTGAACTGGTGCCGCAGGCGGCCGAAGCGCCCGGCGCAGGGGGTGGTGGTGCCGAGGACGCCTGGGCACGGTCGATCACGCCGGCGACAACGACGAGCAGTGCCGAGGAGCAGGGGCTGGTAATCCGCCGGTTGCTGGCGACCTTTGTGATGAAGCCGGGCGAGGCTCTGGCGGTGGTGTACGAGTCGCCGGACACGGACTGGGCGCGGGCGTCGACGGGGGCGATGTCACCCGGAGGCGAAGGCGGCGGATCGGCCGATCCTGCCACGAACGCCGGGGGCGAGACGAGCGGGGCTGGGGACCGGATGGACGCGGCACCGGCGGCGCTCGGCGAAGTTCGGCGAGGCGGGGCGCGTGGACCGGAGGGCGACGTGGCAGCGACGGCGCGGGGCGCATTCGGCGTGGCGGGGCGTGTCGAGGTGCAGCCTTCGGGCACTGTGCTCGGACCAGCGGAGGTGTTCCGCGTGCCGCTGCTGGGCGAGTTGCTGCTGGGGACAGGCCCGGACCCGTCGTCCCGGCGGCGCGTGGTGCTGCTGGTGCCGCGGGGCGCGCGGGAGTTTCGCCTGCTTGGGCGATAGCCCCCGGAGCGAGAGGGACCGTCTACTTCTTCAGTGCGGAGAGGATCGCGGCCTTGGCGGCGTCGATGTCGTCCTTGGCGCCGCCGGGCCGGACCAGCAGCGTGCGGCCGTCGGGGCCGAGGACCACCAGGGCGGGGATCTCGGTGATGCCGAAGCGGCGCGCGACAGGATCTGCGTCGAGGAGGACATCGATCTTCAGCCCGGCGTCGCGCACGGCGGCGGCGGGGTCGCCCGGATCAAAGGCCGAGAGGGCCCAGACGGTCACTTCCTGCTGGGTGAGTGAGTCGAGCAGGGGCTTGAGGTCGGCGAGGAGCGCGGTGCTGGGCCTAGACCAACTGGCGAAGAAGGCCAGCAGGACGGCACGCCCCCGGAGGTCCGAGAGGCGGCGCCGCTCGCCGCGAGACGAAGCGAGGTCGAAGTCGGGGGCGATGGCGCCCTGGGCGATTGGGGCGCGGCCTCTTGCGGCGAAGCGCGGCGGCACGGGCGGGGGCGTGTAGTCGGTGATGATGCGGTAGCCGAGCGGGATGCCGAACTTGAACTCCTCCGGGTCGAACGGCTGGTTGACGCGGAGGTTGCGGAGTTCAAGCGTCGTGATGCCGGGGCCGTGCGGGGTGAGAACGAGGCGGTCGATGCGTCTGGGGAGGTGGTCGGACTCGGCGATGAACCACCAGGAATCGGTCTCGACCTCGTCGATGGCGCCGGCGTCGATGCGGATGACGTCGCAACTGACGCCGTCGATCGGGCGGCGGCCCTCCCAGGTGGCCTTCACCGGCCCGGGTTCGAGGATCGGGCGCGCGACGGTGGAGGGCCACGCGGCAAGCCAACCGGCGAGCCAGCGGCCGCCGTCGTCGAGGAGGGCGTCGGCATCGGCGACGGGGGCTTCGACGATCTCTTTGGCCGAGGGGCGGATGGAGATGACGCCGTCGTCGCTGGTGAGGGTGTGGAAGTCGCCCGAGCGGGTGGAGTCGGGCCAGGAGGCTCGGCCCTTGGCGACAAAGCGCCAGCGGGCGGGCTGGGCGAGGTTGAACTCGGCGAGGACGACGCGGCCGTTGACGAGCGGGTCGAGCGTCGAGACGGCGCCGGTGGGGCGGCTCTCGGCGTCGAACGCGAGCGTGCGGACCGCGGCGAGGGCGGCATCGGCCGCGCGGATGATGGCGCGGGGATCGGGCTCCGAGGGGTCGGAGGGCGCGGCGCGCGCGGGCTCACCCGGGGGCGATTGGGCTGCCGCGCGGGGCACAACGGCCGACCCGACCGCGAGGACCAGACCGACCAGCGCCGCGGGGGCAAGGGGTGTCATGCGCGATGGTATCGAGGTACACTGCACCGGAGGCCCACCATGTCCACCGATGCCCGGCATGATGATCTGCTCGCCAAGGCCCGCGCGGGGAGCACCGACGCGCTCACTGCGCTCCTGGGGGACCTCGGGCCGACCGTTCGCCAGCGGATCGCCGCGAAGATCACCCCGGCGCTGCGCCCCACCCTCGACGAAGACGACGTGATGCAGACCACGTACCTCGAAGCGGTGCTGCGGCTCGACCGGTTTACCACCGGGGGCGCGAAGGAGTTTCTCTCCTGGCTCTCCCGCCTGGCGGAGAACAACCTGATCGACGCGGTGCGGGCGATGGAGAGCGCCAAGCGGCCCGACCCGCGGAAGCGCGTCGCGCCGGGGGGCGGGCCCGATGAGTCGGCCGTGGCGCTGATCGACATGCTCTCGACCGGTGGCGCGACGCCGAGCCGGGTGGTCGGTCGCGGCGAGGCGGCGGCACTCCTGGACATGGCGCTCAAACGCCTCCCGCCGGACTATGAGCGGGTGGTGCGGCAATACGACCTGGCAGGCCGCTCGGCGGCGGAGGTCGGGCGGGAGATGGGGCGGTCCGAGGGCGCGGTCTATATGTTGCGGGCCCGGGCGCACGATCAGTTGGCCGAGTTGATGGGCTCGGACTCCAAGTTCTTCTCCCAGGGGGGATGAGCGGGGGCCCGAACGCCGCCCGATCAGCGCGAGACCACGGGTAGTCGGTTTGTGGGACCAGTGCGAGCGTGAGTACAGGCCGGGGCCGACGTTGGGAGAATCGGGAGCGCTGCCGTGGCCGAGCCCGAACCGCCAGAACAACCGACGCCGGGGGCGGGTTCCGGGGGGAGCCCGGGCTCGGACCGTGAGCGGGCACTGATCGAGGGCGCGCTCAAGCAGGCGTCGCCGCGGCCGGGCGGGGAGTTGTTCGCGAAGGTCTCCAAGCCCCTGCACAAGGACGCGATCCCGGGGTACGAGATCGTCCGCGAGGTGCACCGCGGCGGGCAGGGGGTCGTCTACCAGGCGATCCAGAAGTCCACGCAGCGCAAGGTCGCCATCAAGGTGATCCACGGCGGGGCCCTGGCGGGCGAACGCGAACGCGCGCGGCTGGAGCGCGAGGTGCGGATCCTCGCGGGGCTCGACCACCCGGGGATCGTGAAGGTCCACGACTCGGGAGTGATCGAAGATCCGCGCGGGACGCTCGGCGGGGGCGGCGCGCAGTACTTCGTGATGGACTACGTGTCGGGGCACTCCCTCGACGCGATCATCAACGCCGAGCCCAAGCCGGTGGATCAGGTGCTCCGCCTGTTCGCGGAGATCTGCGAGGCGGTGTCGGCGGCGCACCTCCGGGGCGTGATCCACCGCGACCTGAAGCCCTCGAACATCCGCGTGGATGCGAGCGGCCGCCCCCACGTTCTCGACTTCGGCCTGGCGAAGTTGAGCGTGAGCGACCGCGCCTCGGGCGACGGGTCCGCGGCGGCGCGGGCGATGACCATGACGGGCCAGTTCGTGGGCAGCCTGCCCTGGGCGAGCCCCGAGCAGGCCTCAGGCCTGCCCGACAAGGTGGACGTCCGGACGGACGTGTACTCGCTCGGGGTGATGCTGTACCAGATGCTCACGGGCAGGTTCCCGTACGCCGTCGCGGGACAGATGCGCGACGTGCTGGACAACATCCTGCGGGCCGAGCCGGCGCGGCCCAGCACCGTGCGGCGGCAGGTCAACGACGAGGTCGAGACGATCGTCCTGAAGTGCCTAGCGAAGGACCCGGCCCGCCGTTACCAGTCCGCGGGCGAACTGGCCCGGGATATCGGGCGCTACCTTCGCGGCGAGCCCGTTGAGGCCAAGCGCGACAGCGGGTGGTACGTGATCTCCAAGCACCTGCGGCGACACCGGGCAGCGGTCGGCGTTGCGCTGGGCGGACTGGTGCTGCTCGCGGTCTTCGCGGTGGTGATGTCGTGGATGTACGCGCGGGAACTGGACCTCAAGCGTGAGGTAGAGCGGCAACTCAGCGCGACACAAGCGCAGGAGCGGGCGACCCAGGCAGCGCTGTCACAGGCGCGGGCGAACTTCGAGGCGACGCGCCGGATGGCGCGGGCGTTTCAGGAGGGTGTGGCCGACGGGCTGGAGGACCTTCGCGGCGCGACGCCGGTACGGGCGCGCGTGGTGGAGGCGGCACGGGCCGCCCTCGCCGCGTTGGCCGAGGAGGCGGAGCGACGGGGCGGGCAGGGCGCGGGGTCGGCCGCGGATCCGGACCTGCTGCGAGATCTGGCCGAGGCGCACGACCGCCTCGGGGACCTGGAGGCGGGGCTCTACCTGCCCCGCAAAGGGACGACGGCGCAGGGAGCGGCGCGATACGCCGCGGCACGGACCATCCGCGAGTCGTTGCTCGCGGCCAACCCTGCCGAGCCGCTCAACATGCTGGCGATGGCCCAGAGCCTGCGCCGGTCGGGGGACCTGACGCTGGCGACGGGCAAGCCGGTCGAGGCGATCGCCGACTACGACCGGGCGGCGGGACTGATCGAGAGTGCCCTGGCGGGGCTGCCCCCGGCGCGGATGGGCGCGGCGCGCGAGGCACTGCAGGAGGCGCGGGCGGACGGCGCCTGGGCCCGCGTGCAGGCTGCGGACGCGGCACGGGACGCGGACCGTGCGCCGACGCTGATCGCCGAGGCGGCATCGTCCTACGGGCAGATCGAGCAGTACTGGCGCGAGCGCCTTCGGGCCGACGCGGGCGAGGCGACGGCGGCTCGTCGGCTCGGACGAGTGACCGACCAGCGGGCCCGCGCGCACATCACGCTGGGGCGGGCGTTGGCGTCCGCGGCTGCCGACGCGACCAAGGCGGGGCGCACGGAGGAGGCGAGCAGGCTGAGCCAGCGGGCGGAGGCGGCATTGCTCGAGGCCGTGAGGCTGTCGGACTTGGCGGCCCTGGATTTCGAGCGGCTGCACGCCGTGCGCCCGCAGAGCGGGGCCCTGCGGCGCGAGCAGATGCTGGCGATCTACAACGCCGGCGACGCCCAGATGCGTCTGGGTGACGCGGCGGCGAGTGCGCAGCCCGCTGGCGCGGGGGCGGGTGGACAGGCGGCGGAGCACTACCACGCGGCTCTGGCGAAGTTCAAGGCCGCGCTCACCCTGTCAGAGGAACTGGTGGCGGCCGACGCGTCCAACCTGTCGGCGCGGCGTGAACTGGCGCTCGTCCTGAACAAACTTGGGAACACGCAGCGGGACCTCTCCCGCGTGGGCCTTGCCGATCGCTCTGACGCCATGTCCACCTTCGAGCGCTCGCTGGCGGTTCGGCAAGACCTGTTCGCGACAGACCCGACGGAGCAGCACCGGCGTGATCTGGCGGTCGCGCACTTCAAACTAGGCGAACTGGAGAAACTGGGCGCGGATGCCGCGGAGGGACCGGCTCGCTGGGAGGCCCTCAGCCGGGCCCGTCTGCACTACACGCGGTCGCGGGAGGCGTTCGAGGCCCTCGCCACGGCGGGCGTGGCGGTGCGGGAGAGCGAGTTAGCCCGCGTGAACCGCGACCTGGCGGACATCCAAGAAGCCCTGCGGTCTCGTCCCTGATTCGCACGGAATCGGCAGGATTCTCGGGCGATTTCGCACGCGACACGTAAACTTATCCCTGCACGGGCCCCCCGCAGTTGAGGGCTCGGCCCGAGCCCGACGCACGCGGAGAGTGAGCATGACGCGAGGACGCGCACGAACCTGTTTCTTGGCCCGGCACCTGTTGCTCGCCGCTGGCGCAGCCCTGGGGTGTGCCAACGCCGCGCTGGCCCAGACGGAAGTCGTGTGGAACAACCCCGCGGGCGGGTCCTGGGGCACCGCCTCGAACTGGCTGCCGGCGGTGGTGCCCGCGAACGCGGGCGCGAACCGGTTCAACGCGCGGATCACCCTCGATGGCACGTACGCCGTCGGGCTCGATGCGCCGTTCACCGTGTCGGCTCTCACGCTCGCCAACGTGACGGGCTCCATTGACCTGAACCTCTCGGGCCGACCCCTCACCGTGCTCGGGGCCTTCACCCAGACCGGCGAGCAGATCACCGGCGGCGGCGCGGGCAACCTTCTCACCCTCCGCGGCGCGTCCACCTTCAACTCGGCCCTCATCCTCCAGGCCGCGGTGCTCTCCACCGGCACGCTCACCTTCACAGGCACGGGCGACAACGACATCTGCGACACCGACGTCGATCACCGCGGCACCGCCATCACCCTCAGCGGCACAGGCTCGCTCATCATCGAGGGCTCGAACGGCCGCCTGACCAACGGCCACGCCTCCACCTTCACGCTCTCGGGCAACCAGGCCATCACGGGCGCGGGCGGTGGGCGGCTCGTCAACAACGGGCGCCTCCTCAAGAACGCCGGGGGCGGGCTGAGCGAGATCAACGCCAACGTCGAGTTCGCCAACACCGGCGCCATCGACGTGCAATCCGGCACGCTCCGCGTGAACACCCTCGCGGCGAGCACGCTCACGGGCACCTCCCTCCTGGCGGGCTCGTACAAGGTGAACGCCGGCACGACCCTGGACTTCGTCGGCGCGAGTGTCAGCACCCTCAACGCCGATGTCACGCTCTCCGGCGCGGGCTCGACCTTCGCCGCGATGGACGCCCTCGCACTGGTCACGCCCTCGGGCCGATTCGCCCTCGCGGGCGGACGCTCCTTCACCACCGCCGGCGCGCTGACCAACAACGGCACCCTGGCCATCGGATCCGCGAGCGACCTGGCCCTTGCCTCCGGCTCGGGTCTGACGAACTTCGCCGCCGGCACGCTCACGGGCGGCACGTACACCCTCCAAGGCCGGCTGCTCGCCGACTTCGCCGGGGCCGACGTGGCGACTCTCGCCGCCCGGCTCACGCTCGACGGCGCGGGCTCGCTCCTGGGCGACACCTCCGCGGGCAACGCCGACCGCCTGGCGAACCTTGCCCGCGTGAACACCGGCGCGGAGTTCACCGTCCGCTCGCGGACGTTCAGCACTGGCGCGGCGGCGTTCACGGTCGAGGAAGGCGGGCGCGTGACCGCCGGCCCCGGCTCGACCGTCTCGCTCGGCAGCCTCACCAACTTCGCCGCCGGCACCCTCACCGATGGCACCTACGCGGCGCAGGGCACGCTCCGATTCACCGGGGCCGCGGTCTCCACGCTGAACGCGAACCTCACGCTCGACGGCCCCGCCTCGGCCGTGCGCAATCAGACAGACAACAGCGACGCACTGGCAGCCCTATCGATCGTCTCGCCACTTCGCACCTTCACTGTAACCGGCGGGCGCGACTACGCCACCAGCGCCACCACCGTCACACTCGACAGCGCCACGCTGGTCGTCGGCAAGTCCTCCGTCGTCCGGGCCGAGAGCGCCACGGCCTTCACGTTCGCCGGCGGCACGCTCGACATCGCCGGGGACCTCCGCTACCCCGGCGCGGCGTTCACCAGCGTCCCCACGGGCGTGCTCGTGCGCCCGGGCGGCCGGATCATCAACTCCACCAACGGGCTCGACGCCTTCAGCGCGCTCAACCTCATCCAGACCCAGGCACAGTTCTCCGTCGCGCCCGGCGAGACCCGCACGCTCGCGGGGAACCTGACATCCCAGTCCAACTCGGTCCTCGCCATCGGCGAAGCAGGGGGCGCGGCCGCCACGCTCAACATTCCGGGATCGTTCAACCAGGCCGGCGCGACCATCCTGGGCGGGGGCACGCTCAACGTCACCGGAACCTACACCCTCACCGGACCGACCACCGGCACGGGCACCATCAACGCCGGCTCCATCGTCCTCGGCACCGGCGGGAGCATCGCCGCGGGCAACTCGCCCGGCCGGCTCGACCTGTCGGGCGATACGTCCTTCCGCCGGGGCTCCTTCCTCACCTTCGAGATCGGCGCGCCCGACGACGTGCAGGCCCGCGGCATCCTCAACGACTTCATCTCCTTCACGGGCCAGGTCTTCCTCTTCGACAACGACCTGCCGGCCGGTGACGTCCGCTACAACTTCATCAACGCCTTCACGCCCGAGATCGGCGACCGCTTCGTTGTCGCTCAGGCCACCCAGCCCGTGTTCGGTCAGTTCGCACGAACGATCCCGTTCGGGACCGGCATCGAGGCCGTGGCCCTGTGGGAGGGAACGGACCTGGTACTCACCGTGGTCGCTTTGCCTTCGCCCGGGGCCGTCGCGCCGCTGGCGCTCTTGGCGCTGGCGTCGATCCGCCGCCGCCGGTGATGGCGGCACGTCGACGAGTTGGTCGTCTCGCTGCGCCGGTTGATGCGCGGGCGGTTATCGGAGCCTTCCCAACGGCTTTGGGCTTGCCGCCGCGCTTCGGCTTCGCGCGGGGCGCGGGGTCCGACCCGGGCCCGACGGGTGGGGAGCCATTGCTCATCGCCGTCGCGTGCGGAGCCACCGGGAGGGGCTCGCCGCTCGCCAGGGCCCGGAGCGCAGCAGCGTTGATCGTGTCCCAGTTCACGCCGCTCGGGTCGTCGCCCTTGGGCGTCTCCATGATTTTCGGCACGCCGGCCATCGCGGGATGCCCGACCACCGCTCCAAAGCCGCCGCCGAGGTTCGCGCCGATCGTGCCTCGCCCGATGTGCTCGTGGCGGTCAAGCCGTGAGCCGCACGCCCCCTTGGAGTCGTTGACGTGCAGGCAGCGGACGCTGGACAGCCCCACGATCGAGTCGAGCGCGGCCATGAACTCCGCGGCGCGCTCCGGCGTCGCCAGGTCGTACCCCGCGGCGTGGGCGTGGCAGGTGTCGATGCAGAATCCCAGCCGCTCGGGCGGCGCGCCCAGATCAATCGCGCGGGCCCGGAGCGCCGCGAGTTCCTCGAGCGTCCGCCCGATCGTCGTCCCCGCGCCCGCCACGTTCTCGAAGCACATCACCGTGGCGTAGCCGGAGGTGTCCGCGATGATGGTCGCGCAGGCCTGGGCGATGCGCTCGATGCCCTCCTCGCGCGTGCCGCCGGTGTGCGCGCCGGGGTGGAAGACCAGCAGCCCGATCCCCAGCGCCTCGCACCGCTCCACCTCGTCCCGGAGCAGGTGGATGGACTTGGCCCGGAGTGCGTCGTCGGGCGATGCTGTGTTGATGAGGTAGGACGCGTGGCTCGTCACTCGCTCGGGAGCCCCGAGAGCCACGCCCGCCTGCCAGCCCAGCCGAGCACGCTCCGCGTTCCACGCGGCGATCGCTTCCCGCTTCAGCGGAGGGGCCTTCCACTGCTGCTGGTTCTTCGTGAAAACCTGCACGCAATCCAGCCCGAGGCGCTCGGCCTCGATCAACGCCAGGTGCATGGAGCCCGCGATCGACAGGTGAGAGCCGAACATGCCCGAGAGTATGGCCAGCGTCGGCGCGAGCCACCCCCGCGTTTCGTCCACCCACCCGCCCCGACCCCCCACTGCTGCGGCCCGGTTCAGGCACGCTCGGTTCGCGTGTGGCGGACGGGCGCGGGGTGGCCGTGGCCGTGCGGATGAGGCGGGTGGGCCCGCGGCGGCGGAAGCATTCGCGGCCCCGAGGGGTGAGACGCGGCACCCGGCGCGCCCGCGGTCGCTGCGTCGGCACGCGGCCCCGGCGGGGTGCTCCGCGTCTGCTCCCGCTCGCGGAGCACGGCCCACGCCGTCGCCATGGGCAGAAAGAGAATCGCCAGGATGATGGCGAGGTCGGGCGTCCCGAGCGGCCTGAACGCCTGCGGCGCGAACAGCCACACAAGGCCCAGACCGCCCACGAGCGACCCGGCAAGCGAGATGACGATGAGCAAACGCCTGAGTCGGCGTCGGGCGGCGAGGGCGGTGGGCGGCATGTCGGATCCGTGACAAGCGAAACGAGGACGGAGCGTAGCCCCAACCCGCCTCGGTGCGTCGCCGGCGCGGGTCGGACTGCCAACTGTCGCACCGATCGGCCCGGAGTCTCGCCCGGCGGAAGAACTGCACGCGGAATTGGTTGGTTGACCTAGGGACACCGCCCGCCAGGCGCCAGCCAGCAAGCCGGAAAGAAAAAGGCCCCTCGGTCCGAAGACACGAGAGGCCCTGAAGGGGTCTGATTGGACGCCGGCGGCCCGGTCCCGGTTACGGGTTGCCGAAGATGCGGTTGAGGAGGTCGGAGGCCCGCTGGCTGCCGAAGAGGAACTGGGTGCTCGCGGCCCCGCCGCCCTGGCCGGCGAGGGGACGCGTGCCGGTGTCGATGATGAACTGCCCGGTGCCGCTCACATTGCGGCTCGGGGAGTTGGCGGCCATCACGTCCACGTTGGTGTTGATCGGCGGCTGCCCGACTGCACCGGTCAGACGGATGCCCAGCAGTTCGCCCACCCGGCGACCGATGGCCGCTGTGAGTTGGTTGGCAAAGTTAGCCGCCCCGGCGCCCCCCGCCCCGTTGCCGTTGGCGTTGAGCGCCGCGGCCCAGATGACGGCCTGGTCGTTGCGGTTGGCGTTGAAGATGTCGACACCCTGCGACACGCCGAAGGTCCCGTTGTTGACGAAGGCCTTGGGCGGGAGCGAACTGGTAAGGAAGACCGTCGAGAAGTCCTGGCCCTCGAAGGCCGAGGCGTCGGCGGAGAACGTGACGGCCAGACCGGCGTTGGCGAACATGGTGTTGAGGTTGGCGAGCACCTGGTTGAGGAAGAAGGTGGCCGCGGGCTGCCCGTTGATCTCGCCCGTAAAGCCCGACGCGCCGGCCTCGAAAGCCTCCAGCACCGTGGGGGTGTAGGGGTTGGCCTCGAGCCAGTTGACCACCCCGCCGTTGACGTCGATGAGCACGTTCTGCGTCTGACCGGGCGTCGGCAGGGTGCCGGTGCCCATGGTGCGGACCTCGATCTGGTAGTCGCTGCGGACGGCGCCCTGGACGTAGAGGGCGAAGGTCCCGGGACGGGCCGAGTTGGCCACGCTGGGCGGGATGAGGAACTCCATGAAGTAGTCGCCGTTGGCGTCCACGCCGTAGGTCGTGGAGCCATCGGTGGTGGTCTTGGCGGTCCGCCCGCCGACGCCGACGACATCGGACGGAGCGGCGACGAGGATCGCGTCGTCGATCCCGGTTGCGTCGGTGGTGTCGAAGAGGGCGAACTGCACGAGCCCGCGGCTATCGACGATGCGGAACGAGACGACGCCGCCGAACTGGTCGGTGACGGGCTGGAGGGAGCCGATGTTCCCGCCCATCTCGGTCAGTTTGAGCGTGGCGCGGATGCGGGTGCCCGGGGCGATGGCCGACCCGGCGTTGAGGTGGTACACGTCCACGTCCACCTGCCCGGTCTTGGGCAATCCGGCGAGGCCGGGGTCGCCGATCGCGCCGTCGGCGGTGTTCGTGAACACGTCGTCGGCGGTCCCGAACTGCCCGTCGGCCCCGGCGGTGCGGGTCGAGACGACATTGGCGCTCCGGCCGGTCCCGGTCTGGGTGCCGGTCACGATGTCGTCGGAACGGAGAACGCCCGTGCCGTTGCCATCGAACCGGCGGTTCGTCCCGCGGTCGAGGGTGAAGATGTAGTCACCGATGGAGATCGACGCGAGGTCGTCGGCGGTGCCGAGGAGGTTGTCGGTGCCCGCGAAGTTCGAGGGCAGGATCGTGGCGTTGATGAGCGCGACACCCGTGCCCGCGTCGGTCGTGAGCCGGATGACGTCGTCGCCCGTGCCGAACACGCCGTCGGCGCCGGCCTGGCGGATCGAGACGATCCCCTGCCCGTTGGCACCACGGACGATGTCGTCGGCGGTGCCGCGGACGCCGTCGGTGCCCGGGAGCAGCACGTACGTGAAGTTCGGGCCCACCGAGCCGGTGCGAGAGACCGTGAACAGGTCGTCGGCGGTGCCGATGATGGTGTCGGTCCCGGCGAACTCGGTCGGCAGCGGAACCGCGTTCAGCGGCCCGCCCGCGTCGGGATCGACCGGGGCGGCCCCGGCCAGCGAAGTCCGCGTCACCGTGACCACGTCGTCCCCGTCGCCGAAGGTCCCGTTCACCCCGGCCGTCCGGGTCACGAACACGCCGATGCCGTTTGACCCGATCACCAGGTCGTCGGCTGTGCCGATCGTGTTGTCGGCCCCGGCGAAGAGTTGGAAGGTGTACTGCGGATTGGCGCCGTTGTCATCGGGCGCGTTGAGGGAGACCACGTCGTCCAGGGTTCCCAGCGTGGTGTCCGCGCCGGCGAAGTCCGCCGGCACGGGCACGTTCGCCGCGGCGATGTTCGCGTCAGCCGCCGGCAGGGTGGAGAAGAAGCCCGAGTCCCCGTCGTCGAAGATCTCGACGGTGAAGGCGTAGTTCCCGGCCGTCCCGCCCGCGGTATTGTCGCCCACGGCGCTCGTCGGGTCACGCGGGTCGATCGTCCCGAACGGGTTGAAGTCCACCAGCACCTGGTCGGTGGGCACCATGGCGATGATGTACGTGCCGGACTGACGGACGATGAACGTCTCGCTGGTGTCCAGCGGGTCGTTCGAGGCCACCAGTTGCAGGCGGGTCGCATCGATGGAGCCCGACTGGTTGCTGTGCAGCGCGTTGCCCTGGGTGTCGTAGATCGCCCGGCCCGCGTCGGCCGCCGGGCCCGTCAGCCCGCCCAGCCGGAAGATCTGGCCGGCGCGGAGCGTCACGGTGTACAGGTCGATATCCCCGCCGGCGCCGAAGGTGCCCGTGCCCGAATCGGCGTGGTCGCCCAGCACGCCGCGGAGCGTGAAGACGCGGTTGGTGTCGGGCAGGAAGTCGGTCCCGCGATTGCGGTCCATCAGTTGGTCGAGGCTCGTCGGGGCGTAGAAGTCGACGAAGGTGGCGTTGCCGTTGCCATCGATGAAGGCCGTGCGACCCGAGACGAAGCGGTCGCCCGCGTCGCCCACGACCACGTCCTCGATGTAGTCGTCGCTGGCGCCGGCCGCCAGCCCGTCGCGGTTCCCGTCCAGGCTCGCCGAGGTCGTCGCGCCACGGAGCGTCCCCGCGTCCAGCGTGAAGCGGAACACGCCCTGCGAAGCGCTCGCCCCGGGGGCGTTGCCCACAAGGTCGCGCGTCGTGACGCCCTCGACAAAGTCCACGATGATCGCGTTGGTCGCCGTATCGAACCGGAACGTGTAGTCCGTCCCCTGCGTGAGGGCGATGGTCTGCTCGGCCTGACCGGCGAAGCGCACCTCGGCGATCGACAGCGACGCCGCGAGCGTCGTCGGGTCGATGTTCTGATTAAGGAAGATGCGTGCGGTGTAGAGGCGGGGTGCACGCTCCTGCACCACGATGTCGTTCACCTGCACGGGCGTGGCCGAGCGGTTCAGCGCGACCTTGGAGAAGTTCCCCCGCGGCGTGGTGAACGCCGTGTTGCCCACGAACGCCGACGTGATCGTGCCGTTGCTGATCACGCCGTACCTCTGAGAGCCCAGGTTGGAGCCGACCAGCGCCCCGGTGATCCGAACGGCCCCGATGGTGGACCGCCCGTCGCTGACCTGGTCGTCGGCCGTGTTGACGAAACCGTCGGCCCCGCGAGCCACGCCCGCGGACACGTCGGAACGCTGGAACGAGCCGCTGACGACCAGCGAGCCGAGGTTGCCGTTGGTCACGCGGTCGGCCGCGGAGCCCGCGCCGCCGAACGTGCCGTCGGTCCCGAGGTCAACGCCCGCCATGAAGGTGGAGTCGTTGGCATCGCCGGTGATGGTGATGGACTGGATGTTCCCGCCCGCGGAGACACGGGCCTGCGTGGCGGCAGAGGTCGCCGCGACCGAGCCGATGTTGCCCGCGGCGCGGATGCGCCCGCCGTTGAGCGCGCCCGTCGCCCGGACGGAGGTGATGTCCACGCCCGAACTGACGACCCCGCGGATCGCGCCGCTGACGGCCACCGAGCCGATGGTCCGCGCGTCGATCCGCGAAGCGATCGACGTGCCCAGGTCACCCATGATGGTGGCCGACGTGAGCCCGTTGGATTCCAGGCGGAACTGGTTGGCCGCGGGCGACGCGCCGGCGTTGCCGATGCGAACGCTGACGAGGTCCTGGCCCGCCGCGATGATGCCCGACCCGGCCAGCGCGCCATCGGCGGTGATGACCGTGTTGCCCACCTGCAAGTTGTTGATGGTGCCATCGACGAACACGCGGCTGCTGCGGTCGGCCGTGTCGCTGGCGGTGTTGCTGCGGAGCTGCGCGTTGATGATGAGCGAGCCGAGCGACGCGTCGTCGTTGGAAACGATGCCGAAGTTGGTGAGCGTGGTGGTCAGCGCGGTCGCCGGCGCGATCGGATCGACGCGGAGCGACGAGCCGAGCGTGGAGTTGATGAGCACCACACGGTTGTTGGCCGCGTCCCAGAAGGCCTGCCCCGGGCCCGCGAAGACCAGCCGCACGTTCTCGCCGAAGGTCGTGGTGACCGCGAGACCCGTGGCAGTGAACTGCGTGAAGCCCGCCGTGGAGCCCGTGAACGTCCGCGCGTCCGCGGGCAGCGCGCCGGTGTTCCGCGTGACGCCCGCGCTGGCGGTCGTGACCGCGGCATCGGCGAAGGCGGTCGTCGCGACGATCGCCCCGCCGGTCACCGTGACAGATCCGATCGACGAGAGCCCGGGCACGCTCGTTTCGCTGTTGTCGCCGTCGAGGGTGTTGTACAGCCCGTCGGTCCCGGCGTTGACGCCCGCGGTCACCGAGACCGTGTTCGATCCGCCCAGGATGGTGACCGTGCTGACGCGACCGGTCTTGAGCGTGTCGGCGTTGGCACCCGCCCCGCCCGCGCGGCCGTCGGTGCCCAGGTCCGTCACGCCCGCCACGACCGTCAGCCCGCGGGCGAGCCCGCGCGAGACGATCGAGGTGATCGTGTCACCCGCGACGACGAAACTGGAGTTGGCGATCGTGCCCAGCCCGTCGGTGTTGAACCCGCCGGTGACGATCGAGCCGATGTTCCGGCCCGCGATGATGCCCGCCTCGAACGCGCCGCCCGTGGCGTTCACGCTCAGGATGTCGCGGCCGGCGCTGATGGTCGGACCGTCGAAGGCGGCGGTGCCGCCCACGGGCGTGCCCGGGGGCAGTTGGTTGCGGAAGGTGTCGCCCGTCACCGCGGTGGCGGTGTTGAGGGAGGGATCGATGCCGATGCGCCCGAAGGCACCGGCGCCGGTGACGTTGATGGCGCGGATGTCGCCATCACGGGCCACGACGTCGCCGAAGAGGCTGCCGTTGGCGATGGTGAGCGTGCCGAGGTCGCCATCGCGGACCTCGATGCGGTTGCGCTCGCCGGCCTCGATGATCCCGCTGTTGTCGTCGTCGTTGCCGATGCGGAACGAGCCGTTGGTGATGGTGATGGCGCCGATGCCGCCCGAGTGCGAGAGGATCGAGCCGTTGAAGTCCCCGGCGACGGTGATGCTGTTGATGCGGCCGAAGGCGATGATGAAGGGGTCGCCCACCAGGTCGTTGCCCGGTCGCGACGCGACTCGCCCGATGGTGATGGCGTTGATGGTCTGCCCGCCGCGGACACTGGCGTACAACTGGCCGCCCGCGGTGATCACGCCGATGGTGCCCTGCACGTCGATGATGTCGCGCGGAGCATCGCCCACGACGCGCGTCCCGATGTGCCCGCCCGCGGAGATCGAGTTCACGTTCTTCGCGATGCTGAGCGTCGCGGCCAGGTCGCCCCCGGAACGGATCGACAGCAGGTCGCCGTCGGTCGCGTCGGTGGTCGTCACGCTGCCGCGGAGCGAGCCCGTCACGGTGAAGGCGTTGATCGGGCCGGAACTGGAGACCGCGCCCGAGAACGCGCCGCCCACCACGATGCTGTTGATCCGCCCGAAGATGCCCGTGGAGACGATCGAGGTGTTGGTCGCGCTTCCACGCACGTTGATGGCGTTGATCGGACCGGCTGCGGCCAGGCTCGTGGAGCGCAGGTCGCCCCCGACCGTCAGGGACGTCAGGTTGCCCACCGACAGGCTGCTGGAGCGCAGGTCGCCCGTGAAGGACACCGCGCCCATGTTCTGCCGGACCGTCAGGTCGAGCCGGGTGCCCACGCGCCCGCTGATGCCGCCCAGGAGCGACCCGTCGGTGATCACGAACAGGTCGCTGATATCCCCGGCGGCGCCGGTGGTGTAGATGCGGCTGATCGAGACGCCCGCGAAGATCTGGTTGAGGCGATACTCCAGCGCCTCCCCGTCGCGCGTGCTGTTGCGGAAACTGCTCGCCGCGACGTTCCCGATGGTCAGCCGCGCGTTGAGCCGGCTCGCGTCGAACGCCGCGCCCGAGACCGAGAAGTTCGTGATGCTGGTCGCGAACACCTCGGACCGGAAGAACGGCGTGTTGACCAGCGACACGTTGCGCACGATGCCGCGGTCCTCGGGCACATCCGCCGGGATGGGGTTCTGGTTGGGGTTGTTCTGCGGCGCCGTCGTGGTCGGCGAGGCAAAGTAGGAATCGAACGTGCTGACGCCGATGTACGCGCCATCGATGAGCCCGTTGCTGATGGCGACGTTGCCGATGCCCGCCTGGAGCCCCGCGCGGGGCGCCACGCCGTTGGCGGCGATGATCAACCCGCTGACCGTCGGCCGAACGCCGCCACGCGCCGTCGCGCTCACCGTCCCGATCGAGCCCACGATCAAGATGCCGGCGGTCGGACTCGACGATGTGCCCGGGCCCAGCAGGCCCTGACCCAGATCGATGCTCACGAGGTTGTTCGCGATCACCAGCCCGACGATCCCGTCAAAGCCCGAGGCCCCGGTGATGCTGTCGGTGTTGGCCACCACGGAGAGCAGATCGCCTGCCTCGAGGATCACGTCTTGGATGAACCCGGCCGCGGTCACCGACTGCACGTTGCCCGCCAGCACGCGGATCCCGTTGACGACCGGAGCTCGCGTGCCGCCGATGTCGCCGGGGTTCGCGGGGTCGAAGTCCTCCCTGAACGCCAAGGGGTTGTCGAGCCCGCCGAACACGTTGATCGGGAACGTGGCCCCGCCGATGCTCCCGCGCGTGGTCACCACCCGGTTCACGCCCGCCACCTGCATCGCACGAATGTCCCCGCCCGCGGTGGAGTTCACCACCGCGTCCAGGTCTCGTGCCGCGGCGTCGCCACGGAACTGGAACATCTGTGAGATATCAATCTCCGCTGCTCCCGCGAACGTCACCGATGACGCCCTGGGGATCCCCACCGCCGGCGGGAGCGTCGTGATCGTCACGTTCCCCAGGTTCAGCCGGCCCGGTGTTTGCGTCAGCACGCGCAGTTCCGCACCGCCCACCAGCGTCGCCGAGAGCGACGCCAGGGCCGCGCCCGGCGCGCCCACGATCGGCACCGTCCGCACAAACCCCACCGAGGTCCGCGAACTGATCCCGCCCGTGATCACGATCGTGTACTGCACGCCCGACTCCGACACCAGCGACAGCGGGGTGTCGTACAGGATCGGGATCACGAAGTTGTTCGACACCGGGATGCCCGGCCGCGCGGGCGGCACCGGCGGCACCACGATCTCATCCACCGCGCCGCCGTCAGGGAACGAGATCGTCGGCGTCCCGAAGAAGATCCCCCCGTTCACCGACAACCCCAGCGTCGAGTTCACCCCCGCCAGCGTGATCGTCACCGCCTGGCCCACCATCAGCCCGGCCACGTTGAAGTTCCGGATCGTCCCGTCGCCCAGCCCGTTCAGGCCCGTGCGGATCCGCACAGACCCCGGGGGGCTCACGGCCTGACCGCCGTCCAGGTAGTCGCCCTGATCGCTCCAGTTCCCCACGTCCCCGTGAATGATGATGCTCTCGATCCGCCCGCCAACGTCCAGCCGGATCGCGTGCAGATCACCCTGGCCCAGCAGCACACCCGGCAGGATCCCGCCCGCCGTGTCGTTCGCCCCGCCCCCACCCGGATCCGCAAAGAAGTAGCCCGTCCGCAAAGATCCCAGGTTCCCCGTGATCGTGTAGTTCCCGCCCTCGATGTCCGACCCGAACATCATCGTGTAGAGCGTGCCCTGCACCAGCAGCGACCCGCCGTGCGGCTCGAGCACGTCGTCCGGCTCCTCGATCGTCTCGAGCGAGCCGTGCCCAGCCACCATCCCCACGCCGCCCACCGCCGACGGGTTGATACCTACGCCGGACCGGAACAGACCCATGCTCCCGCGGATCTCGAGGAAGTTCGGGCTGTTGGCCGCCACGCTGAAGGCGCCCGTCGTGACGCTGGCCATCCCGTTGATGGCGAGGCTGTAGGTCTGCGTGATCTGCTCGTTGGAGCCGTTGGCATCACGCGCGATGTCCACGCGGATGTAGTACGTGTCGCTCTGCAGTTGCGACCCGGGGATCGTGAACCGCACCGACGCGTTGCCGCCGTTGGTCCGGTCGTCGCTGGTGAAGGGCAGTTCGTGCCTCGCGACCTCGCGGCCCGTCCCGTCGTACACGATCACCACGCCCGTCTGCCCGCCCGCGGTGTTGGCCACCAGGGCCGCGTCGATCACCAGCGGCACCCCGCGCGTCGCCGAGAACGCGTACGTGTCGCGCACGTCCTCTTCCTGCAGGTCGTTGAGCAGACCGACCGTGCCGGTGATGTTCACGAAGTTGCCCGCGTGACCGACGTACTCCGACGCGCGGAAATCGTCGTTGCGGTAGCCCAGGTCCCCCATCAGCGCCAGGTTCCCGCCCAGGAACGCCCCGAAGTACGACGCCACCGGGTTCTGCGAGCCCAGGAACGGCGGTACGTTCTCGCGCTCCGTGTAGGCCGAGAACTGCAGCCGCCCGAGGTTCGCGTTGTTCACGTCGTTGAACACCGTCATCCGCGCGTAGTTCCGCGCGCCGAAGTTCGCGTGCCCCAGGTTCCGCAGGACGTTGAACACGCTCCCCGTTGGGTTGATCCCGCGCCCGTCGTTGGCCGGCGTCGCCGGGTTGGGCGTCAGGTAGTACGCCCCGCTGTCGCCCGCCACGAACAGCGCGCCAAGGTCCCCGCGCACCGTGAACGAGCCCAGCATGTGCCCGATGTTCAGCGTGCTCACCGCGCTGCCAAAGTCCGACGTCCCGTACAGCACCCCGTGCACGTTCACGTTCCGCACGGCCGTCCCCAGGGGCGTGAAGATCCCATGGAACTGCGGCACCGGGGGCTGCCCGGGCAGGCTGTCCTGGATCGGCACCCGGCTGAAGTCCGCCGCACGGTTCATCGGCAGGTCGAAGTTCGGGTTGATCGGCGTCCCGTCCGCGTGGTTCGGGAAGATCGACGGCTGCGCCTCCGTCACCGTGTCGTCGGTCGTGTCCACCCCGTGGTACGCCACGTCGCTGGTGTTGTCACGCCAGAAGGGCGCCCCGATGATCACCGACCCCATCCCGTTGTTCAGTCCGATCGGCGTCGGCGTCTGCTGCTGCTGCGGGTCGAACGCGTGCCCCATCCCCACGTCGCCCTCGTATTCATCCAGGTTCCCCGTGAACGACCCCGGGAGCACGAACACGAAGCCCAGGTCCGGATCGAACTCCACCTCCCCGCCGAAGATGCTGAAGTTCGTCGTCGCGGCGGTGTTCGAGATCACGATCCGCCCGATCCCGTCGTTGAACTCCGGGACCCCGTCGTCGTTGATGTCCGCGACCGGCACCGGGTTGGTGTCCGTCCCGATCACCGCCAGCGTCTGCACCATCGGCCGGCCGTACAGATCAAAGAACTCCGCCATCGTCGGCGCAAACGGCGACACCCGATCGATCAGGATTCCGCCGTCGTCCGTGCCCGCCCCACCCACGCGCGAGATCCGCACCTCGTCGAACGCCGCGCCCTGGCCCACGATCGGGAAGTCCGGATCCGCCGCGAAGTTCGCCGTCGGCGTCACCGTGTCCAGCACGTAGATGAACTGCGTCGGGTCGTTCGCGTTGGTGATCCGCACCGTCGCCGCGTCAAAGTCCGCCTGCTGGTACGTCCGCACCACCCGCCCGTTCCGCAGCAGTTCGATCTGCGTCCCGGCGCCCAGCGTCTGGTTCCCCGCGCTGGGCACCGCGAAGGTGAAGTTCGGCATCGGCCGCGCCTGGCCCAGCGCGTCATTGAATCGGAACGAGAACGTTTGGTTCCCAGTGAGCGTGAACGACAGCGCACGGTCCGCGCCGCCACCAGGACCCGCGACGATCTGCGGCTCCGTGCCCGCGCCGTAGTTGGTATGCCGCAACTGCACGCCCGACGCGAACGTCGTCGGCGTCGCCAGCCGGCGGTTCAGCGCGCCGGTATCGTCGTCGAAGATCTCGTTGATCGTCGCCCCCACGGGATCCGGCCGGTTCACCGGGTCCACCGTTGCCGCGTCGAGGAACCCGTTGCCCGAGCCCGTCACCCGTGCCCGGGCCGCGAACGCGCGGGAGTCGCTGTAATCCGAGAACCGCCCGGGCGGGAACTCGCCCGTCACCGACTGGAAGGAGAACTGATCCCCCGCGCCGCGCGAGCGGATCACCGCCCGATCGAACACCACCGGGCCGGCCGGGTCCAGCCGCAGCAGCACCCGCGGGTCGTTCGCACCGGGCGCCGGCGCCGTGATGGCCGCGTCCAGGTTCAGCGTGTTGGGCGCGCCCGAGTTGTCGAACGTCGCGATCAGCCGCGTCCCGAGGAACAGGTCGATCGTGATGTTGTTGGTGATCAGCGTCGAGTCCGCGTTCACCGCGCCGGTATCGGGCGCCGTCCCCAGCACCGCGCCGGGCTGGAAGAACGTGAACTCGATCGCGTACATCGCCTGCAGCCGAAGCGTGGCGTCGTCCGCAAACCCGTAGGTGACCGTCCGCGTACCCGTCACTGTCTGATTCAGTTCCACCTCATCCACCGGCGACATCAGCACCGGGGTCGTCGGGATCGGCCCACGAAGCACCGGGAACGTCGGCGGATTCGGGAACCCCGTGTGCGTCAGAAACAGACTCCGCCCCACCGTGTTGGGGTCCTCGTCGAACAGCGACCCGCTGAACACCGGCTGTGGCACCCCGAACTCATCAAACGTCTGCTCCACCCGCTCCGGCGCCACGAACGCCGGAATCTCTCGGAACAGGTACGGCGTGTAGTACCCGTACGTCGCCGTCGCTTGCGTGCCGCCGCCCGCCGGCACGAAGAGCGCAAACAGCATCTGCCGCTGCTCGAGTTGCCCGAACGAGCCCTCGCCCATCCGCGACAGGCGATCCGCGTGGCCCGCCCGCTCGGCAAGCCTCGTGGGGCTCGTCCATCGGCTCGCACGCCCAGCCGACGCGGTCGGCTCCGGCGCAAAGATCGACAGCCGACCACCCACCGGGCTCTTCGTGCTCTTCATTCCTGACTCCTGCGTGCTTCGAGTCTGTCCAGTCCGCGGGCCGTACCTGAATGGTTCCCGGCACTCACTCGCGGCGGCCGCCGCGTTGCCGAGCCCATCCACCTCTTCGCTGCGCGTCCTGCGCCGCGATCCCCACGAGCCCCCTCACCCCCCCACCGACCACCCCCACTGACCGGCAACCACCCCCTCGTCACCCCACCTCATTCAGTTCCAATCCTGCTTGGCGATCGCCCCTCCGATCCGCCCTCACCGAAAGATACTGCATATCCCGCCGAGCCGCGCACCGGAGTGCGACGGATCGGCGGGAACGGTACTCCGCAGCCCCACGAGTGTGAACCCATCCGCCCCAAATCGCGTGCGCGCCCGATCGCCCGCACGCTCCCCCCCCCCCAGGCCCCGAAGTTCCCCAACGCTCCGCGCCCCGACCGCTCGCGCCGCACCCCGCAACGCGAGCCCTCTCCTCCGCACCCATGCCCCTGAGGTCTCCGAAACGCCGTCTTCAGCATACTCGCACGCGCTCCTCGCACTACCCGCCACGAGCGCGGCTCGTTGTCACCAGATTACCAGCCCGACCCTGCTCACGCAACCCTGGTTCTCGACAGTTCCATCAGTTTCACTTCGAAATCCGTCCGGCGAACCAGGAAAGTACGAGGCACCGCCTTCAAAGATCCGTAATCAGCATCGGTTTTGCATTGTCGCATCACAAGTTCTTGGTTTTCCACACCCGCGCGGATTCGGGTGAAACGGCTGTGCCGGGCCCGGCACCGCGCACCTCACGACCCGAGTCGCGCCCTTGCGGGTCGCTGCGCCCCGCCGCCAAATGTCGCCTCCAGCCGGCTGCCGGGTCGATCTCAAAGGCGCGTGTCAAGTCTCCTTACCTTCACCGCGGCGGGGCTCTCCGGCGAATGTCCGCTGGCGGATCCGCTCTGCCGTCTAGCGACATCTCTCGCCGCATTCGACCTCACCCCATCACTTACGGGTTTACCCTGGGTCGTTCACGCAGCGATCGGCCTCACTCTGCTCGCCGGGATTGTCCTCTGGTTATCGGGCCGTCGAGTACTGAAAGCGACGACGGCCTTCCTCACCTCAGGGGTCGGTGCCGGGGCGGGGCTTCTCCTGCTGCCGACGCTACTCCCGGGGTCGGGCGTCTCGCCGCTCGTGGGGTGCCTCGGCGGGTGGATCGCCGGCTTACTTGCGGGGGTTTTGCTCTACCGACCAAGTGTGGCCCTGGTCTTTGGGGGAGTGCTCGGCTGCGGCTGCGGATTGCTCGCGGCAGCGGTGCTCGCCGTCGTGGCCGCGTGGCCCATCGAGGACATCGACAGGTTGTTCACCAGTCACCCACACGGGCGGGGCCGTGCGGTCGCCGGCATGGGAGGCGTCGCCCAAGGCGTCCGGGACCCCCTGGGTGAAGGGACCCCAGTTGGCCAGCCGGGTTCGGCCCCTTCCGCCCGCCCGGCGGTGGACATCGAGGTCGTGACGGCACCGATCGCTGGGGAGGCGCGGCAGGCGGCTTCGGCAGCCCTCGAACTGGCGCGCGAGGTCGCTAACGAGACCCGGCAAGCGTGGGAAGCCTGGTCGGTGCGGGATCGGGCGATCATCGGCGGGGCGTCGGCGATCGGGCTCATCGGCGGGGCGGTACTGGGGCTGAGCCTGCCGGCGTGGGCGGCTGGGGCGGTGACGGCCCTGGTGGGCTCGGCGATCTGGCTGCCTTGCGCGGTGTGGCTGGCCCACGCCCTGGACGCGCCGGGCCGGGAAGCGCTGCACCTGCCGGCGAGCGGATGGGCGATCGTGTGGGTGGTGGTGAGCCTGATCGGCCTGGCAGCACAGTGGGCGGGGCTGATGGGGAGCGGGAAGGGTGGGGGCGGCAAGACATCCACGGTGTAGAGGTGGCAGACGACTTAGGCGGGGCGCGTGCTGTTCGGAACGTAAGACGGAGGATCCGGGGCGCGAGGCCATGCAGCCGTCGACACTGGGCTATCGCTTGCGCAGCACGAACACGATGGACCGGCTGAACAAAGCCGGGGGGGAGTTGATGTGGCTGAAGATGCGCTGGTTGCGGGCACGCCAGGGCTCGGCGGCGCCGGCGAAGAAGAGCCTCCGGGCCCAGGGGTAGCCGATCGCCCAGATGAGAAGGTAGATCGGCAGGAGGGCGGCGCGCTTCCACTTGTCGCCCAGCACCGCCTCCACGTCGGCGCCGAAATAGTCGGCCAGGTAGCGGAGGCGGTGGTAGTCCGTCGGGGCGATGTGGAAGCGGTCGGCCATGACGCCCGGCGGGATGTCGCGGAGCGTGGCGGGGCAGAACTGGTGCAGGGTGCCGGTGAAGAGGTACTGGATGCGGGAGTAGAAGTTCATGACGTTGGGCGTGGAGAGGATGACGCGGCCGCCGGGGCGGGTGACGCGGATGAGTTCGCGGAGCAGGAGCACGGGGTCGATCATGTGCTCGATGCCCTCGAGGCAGATGGCCACGTCGAAGGCGGCGTCTGCGAACGGGAGGGGCTTGGTCATGTCCGCCGGGACGAAATCCGGCTGGGCCTGGTTGATGTCGGCGGGAGTGACGCGGTGGCCCTGCTGGCGGAGTGCGGCGGTGAGTTGCCCGCCGCCGGCGGGGAGGTCGAGGATGTCGAGGGAGCGCGGGGCCGCGCCCGGGGGGAGGCCCTCGCGCGAGAGCGCGGCGACGTGGTCGGCGACCACGCGCATGTAGCCCGTGAACTCGTCGCGGTGGCTGGAGAAGGCGACGTGGGGAGGGGGGGAGGGGGGAGAGGTCATGGCTGGGCGTTCCCCCGGGGAGCGGCGGCGTGGGCGTGTTCGAGGTGGAGTTCGAGGAGGATGATGTGCTTCATGAGGGCGCCGGCGGCGGTGGTGCCCGCGGCGAGCCAGCCCGGGTAGCCGTCGCGCCAGGCTTGCTTGAGGACCAGTTGCTTGAGCATCGCGCCGGTGGGGGAGAGCGCCAGGCGAAGGAGCGACGGGCGGCGGCCCTCGCGGAGCATGCCCTCGGCGGACAGGTGTGCATAGGCGAGTTGCTTGGCCAGGTGGTCACGGAAGGTGGGGAAGGAGTCGTGGCGGAGGGTGCCGGGGAGGCGCGCGGAGCGGCCGGTGGTGAGGGCGAGGGCGTCGTGGGGGTCGAGGCCGCCCCATCGGGCGGAGCCGCGCCGGACGAGGCGGAGCCGCCACTCGGGTTGCCAGGCGAATCGGAGGGGGCGGTCGCGGTACCAGACGGCGCGGTTGAGGGAGAAGCCGTGGAGGTCCGGGGTAGCGGCGGGGAGGGCGTGACGGATGGAGGCGACGAGGTCCGGCTGGGGGCTTTCGTCGGAGTCGAGGGAGAGGATCCAGGGGTGGGTGCAGGCGTCGAGGGCGAGTTGCTTGGTGCGCACGTGGCCGAGCCAGGGGGAGTGGATGACGCGGGCCCCCGCGGCGGCGAGGAGGTCGAGGGTGGCGTCGGTGGAGCCGGAATCGACGGCGAGGATTTCCGAGGCGAGGCCGCGGACGGAGTCGAGGGTGCGACCGATGGTGGCGGCGCTGTTCTTGCAGACGATGGCGATGGAGAGGGGCAGAGGCGCGAGGGTGGGATCGGGGCCGCCGGGCATGAGGGGTGGATGGTACCGGGAGGCGGGCCGGGGGCGGGGTGTGGGTGACACGGCGTCGCCCGGAGGGCATCAGAGGTTCGGCCGGGGATTGGGGTTCACGGAGGCGTCATGCGCGCACGAGGACCGAACGCCGACGACTTGCGGAAACTCCACGCCGAGGCGACGCAGATCGTGAACCAGAAGTTCCTGATCACGACAGCGGCGATCACGGTGTTCGGGGTCCTCTCGGCCCAGATGCTCTCGTCGCAGGCGAACCTTCCCGGGCCCGGAGCGGGGGTGGGGACGGGTGGCGCGGCTCGGCAGATGATGCTGGGCTGGGCGGGCTTCCTGGGCCCGGCGTTGCTGAACGTGGTACTGCTGGTGCTGCTGTTCTACAGCACGATTCTCGCGGGAATGCTCCGGGTGATCACGACCTATCTGGTGGAAACAGGGGCCAGCGCATGGGAGGGGGACTGGGCGCTCTATCGGCGCGGCGGGCACCTTGGGTATACCCGGGCGCAGGCGGTGGTGTTCCTGGTGCTCTCGCTGGTGGCCGGGTGCTATCCGGTGGCGTTCGCGCTGGTGCGGGGTGTGAGGCTGGGGCCCTCGGGAGCGGTCACAACGCACATTGCGGTGGCCGTGGTCACGCTGACGGTCATCGCCGGGCTGGGGTTGGCGGGCTGGCCGGATCTTGAGCGGAAGCCCGACGAGCGCTGGCGGCGGCTGTTCGGCGGAGGCCGCGGGGAGACGCTGGGGGGAGGAGCGGCTTGACCCGGGTGGGGTCGGCCCCTTCAATGTGGGCTCAATCCAGGGCAGTGTGCCCGGATCCGAATGCCGATCCGCAGTCGCGGGAAGTCGGCCAGGTCGCTCGCCCGGCACGGACGTGCGCGAGGCGGGTACGTCACGGGGCGAGGCTTGGCACAGGCCGAGCGGGCCCGGCGGTGACGGCGGAGGAATGCCCATGGCTCGCTATGTCGGTCCGAAGGTGAAGTTGTCGCGTCGCGTCGGCGTGCCGGTGGAGAACAACCCGAAGCACACGAGCAAGCGGCAGTTGGTGTATCCCGGGATGCACGGGTTCCGGAGCCGGCGACTGCGTGACTATGGGCTGCGCCTGAACGAAAAGCAGAAGGTGCGGTTCCACTACAGCGTGCTGGAGCGGCAGTTCCGGCGGTACATGGCGGCCGCGGAGCGGTCGAAGGGGAACACGGGCGAACTGCTCATGCGGACGCTGGAATCCCGGCTGGACAACGTGATCCGGCGGCTGGGCCTGGCGCGGACGATCTGGGCGGCGCGGCAGTTGGTGGCGCACGGGCACGTGCTGGTGAACGGGCGGAAGACCGATCGGCCCAGTTACTCCTGCGAGCCCGGGGACGTGATCACGCTGAAGGCCAAGGCGCAGAAGTTGGCGCGGGAGAGCATGGAGTCGCTGGCCGGGCACGAGGTGCCGCAATGGCTGGACTTCAACCCGGGCGAGTTGACGGCGCGGGTGGTGGCGCACCCGACGTCGGACCAGATCCCGTTCGACGTGAACCCGAACCTGATCATCGAGTTCTACCGGTAAACCTGGAGGCAGGAACCCGGCGGAGGCTCGGCGGCGGCGCGCCCGACGGCGCGTCGGAGGGGAGCGTACGCGCCGGCACGTGGGGAACAATCGCGTCCTACCCTGTTCACTTGGCCCGGGCCGGGCGTTCGCACGCCCGGGGGCGGCATCGTGCCGCGTGGAGTCTTCGTCGATGTTCAAGTTCCTTCGCAAGTACAGCAAGGCCCTGCTGGTGTTCTTCGGGGTCTTCCTGATGGTCGCGTTCCTGATGCCGACGGCGCTGCAGGAGGTGATGCGGCGGCAATCGCTGTCGGCGACGGCGCTGACGATCGACGGGCAGAAGTTCTCTGGCGAGGACATGATCGACGCCGAGCGGCAACTTCGGACGGTGGAGTCGCTCACCTTCGGGGTCTTCCCCACGGGTCTGGGCGTGAGCGACCGCGGGGACCACTGGGTGCTTGCGCGCGAGGCTGCGCGTCGGGGCGGGTTCTACGGCGGGGCGGCGGACGGGAGCCAGGTGATCCGCGAATCGGCCGAGGTGGCCGTCGCGAGCCGGTTCGGCCCGCAGGGGCTCATGTTCCTTCGGAGCAGCCCGGAGTTGCAGCAGCAGGCGACGACGCTGGCGCAGCAGCAGATCGAGGCGCGGGAGGTGATCGGGGCGCGCGTCGGGCTGGACGCCCGGGGCGTGGACCTGGCGCTCTCCGCGGCGCGGGGCGTGGCGCGCTATCAGCAGGCGTTCGTGACGGCCCCGCGCGTCGGGCTCAACCGCGTGGTGCGGGCGGCGCGGCAGCGGCTCGACACCGCCGAGATGCAGGTGCTCTTCGTGGGCGTGGACCCCAACGTCGCGGCGATGCCCGACCCGACCGAGGACGAACTGAAGGCCCACTTCGAGAAGTACCGCGACAAGCGGGCCGGGCAGGACGGTGCGGCGTTCGGCTACCGGCAGCCCAACCGGTTCCGGTTCGAGTCCATCACGCTGGACCGGACGGCGATCGAGAAGGCCGTGAGGGTGAGCCCGGTCGAGATCCAGAAGCGCCTGCTCGACGGCGCGTCGAGCGAGGTGACCGATCCGGTGCAGCGTCGGGCGGCGGTGGAGGCGGCGATCCGTCGCGAGAGCGCGGAGAAGGCCCTGGCGGAGGCGACGCTGGCGTACAAGGCCGAGGTGCTGAGCATGGTGCGCACGCTCGGCGAGAAGGACGGGTACAAGGTGGTGACGCCCGAGTGGGCGGCGAAGCGGCCGGGCCTGGCGCAGGTGGCCGCGAAGATGGTCGAGCGGGTCCTGAGCACGACGGGCGTTGCGATGCCCGAGCCGGTGGTGACAAGCCGGACCGACGCGCCGGTGACGCAGGACGAGTTGATGAAACTCGATCTGTGGAGCACGGCGGCGCGACGGAGCAACGTGCTGGCGCCGTTCGGGCAGTTGCTGGGCGATTTGAAGGAACTGCGGACGGCGGAGAGCCCGAAGGCGGAGTTTGTGATCCAGGCGGGCGTGCCGTACGCCGAGCCGCTGGAGACGCGGGCCGGTGGCCGGGTGTTTGTGATGATCACCGAGGCGATGCCGTCGGCGCCCGCGGGGAGCCTGGACGAGGTGCGGTCGCAGGTGATCAACGACGCGAAGAAGGCGCGTGCGGCGGCGCAGTTGGCCGAGCAGGCCGGGGCGTTCGAAACGGTGGCGGGCGCGCAGGGGCTGGACGAACTGGCCGAGCAACTCAGGGCCCGAGGCGGGGTGACGACGGACCTGAGGACCGGCGTGCGGGTGGGCTCGACGTTCGTGAGCCCGGCGGACTCGCCCGCGAACGACCAGGCGTTCCGCGACGCGGCGGTGAAGCGGATGGCCTCGATCGATCCGACGCTGCCCCTCGAAAAGGCGCCGCCGACGGACCTGGTGATCGCCGTGCCGCTCCCGACCAAGTTGGGCGTGGCCGTGGCGAAGTTCACCTCGTTCACGCCGGCAACAATGGAGCGGTTCCGTACAGTGGCGGGGAACCTGATGCTGAGCGAGGGGGCGAACCTGATCGAGGACCGGAGCGAGTTGCTCGCGGAGCCTCGGCTGGCCAAGCGGCTAAAGGTGGCGGGCCGAGCGGGGCAGAGCGAGCCCGACGCCAACGACAAGGACGGGAAGGCCCCCAGAGGCCCCGCCGGATTCGACGACCGCTAGCGGAGGACAAGCCCCATGCCTGATGACGCCCGCGTACTGGCATGGTCGAATCTGACCGTCGATCGGCCCATGCCCAAGATTCAGCGGCAGCGGGTGATCGGCTCGCAGGTGATGATCTCAAGGGTTCGGCTGTCGAAGGGCTTTCACCTGCCCACGCACCACCACTTCAACGAGCAGATGGTGTGCGTGATGTCGGGGCGGGCGACGTTCGTGCTGCACGAGGGGACGCCCGCGGAGCGGAGCGTGACGCTCAAGGGCGGCGAGGTGCTGCACCTGCCCGGAGATGTGCCGCACAACTGCACGGCGCTGGAGGACACGGAGATCTGGGACGTTTTCGCGCCGCCGAGCGAAAGGACGGGCGTGGACCGGGGCTGAGCGGCGCGTCAGGAGGGAGTGGCGGGCGATGCGAGAGTCGGACCTGCTGCGGCTGATTCGCGAGCGATCGGTGAACCTCGGCCCGGGCGTGCTGCTGGGCCCGGGCGACGACTGCGCGGTGCTGGATCCCGCCGTCGCGGGTGGGAACGGCGGCGGCGGGGCGCTTCTGGTGACGGTCGACCAGGTGGTCGAAGGGCGGCACTTCGCGGGTCCGCTCGGCGCGGCGCCGGCGGACGGCGGTACACGTGGGGGGTCCGCGACGATCGAAGAGGTGGCGCGGAAGGCCGTGGCGCGGAGCGTGTCGGACATCGCGGCGATGGGCGGCCGGGCGCTCTGGGCTCTGGCGACAGGCGCGCTGCCCCCGAGGCTCTCGCAGGCGCAGGCGGATCGGCTCTTCGAGGCCATGGCCCGGTGGGCCCGGCACTGGGGCTGCCCGCTGGTGGGCGGGGACATCGCGCTGCTCGGAGACGCTGGTGAATACCCCGCGGTGCTCACAGTGACGGTGATCGGCGCGGCGCACCCGGCACGCGGGCCGATCCGGCGGGACGCCGCCCGCGCGGGGGATTGGGTCTACGTGACGGGTCGAATCGGCGGCTCGCTGGCGTCTGGTAGGCACCTGACGTTCGAACCGCGGCTGCGGGAGGGATGGTGGCTGGCCGGCGCGCTGGGAACCTCGCTCCACGCGATGATCGATCTCTCCGATGGACTCGGGCGCGACGCGGCCCGGATCGCGGAGGCATCGGGCGTTCGGCTGGAGATCGAGGAGTCTGCGGTGCCGATGCACCCGGGCTGCGGACCGGCAAATCTGGGTGATGGCGAGGACTACGAGTTGCTCTTCACGGTCGCGGAGGGGACGCACGTGCCCGAGCGTTGCCCGGAGACGGGCGCGCCCTTCGCACGTATCGGCCGAGTGGTCGCGGGCTCGGGGTGCGTGCTGGTGGCGAGCGACGGGGCGGTGCACAACGCGGCGTCCCTTGGGTGGGACCATGCAACGGTGGACCAATACGCGGGGGGGCG
>Ga0268299_1001427_pt1 | contig 42319 bp, 40 predicted proteins | sample NOBtaG_FD_193484 | JGI IMG/M metagenome (GOLD analysis project Ga0268299, IMG submission 193484) | Activated sludge microbial communities from bioreactor in Nijmegen, Gelderland, Netherland - NOB reactor | ecosystem: Engineered > Bioreactor > Aerobic > Activated sludge | place: Netherlands... | reverse complement strand
TTTGATTAGTCTCCTTTACGTGGTCAAGCCACAACGAGATGATTCAACCTGCGGACCTATCTACTCCGGCTACTTTCGCAACCAGAGTTTACCGCCGCACCTCTTACTCATCATGCCGTCTCCTTTCGGCCACAGAGTTTACACAAACTGCACCTTGCTTTCACCGTCAACGACTTCACCCAGGATGTAAAACGGCTGGCGGGCGACGTTGAACTGATCTTGCACAAATTGCAGAAATTGTGGGCTGGTGACAACGACCATCCCGATGCCCATGTTGAACGTGCGCAGCATGTCTTCGCGGGGAACGTTGCCGATCTTTTGAATCAGGTCGTAGACCGGCAGAACCGGCCAACTGTTTTGCCTGATGGTGACATCCACGTTGCGCGGCAAAATGCGCGGAACGTTTTCGACCAAACCGCCGCCGGTAATGTGCGCCAGGCCTTTGATGACGCCTTCGTGTTCGATCAATCGTTCCAGCGAAGGCAGATAGTTTTTGTGCGGCTTCAACAATTCTTCGCCGATGGTGCAGCCGAGTTCCGGCACATGCTGATCCAGTTGATACCCTTCGATGTCGAACAACACCTTTCGAGCCAGACTGTATCCGTTTGTGTGCAATCCCACGGACGGCAATCCGATGACAATGTCTCCGGCGGTGATTCGATTGCCGTTGATGATTTTCTTTTTGTCCACCACTCCGACGATGAAACCCGCGATGTCGTATTCGCCTTCTTTGTAGAGTTCCGGCATTTCGGCGGTTTCGCCGCCCAGCAAGGCGCATTCGCCTTCGCGGCAACCGCGCACCAGACCTTCGATCAGTTTTTCAACCACATCGGGATACAACTTGCCGACGGCGATGTAATCCAGAAAAAACAGCGGACGCGCTCCCTGCACCAGAATGTCGTTGATGCAATGCGCCACCAGATCGTATCCAACCGTATCGTGAATGCCTGCGGCAAAGGCGATTTTCAGCTTGGTTCCTACTCCGTCGCAGCTTGCCACCAGCACCGGTTCGCGGATGGCGTTGAACAGTCCGCTGAACATGCCGCCGAAGCTGCCGATTTCCGACATGACATTTTCATTGAAGGTCGAACGCGCCAGTTTTTTGATTCGCGCGGTGGCTTGATTGGCGGCGTCAATGTCCACGCCCGCGTCTTTGTAAGTGATTGAGTGGTTCATAATTTGAAATTTTCCGGTTGAGTTGGTTGAACGAGTTCGCGTTGAAGTTCGGTAATGCGCCGAAGCGTGGCTTCAGCAGAGTCTGCGTCAAACTGAAAACTGACGGTCAGATGATCTCCGGCTTTTGCGGTTGAAGGCAAACGGTCAAGCGGAACATCGAACTGCAATCCGCTGTCGTCGCTGGCGACAAGCACGGCCAGCCCATTTTCGACGCGGTCAATGAACGCTTTGAAGCTGGTGGAATTGTTCCGTTCGTCAGTCAATTTCCCTGTCTTTCAGCCCGGCTTTGGCCGCAGCGGCTTTTTGCGGTTGCATCAACACATCATCGAGTCCGATTCGCCCCACCCACAAAGACGCCAGATTGGTTTGCCGACTGGTTGTCACCTGAAAGGTATTGCCGTCGGAAACGATGGTGATTTCGCCGCTCAAATCGGTTCGGTGAACCTGTAAGTTCGATCTTTTCAGCCTGTCCAGCGTCGGTTGCGACGGATGACCGTAGCGATTGTCCGCTCCACAGGAAATGATCGCGACATCCGGTTTGACGGCATTCAGAAATCGTTCGCTGGTGGCGTGGCGCGAACCGTGATGTCCGACTTTCAAAATCTGAGCGCGAATCGGCAACTTCGCTTTGACCAATTCCGCTTCGGTTTCGGTTTCGGCGTCGCCTGTGAACAGCATGGTGAAATTGCCATACGTCAATCGCAAGACCACCGAATTCGCGTTTTCCACGCTGCCGCCTTCGCGGACGTTGATCATCCATTGGCCGTTGCCGCGCGGGTGGAAGGCTTCCAGCCGTACGCCGGAATCCAGGTCGAACGTCAGTCCTTTTCCGGCTTTGAGGTATTGGACTTTTCGTTCCTTCACCGCGCGAAGCAGCTTTTCGTATTCTGTGCTGGCGAACGATTGGCCGCTGTCGAGCAATTGTTTGACTGTCAATTTGCCAATCACGCGCCGCAGACCGGCAATGTGGTCGGCGTGCGGATGCGTCGCCACAGCCAGGTCAATGGTTCGCAGATTGCGGCGCTGCAAAGCGGCGACGACACCATCTCCGGCGCGGGCGTTTCCGGCGTCAATCAAAACGGTTTTGCCGCCGGGCGAAACAATCAAAAAACCGTCGCCTTGCCCCACGTCCAACGCGATGATTTGCAATCTGCCTTTGGTTTCAAACGGCGTCGGCATCGGCGGCGGTTCGGTTCGATACCGGCGAAGCCAATAAAGCGTTCCGGCAATGATCGCCGCGACAACCAGAACGGCAAAAAGAACTTTCAGAAAGCGCATTATCAATCAGCCGGAATGGATTCGCGCTGGCGCGAAGTCATTACGTTAGCTCCCAATTGAGTGGGGTATTTGCCGGTGTAACACGCTGTGCAGAATCTTGTATCGGCGTCGTCGCCTACGGCTTCCAGCATTCCTTGCAGACTTAGATAACCAAGCGAATCGGCTTCAAGAAACTGTTGAATTTCTTCGATGGAATTTTGTGCGGCGATAAGTTCTTCGCGCGTGGGAGTGTCAACGCCGTAATAGCACGGCGCAATGGTCGGCGGACAACTGATTCGCATGTGAACTTCGCGCGCGCCGGCTTCGCGCACCATCTTGACGATTTTTTTGGACGTGGTGCCACGCACAATCGAATCGTCAATCAGCACGACTCGTTTGCCTTCGATCAGGTCGCGCACCGGGTTGAGTTTTATCTTCACGCCGAAATGGCGAATGCTGGAACGCGGCTCGATGAATGTGCGGCCAATATAATGATTTCGCATCAAGCCGAAACGGAACTTCAACCCGGATTCGGCGGCAAACCCAATTGCCGCGGCAACACCGGAATCGGGAACCGGGACGACGATGTCGGCATTTACCGGATATTCGCGCGCCAGATGGCGGCCAAACAGGTGGCGGCTTTTGTTGACGCTGCGACCAAAGACCAGCGAATCAGGACGCGAAAAATACACGTGCTCGAAAATACAGTGCGAAGTCGGACGCGCCGCAAACGGTTTCAGCGAACGAACGCCGTCGGCTTCAACCACCACGATCTCACCCGGTTCGACATCGCGCAGATATTTCGCGCCGATCAAATCGAATGCGCAGGTTTCCGACGCGAACACCGTCGCGCCTTCCAGTTCGCCCATGCACAGCGGGCGAAACCCGCGCGGATCGCGCGCGGCGATCAGTTTGTCCGGCGTGACAAAGAGCATCGAAAACGCGCCTTCGTCGTTTTTCAAAGCTTCGGCGATGGCTTCGACGACGTCGCCTGCGCGCGAGCGGGCGATGCGATGCAGCACGACTTCGGTGTCCGATGTCGAAGAGAAAATCGCTCCGTCGCGTTCCAGTTGCTGCCGGGCTTCGATGGCGTCGGGCAGATTGCCGTTGTGACACAGAGCGATCTGGCCGAAGCTGCATTTGACTGAAAACGGTTGCGCCTCGTTCAGACTGACTTTGCCAGCGGTGGAATATCGCACGTGGCCTATGGCCGAACGCCCAGGCAGGCGCGACAGATTTTCTTCCTGAAAAATGTCGCTGACGTGCCCCATGCCGCGTTCGGCGTGAAGCCGTTCGCCGTCGGAAGACACAATGCCAGCCGATTCCTGTCCGCGATGCTGAAGCGCATACAGGCCTAGATAAGTGAGCCGCGCAGCTTCTTCGTGATGATAAATCCCGAAGACACCGCACTCTTCGCGTAATTTGTCGAACATAGTTTTTGCTTGTGAATGGTTTACCCGGTCAACGTAAGCCGCAGTATAAACAACCGGGCTGGATGGGGAAAGGCAGTATGACTTTGAGAGTGGCAAGGTTCCCATGCCGTTTTGGTGTCGGTGAAAACGACATAGGGAACCTAAAGTTTTCAAGAAACCAGCGAACGTCAGGCGAGCGTTTTGATCTTCAACTCTGCCAATTGCGCCTGAGCGACTTCGCTGGGGCTGTCGGTCATCATATCCGAAGCCGTCGAAACTTTCGGGAAGGCGATGACATCGCGCAAAGAAGTTGCCTTTGCAAGCAGCATCACCAAACGATCCAAGCCCAAAGCGATGCCTCCGTGCGGAGGCGTGCCGTAGCTCAGGGCATCCAGGAAGAAGCCGAATTTTTCGCGCGCTTCTTCTTCGCTCAACCCCAGAGCTTTGAAGACCGTCGCCTGCACGTCCGAGCGGTGAATACGAACCGAGCCTCCGCCCAATTCTTTGCCGTTCAGCACCAGATCGTAAGCTTTGGCATAAACCGATCCCAGATCGCCGCCGCTCAGTTTTTCGACATCTTCATCACGCGGCGAAGTGAACGGGTGATGTTTGGCGTACCAGCGTTTGTCGTCTTCGTGGTATTCGAACATCGGGAATTCCGTCACCCACAACAAACGGTTGTCGTCTTCGTTAATCAGTTTTTCGCGGCGACCGATTTCCAGGCGAACTTCGCCAATGGCGTCGCAAGCCTTTTCCCATTTACCGCCGACCATCAGAATTGAATCGCCGACTTTCGCGCCAGCGGCTTCAACGACTTTGGCAATGCCATCCGCGCCCATCGTTTTGGTCAAAGCGGATTTGTTTTCGCCTTCCAAAATCTGAATGTAGGCCAGTCCACCAGCGCCGTACTTCTTGGCGTGTTCGATGATGTCGTCGTACTGTTTGCGCGACCACGTCGCTGCGCCCGGAACAACTATGGCTTTAACCACGCCGCCTTTTTTGATCGCGTCGGCAAAGACAGGGAATGCGCTGCCTTCAAACTGCGCGGTCAAATCCATCAGTTCCATGCCGAACCTCAAGTCTGGTTTATCCGAACCGAACCGATTCATCGCTTCAGTGTAGGGCATTCGCTGGAACGGACGTTGCGGAGCTTCGTAACCGGCGACTTTGAAACATTCAACGATCAGCGGTTCGATGACGTTGAACACGTCGTCGGGCTGAACGAAGCTCATTTCTATGTCAATCTGCGTGAATTCCGGTTGGCGGTCGGCGCGCAAATCTTCGTCGCGGAAACAGCGCGCAATCTGGAAATAGCGCTCGTAACCGGAAATCATCAGTAACTGTTTGAACAATTGCGGCGATTGCGGCAAGGCGAAAAACTTGCCCGGCATGGTGCGCGAAGGAACCAGATAATCGCGCGCGCCTTCGGGCGTGGATTTTGTCAAAATCGGCGTTTCGATCTCGTAAAAGCCTAATTCGTCCAGCACGCGCCGCGTCGTAAACGCCAGTTGATGACGCAGTCGGAAGTTGCGCTGCATTTCAGGGCGGCGCAAATCCAGGTAGCGATATTTCAAGCGCACGTCTTCCGACGCTTCACAGCGTTCGATCTGGAATGGAAGAGCCTGCGAATCGTTCAGCACCTTCACGTCTTCGGCGATGATTTCGATTTCGCCGGTTGTCATATTCGGATTGAACTGGCTTTCGTCGCGCACGATGCATTTGCCGGTCACGGCCAACACAAATTCGCTGCGAACGTGTTTGATCTTTTCGTGCGCTTCGGGCGATTTCTCCGGATCGAAAACAACCTGAGTAATTCCGTTGCGGTCGCGCAGATGAATGAAAGTCACATTTTTATGTTCGCGGCGACTGTTGACCCAGCCCATCAGCGTGACGGTTTGGCCGGCGTTTTCGCGACGAAGCTCGCCGCAATGATGAGTGCGTTGTGTTTGTCCAAGATGATCCAACATTGTTTCTTTACCTATTTCAGTTTCGAGATGATTTCGTCCAGCGTCAGCGACTCCTGCTCGCCGGTTTTCAAATTCTTCAAGCCGTAAGTTCCGCTGGCAACTTCGTTGTCGCCGATAATCAGCGCAAACCGAGCGTGAGCTTTGTCGGCGGCGGCCATCGCTTTTTTCATTTTACGGTCCTCAAATTCCATCGCGACGGCGACGCCTGCCGCGCGGAGTTTTTGCGCTATGGCGAAAGAATGCGCGCGAGCCGTTTCGCCCAGAAAAACTATGAACACATCCGGCGCATCTGCCGCGCGAAGCTGTTCGGCTTCGCTTTCCGGCAGAGCCATCACCATACGATCCAATCCAAAGGCGAAGCCGAAGCCTTTCGTCGGTGGCCCGCCAATGGTTTCTGACAAACCATCGTAACGACCTCCGCCGACCAAAGTGTTCTGCGCGCCAAGCCCATCGTGGCCTACGATTTCAAACGCCGTCTTGGTGTAATAATCCAGCCCGCGCACCATTCGCGGATTGACGGTGTAAGCAATGCCGCGCGCGTCCAGATGGGTTTTGAATTGTTCAAAGTGCTGGCGCGAGGCATCGTCCAGCGAATCAGTGATGACGGGCAACGCGGCGATGACTGCCTGGCAGCTTTCCATCTTGCAGTCGAACACGCGCAGCGCGTTGGTTTCAAATCGGTGGTGGCAGTCCGCGCACAGCATGTCCAAATTCGGCTTGATCGCTTCTCGCAGCGTTTCCAGATACAGTGCGCGGCTGGTCGGTTCGCCGACAGAGTTGATGAGTAGAGTCGTGTTCGTGATTTTCAACTCTTTCAAAAACCAATCCAGCATTTCCAACACTTCGGCTTCGATGGCCGGATCGTCGCTGGAACCCATGACTTCGACGCCGATCTGATAAAACTGGCGATAACGCCCGGCTTGCGGGCGTTCGCGGCGGAACATAGGGCCGATGTAATACAGCTTGGTCAATTCGCCCAAAGATTTATCGGCGAACATCTTGTGCTGAATGTATGCGCGGACGACCGACGCAGTGTTTTCCGGTCGCAAGGTCAACGATTCGCCTTCACTGTCAACGCGAGCGCGGTCGGTGAAGGTATACATTTCCTTGTGGACGATGTCGGTCGCTTCACCGACGCCACGGGCAAATAGCTCGGTCTTTTCAAAGATCGGCGTGCGAATTTCGCGGAATCCGTAACGACGAAAAGCTTCGCGCGCGACGGCTTCAATGCGATGCCACAACGGCATGTCGCCGGGCAATATGTCTCTGGTTCCTCTGACAGTTTGAATCATACAAAGTAGACAGTAGTCAGTAGACAGAAGTTGTAACGCTGTTTGGATGGCTACTGAATTGGTTTTGATATTGCAGGCTGAAAATCGGCCTGACAGATTAAGTCGCGGATTGTAGCATAGCCTTTGGTTTAGCCAAGTCTGCGGCAAAATGGAGAGAATTCAATGCTTATAGCCGAACAACGCGGAGCGGTATTGCTGCTTACGCTCAATCGTCCTGAAAAAGCCAATGCGCTTCACCCTGATTTGATTGCAAAATTGACCACGACGCTGGAAGAGGCGGCGGAAAATCCGGACGTGAATGTTTTGATTATCACTGGCGCGGGCAAAAGCTTTTGCGCCGGGCTTGATCTTGGCGTCATGCTGGAATCGAGTTTTCAAGACAAGCTTGCGTATCTGGAAAGCGTCTTTGGAATGTTTCAGCAAATTTATACCCAGCCTCAGCCTGTGGTTGCCGCCATCAACGGCCCGGCAATCGCGGGTGGATTCGATCTGGCTGTCATGTGCGATTTTCGTTTGTGTTCACCGGCGGCGACTTTCGCTCAAACGGAAGTTCTGCTCGGTTTGACGCAGATGATTTTCCCGCTTTACAAGATCATTGGGCTGGGTCGCGCCAAAGAATTGGCGATGACCGGCGAAGTCATTCATTCCAACGAAGCCCATCGCATCGGTTTGGTCAATCACGTTTGTGATCCTGAACAATTGCTCAGCAGCACGATGTCGCTGGCAGATACTTTGGCGGCCAGACCGCGCGAAGCTTTATTTGAAACCAAACGGCTGACGCGCGAACTGCTTGATGTTGACACGCAAACCGCGTTTCGACGCATGGGCAAGGCAATTCGTGAGCGGCTGCAATCAGAAGAACACCAGCAAATGGCGGCAGAGTTCGTGGCTAAATTGAAGCGACGAAACTGAAAGCAGAGGATCAATTGACGCTCTGGTGAGCGCGTGGTAGTTTGCTGACCGGTCGGTAAGTTGCGTCGTGGTAATGAAAAACGGAAAAAAACAAACCAGATTAAGCGGCGTAGAGCGGACAGATCAGATTTACTCCGTCGCGGCACAAATGATTTGCGAGCGCGGTTTTGACGCCACTTCCATGAGCGACATTGCCGAAGCGGTCGGCATCACCAAAGCCGGCGTGTATCACTTCATCCCCAGCAAAAAAGAACTGCTCTTTGCGATCATGAGCTACGGGATGGACACGCTCGAAGCTTCGGTCATCAAACCGGCGCGCGAGATTGCCGATGCCGAACAGCGGCTGAAAGCGATTATCAGCAGTCACTCCATGCTGATCGCGCGCAGCAGCAACGATGACGGCCACAGTCCTGTGACGATTCTGGTCGAAGAAGAATTGGGATTGTCGCCCGCGCATCGCCGCAAACTGCGTCAGCGAAAACGCGTGTACGTTGATCTGATTCGTTCGACGCTGGAAGAAATGAAAGCCGAAGGCAAACTGAAAGATGTTGACGTGACTGCCGCCGCTTTCAGTTTGTTGGGAATGATTCTGTGGGTTGCGCGATGGTTTCGCCCTGACGGCAAGCTGTCGCGTGAACAAGTCGCCGAAGAAATCTGCAAGATCGCGTTCGGCGGTCTGTTGCAGATTCAAGCCAACGGAAAAAGAAAGAATACGGAACAAACGGAATAGACGGGACAAACGGAATTTCAAAATTCTTCCGTTATTTCTGTTGGTTCCGTCATCTCCTTTTTCTTCGCTGGACAGCACCATCTAAAAATGAATTCAATCGAAGAGAGGAATCGAACATGAGAGAAGCAGTTGTGGTTGCCAGTTCGCGCACTGCGCTGGCCAAATCGTTTCGCGGATCATTCAACCTGACCCATCCGGCAGACATGCTGGCGCATTGCATCAAGGACGTGTTGGCCAAAACGCCGCAACTCGATCCGGCGGAAATCGAAGACGTCATCATCGGCGCGGGTTATCCGTGCGGAGCGCAAGGGACAAATGTCGCTCGCGTCGCTGCCGTGTTGTCGGGCTTGCCGGTTTCAGTGGCGGCGACGACGGTCAACCGGTTTTGTTCTTCAGGGTTGCAATCGGTGGCGATGGCCGCGCACCAGATCATGGTTGAAGGCGCGGAAGCAGCCATTGGCGGCGGAGTCGAAAGCATCACCATGCTGGGGCGCGACAGCAATCCGCATCCGGTGGTCAAAGAAATGAAGCCGGGAATTTACATGGTCATGGGCGACACGGCGGAAGTCGTCGCCAAACGTTATGGCATCAGCCGACAGGCACAGGACCAATACTCGCTCAGCAGCCAGCAACGAACTGCGCGCGCTCAGGCCGAAGGTTTTTTCAACGGCGAAATCGCTCCGATGAAAGTCACGGCGGGAATTTTGGACAAACAAACCGGACAGGTGGTCAGCCAGGAAGAACGGTTGTGTGATAAAGACGAATGCAATCGCCCGGACACTACGCTGGAAGGATTGCTGGCCTTGAAACCGCATTTCGACAAAGAAAGCGGGCAGGGAAGCGTCACTGCCGGAAATTCATCGCAGCTTTCCGATGGCGCTGCAATCAATTTGTTGATGTCGCGCGAACGCGCAGAAGCCCTCGGCATCAAGCCGAAAATGATCTTTCGCGGATTCGCCGTCGCCGGATGCGAACCGGACGAAATGGGCATCGGTCCGATTTACGCGGTGCCGAAGTTGCTGAAACGTCACGGACTGACGGTCAACGATATTGACTTGTGGGAATTGAACGAAGCCTTTGCCGTGCAGGTAGTGTATTGCAGGGATTTCCTGGGTATTGATCCCAATAAGCTGAACGTCAACGGCGGTTCGATTTCAATCGGGCATCCGTTCGGCATGACTGGCTCGCGTCTGGTCGGAACAATCGGCAACGAACTGCTTCGCCGCAAAGCCAAGTATGGTGTGGTGACCATGTGCATCGGCGGCGGACAAGGCATGGCCGGATTGTTCGAAGCCTGCAATTAAACTGCATTGGGAGACAGGAAGATGTGCGATTCCCTTTATCAACGCATCAATCGCATTGCGAATTGGCGAATCGGCATTTTCCTGTTTCTCGCCAACCTGGCATGCATCGCTGCGTTCAACTGGCGGCACGGCAAATTGAAATTGGAACCGCCCGATGCCAAACGTCATTATTCGCCGGATGAGTTGTACGCCTTTCTCGACGGCATAGGAGAAAACGGCAGACAGCTTTATGCCTGGACTCAAATCACGCTGGACGTGATTTATCCTGTGGTGTATTGCCTACTGTTTGCCGTCTTGCTGGTAGTTTTTTATCGCTGGGAAAAACTGCGGTGCATAGTGTGGTTGCCTTTGCTGACGGGAGTGTTCGATCTGCTGGAAAACTTCACGACGGCTTATCTGGCTGCGACTTTCAACTCAGGACGCAATGACAGTTTGGCGAGCGTGTCCACCATCTTTTCGACCGGCAAATGGTGGGGAGTTTCAATCTGCCTGGCGCTGATTCTGATCGGAGCCGTTTGGAAATTTGTGGAGTGGATTCGCCGAAAGCGATGAAAATCGTTTGTCTAAAAAGAAAAACCCGGAATTGAAGTTTTGCTTCAATTCCGGGTTTTTCGTTCGCAGGTTGAAAGTGTTACTGAAAACTTTCGATGGCGGCTTGTTCGTCTTCATGAATTTCAAATACGGTCAGCAGCTTGGTAATCATCAACAGGTCTTTGATTTTTTTCGGCAGGTTCAGCAGTTTCAATTTGCCGTCAGTGCCTTTGGTGGTGGTGAACCGCGACACCAGTTCACCAATGCCGGAACTGTCCACATACGTCACGCCGCCCAGATTCAGGACGATCCGATTGCGTCCGGCTTCCAGCAGATTATTGACGGCATCGCGCAATTGAACACTGCCGTCGCCGATGGTGATCTTGCCGATCAAATCCAGCACGGTGATGTCGCCAACGGTACGTTCTCTAATTTCTAACTGCATCGTGTTTGTGGTCTCCTTCGCCAGATTCCTGACCGGACTGTTTTGGCGCACGGCGTTTGGACATGGTGGCAATCATTCCGCCCTCCGGATGGCGTTCATATTCCACGCTGTCCATGAAAGTTCGCATGTACAAAATGCCGCGTCCCGCCGGATTGAGCAGGTTGTTTGGATCAAGAGGGTCGGGAAGCGTAGCCGGGTCAAACCCTTCGCCGTGATCCCGAACAGTGACGCGCAATGCGTCAACTCCGATGGTGAAACGGATGTCTACGGTTTTTTGCGGGTCGTATTTGTTTCCATGCTCGACAGCATTGGCCACAGATTCGCGCACCGCCATGTTGACCCAGTACGCCGACTCCTCATCAAACCCTATCATGTGTGTGATGTTGTCGGTGAGCGTGGTGACCAGATCAATGAACTCTAGTTGACTGGCGATGGTCAGTTCGACCACGTTTTCGGCTAGCATCATAAAGCCGCTGCTTCCTTTTTTCAGGCGAATTTTGATCTGTTAAGATGCCCGCGATTTTTCGCTGCGGCAAATGCGGTCAGGCGCATCAATCAAGCTATGTAAGCTTTGTGAAAACGCACATTGTGTAACACAGCGAAAAAAGTTATGTCAAGAATAGGACTTGTAGTCGCTTTGCGGGATGCCTCGAACTACGGCAGGTTTACCGGTAAAGTTCCGCTGCCTCAAAAAATCCAATGTCTGAAATCAAAAATCACGAAACCACAGTCGTCAAAATCACTGCGGTTGGAAAATTGCGCGGCGATTTCCAACTGCCTGGAGACAAATCAATCTCGCACCGGTCGGCCATGTTCGCCGCTATTGGGGACGGGGCGAGCCGTTTGCGAAACTATTCTTCTGCGCGCGATTGCCAAAGCACGCTGGATTGTCTGGAAGCCCTGGGTGTTCAAATCAAACGCGAGCCGGAGTTGATTACGGTCGAGGGCGTTGGCTTCGATGGGCTGCGTCAGGCTTCGCAAACGCTGGATGTCGGCAATTCCGGTTCGACGATTCGCATGTTGTCGGGCATTCTGGCCGGGCAGAATTTCACGACCGAAATTACCGGCGACGAAAGCATCCAGCGACGTCCGATGAAGCGCGTAATTGATCCACTCAGCTTGATGGGCGCGCGCATCGAAGCGCGCGAGGGCAATTTTGCGCCGCTCAAAATCACTGGCGGAAATCTGAACGCCATTGAATACACGCCGCCTGTTGCCAGCGCTCAGGTCAAATCGTGCGTCTTGCTGGCTGGGCTGTTTGCCGAAGGCAAAACGACGGTTGTCGAAAAAACTCCGACGCGCAATCACACTGAAGTCATGCTGCGCGAAGTCGGCGCTGCCATCGAAACTTCCGAAGACGGCGAACGGATTTCCATCACCAGTGGCCATCGGTTGAAACCGCTTGGTGATTACACCGTGGCGGGCGATCTGTCTTCGGCTGCGTTTTTTATCGTAGCGGCGTTGATTGCGCCGGATGCCGAAATTCGATTGCGGCACATCGGCGTCAATCCTTCGCGGACGGCGTTGATTGACGTGTTGAAGCAAATCGGCGGGCGCATAGAAATAGAAAACCAGCGATTGGCTCACGGCGAACCAGTGGCGGATTTTCTGATTCGTTCGTCGGATCTTCGTGGCGACCTGGAACTGTCGGGGGCGGTGATCGCCAATCTGATTGACGAAATTCCGATTCTGGCTGTCGCGGCAACTCAACTAGAAGGCACGCTGACGATTCATGACGCGCACGAACTGCGCGTCAAGGAAAGCGACCGCATACGCTCCATCGTGGATAATCTGCGGTTGATGGGTATCGAAGTCGAAGAGTTCGACGATGGGCTGCGGCTGAAAGGGAAACAGCAGTTGCGCGGCGCGCGCGTAAAATCGTATGGCGATCATCGCATCGCCATGGCTTTTGCAGTCGCCGGATTGATTGCCGAAGGAGAAACCGAAATCGTCGGCGCGGAAGCCGCCTCAGTTTCGTTGCCAGAGTTTTACCAACTGCTGAAAAACAGTGGCGCAACCGTTGTTGGTTGAAACGTCTGAATTTAGGTGTCAAATCAAGCGCGGAATCCGTTCTTGAGACGGCCTGTTGACGGAAAAGGGATGGTTGGCTAATATGCCCGCGCCTTCGAGGAAGGCGCGTTCTCAGACATTAGGTATTCCAGTGTGGGGCTATAGCTCAGCTTGGAAGAGCGCTTGACTGGCAGTCAAGAGGTCAGGGGTTCGAGCCCCCTTAGCTCCACTTACTCTTCCTACTCAAATTCCAATCAATCATTACATTCCGATCTTGAAATACGGGTTGTAGATGTACGCTGTCGAAAAGGTTTCGCCCAGGTTGAAATGTCTGGCGATGACTCCCGCCGGGTCAAAGAACCATTCGCCGCGCGGACGGTCGCGTTCAGAGGAATCGAACCATCCCCAGGGCGGACGCGATTTGTTTTTGAAACCTACGGTTCCGCGCAGAGCGACACCCAATACGCCGAGGTTGTGTTCGACTTTTTCCGGCGATTGACCAGTCAGGATGCGAAAGAAAGAACGCGATTCGAAATCCAGCGATTCGCCGTAAGTTTCGTTTTCACCCTTGAGAGCCTGTTGCCAGAACGTATCGTAAATCGAAAGCAGGTCGTACCCGATTTCTTTCCCGCTGATTTCGTCGTGATTTTCAGCGCGTCCGGCGTAGCGATAAACCATGACGCCATTGACACAGTTTTTGAGTTGTCTGGCGTCTCCTGTGTAACGTTCGGGGCCGTGACCTTTGGGTTCGATGAAAATTCGCGGACGTTCGCCGTCCATGTCAATCACTTCGCAGGCGGAGTTGCTCACTTCACGCGGGCAGTATTTCAGGTATTTGTTATGAGCCATCGTTTCGACGAATTGCACGACGGCCCGGCTCGGATCATCCCCGCGTTTTTCAGCGACGACAAGACAGCCTTCGAGATCGTTTTCGTGCGAAAGCGCCACGTCATTGGCCAATCCGCCGGTTGGGTCTTTTCCAACTCGACGCAATCCTTCGGCCATCAACACGTCCACGACCGCTGATGTGACCAGGCCGCCTTTGTAATCGCGCGGATGAAAAAAGGCGTAATGCACGAAATAATGCGTCGCCGTTTCCTTGACCGAATAATAAATGTAAGCCTTCAGCGGAAATGATTTGTTGTCCAGATTCCACCAGTTGTTGTCGCCGTTCCAGTCGCCGTCAAAATCGAAGTTGGTGATGTAATCCGAACGTGGGCTGTCGCCGAGTCCCTGATAGAAAACCGGCGCAAATTGCGCGGCAATTTTCTGATTCAAGATAGAGCGATTGATGGTCGCCGCTTCGCGCGAGCGGCGAATGCGGTCTTGGGGGCTGGCAACGACGATTGTCAGCAGAACAACGATAAACGCGATTTGCATAGCAGCCTCTCCAGAAGGGGTTGGATCAGGTTTACGGACACATGCTTACCATAAACAAACCAGATTATCACTTTGCTGAAAGCCGATTCGATGCTGGCAAAAATCGCCCTGCTAATGCAGAATGCCGAATTGATTTTGACCGCGACTTTTCAACCTTGAGTTGGCAAACAGAGGAAAGACAGTGATGAGCGAATCCGTCGGTTTTCAAGTCGGACAGCAAGCTCCGCAAATCGAATTGCCGGACGGCAACGGCGAAATCTGGAAGCTCAGCGACCAGCGGGGAAAAACCGTTGTGCTGTTGTTTTATCCTGGGGATGAAACTCCTGTTTGCACCAAACAGCTTTGCAGCGTGCGCGACAACTGGCAACGGTATATGGAAACCGGCGCCGAAGTCGTTGGCATCAACACCGACTCGATTGAAAAGCACAAGGCGTTTGCCGCCAATCACAAGTTGCCATTGCGGTTGTTGTCTGACAGCGGCGGCAAGGTTGTGCGCGCTTACGATATGAAAAATCTGCTCGGCACACGGCGCGGAATCGTCATCATCGGTCAGGATGGCGTAATCAGGTTTCGCAAGGTCGTTGTGCCGATTTTCCGCCCCGGAGACGACGAAGTGCTGGCGGCGATTCGTGAGGTTCAGGCTTCAGCAGCGTAACGTCGAACGAATGTTCAAAGATTGATGACTTCCACATCCGAAACAATTCCAACAGCGCCACAAAGCACCGAACGATTGCAGCTATTGATCAACGAATTGAGCGTCGAGTTCATTTCGATTCTCGATCTGGATCAGTTGGTCGAGCGCGTAGCGCAACGCGTCCGCGAAGTGATTGACTACAAATTTTTCAATCTGTTTCTCGTGGACGAAGTTCGCGCCGGGTTGCAATGGAAAAAAGCCATTGGCTATCACCCTGAAGAAGTCGCCGCCAACGAATTGATCCCATTCACTTGCAGCATTGCTTCCGCCGCCTGGCGCGAAGGCCAGACGATCAACGTCGGGGATGTCAGCCAGGATTCCCGGTATCTGCCGATTGCTTCTGAAAATGGCATTTTGCCGCGCTCCGAAATCGCCGTGCCTTTGATTCTGGCGCGCGAAAACCGAATCGTCGGAGTGTTGACGATTGAAAGCGCCGAGCCGAATTATTTCACGCACGAGCACGAAAAAGTGTTGAGCATATTGGGCAATCAACTGGCCATTGCGCTGGAACACGCCCGCGTGTACGACGAACTCCGCCAGCGGGCGAAAGAAATGCGAACGCTGATTGAAATCGGCCACGAGATCACGGCGATTCTCGATCTGGATCGCTTGCTGAACCACATCGCTCCGATGCTGGATCGCATCATCAACTACGAATTTCTGCTGGTGGGATTGATTGATGAAGCGCGCCAGGAACTGGTCTGGCACGTTGAAGAAGGGTACAGCGCCCGCAAGTTGGATCGCGCCAACCGAACTCCGCTGTCGCAGGGGGTAGTTGGGCGAGCGGTGCGCGAACGACGAACTCAGATTGTCGGCGACGTGCGACGCGACCCGGATTATTTCGTCACCGACATGTGGCGTGAACAGGGGCAGCGATCCGAAATCGCCGTGCCGTTGATTTATGAAGACAAGGTCATCGGAGTGCTGGCGCTGGAAAGCAATCGGCAGAATGCGTTCAACGATTACCACGGACGATTGTTGGAAAACATCGCCAACCCGTTATCCATTGCCATCGTCAACGCTCGATTGCATCAACAACACGTCGAACGCGAACGGCGTCTTGAACATGAAATGTTGATGGCGCGCGACGTGCAGCGGGCGATGTTGCCGGATCAACCGCCGCTGAAAGGTTTCGAACTGGCAGCGCGACTGGAACCGGCGCTGAATCTGAGCGGCGATTTTTACGATTACATGATGTTGTCGCCGAACCGGTTGGGTTTGATGATCGGCGATGTGGCTGGCAAAGGCGTTCGTGCGGCGATGGGCATGGCGGCTTCGCGCAGCATTTTGCGCTCAGTGGCGCGGCGAGGCGGCGGCCCGGCCAAAGTCTTGCGCGACGCCAATCTGCGTTTGCACCGCGATCTGGGAAAACAGTTGTTGCTGACGCTGGTGTATGCCGTGCTCGATGCCGACACGAAAGTCCTGCATTACTGCAACGCCGGTCACAATCCACCGCTGCTGGTCAAGGCGTCGGGCAAATGGCGCGCGCTGAAAACCGGCGGCCTGCTGATGGGAGTGTTCGACAAGCAACAGTACAAAACCGAATCGCTGAATCTGGAAAAAGGCGATCTGGTGTTCTTTTACACGGACGGGTTGGCCGAAGCGCACACGTCGCAACCCAATCGTGTGGAATTTGGCGAAGGGCGCATCGTGGAGTTTCTGCTCAACCATCGCCATCTGAAAGCCGGCGCGCTGGTTGACGCGCTGATTGCTCACATCAACGAATTCACTGCTGACGCTCACCGGCACGATGATATGACTCTGGTGGCGCTCAAGGTTCTTTAACGTTCAGGTCGCTTACGCTCTTCGTGCCGCATTTTGCTTAAGCCTGTCTGCTTTGTTATCTTCACGCCTGACATTTAACAAGCATTCTTCTTCATAAATTCGAGAGGTACTCATGGAAATTGTTACGTCTGCCGGTAATGCGGCGGCTCGTTCGCCGGTCATAAACCCGGCGACTGAAGCCAGCCCACCGGGATTGGGCGAACGGATTGCGGCCTATTACGACCTGACCAAACCGCGAATCACCTTTCTGGTCGTGTTGTCGGCGCTGGCGGGATTTGCCGTGGCGTCGTCGTCGCCCATCAACTGGCTGTTGTTTTTGCACACGGCGCTCGGCGTGGCTTTGCTGTCGAGCGGCATTTCTTCACTCAATCAATACTGGGAACGCCACCTGGACGCGCTGATGGAGCGAACCAAATCGCGCCCGTTGCCGATGGGCAGACTTTCCGGTCGCGGAGCCTTGGTGTTTGGCATCGCAATTTCGGTCGTCGCCGAAATTTACCTTGCCGTGCTGGTCAATCCGCTGACAGCCGTCTGGGGATTTGTGGCGCTGGCCAGTTATCTGTTTTTGTACACGCCGCTGAAAACGCGGACTCACTGGTGTACGTTCATCGGAGCTTTTCCCGGAGCTTTGCCGGTCGTGCTGGGCTGGACGGCGGCGCGCAATGAAATCGGTCTGGAAGCGGCGGTTTTATTCGGCATCATGTTTTTCTGGCAATTCCCGCACTTCCACGCCATTGCGACCATGTACCGCGAAGATTACGGACGAGCAGGCATTCGCATGTTGCCGGTGATCGAACCGGACGGCAAATCCACTGCTCGACAAATCGTTGCCTACACTCTGGGTTTGGTGGCGCTGAGCGTCCTGCCGACGCTGCTGGGTTTTTCCGGCTGGCTTTATCTGGCAGGAGCCGTCGTGCTCGGCGCGTGGTTTCTGCAAACCAGCCTGATCACCGCAAAACAAATGTCGCGCGAACACGCAGTGCGATTGCTGAAAGTTTCGGTGATGTATCTGCCTCTGTTGCTTGGGTTGATGGTGTTCAATAGTTGAGCCACATTTGGTCAGCATAACTATCTGAGGAGGTGGCAAAGATGATCGTGACATTACCTGCTGAGGTCGAAAAACAGCTAATCGCATTGGCCACTCAAAAGGGGCTGGATGCTGATTCGTACCTGCTGTCGCTAGTGCAGAAGGAATTGGGAAATAGCGTGGCTCTTGACCAGCCAAATGGCCATGGCCAAGATGACGACTTTGACCCGGAAGCTGGGAATCGCGCAGTCAGACTTCTGACAAACAGAACTCCTGAGCAGATCAAAGCTGCTCAGGAGCGAGCCATCAGGGAATTTAAGCCCAAAAGAGAGTTGCCCGCGACCGTTTCGCCGCTGGAGATGTTGCCGGTAATCAGAGGTAACGAAACTGACGAAGAGGTTTTACTGGCCTTAAGAGACTTGAGCTAATGTCTGATCTCTACCTGTTCGACACAAATATCCTAGTTCACCTTATACGAGAAGACGCCACCGGCCTGGAAATCAAAGCCAGATTTTCGCCGTTCACAAAAGACCCTAAGCCGCTGATTTGCAATGTAACAGACGGAGAACTGCGATCTCTTTCCCTTCAATTCTCCTGGGGAAAACAGAAAGTAGACAAGATGAATTTTGCCCTTGATTACTTTGGGCGTGTACCGATTGAGTCAATGGACATGATGACGGCTTATGCGGCGATAGATTTCTTCTCAATGTCGCAAGGAATCAAGATGGGCAAAAATGACTTGTGGATAGCTGCCGCCACCTACATTTCAGGCTCACAATTGTTGAGTACAGATACTGACTTTGACCACCTTGCTTCGAGTTTTATTCAGGTTAACCGAGTAGAGCTTCGATAAATTTAGTTCATTCGTGAGCCGCTCGCCGGATTCGGTCCATCAATGCCAATCCTAACCCGCCTTCGCTGACCGCCTGACAATAAATCGTCTTGATTCCCAAGTCGTCGCATTCCCGGAAAAACTGAAACAGGGAATGTGCATACTCGGCGATGTCTTTGCAGAGCAGTACCTTTTGGAACGCATCGGGACGCGCGGGCGGATCAATGCCGATGTAGCCCGCTTCGCCGCCCGGCATGGTGAACTGCGGAAAGTTGCTGATGAAGACCTGGGCGCGCGGCGAATAGTGGCGATATTTCATCCCCGGACTTTTGGGCGCGCTGCTGTCTTCAGAATCGGCAAGTTCGGTTTCCGGCACAACCGCGCGGAGTTGTTCCAAGGTGATTCCGCCTGCTCGCAAAATCTTCGGACGATCTCCCGTGCAATCCACCACAGTAGATTCCAATCCGACTTTGGTTTGATCGCCTTTCAGGATGCAGGCGATGCGTCCGCTTAAATCGTCGCGGACGGCTTGCCACGTCGTAGGGCTGGGGCGACCGGACAAATTGGCCGATGGCGCAACCAGCGGAACTCCGCAGGCGCGCAGCAGTTGTTGAGCAATCGGATGGCCGGGCATGCGAACGCCAATGGTGTTCAAACCTGCAGTGGCAATTGCAGGAACGGTTTTGTGTTTCGGCAGCACCAACGTCAGCGGACCGGGAAAAAACGCTTCGATCAGTTGTTCAGCGACAGGCGGAATTTCGCTGGTGACGGATTTCAATTGAGACAAATCAGCGATGTGTGCAATCAGCGGGTTATCCGCTGGGCGGCCTTTGGCTTCGAAGATTTTTCGTATGGCGTCTTCGTTGAAGATGTTTGCGCCCAATCCGTAGACGGTTTCGGTGGGAAACGCGACGATTTCGCCGTTGGCGATGTATCGGGCGGCAAGAGTTGGAGACTGAGTGGTTTTGGTTTTCATCGGTCATCGGTCATCGTGGTCGGTGGCCGGTGAATCTTTGCGCCGCCCACTGACCATGACGACCGGATGTTACCTGGAAATGGCGCGTCCGACGCTGGTGAAATTCAACGTCGAACTTGCAGCATCGAATTCGATTGAAGCAGGCTCGAAGGCCGAACGAATCTTGCTGGCCGTTACCTGATATGTGGTTCCCGGTTCAAATCCCGATTGGCTCCAATTGCCGTCGGCGTCCGTGAGCGCTTCGCCCGGAGTTTCTCCGCCGCCGGAAACGCGCGAAAAACTCAGCCGGACGCCAGGAATAGCCAATCCAGTCGGACTAAGAACTGTGCCAGATACTGTAAATGGCGGCGTCAGACCCGGTTGGGAAATGGTAACTGTACGTCCGGCAATCAATAAATGGCCGGTTCGCGTATCCGGGGTGGGGTTGGCAGCGACCGAGAAAAACACTGCGCTCAAACCGGTTCCGGTTTGTCCGGCGGTGACGCTGATCCAGTTGGCGTCGCTGACAGCGCGCCAGGTCACATTCGGCATTGCGCTGACGATGATTTCATCCTTGCCACCTTTGACGCCAAACATAAACTCAGTCCGGCTGAGAGTGGTGGCGGCCAGATCAACCGCCGCTTTCACATCCAACCGACCATATCCATACACGGCATTTGGAATGCTGGTGTTCGTGCCGCCGCAATCCGTGGTCATCACGCGCACGGCGGATTCGTTCAAGATGTTTTCGGTCAATTCGACCTGACCGCGAAGTTCGGGACGCGCCGACCACAGCAGCGCAATCGCTCCGGCGACGTGCGGCGTTGCCATAGAAGTCCCGCTCAGAAAAGTGTAACTGCCTCCGCGAATCGCCGAGCGAACCAACACTCCGGGAGCTGTAATGTCAGGTTTGGAGCGATTGCTGCCATCAATCGTCACCGGGCCGCGTCCGCTGAATCCGGCAATCAGATTGTTGGCGGCGGTGTGAGCGCCCACAGTATAAGCCGCGTCGTAAATTCCCGGCGGTTCTTTGATTGAAGAACAACCCGCGGCTCCGCTGTTGCCCGCGGCGGCGACGGTCACAATGCCAGCGGCTCGTTGAGCTTCGATGGCGGCTTTCAATGTGTTCGGTTCGCAACCTTCCGACGGCGGGCAAGTCCAGGAATTCACAGTGATGTCAGGCGCTTTCGACGGGTCGCCCTGCGCAGGCGTTGCGCCAATCGGATAAGGCGCCAGCATCCATTCCAGACATTCCAGGTAAGTCGCCGGTGTGCCGTTGCCCAGATTCATATTGCGGCAACCGATGAATTTCGCGCCGGGAGCGACGCCAATCTGGTTGATTACTCCATCGGTTCCAACTGCGGAACCTATTGTATGAGTTCCATGTCCGTCGTCGTCGCAAGGCGCGGCTGAATCTTTGCTGCAATTGCGATTGTCGGCATGAATGCTGTCATGCCAGTTGAAATCGTGGTTGGCATTGGTTCCATCCCAGCCGCGATAACGGTTTTTCAATGCCGGATGATTCCAGTCAATTCCAGTGTCCTGACCGGCAATGGTGATTCCTTGTCCGGTGAAGCCCATCGCCCACACTTCGGACGCGCGCACGTTGCCGATTCCCATTTCGACGTTTAGTTGCGCATTGCTGGATGTGGATTCGGAAAAGGATTTTTCCTCTTCGCTTAAATCGGCGAGTTCGACCGGGCGGAGTCCCTGAATTTCGGGATTGCCGATGATGCCGGCAACTTCTGGCCGTGTGGCGATTTCCATCGCCAGTTCCTGAGACCCGGAAACCAGAACGGCATTGACGATATAAAACGGTTGGTGAGCGACTTTGCGTTCGTCCAGCCAGTTCAACAGAGCGGCTTGAGAGCTTTCGGCTCGGGCGCGCAGGACATTGAAGACGAAACGGCCTTTTTCTTCCTTGGTTGGCAGCGAATCCGCAGCGCTCAAATCAGCGCGGTCGCCCAATATCACCAGAAATTCGGCTTCTTTGCCGCCGCCGGTTTTTGACATCACCCAAGGCGCGATCTTTTTCGCGGCAACCTGTTGAAGTTCCTGCGAACCTGCATTCGACGATTTGGCGCGGGCGATCAATCCGCCTGCCAACAATCCCGTTGCGGTGAGGAGCAACAGCAAAACTAGAAAACGCGATCTTTTCATTGCGACACCACTCCTTTGGCTCGGAAAACGCGAGCTTATGATTTCTTGCCGGGGCAGCATTCAAACAATAAGACAATTGCAAATCATCCGCCCGGAGGCGGTGGGGATCGGAGTGTATGATGAAGATTTCCGGCTTTGCGCCGGTCGAGAATCTGGGCGACGAAAAAAATTAATACCGCATTGCCTGCACCGCCGAATCCGACCATGCTTCGAGTGGGGCGAAGGCATCGGTCAGAATTACCGCTTTGTCGCGTGGCAGTTCAATTCGTGAAGCAAACACCGAATCAATGTAATTCATCTGGCGGATTCCTTCCGAAACTTTCATCGTGAACGGAGCGGGCGTTTCAGGTAATTCTCCGCAAACGGGGAACATTGTCGAAACAAAGGTCGCCGAATCCAGATTCGGATCGCGCTTTTTCGCCAAATAGAGGTTGGGCGAAAAAATCTGCGTTTTGCCAAAAACGCTTTCCAGCGTCATGACCACCGACGAAACCAATCTGGCTGCTTCGCCGGAAATTCCGCCGACGATGTTTGCCACAACCAACCCGTCCGGCGCAAGCTTTTCTTTCAAATCAGCAAAAGCTTCGCGCGTCAGCAGGTGGAATGGCGGCGAATCTCCGCTGAAAGCGTCCAGCACTATGACATCGTATTTTTCCGGCAAACGTCGCGTTTCGGTTCGGGCGTCGCCAACGATGACCTTGACCGAAGCTGGCAGACCAAAATGGTCGCGCGCAACTTTTTCAGACATCGGATCAATTTCGATGACCGTGACATCCGAACCGGCTTCAGCCATCGCGCGGGCGTAAACGCCAGCGCCAAGCCCCCAGATCATCACTTTTTTCGGGATGCCTTTGGCCGTCGCCAGCCGCATCAGGCCGTAAGCGTAAGGCGCATACGAAACATCGCCAATCAATGATCCCTGCTGAACGCCGTTGAGAAAAAGGTATTTGACGCCACCCTGATCGCTGACCACCAAATCGCCATACGACGACGGCACGCGAGCGGTTACACGATACGATTGATTCTTGTACAGAACTTCCTTGTCCGCTTCCTGACCAGCGATGGCCGTGCCGACCGATGCCACAGCCAAGCCGACCAGCAACAACGCAGCTTGTTGCATTCGCTTGCGAGTCAGCAAGTACCACAGCGGCACAACGGCCAGCAAAACAGCCGTGCCGATGATAGCCGTGTGAACGTTCATGTTGGGAATAATCAGCAGAGAAACTGCCAGACTGCCGATGACCGAACCGATGGTCGAGATCGCGTACAAGTTGCCTACGCTGGTTCCAAGATGCAATTGATTCGCCGCCGCGCGCACCGCCATCGGCGAAATCATTCCGAGCAGCAACAACGTCGGCAAAAACAGCAAAATCGCCGCGACAAAGGTTCCGCCGACCATTCCGGCTCCGTAAGCGGCGTTGAGTACCGGTTTGGTAATCATATCGGCGATCAGCAAGGCTCCACCGGCAATCGCCATGACGGTCATCAGCATGCCGAGTCCCGGACGTTTGTCTGCGATGCGTCCGCCCCAGGCGTAGCCAATCGCCAGCGCCGCCAGGGTAACGGTGATCAATGCGCTCCAGACGTGAAGCGTCGTCCCGAACACCGGAGCCAGAACGCGCGAACCGAGAATTTCAACAATCATGACCGATGCGCCGCCGATGACTACAGCGGTTCGCAGCATCAAGATGCCTATACCGGACAAGCCGGATTCCGCTTTGGCAGTTTCTACTTTTCCGGCAGATTTTGCCTTGGTGCCAGATTGCACAGAAGATTGCACTGAGATAATTCCTCCGAAAGTATGGATTCGACTTATGTGAAGAAGTTCGAGCGGGACATCGAAACGGCGAGAGCATAAGCTAAACGGCGCGGTTTTTCCATCAACACCAAGCGGCTTGATTTCTCAGGCCGCTCTTTCCAGATCGCTCAGGTTCAGCGAGCCGACCAGAAATCCATCCTGGTCAATGACGGCCAAAAAGCCCAACTGATTGGATTTCAATTTGCGCTGCGCGTGTTCGATGGAAGCGCGTGCGGGAACGAACAAGTCTTCGCTGATGGGCAGCATCACATCGCGAATGATGGTCTGTTCCCACAATTCGGTTGGCAATTCGCGCAATTTGACCAGCGATAAAATTCCGTGCAAACGGCCTTCATGAGCGACGGCAAAAGTCACCAGTCGGTTTTGGGGAAGGATGTTGTCCACGAAATCGCTGACGCTGAGTTCCGGCGCAATGCTCAGTGCCGGAGCATGCATCACTTCGCCGACTGTTCCCGGAGCGATCATAAGTTCGCGCTGGCCTGGCGCAGGCTCAGCGGCTCTGCGCTGACGGTTGCGATAATCGCTTTCGGCGGCATTTTTCAAAAACACGCCTAGCACCATCATCCAGACTGCGACGACGAAATCCTGCCAGAACGTCCCGCGAATCATCCCGTATCCGACCAGAAAAATTCCGTAAGACATCAGCATATAAGCAATGCCGACTCCCATTCGGCTCATTGTTCGCGTTGCCGAAAGAATGTCGCCGCGTTTGTGCCACAAGTAGGCTCGCATGGCGCGTCCGCCGTCCAGCGGCAAACCCGGCAGCAAATTGAACATCGCTAAAAACAGATTGGCCGCCGCCAGATACAAAAATCCCGCCGCGATGGCGCGTTCCAGCAGCGTTTTGCTGGTGAATTCCTGCACCGTATACAGGCAGAGCCAGAAAAAAAACGCCAACAAAAACGACGCAGCAGGACCGGCGATGGCGACGCGGAATTCCGCCATTGCAGTGCTGGGTTCGCCCACCAGTCGCGCCCAACCGCCGAAGATATGAAGCTGAATGTCGTAAATTTTTATGCCTTCGAGTTGCGCGATAAAGGCATGCGCCAGTTCGTGCCCCAGCACCGAAGCAAAAAACAAGGCCGTGATGCCGACGCCAAATATCAGGTTTTGCCACAACGACAACGGCGGGCTGACTTTCAGCGGCAACCAGAATTGCGCCACCAGCCAGACGTGCAGAGCGGCCATAGGCAACCAACTGTAATCAATCATCAGCGGAATGCCGAACAAGCGGGCAACTTGGAATGGTTTGAAGCGCATAGCTTTTCCCGGATTATTGGCCGATAAAATTCTTGATCGTTTGCATCAATTCCTGAGCCTGATCGTCGAAAAAGTGTCCCGCTCCGGCAATTGTTTCCAACCGGTGATTGCTGCTGGCGGGCAGTTTGGCCAGAAATTCTTGCAGCGGTTCCAGCGGCGCAATGTCGTCTTCCGAACCGTGAATGAATAATTTTGGCTTTGGGCAGTCGAACAGGCAATCCAGCTTGCCGAATCGCGCCGGAGCGCCAATCGCAATCAGCCTGTGAACTCGCGCATCGGCGCATCCGATATTCAACCCGACAATCGAACCGAACGAAAATCCGGCGATGACGACTTCACGCGCTTTTGGCTGATCGGCAAGCAGGAATTCCAGAGCCACACGCGCATCGTCGCATTCGCCGCGTCCTTCGTCGTATTGGCCAGTGCTGGCGCCTACGCCGCGAAAATTGAAGCGCAGCGCTTCAAAGCCCAATTCCGTCAATGCCTTTGCCGCGCGAAAAACTACTTTGTTGTGCATCGTGCCGCCGTGCAAAGGATGCGGGTGCAGCGCCAGGGCGACTCGTTCGGCGGAATTGCTTTTCGGGCGATAGATCGCTTCGAGTTGGCCGTGGGGCGCGGGAATGAATAGATTGCCAGCAGGGTACATTTCTTTGAGTAGTCAGTAGACAGTAGTCAGTAGAGTTTTCAGTGTGCCAGGTTTTGCCGCGTAAGCCATCGCGTTGACGGCATCGTCAAGTTTGAACTCGGCGGCGATCAACGGTTCGACGCTGACCTGGCCGGATTCGAGCAGTTTAAGCGCCGATTCAAATCGTCCGCAACGAGAACCAACGAGCGAGATTTCATCCACAACTATGCGAGTGGTGTCCACCGGAACCGCTCCGCCGTGAAACGTAGATTTCAGAACAATCGTACCGCGCGCTTTCACCAGATCGAGCGCAGTCTGCAATCCTCTGGCAGAGCCGCTGGCTTCAATGACGAAGTCCAAGCTTCTTGGCGACAGCATTTCAGCGGCAAGCTTCAGTGTTTTGATGCCAGCTTGCGCTGCAAGTTCCAACTTGTCTTTGTGTTTGCCGATCAAAATCAATTCGCAACCGGTCGTTGCAAGTACGCGCGCGATCAACTGTCCCAGTTTGCCGTCGCCGATGACGGCAACTTTGTGCGAAGCCGCAATCGAGACCTGATCCAGAATTTCGCAGGCGGCTGCCAGCGGTTCGGTGAAGACGGCTTGTTGATCGGAGACGTTGTCGGGAACGACGAACAGGTTTTGCGGCGGCAAGGTCAGAAATTCGGCAAAGGCTCCGTCGCGGCGATGAATGCCCAGCGCCATTCGAGTCGCGCAATGCCGGGCATCGCCTGTCTGGCAGTTTTCGCAATTGCCGCAGCCGATGTTGATTTCGCCGACGACGCGACGACCGATTTGCGATTTGTCCGGCGAAGCCTCGACCACGCCGACGAATTCATGACCGAGCGTGCCGTTGAATCCGGCGTAGCCGCGCACGATTTCCAGGTCTGTATTGCAGATTCCAGCCAGCGTGACCCGCACCAATGCTTCGTTTTCGCCATGGGGCACGGCGGTTTCAGCCAGATGCAATTCGCCATGTTCGAAACGTAATGCCTTCACGCAAGCGAAGCTAAATGAAGCCCACACCATTTTCAAGCAGCAACATTGACATGCTGGATTTTTGCCAATCGCTGTGCCAAGCTGCCTGCGTTGAAATTTCGCTTCGCCAACTCTGCGCGAAGCTGCAAATCTGAAAGGAAAAGTTACATGGCTACAGTTAAACAGGGCGATGCCGTGAAGGTGCATTACACTGGCAAATTCGATGACGGACAGGTCTTCGATTCATCGGAAGGCGGCGATCCGTTGGGATTCACGGTCGGTGCAGAGCAGGTGATTCCGGGTTTCGACGCCGCTCTGGTCGGCATGCAAATCGGCGAAACCAAAAACGTGGTGATTCCCGCTGATCAAGCATACGGGCCGCGACTTGAAGAATACATTCAAACCATCAGTCGCGAACAATTCAAGCTTGGCGATATCGAACCGGAACTTGGCATGGCCATCGAAATGCAAACTCCGCAAGGCCCGATCCCACTGGTCATTACTGAATTGACTGAAACCACCGTGACGCTGGATGCCAATCATCCGCTGGCTGGTGAAGAACTCCATTTCGATCTGACCCTGGTCGAAATCGCTGCCTGAATCCCAACGCTTCATGAAGTTTCCACTGAGTAGTTGGAATCTGACTCCGAAAGAAGCCGTTGAAGCGCAGAAGGAATGGCGTTCGCGGGTTCGCGTTGAACCGCTAACCCGCGAAATCAACACTATTGCCGGAGCGGACATTTCCTTCAACCGATTTTCGGATTTGATTTATTCGGCGATTGTCGTGCTGAGTCTGCCGGAGTTGCGGATCATTGAAACTGCCAGCGTTCGCACCACGGCAAATTTTCCGTATGTGCCGGGCTTGCTCAGTTTCCGCGAAACGCCTTCGTTTTTGGAATGCTGGGGAAAGTTGACAACCAAACCGGACGCGCTGATGTTGGACGGTCAAGGCTTGGCGCATCCGCGCCGCTTTGGCATCGCCTGCCACATCGGATTGATTCTGGACTTGCCGACGCTTGGCTGCGCCAAAAGCATTCTGGTCGGCCAACACGGCGAGCTTGGGTTGGAAGCCGGAAGCCAGTCGCCCTTGGTGGATAAAAACGAAGTGCTCGGCGTTGCGTTGAGAACGAAAAAGAATGTCGCGCCAGTGTACGTTTCCGCCGGACATCGGATGGATTTGAATTCGGCGGTTGAACTGACCTTGCGTTCCGTCACCAAATATCGCCAACCGGAACCGACGCGACAGGCGCATCTGCTGGTGAACCAGTTACGTCACGACGACAAAGGGTAAGCCCAATCAAAAACAATTTCTGAAAAATCGTTTTACAGCGGTTCTCGTTTGAATGAAGAGTTGGTTCACCACAAAAAGCGCAAAACGCACAAAAATCATCGGTATCAGTTTTGTGCCTTCTGCGCTTTTTGTGGTTGCAGTTCTTCTTACTCAACTCGCAATCCGCTATAAGGCATCAATTGCACGGTTATTTGTTGACCGAAACCAATTGTTGTTCACTGGCAAACAAAACTCGGAAAGTTGTTTGCTCTCAATCGCCGCTGCGGCGGCAACATTACTGGAGGGACTGAATGAAACGTAAAGCTTCCGCCGTTTGGAAAGGCGGTCTGAAGGATGGTAAAGGCGCAATTTCCACGGCCAGCGGAGTCTTGTCTGACACGCAATACTCGTTCGGCACTCGGTTCGAAGACGGCATCGGAACCAATCCGGAAGAATTGATCGGGGCGGCTCACGCAGGATGTTTTTCGATGGCGTTTTCCGGGCAGCTTGGAAACGCGGGATTGGTTGCGGAAAGTATCAACACGACTGCAACCGTGACGATGGAAAAAACGGACGCGGGATTCACCGTGACTGAAATACACCTGGACGTGGTTGCCAAAATTCCCGGAGCGAGTCAGGAAGCGTTTGAAACCGCCGCCAATAATGCAAAAGCCGGATGTCCGATTTCGCGATTGTTGAACGCGAAAATCACCATGGACGCCAAACTCGAATCGTAATTCTGCGCTCTTGCTCTCGCGTCTTTCACCGATTGTCATCACCGGGTTGGTTGAGCTTTGACGACCGAAGCTTTTCCGCCCGGTATGAACAATCGCTGTTCCCACACCGAATACCCATCAGCCATGACCAGAATCGAATGCACTCCGGCGCGCAAACGAATCGTGCGCGGAGCATGTCCGCTGTAAGCATCGTCAATGTAAATTCGAGCATATTTGCCGGGACATTCGACCGTCAATTCTGCGTACTCGGCTTCCGATGTCGCCAAATCGCTGACGATCGTTGGCGTGGGCAATCCCGCCGAAGCTTCTTCAGATGATTTGGCAATCGTCGGCGCAGGCGTTTCTTTGGCCACAGGCATTGGCGGCGCAACTGAAGCTTGTTGAGCGCTTCCCAAAGCCGTTACGTCAATTGCCGGTGACAACCAGCGATTGATGGTTTCGATGGTCATGTCTTTGGCCGTCAGTTCGCGCGAAAACAGAAGCTTGATGCGGGGCTTTTTCGGAAAGAACCTGCCTTTGGGTTTTTCGCCGTTTTTGTTCAGCAAAAGCTCAATGTCTGTGTCCCGAACGATGAAGCTTTGGATGGTGACATCGTCGCCGGATTGAGCCAGCGTTTCTGTCGAAGGCACATCAGCCGCACGATCCAGAGAACCATCCACCAATTCCAGCCCGCGCCGGGTCGCCGGAATAGCCATTTTCAGCTTGACGGTTTTGCCTGTGTAATGGTCGGCCAGAATCTTTTTTACGTCCCCGTACCAGTCTTCATAAGTCAGTCGCCGCTCCTGACCTAAAACCGGAAGCGTCGGCAAGACCAGGCAAATTATCGCAATGGAAATGTAGAGTTGAATTATGCGTTTGCTCATTTTGGAACCTCTTGAAGCTAAGTGAGGGGCGAAATCGAAACTAGGGGGCTGACTCTTGAGGGAAGGGGAGAGAACTGCTGATTTCAGATAGCGGAAGGCGGATTGTCGGATTTCCCAGATTTGGAGTTTGAGAAGTCCGCAATCCGCATTCTGCAATCCATAATTACTTCACTTGGAAGTTGTCTTTGTCGGTTTTCAAGGTCACGCCGGCGACGTTGTCTTTGATTTCGACGTGAACGTCATAAAAGCCCGGCTTGAAATCCTTGAGCGAGAACGAACGCGCCAGCGTAATCTGCTGGTTGTTGATCGAACTCATACCGTTTTGGCCATCTTCCTTGAAGCGGAAAATTTCCTTGTCGCGTTGCGTGATGACATATTCGATGTCCACGCTGGGGCGCAATGTCGCCTGGTCAATGGCGATGTTGTACACCTGCATGTAAACGCCGAGCGGTTGATCCTGTTTGAACTCGCCTGTGGCGTTTGGCAACACTTTCAGAGAACCGAGCACGAACTGGCCTGTGGACAAACGTCCGGCCATCGGTTCGATGCGCGAAGCCAGGATCATGGTCGAAGTTGACAGCTTGCCTTCTTCGTAACGCGGAACGACAAAACCCTGTTTGATGACGCCGGTCTTTCCGCTGTTCACATCGCGGACGACCAGGTCAATTTTGTAATTGCCCGGCGGCAGCACGACGTTTTTCTGATAAGCCGAACGTTGCTGCATGCCGATTTCCAGAGCTTCCGGCGTGTAGCTGGAAGTCACCACATCTTCAAATTGTCCGGCGCGGCGACCTGCGACATTGGTGATTTTGGCGTAAATGTTGATCGCCGCCTGTGGCAATCCACCGATGTCTTTGTACACCAGATCGGAGTTTTCCAGTTGCACGGTGAACGAAGACAGCACGGCATTTTCCGTCACCCGCAACAAATTGATGTTCAATCCGGCAGCCAATATGTCGAAACTGGCTTTCGGCAAATCAGACTCGGCGGCCAGCGCAGCCAGGTCGTTGAATTTGACCTTCGGAGGTTTTTGCAACCGAGCGAGCAAATCCAATCGTTCGAACGGTTGGTCTTTGGCGCGCATACCGAAAAGCTGGCCGCCACCACCGCCCGCGCCGCTCGGGCCGAACATGCCGTAGGCAATGCGGTCAGCCTTGTTGGAAAGTCCAAGCTGTTCCGCCAGCGTCAAACCGGCGTTTGGTGTGTACAACAAAGCGTCTTTTTCATTTGGATTGCGGGCAATGCGATATTCGCCGGAACCGGTCGGGTCAACGAATTCGATTTCCACGTCGGAGCCGACTCCTTCGATGTAGCGATACCACCAGATTTCAAACGGATAAGTCGAAGTCGAACCGCCGCCTTCCCAAATCGGGCGGTCGTAACTGCCGCCTGACGGATGCGATTCTTTCTGATGAGGCGGCCCAAACATAATGTAGATGCGTCCACGGTCGGTTTTCCATCCGGGAATGCCGCTGGTGAATTGTTCGTTGGCGTAGGCGATGCGCTGGTAATACTCTTCGCGGTATTCGTTGGCATCTGTGTCTGGGTCTGGATCGCGGCGCAGCCAGAACTGTTCAATGAAGTTTTCGCGCTCGTCGTCGGTTTTCAGCGAATTGAACGTTTTGCGCTCTTCATCTGTGATGATCCACAACACGTCTTCATTCACCCATCGTTTGTAAACGCTCTTCAGCTTTTCTTCCGCGGCGCGTTTTTGCTTGTCCTTGTCCTGCTTTTTCTTTCCATCCTGGGCAAAGACTGACAAGGACGAAACCAGCAACGTGACAATCAGAAACATCGCGGTGCGACGCGCGGCATTTCTTGTGAACGACTTGTGTAACATAACAACTTTTCTCCTCTCGAAGGTGGCCTGATTGCTTCTTTCTTTTTTGAGCAAAATCCGCAGAGTTGGCAAATCCAGAACGAACTTCGGCAAAGTGTTTGCCGGAAATGTTTTCCGTCTTCAACTCTGAGTCCTAAAGAAACGCCGGATCAAGCTCCAAACATATCACCCGAGTTGGAAGGTTTTTTAAGACAACCGGAGTGTACGCGAGCCTCGTAAATCGCGTCAAGTTACGGAAAGATTGAAGATAATGGAAACGCCTGCGAACTGTCTCTGGCTGGGATTGCCCGGAGATTAATGGCCCGTCGCAGACTTTAGGCATGTGAAACCGAAATCCCGCTGCGATACAGCGGCGAATCATCCACCTTGTTTTCCCTTTACCAAAATTGGCCGACAGGCAGTCCCAAGTCAATGGTTGTCTGGCGCAACCTTGGCGCAGCGGCAATGGCTTTCGCTGAAAAAAGGCGCATCAACACGACTTTCTGCAAGGATGCGCTGCATAGAGCGCCTTCATCGCGGCTGCCAATCAGCGTCACATCAGCCACAACAGGCCAATCGCCAGCAAGAGCATAAAACCGGGCAAGTGGAGGATCACAGGTGAAGATACCGAAATCCGCCTTGCTCTGTTCAATCCACTTGGTGGCAGCAGCCACCGTGCGCAACCCGAATCCTCGTCCCTGATAAGCCTTATCGGTTGCCACGCAGCTAAGTCCGGCAATGCTGAAAGTCTCTCCATCGTGCTGGATTGTCTTACGCACCACGGCAGCATAACTGACCATCAACCCTTCAGACATCAGGTAAAAAGACACGGCATCCAGCGATGGATCGTGCAGAGAAGAGGTCAATTCGTCAGGCGTCGAATCGTCGTTCGGCTCTGCTCGATATTGCAGAAGAGCGATCTCTCTTCGCAGGTCATCGGATGCCTGGTTGTAGAAGATTGATTGAATCGCTTCTGTCATTTTTGAAATCACCTGAAATGGAATTACTTTGCCAGTCGAATGATTGCCGAATGTTTGATGGTGGCGATGGCGCGATCCGCTTCGCCGAAAATGGCCAGGTTGGCCGTGACAATTTCGTGGCCGCGACGTTCGGCGGTTTCAAAGACTTGCCCGCGCATCGTCAATCGTTCGCCATCGCGCGCCAGCGAATAATGCTGAGTTTCGCTGGCCGTGTGAATCCACATGCCCAGCGCGAAGTTTTGCATGAACATTTCGTTGGCTTGAGCGATCCAGAACGCCGGATGACAAATTCCGCTGCGATACAGCGGCGAATCGTCCACCATATTTTCCAGAAACTCCGACTGTGCGGCCAAATCCAACGTGAATTCCAGCGAACCGAAAGCGTCTCCGGCTTGCACGGAAGCGATGGTTGCCGGCCAGCGAAAAGCTTCGCCGGGCAAAGTTTTTGTCGGATAGGCGCTGACGAAAATCGTCGGCAAGCCCACTGGCATCGCGGCTTTGCCGACTGCACAAAGCTGGTTTTCGTAATTCAACAATCGCAAATCCAAACTGAGTGGTTCGACGCTGCTGACGCTGGCTTCGGCGCGCACGGCATTGCCGTCGTAAACCGGATGAATGAACTTGGCCGTCATCGCGCCGCGCTCCAGCCAATCCGCGCCCAAGGCATCAACCAGCGGACGAGTCAGGTAAGCGTACATCGCTACGCCGGGAACCAACGCTCCGGCAAAACCGTGTTCGGCTGCGCCTTCGTCGCTGTGGATTTTGTTAGCGTGCGCCGCTCCGTAATTCCGCGCCACAATGTTGTAAGGCGGCAAATTGTGTCCAAGAGCCAGATTCATTTTTTCTCCCTTTCACCCCGTCGCTCGCTCACCACGTCTTTCTGTTCAGGTGAATAAAACAGCGCCAACTGCCCGCCCGTATGCCAGAACAACACGGTTTCGTCTTTGGTGAACTTGCCTGCGCGAATCCAATCAATCAACGCGGCCATCGCTTTACCGGTGTAGACCGGATCGAGCACTATGCCTTCCGCGCGCGCCAGCACCGCCAGAGCTTCTTCGCCAGCGGGCGAAGGAGCGCCGTAACCTTCGCCTGTGAATTCGTCCAGCACAGTTACTTGATCGTTCAATTCGACGCCAAGCATTTCGCCAACGCCGCGAATGACGCGACGAACTTCGCCGCCGATGGATTCCGACGAATCGTCCGGGCTGACACCAATGTCCCGCACGTCGTTCATACCAAACAATTGAAGCCCGCTGACGATTCCCGCCTGCGTCCCGCCAGACGAACTGGAATGAAAAATGGCGTCAATCCGCAAGTTAATCGCTTCCAGTTGAGCTTTCGCTTCGCCAATCGCTCGAACAAATCCGAGCGCTCCCAACGGAACCGAACCGCCGAGCGGAATGACGGCGACGTTATTGCCTTCGGTTTTCAACCGTTCGGTGACGGCGTCCATGGTGGCCATGCGTTCTTCGCGGTTGGCAACGCGAATGATTTTCGCGCCGTACATCTGATCGGCAACCAGACTGGCCGGATTCAATCCGTCATACATCACCGCCGCCTGATTCAACACCAGCACGCAACGCAATCCAATGCGCGCGCACATAGCCGCAGTGACTCGCGCATGATTGGATTTCACGCCGCCGCAACTGATGGCGACATCGGCTCCATCAGCTTTGGCTTTGGCCAGAATGTATTCCAGCTTGCGGACTTTGTTGCCTCCAAAACCTGGGCCGGTGTAATCGTCACGCTTGATAAAGATGCGTGGAGCGTTTGCGCCCAGCAATTGCCGAAATCGCGGCAATTCTTCAATCGGCGTCGGGTAATAACCAAAGCTCAGGCGCGAAATGGCGCTGAGCTTTTCTTTAGCAAGCTGAAAGTTGTGGGTGCTCATCAGTGGTTCAGGTGGTTTGTATAATGACAATTCGATGGTTCGAGGGTTCGCTGCGAAACCATTGGCTGCCGGTTTCGTTGACGTATCGTTTGACGAGAGCGCTGGCATCAGTGAACCAAATCATCAATCCTTACCTGCGGTCTTTGAGAATCGTTGCGGAAACCGGTTCGCCGATGACTGCGATTGGTTCCCATTCGTCGTCAGAAAGTTGATTCAGTTCTTCCAGAAGAAATCGTTTTTCTTCGAGAGTCAGTTCTTCGTCCACAGCAATTTCGGCGTCCAAGTCTTCGAGCGATTTCATCCACCCAATTTGTCGTGTGTCTACCTGCTCGTTTTTTACTCTTTCTGCTGTCGGCATAACGTCTCCTTTTGTCAACTTCGATGCGGCGATTATCCACAACACGATTTTGACAAGCAATCCAGAAAACTTTCCTGGCCGCTTATAGCGATTTTCAGTTGTATGCGACCGACACTGAAAGGAAGGATCACAGATGAACACGGATCAGCACAGATAAACACGGATGTAATTTCAGGCTTGATCTGTGTTCATCCGAGTGAATCAGTGTCCATCAGTGGTTTACGGTCGCACGCATCAGAAAACTGCTGTAATCAGCTTGAATGTAACTGGGCAAACACAGAAGGAAAATTTTCACCTGTACGATGACTGGCAAAAACCGCCAACGTCACGCAGAATGAAACTTACTTGAACGACAGTTCGTTAGCAGCGCTTGGATTCAATTTATGGTCGGCGAAACTATCTCACATTACAAAATACTGGAGCGTCTGGGAGCGGGCGGAATGGGCGAAGTTTACAAGGCCGAAGACACCAAATTGCACCGCCACGTCGCTCTGAAATTGCTGCTCGACCAGGACGGCAAAAACGACGAACAACGCAAACAAATGCAGCAGCGGTTTTTGCGCGAAGCTCAGGCGGCATCGGCGCTCAATCATCCGAACATTGCCACTGTTTACGAAATTGACGAATTCATTCGCGAAGGCGAACGGTACAGCTTCATAGCCATGGAATACGTGCCCGGCCACACGTTGAAACAGGCCGCGCAAAATCTTTCCCTATCCGAAACTCTGGAAGTTGTTTTGCAAATCGCCGACGCGCTGGCCGAAGCCCACGACCGTGGAATCGTTCACCGCGACATCAAACCTTCAAACGTCATCCTGACCGAACACCATCGCGTCAAACTGCTGGATTTCGGCGTGGCCAAATACAATCCGCTGGTGGATTTTGACGGAGACACGGCCAGTTTGATGCAAACCGAAGTGTTGAAAACTCAACCCGGCGTGGTGCTGGGCACGTTTGCGTATATGTCGCCGGAACAGGCCTTGGGAAAAGACGTGGACGGGCGCAGCGATATGTTTTCGCTGGGTGTGATGCTTTACGAATTGCTGGCCAGGCGATTGCCGTTTACTGGCAATTCCATGCCGGCGACGATAAACGCCATCCTGCACGCCGACCCGCCGCCGATCAGCAATTACAACAACCAAGTCACAGCCGATCTGGAACGCATAGTTCACTGGATGCTGGAAAAAGACCCTGAGCGGCGTTACCGGACTATGCGTCATTTGCTGGACGATCTGGAAGCCGTCAAGCAAGGATTGCCGTTGCCGACGTATTCATACGAAACCAACGTCGGATACGCGACTCAATCGTTGCCCGCCAGAGCGCCGGGAACCAACACCTTCAACAAACGCACTGGCAAAAGCGTCGCCGTATTGAGCTTCAACAACGTCACTCAAAATCCTGCGGACGATTGGCTGGGCAGCGGCATAGCCGAAACCGTCACCGCCGATTTGAAAAAGATCGAAGGCATCACAGTCATCGGACGCGAACGCGTTTACGAAACCTTGCGCCGATTGGGAGTTCCCGCCGACGCCGAATTTGATACGACGATGGCCACCAGTCTTGGGCGGGAAATCGGCGCGCGTTGGATTCTGACTGGCGGATACCAAAAAATCGGCCAGATGTTGCGCATCACCGCGCGCGTCGTCGAAGTCGAAACCGGCGAAGTTTTCCGCACCGTCAAAATTGACGGCAAGATGGACGACATCTTCGAATTGCAGGACAAGATCGTTTACGAATTGTCACAAGACCTTGATCTGAGCTTGAAGAGCGGCGAACGCGAAGGCATAGGCGAAAAAGAAACAGACGTTCTGGAAGCTTACGAAGCCGCCTCCAAAGCCGAAGCCAAATTGATGTCCGGCGAACGCGAAGCCGTCGAAGAAGCCGTCATATTGCTGGAACAGGCGATTGCGCTCGATCCGAAATATGCTCGCGCTTATATGGGGCTTGGATATGCGTACACGCTGCAAGGGCAGTTTTTCTCCAAACCGGAAATGCTGGAAACCGGCATAGAGTATTTCCAAAAGGCCATCGAGCTTCAGCCGATGCTGGCCGACAGTTATGCGGGTTTGGGAATGGCGTTTGTGGCGTTGGGGCGCAATGACGACGCAATGGGCGCGTTGCGGCGAGCGATGGCCTTCGCTTCGGAAAACGCAGACGTTCACAGTTCCATGGGACGTGTGTATGCCATCGGCAAAGGAATGTTCCGTGAAGCGATTGCCGAATACCAAAAGGCTTTGCAGATCAATCCCGATGACGCCTGGTCGGCTCAGCAAATTGCCTTGTGCTGCGCTTACGTCGGCGAATACGAACTCGGCGAAGAAGCCGCTCGCCAGGCGATTCAGGCGCAGGAAAATTTCATTTCCGGCCACGAAGGCGTGCGCCTGATCGGTTCTCATGTCCGACTGGCGCATCTGTACAATTTGCAAGGCCGTTACGACGACGCGATTTCCGAGTGTTACCGCGAGATCGTCTTTTTGCGCACTTCCAATCATGCGCTGAAAGAACGCACCTTGATCGAAGTCAACCAGAAACTGGTCAGCGCCTACGTGCGACAAGGCAATCTGGAAGACGCCCGCGCCGCTTACGAACAAGTCACCAAAGGCTTTGCGGCACGTCTGGCAATGGGAGCCGACGAACCCTTCACGCGCTATTACGTCGCCTGCGCTTCCGCAATGATGGGCGACAAAACCGCCGCCATGGAACACCTGACCAAAGCCGTCGAAGGCCGCCGCCAATTCAACGCCGCCCGCGCCAAAGTGGAAATTGACTTTGAAGGTTTGCGGGAAGACGCCGAGTTCCAAAACCTTCTATCTCAATGCCTGTGTTAGTGGGGGCTTTATAAGTAATAAAAGCTGTCCTCCCCCCGAATAGGCTACGGCAGAGTGAAATCGTTAAAAGGTCGCAAGCGTCGAAAAACAATTCCGACGCTTGCGACCTTTTTGTGTTTGGCTGGAAACCGGCTTACGCCGCCAGTTTTTTGGTTTTGGTTTTTTTGCCCGCCAGAGCGTCGTCAATCATCTGTTCCACTTCTTCGGTGGAAAGTTTGGTGACGTGCGCGATTTCCTTGATTATCAGGTAGCGAGCGCGAGACATGGTCTGTTGTTCTTCGGGCGAAAGCGTTTTCGATTTGCTCAATTTGGCCATGGTTTTGAGCGAATCGGCGACTTCGTAAATTTCTCCGGTCGCCATGCGCTCCGCGTTGCGAGCGTTCCGTTTGCGATGGTCGGTGGCAACTTCAATATCTTTGCCCAAAAACCGCAACAGTTTCGGAATGTCTTCTTTTTCGATCAGTTTACGAACCCCGACTTCTTCGGCTTTGTTGACCGGAACCATGACGGTGGTCGTTTCCTGATGGTCTAAAGGTTTGAGAGCGTATAACTTAACCGTCATATCTCCAACCGATTGTTCAACAACCCCAGCGATACGGCAAATGCCCAATCGCGGATAAATTACTTTGTTACCTTCTCTGAATGCTGCCAATGCCGTTCTCCTTCTAACTTTAAGATGGCGCGGAGTATAGCACAGAAGGGCATTTTCTGAGCCACTTTGAGACATATTTTCCTTTTTGTCCGGTTTTGAGTCTCGAAATTGCGAACTGAAACAGGTTGGGAATAATTGTCAGATTTCCTGGTGACTGTTTTTCAATCGCTTTTCAACGGCGCTGGCCGATATTTTGGGTTCCGAATGAACCAATTCCCTTCAGCGTGAAGGCGAACACGATACGGCTTTCGTCGCGTATGCCCGCATTGAAGGTAATCGTCTGGACATTAATGCTACAGCAATCCCATGCCCAACCGGCGCTGGTCGTCAGGTTAATCAAGCGGCGTTCGCGGTTTCCACCATTAAAAAACTTGTCGCGCAAATCGTAACTGATGGTGAAGCCGCCGTAAGGACCTTTGGCCGGATTGCCGACAAAAGCTGACAAGTCCATCTGATTGCCGGGCAGAGTCGTAGGATCGAATTTGAATTGGTCAACGGCGATGCGGCGCGTGTAAAACCATGACTGGCTGATCGAAATAATTCCTTTGGTCAGGCCGGCTCCGACAATGAAATCGCGCAGGTCATGAAATTTGGTGTCGTAATTCAGCCGCACATCGGCAAAGACGTTTTGAGTCGGACGAATTCTGGCTCGAACGTTGAGCGGCGACATATCGCGCCGGATGGCTCCAAAGGCAAAACCTGCCAGAGTGTTGATCGGGAAAAATTGGTTGCGTTCGCCTTCGCGCAAAGCGCCGCCAAAGGTCGGATCGAAAAAGTATTTTTGCGTCAGCGTCAGGTTCAGAAACTCATGCGTTTGCGGAGCCTGTCCTTCGCCCGGCGAACGTTTGACCAGAAAGCTGTTGCTGATGCCAAAGGCGACTTCGTTGGTTTCGGCAATGATATCGCGTTCGTCCACACGCAACGTGCGGTCGAATTCGTCAATGCCTTCGATGCGGCGATATTCGATGAACGGTTCGATGATATGTTTGAACCACGCTTCACCGTCTTTGTGACGAAAGATTTTGGCCAGCGCTGTCGGGCGCACATCAACGTGAAAATCGGCGTAGTTACGAAACAGGTTTTGCCCAGTCACCTGACGGCTGACCGGATCGAGACTGTCGCTGTAAAACGTCGAGCGCAATCCCAGGCTCGGCGTGACCGTAAACCCGGCAAAAGATCGCAGCGGAAAGGTAATGCGCGGCGCAAAATCCAGCCGCTGCACTACAGACGGCGTTTTCAGCCGGAACTGATCGGCGGAGGTTTCGCTGCGACGAACGCCTTCCAGCGCCGAATCGAAAGAGAGGTAAAACGGTATGCGCTCGGAAATCTGCGTCGCGCGTTTGTTGAGTTCGACGCTGGGAAATTTGCGGACTTTGACGATCTGGTCGGAAACGAAATTGCCGTTCTGGTCGAATTCGCCGATGAACGAGCTTTGTTCGCCGAACTGCGCGTTGAAACTGAACGAACGCCAGTTTTTATTCAGCGTAAACAGCGACCGCTCTTCGGGCGAAATCGCCGACAGGATGTTATCGGAAAAGACCTGGCGAAATGCGAACGAAGAGGTGATGTTGACATCGGCGACGGCGACAAAACCGTTTTTGAAATTGTGAACCGCGTCGGCGTAAAAACTGCTGCCTCCCTGATCCACGCCTTTTTCGCCGAACAGTCGGTCGAACACCAGAAACGATCCGAAGTTGACCTTTGAAGTTTCACTGGTTCGAGCGCGAAAGTCGAAGCCAAGCCCAACGCCGCGTTTGGTGAAAACATCCGTTCTGAGCAGCAGGTCGGCGCTGCGGCCCAGCGTTTGGAAATATGCCAGACTCAAGGTGCGCCCGCGGATAGAAGATGCCCCGGTGCTGGGCAGCAAAAACCCTGACGAGCGGTCTTTCTTGCTGATCGAAATCGAAGCATAAGGCAGATAAAGGACCGGCACGTTTTTGATCCGAAAAAGCGCGTTGTACACCTTGGCCCGATGATCCAGCCGCACACGGGCGCGTTTGGCGGTGAACGCCCATTTCGGGACGGCTTCCTGGCAAGCGGTCAGCCGCGCGTTTTCCAGCGTGTAGGTGTCGAGGTTGATCTTGTCCGCGCGAGTCGCATCCAAAACCAGAGTGGTTTTGTCCGGAGTGGTATTCGTGAAGGCCGTTGGGTTGATGATCGTGCCGCGTCTGGTTTTGTAATTGATTTCAATGCGGTCGGCGACAATGCGCTGCCCCTGCTGTTCAAAATACACATTGCCTTCGGCCAGCAAATCATCGGTGACGGTGTTGTAAGTGGCGCGGTCTGCAATCACTACGACATCGCCATAAGTGATCTGGGCGTTGCCGGTCATCAATACGATTTCGCCTTTTTCGCCAATGGCTTCCTGATTATTTGAAATGAACGTCACTTCCTGAGCCTTGCCAGGTTCGATCTGAGTGGTGATGGTGATTTGCGTTGGCTTGGTTTGCCGGTTGGATTGTCGCTGCTGATCGGCGACTTCAATCGGGTTGGTGACTTTCTTGTCAGGGTCGGTTTGCTGAGCAAAAACATTTGCCGCGCTGAGCGGCCCAATCAGCAAAAAGCACAACAGAATCTGCCTGAACTGCGTTTCGGGAAATTGCATCAAAAACGTTTCGGGAAGTCAGTGGATCATGCGACGCGGCGGATGCCGATGGTAGCGGCAAAGATGCGATCATAAAGGTGATCAGGCACCTCGATGATTTCTGGAGCTTCCAGTGATTCGCGCACGCCATCCACCAACCGGCGGCAACTGTCGCACACGGCGAAATGTTCGCTGAAGATGGTTTCGCAAGAGCTTTCGATGTTGCCTTCGAAGTAATCGGAAATCAGCGCGTCCAGCGTTCGGCAACTTAGCATTTCGCCAGCCGTCGTCGCATTCAAAATGCGTTGTGTGACGCCGGCAAACGCCATCACGGAATGTTCACCGGGTTCGCGCAACGAATGGCAGGCGTCCAGCGCTTCGCGCACATCGTTGAAGGTTTGATGGCAGGGGCGGCAGGCCAGTAAATGTTCGCAGAAGGTTCGACGAACCGGGCGCGCCAGGCCGCAGTCCAGATAATCGCTGATCGCATCTTCAAATTGCAGACAATCCATTCGTGATTTTCTCCACTCAAACTTCAGTGAAATCGGAAAAGCGAGGCGGATTGTAGAGGGGCAAACCGGCTAATTCAAGCTGTTCATTTGAATCCATGTTTTCTGCGAAAAATCCCGTCATCCCGTCTCGGAAATTCATTTGGTTGAATCGCCCAAACATCAAGCGGCGTTATTTCGTGGGTTCTTCCGGCATCTCCGTGGCGGCAGCCCATTTCCGCAACAACCAACTCTGGATCGCTGAGAGCATAAACTCATCCGTAATTTCCTCTCTCACCGTGTTCAGATGCAACACCTCGCCACGTTCGAGCGCCGAACGAACAGCCTCGCCATTGCGTGCCACAAGCCTGATGCTTTCCATAACCGACCTTCTTGTCGGCAGAACAGCATTTCTCTCAGACTGTCAATATTCAGCTTCGCTCATCTCTGCAAGTTCAGTCTTTCCGCAATGAAGATTTATCCACCAAGTATTGACCAAATTAAAAGACGCCACATATACTTCGCCCGCTGGTGAAAATTACCAAGCTTATAGCAGTTTTCTGACGCGTGCGACCGTAAACCACTGATGGACACTGATTCACTCAGATGAACACAGATCAAGCCTGAAACTCCATCTGTGTTTATCAGTGCTGATCCGTGTTCATCTGTGATCCTTACTTTCGGTGTCAGTCGCATACAACTGAAAATCGCTATAAATAGAAACAACCTCGCAAAAGATTTGGAAACGTTTGTTGCCCTTTCGCCAGTAAATACGAACTTCGTCATCAAAAATTTTATTCCGATTCGCTTTCGATTGTTGTCATGATTGCCTCCGGCAAACTGTCAACTTTCAAATTTCAATCCTGCTGACTGAGTCAACTTGATTGATTTTCTAGACACCTCACCCAGATTGAAGCAGAGACGACAGTAAACTTTTTTGCCACTGCTTCAGGGTTTCAATCCTTACGGAGGAAAAATGCGACACACACACAAACTCACGCGCAAAGCGCTGACCATATCAGCATTGGCGCTTTCGTTCATTATTGCAGGCTGGCAGGCTCCGACCTTGCTTGCCTATTCAACCAAAGCCGTTCGTTCGGTCTTTACCAACGCGCCCTCTCAGCCCGCTAAACCTGAACTGAAAGCGGCTGCCAAATCACTTGCGACAGCCCAAGAGACGTTGTCCGAATCCTAGTTGAAATTCTGCCAGAGTCGCAGTCCCGGACAGAGGGCAAACAGACTCTGTTTTAGTTGAAATTTTCTGCGCTCACCGCTTCGGTGATTGCTCTTTGAAGATTGGG